>PDVH01000281.1_pt1 | contig 13148 bp, 8 predicted proteins | sample 1369781 | NCBI WGS metagenome assembly PDVH01 (sample SAMN07795378, study PRJNA414565) | Alkali sediment metagenome, whole genome shotgun sequencing project. | isolation source: glacial lake sediment | place: Bosnia and Herzegovina: Donje Bare Lake | collected 2016-06
CGAAGGAGGAGGGGGGTCGGCATACGCCGTTTTTTAATGGGTATCGGCCTCAGTTTTATTTTCGGACGACGGATGTGACGGGGGTGGCGGTATTGCCGGAGGGGGTGGAGATGGTGATGCCTGGGGACAATGTGGCGTTGACGGTGGAGTTGATTACGCCGATTGCGATGGAGAAGGAGTTGCGGTTTGCGATTCGGGAGGGGGGTCGCACGGTAGGCGCAGGCGTCATCAGTGATGTCCTCGAATAATTTGGGGTGGCACATTTCATGGTTAGGAGTAATCGATGAGGAATATTTTAACTTTGTCCTGCACGGAGTGTAAACGGAGAAACTATTCTACGGCAAAAAATAAACGAACAACTCCGGATAAGCTGGAGTTAAAAAAATATTGTCGATTCTGTCGTAAACATACTGTTCATAAAGAGACGAAGTGAGGGAAGAAAGTGGCAGGTGGAAAGTGGAAGGTAGAGAGGTAAAAAATATTCAGATCTATAATCCACATTCTACTATCTCCTCACCAGATACAGGCCAGTAGCTCTAACGGATAGAGCACCGGACTCCAAATCCGGGTGATGGGGGTTCAAATCCCTCCTGGCCTGCCATTTTTATCTTTTCCTGCCGGGAGGCATTGGAAATAGGTGGATCGATGGATTTTTCAATTAAAGAGAAATTTGAAGTAGTCAAACAATTTTTAAGGGAAGTTAAAACCGAATTAAAAAAGGTGACTTGGCCTTCGAGGAAGGATGCCCTTTCTGGTACCCTTGTCGTTTTAGTGGCTGTTTTCATCATTGCTATCTTTTTAGGAATTGTCGACTCAGCCCTGTCGAATGCCATCAAGGAGTTATTGAAGAGAGCGACAAGTTAAAAGGAGCGGGATTTCCTCCTCCCTCAAGACAATGGTAGAAATTATGGCGCAACAGTGGTATGTCGTCCACACCTATTCGGGTTTCGAGAATAGGGCCAAACAGAATTTAGAAGAGCGAATTAAAAATCTCGGAAAAGGAGATTTTTTTTCAACCATCTTAGTCCCCACAGAGACGGTGGTGGAGTTGGTAAAAGGAAAGAGGAAAACCTCCCAGAGAAAAATCTTCCCCGGATATATATTAGTGAAAATGGAATTGAACGAGGAAACGTGGCATATCGTCAAGGACACTCCCAAGATTACTGGTTTTGCTGGCGATGGTACAAAACCGGTGCCCATCTCAGGGGTAGAGGTTGAAGAGATTCTGTCTCAAATGAAGGAAGGTGTTTCGAAGGCGAAACCAAAAGTTTCTTTCGGTGTCGGAGATAGCGTTCGAGTCATCGACGGTCCTTTTGTCAACTTTATCGGGACCATTGAAGAGGTCAAACCTGAAAAAAGGAAATTGAAGGTTTTAGTCTCTATCTTTGGAAGAGCGACTCCAGTAGAACTGGATTTTATCCAAGTAGAAAAGAACTGATGGTCCTCATTTGAGGAGTGGACAATGGCAAAAAAAATTGCGGCAATGGTAAAGCTTCAAATTCAGGCAGGGCAAGCCAACCCTTCCCCTCCGGTCGGGCCGGCTCTGGGGCAACATGGAGTCAACATTATGGAGTTTTGTAAAGCTTTTAACGCTCGAACCCAGGGGCAGGAAGGAATGGTCATCCCGGTGGTGATTACCATCTATTCAGATCGATCCTTCAGTTTTATTACCAAGACTCCGCCGGCTTCCATCCTTTTAAAGAAGGCAGCCAAAATTGTGAAAGGGTCTGGGGAACCTAATCGTAACAAAGTGGGTAAGGTGACCAGAGATCAGGTTCGGGAGATCGCGCAGATCAAGTTCAAAGATCTCAATGCGGTGGACATGGAGGGTGCGATCCGTACGATTGAAGGGACAGCACGAAGCATGGGTCTGGAGGTTGTATAAGAGAGGATTATGGCAACGAGAGGAAAGAAATATTTAGAGGCAAGAAACAAGATTGATCGAAGCAAACGGTATGAACTGGAAGAGGGGGTTAAACTCCTTCTGGAGACGGCTTACACTAAATTTGATGAAGGAGTGGACCTCGCTATCCGTCTTGGGGTGGACCCTAAGAAAGCCGACCAAATGGTCAGGGGAACCGTTGTCCTCCCTCATGGAACTGGCAAGAAGGTCCGGATATTGGTCTTCGCAAAAGGTCAGAAAGAGAAAGAGGCATTAGATGCAGGTGCCGATTTCGTAGGAGGAGAAGACCTCATTGAGAAAATTTCAAAAGGGTGGCTGGAGTTTGACAAAGCGATTGCCACGCCGGACATGATGGGTTTGGTCAGTAAATTGGGGAAGATTTTAGGACCTCGTGGATTGATGCCTAATCCCAAAGTGGGAACCGTCACCTTCGATTTGGAAAGGGCTATCAAAGAGATCAAAGCAGGGAAGGTGGAATTTAGAGTAGAGAAGGCCGGGGTTGTCCACGTTCCTGTAGGAAAGGTCTCTTTTGGGTTTAGTCGATTATTAGAAAATACCAAGACGCTACTGGAAGTGATCCTACGGGCAAAGCCACCGACCAGCAAAGGGATCTATTTGCGGAGCATTGCCTTATCCACAACCATGGGGCCTGGAATTAGAATCGATCCACTTGAAGTCAGAAGTGTACTGAAGTCTTAAGAAAGACGGCGGACTTCACAGGGGGAGGTAAAGATCATTGAATCGGAAAGAGAAAGCACAGGTCGTATCAGATCTTGGTGGAAAGGTAAAGGGGTTCCAGGCTGTGGTCCTGACCAATTACCGAGGTCTCAATGTTGAACAGATGAATCATCTAAGACAACGGTTGAGAGAGGAGAAGATCTCCTATCACGTGGTCAAAAATACTTTGATGAAACTGGCTTCCAAAGGGACGGATTTGGAGAAATTGGGTAACTATTTTGAAGGACCCACGGCCATGGCTATTTCTTACGGGGACCCAGTCCTCCTGGCAAAGATTCTATCGGAATTTGTTAAAACACAACCCTCCCTTGAGATCAAAGTCGGTTTAATTCAGGGAAAGGTGACGTCTCCTGAAGAAGTCAAAGCCTTGGCGACGATGCCTTCTCGTGAGGTGCTTTTAGGTCAAATACTGGGAGGAATTCAGGGGACAGCCAGCCAACTCGGAGCAGTCATCTACAATGCAATCAAACAGGTGCTCGGAATCATTCAGGCCCGTGCCGATCAGCTAAGCAAGCAAACCCCTGAAGAAACAAATACCGCACCATGACTTTCACCCTCCTCTTCCTTCTTCGAGAAGGTTGAGGGGTGGGGAAGGCTTGAAATAAAGAGAAATAAAGATAGGAGGGTTTTTCAAATGTCAGATATCCAAAAAATTGCCGAAGAAATCAGTGGTTTAACTTTGTTGGAAGCGCGTGATTTGGTGAAGGCCCTGGAGGAAAAAGGTGGAGCGGAAGCCGCCCCGGCCGAGGAGAAGACAGAATTTGATGTTATCCTGACAGGTTTTGGCGATAAGAAGATCCAAGTGATTAAGGTGGTCAGAGAACTGACCGGATTGGGTTTGAAAGAAGCTAAAGATCTTGTCGAAGGTGTCCCTAAGCCTGTGAAAGAAGGGGTTTCCAAAGAAGAAGCCGCGACGATGAAGAAAAAGCTTGAAGAGGCTGGGGGGACGGTCGAAATCAAGTAGGGAAACATTCAGAAGTGTTGAGGGACACTGTTGTCTCTTCCCAGAAGGACAAAGCGAATTTTGAGTGGCAGTCCGAAAGGGAGGAGACTTTCTATTTAATGGAGATTTCTGAGAAAGTCCAGAAATCTCTGATTGCACCGATTAGGAACCGATTACAAAGATACGGAATGCTTTGGAGAATTAGGAAAATCTGTGTAATCCTTTATCACAATCTGTGTAATCATGAGAGCGTGCAGTAGTTTTTGAGAGCTCTCTTAGGGGAGAGGAGTGATTATGGCCAGCGTTGTCCCTGTCTATCGAAGGTATCGTAAGAATTTTTCAAAAATTAAAGAAGTCTTAGAGATCTCCAATTTGATCGAGGTCCAAAAGAGGTCTTACGAACAGTTTCTGCAAGCGAATATTGATCCGGACAAACGGGAACCCATCGGACTTCAAGCGGTCTTTAAAACCGTTTTCCCGATCAAAGATTTTTATGAAACCGCTTCTCTTGAATTCGTCAATTACCGTCTCACCGAGCCGAAATATGATGTCGAGGAATGCCTGCTAAGAGGGATGACCTATGCGGCCCCCATCAAGGTGACCGTTCGCTTAGTGGTCTGGGATGTGAACGAGGAGACCAAGGCCAAGAGCATCAAGGCTGTCAAAGAACAAGAAGTCTATTTTGGTGAAATCCCTCTCATGACCGAGAACGGAACATTTATTGTGAACGGGACAGAGAGGGTGATCGTTAGTCAACTTCATCGTTCTCCAGGAGTCTTTTTTGATCAGGATCAAATCAAACCCCACAGTGGTGGGAAGGTCTTCTATTATGCACGTATCATCCCCTACCGTGGGTCTTGGATTGACTTCGAATTTGATCAGAAAGATCTTCTCCATGTTCGGATCGACCGACGTCGAAAGATTCCCGTCACCGTCCTCCTCCGAGCTCTCAAATACACTGGAGAAGAACTTTTGGACTATTTCTATCGGAGGGAGAAAGTTCTGATCCGGAGAGGGAAATTCCAAAAAGAAATTTCGAGAGATGTCTTGGTGGGACAAAAGGCGACCTCCGATATCTTGGACCCGGAAACTCACAAGGTCATCTTAAAAAAACACCGTCGAATTACAGAAGACTCTTTCAAAAAATTGGAGTTGGCCAAGATCAATACCATCTCGGTGGAGATCCAGGATTTGGTCGGAAGATATCTGGCAAGAGATGTGGTAGATCCTGAAACGGGAGAAGTGATCGCCGAATGTAATGACGAGGTCACGGAGAAACTTCTGGACGAAATAAAAGAGAGGAAGATTGAGTTCTTTGAAATCCTCTTCATCGATAATATCAATGTTAGTTCTTCATTGCGGGATACATTGGTGGTGGATAAGATCGGATTAACCCAAGAGGAAAGGGAGAAATTACACGTTCTCGAACCCGGCAAATCCCTCTGCGAGAAGGAATCCGAAAGGGCCCTGATTGACATTTACAAAAGACTTCGTCCGGGAGATCCTCCTACGATTGAGACAGCCATCGGCCTCTTCCACAATCTTTTCTTTAATCCCGAACGTTATGATCTTTCTAAAGTAGGAAGGATGAAATTGAGCCATAAACTTGGTTTAAAGGGAAATCCTCCCAAAGTGTTGGTCTTCACCGAAAAATGGAAAAAAGAGGCCCTTGCGGCTGGAGCGGTCTATGCAGGAGGGAGAGAACTGGTTGATCGCATCTTGGAGGGGTGGCTTGACTTTGACGAAGCGATTGCTACTCCAGAAATGGCCGAAGAGATTCAACGTGCCGCTAAAATCCTTCATCCTATCGGGCTCATGCCTTCCTTGAAGGATGGGACGATGACGGATGATGTTCAAGGGAAGGTTCGAAAGATTTTGGAAGATGAGAAGACCACCCTGAGAAGGAGAGATATTCTCGAGGTCGTCAAATACTTAATCAAATTGAAGGATGGTCAGGGTGCCGTCGATGATATTGATCACCTGGGAAACCGCCGGGTGAGGACGGTTGGGGAGCTTCTGGAAAATCAATATCACATTGGGCTGGTGAGGATTGAAAGAGCGATCAAGGAGCGGATGAGCCTTCAAGATATAGAGACCTTGATGCCCCATGATCTCATCAATTCAAAACCCCTTTCGGCGGTGATTAAAGAATTTTTCGGCTCCAGTCAACTTTCCCAATTTATGGATCAGACGAACCCTCTCTCAGAGATCACCCACAAGCGTCGGCTCTCTGCCTTGGGTCCAGGAGGGCTCACCCGAGAGAGGGCGGGATTTGAAGTGAGGGACGTCCACCCCACTCATTATGGCCGAATCTGTCCGATTGAGACTCCTGAGGGTCCGAACATTGGTTTGATCACCTCCCTCAGCACCTATGCCCGTGTCAATGACTATGGATTTATTGAGACGCCTTATCGGGAAGTGGTCAATGGAAAAGTCACCAACAGTATCCGATACCTTTTCGCTCTGGACGAAGAAGAGGAGATTGACGGACAGAAACCTGCCATCGCTCAAGCCAATGCCCCCTTGGATAGAGATGGGAGATTTACCGTCCCTCTTGTCTCCGCCCGGAGGGGAGGAGAGTTTATGATGGTGAAACCTGAGGAAATTCGGTATATGGATGTTTCTCCAAAACAGTTGGTGAGCGTTGCCACCTCCCTTGTTCCCTTTTTGGAAAACGATGATGCTAACCGAGCCCTCATGGGATCGAATATGCAACGCCAAGCCGTTCCTCTTCTCAAGACAGATGCCCCGTTGATTGGAACGGGAATGGAGGCGATTGTCGCTAGGGATTCTGGGGTGACGGTGGTTGCCAAAAGAGACGGCGTCGTCGAAGATGTGGATGCCTCGCGAATCGTCATCCGTGCCGACGAGGATGGTCAGAAGCAGGATGATCCTGGAGTCGACATTTATACCTTGGTCAAATACAGACGTTCTAATCAGAATACCTGCATCAATCAAAGGCCTATCGTCCATATTGGAGAACACGTCAAAAAAGGTGAGGTGATTGCCGATGGACCAGCGACCAATATGGGAGAGCTGGCATTGGGAAGGAATGTTCTGGTCGGCTTCATGCCCTGGGGAGGATATAACTTTGAGGATTCGATCCTCATCAGCGAAAAGTTATTGAAGGAAGATACCTATACCTCCATCCATATCGAGGAATTGGAGTGCGTGGCCCGGGACACCAAGTTGGGAAAGGAAGAAATCACCTGTGATATCCCCAATGCAGGGGAGGAGGCATTGAAGGACTTGGATGAGAGCGGCATCATCCGCATCGGAGCCGAAGTGAATCCCGGTGACATTCTCGTTGGAAAAGTGACCCCCAAAGGTGAAACCCAGCTCTCTCCAGAGGAGAAACTCCTTCGAGCCATCTTTGGTGAAAAAGCAGGAGATGTTCGGGATACGTCCTTGAGGGTTCCCCACGGGATTGAAGGGATCGTGATCGATGCGAAGGTCTTTTCCCGGAAAGGGCAGGAGAAGGACGAGAGGACAAAGGCGATCGAGGACCAGGAGAAAGCGAGGTTGTTAAAAAACCAGGCGGATGAGATTCGAATCATCCAAAACAGTACGCGGAGGAAGATCGGAAAATACCTGATCGGTAAACGAACTGCTCACAAAATTGCGGATGAGAGGAAAAATCGCGTCTACCTGGAAGCCAAAGAAAAGATTAAGGAAGAGCATCTCTTTGCCATTCCTTTCGATCGACTGAAGGAGATCGATGTCATGGAGGGAAAGAGAGTTCTCCCTGATGTTCACCGCTTCCTCGATCATGCAGAGCTTCAGATCAATGTGGTGAAGGGGGTTTTTGGAGATAAATTGGCTAAACTGAAGAGAGGGGATGAACTCGCTCCAGGGGTCATCAAAACCGTGAAGATCTACATCGCCATGAAACGGAAACTCTCTGTCGGGGATAAAATGTCTGGACGCCATGGGAACAAAGGGATCATCTCCCGAATCCTTCCCGAAGAGGACATGCCTTATTTAGAGGATGGGACGCCGGTCGAAATTATCCTCAATCCATTGGGAGTTCCCTCACGAATGAATGTGGGCCAAATCCTTGAGACCCACCTGGGATGGGCCGCTAAGGGACTCGGGTGGAAGATTGAGGAGTATTTACAGGAGCATTTCAATCCCAAATTGCTTCGGAGAAGAATCAAAGAGATCTATTCTTCAAGAGAAGTGAATGAATACCTGGAACAGGCGACCGATGAAGAGATTATTGAGTTGGCTCGTAAATTGGGCCAGGGGATTTTCGTCTCAGTTCCTGTGTTCGACGGAGCTTCCGAAGAAGAGATTAAAGACCTTTTGGAAAAAGCCGGGCTTCCGACTTCCGGTCAGACGATCCTCTACGACGGAAGGACGGGGGAACCCTTTCACCAGAAGGTGACCATAGGCTATATGTACCTCCTCAAATTACACCACTTGGTGGATGATAAGATTCATGCCCGGTCCATCGGTCCCTATTCTTTGGTGACTCAACAACCCTTGGGTGGCAAAGCACAATTTGGAGGGCAACGGTTAGGGGAAATGGAGGTTTGGGCCTTGGAGGCCTATGGAGCTGCTCACTCCCTTCAGGAATTCTTAACCGTAAAATCAGACGATGTGGCAGGAAGGACCCGAGTCTATGAAGCGATCGTCAAAGGGGAGCATACCTTGGAGCCCGGATTGCCAGAGTCCTTTAACGTTTTAGTCAAAGAGTTGCAGAGCCTTTGTTTAGATACAGAATTGATCGAAGAAAAAGGGGAGGAGATTTAATAGTCCATTGCATGTTGTGGGTGGTCCGTAGTCCTAACCACAGACTACTCATCCCTAGCAAATTGAAGGAGGAAGACATTGGAAGATTATTTATCATTCTTTGAAAAGGGGAAAAGTCCGATTAGTTATAATGCCATCCGGATCTCAATCGCCTCTCCAGAAAAGATCGAATCGTGGTCCCATGGAGAGGTGAAGAAGCCAGAGACCATCAATTATCGGACCTTTAAACCGGAGAAAGATGGACTCTTCTGTGCCAAGATCTTTGGCCCCACCAAAGATTATGAATGCAATTGTGGTAAATACAAACGGATGAAACATCGAGGCATTGTCTGTGAGAAGTGCGGGGTGGAAGTCATCCAATCCAAGGTCCGCAGGGAGAGGATGGGGCATATCCGGTTGGCCACCCCCGTGGCTCATATCTGGTTCCTCAAAAGCATCCCCAGTAAGATTGGAATCCTTTCGGATATGACGCTGAGAGAATTGGAGCGAATTCTTTACTTCGAAGCTTACCTCGTCCTCGACGGAAAGAAAACGCCTCTGAAGAAGAGTGAAATTCTATCTGAAGATCGATATCGGGAAGCCAGAGAGAAATACAGGGATGATTTTATCGCGGCTCAAGGAGCGGATGCGATTCGAGAGCTGTTGAGAAACACCAATGTAAAAGAACTTTCCCAGAAACTCCGGACAGAAATGAAAGAGACGACCTCGGAGGCCAAAAAAAAGAGGTTGGCCAAGCGATTAAAAATTATTGAGTCCTTTTTGGAGTCAGGGAACAAACCGGAGTGGATGATTTTAGAAGTGGTTCCTGTCATCCCGCCTGATCTTCGTCCTCTTGTCCCCCTGGATGGAGGTCGGTTTGCCACCTCTGATCTCAATGACCTTTATCGAAGAGTGATCAATCGAAATAACCGGCTCAAACGGCTTCTTGAATTGAATGCGCCAGAGATTATCATCCGTAACGAGAAGCGAATGCTTCAGGAAGCTGTGGATGCCCTGTTCGACAATGGGAAGAGAGGCAGGACGATCTTAGGGGCAAATAAGAAACCTCTCAAATCGTTAAGCGATATGCTGAGAGGGAAGCAGGGCCGTTTCCGGCAGAATCTTTTGGGGAAACGGGTGGACTATTCTGGCCGCTCAGTGATTGTCGTCGGTCCCGAGTTGAAATTGCATCAGTGTGGACTTCCCAAGAAGATGGCCCTCGAACTGTTCAAGCCATTCATCTACCACCGTTTGGAAGAGAAAGGATTGGTGACCACGATCAAGAGCGCCAAAAAGATGCTAGAGAAGGAGAGGCCCGAGGTTTGGGATATTTTGGATGAGGTGATCCGTGAGCATCCTGTAATGCTCAACCGCGCTCCAACCCTTCACCGTTTGGGTATTCAAGCCTTTGAACCCGTTTTGATTGAGGGCAAAGCCATCCAACTTCACCCGTTGGTCTGTGCTGCCTTCAACGCAGATTTTGATGGGGACCAGATGGCTGTCCATGTTCCCCTCTCTGTGGAGGCCCAAGCGGAGGCAAGGATTCTAATGATGTCCACCAATAACATCCTCTCCCCTGCCAATGGAAAACCTATCATTATCCCTACGCAAGACATTGTCCTTGGAATTTATTACATGACCAGGGAACGACCCTCTGTCAAAGGGGAAGGAAAGGTGTTATCAAACACGGAAGAAGTCCGGATCGCCTACGATGCTAATGAAATTGACCTTCATGCCCGAATCAAGGTCCGGTTGGATGGGGAACTCGTCGAGACAACTGTAGGTCGAATCCTCCTCAAAGAGATTCTCCCTGAGGAGATCCCATTTCGATTGATCAACAAGGTGATGAAGAAGAGTGAGCTTGCCAACCTCATCGACTATTGTTACCGGTATGGGGGTGAAAAGAAGACGGTCCTTCTCTCAGATCGGTTGAAGGATTTGGGTTATCGCTATGCAACGCTGGCTGGGATTTCCATCTCCATTGATGATATGATGGTTCCTTCCAATAAGGGGAAACTGCTCCAAGAAGCGCAGCAGGAGATCGAAAAGGTTCAAGAACAATATACAGAGGGATTAATCACAGATGGAGAGCGATACAATAAGGTCATCGACATCTGGGCTCAAGTTACCGAAAACATCGCAGAGATGATGTTGAAGGAATTGGGGAATGAAGAGGTGACAGCGTCTTCCGGAGAGAGACAGACCACGGAAAGTTTAAACCCAATTTATATCATGGCCGACTCCGGAGCTCGAGGCAGCGCCCAACAGGTGCGACAATTAGCTGGAATGCGAGGGTTGATGGCCAAACCTTCTGGGGAGATCATCGAAACTCCTATTACTGCAAATTTCCGAGAGGGGCTGACAGTTCTGCAATACTTCATCTCTACCCATGGGGCTCGAAAGGGGCTCGCTGATACCGCATTAAAAACAGCCAATGCAGGATATCTCACCCGGCGATTGGTGGATGTGGCTCAGGATGTAGTGATCAGGGAGAATGACTGCGGTACGCTGGATGGGATCGAAGTCGAATCGCTCGTCGAGGGAGGGGAGATCATCGAATCGATGAAAGAACGAATTCTTGGCCGGGTGGCCTTAGAAGAAATCCGTGATCCCTTTTCCGGTGAGGTGATCGTTAAAGGGAATGAAGAAATTGATGAGACCTTAGCAGACCGCATTGAGGATATTGGAATTGATAAGGTCAAGATTCGATCGGTGCTCAGCTGTAAATCGAAACAGGGTGTCTGTGCGCTCTGTTACGGAAGGGATTTGGCCCGTGGAAGGCTGGTCATTGTGGGGGAGGCGATCGGCATCATCGCTGCCCAATCCATCGGTGAGCCGGGGACCCAGTTGACGATGAGGACATTCCATATCGGTGGGACAGCCAGCCGGCGGGCAGAACAGACCACGCTGGAAAGTCGGATTGACGGGAGGGTAAAATTCATCAATCTCAAGACCGTCAGGAACCGCGAAGGGAACCTGATCGTCATGAACCGAAATGGGGAGATTGCCGTCTTAGATGAAAGCGGGAGAGAACGAAGACGATATTCCGTGATTTATGGAGCCAAACTGAAGGTCAAGGAGGGGCAAAAGGTGAAGGAAGGAGAGATCCTAGCAGAGTGGGATCCTTACTCCATTCCTGTTTTAACAGAGGTCTCAGGCCGTGTGAAATTTGGGGACATCATCGAAGGGGCGACCATGCAGGAACAGGTGGATGAGTATACCGGCCTTTCCAGAAAAGTGATCACCGAATCAAAAGACGCAGAACTTCGGCCAAGGATTTCGATCAAGGATGAGAAAAGCAAGACCATGAATCTCCCTGGTTCTGCCTCTCAGGCCCGGTATCTCCTTCCGGTGGGAGCGAATATTTTCATCTCCGAAGGAGATATGGTGGAGGCCGGAGATGTGATCGTGAAGATCCCGCGGGAGACGACGAAGACAAAGGATATCACGGGAGGTCTTCCTCGAGTGGCTGAACTTTTTGAAGCCAGAAAGCCCAAAGAGTATGCCTTGATCAGCGATATTGATGGGGTGGTTGAATTTGGAAAGGACCTCAAGGGGAAGAGGAAGGTGGTCATTCGACCCGATGTGGGCGAACCCAAGGAATATATGATTCCCAGTAGGAAACATGTCAGCGTCCATGAAGGCGATTTTGTCAAAGCAGGGGAGGCCTTGATGGACGGTCCTTCCAATCCTCATGATATTTTGAGAGTGTTGGGGGATAAGGCTCTGGCTCGATATTTAGTGGATGAAATCCAGGAGGTTTATAAACTCCAAGGGGTCAAGATCAACGATAAACATATCGAGGTCATTGTTCGCCAGATGCTCAAGAGGGTGAAGATTAGAGAGGTGGGAGATACTCACTTTTTAGTCGACGACCAAGTAGAAAAATTTGTCTTTGAAGAAGAGAATGCCCGGGTCATGAACGAGGGAGGAAAACCCGCTGTGGGAGAACCTCTTTTCCTTGGAATCACGAAGGCTTCTCTCGTTACGGACAGTTTTATCTCCGCCGCCTCCTTCCAGGAGACCACCAAAGTCCTCACTCAAGCAGCCGTTGCAGGGAAGGTGGACAATTTAAAAGGGTTGAAGGAAAATGTCATCATGGGACGCCTAATTCCTGCAGGAACGGGTCTTTCCAAATACAAACAATTAGAGCTTTGGGTGGAAGGGTATAGCGGAGAAGAGATGCCACCAGGAGGCGAAGGAGAAAACATAGCGCATGCCTCTGTGTAGGAGAAAGAGGTACGAGGCAGTTGTTAAGAACTGACAAGGTCCATCCCTTAAAGAGGAGGGGATGGACCTTTTTTATTTGATGGTTTCCAACTTCTTCTTGGCCATTTCGGCCTGCTCGGAACGGGGATATTTTTCGATCACTCGCTTGAGTAAATTCCTAGCATTCGCCTTATCTCCGAGTTCCAAGAAGGCGAGGGCTTGTTTGAATAAAGCCGCGGGGATTTTGTCCCCTTCTGGATATTTCACAATCGCCTTCTCATATTCTAAGATCGACCTTTCAAAATCCTTTTTCAGATAGTAAGTCTCTCCGATCCAATACTGGGCATTGTCAGAGAGTTCTGTGTTGGGATATTGTTTGAGAAAGGCTTCAAATTTTCTTCGAGCTCCTTCTAAATCTCCCTTATGGAAGGTCTCGTAAGCATCTTTATAAAGGTCTCCCATCCCTGTTGAGACACCCTTTAACTCGGTGGGGGCCTCTTTGGTTGAGGCCAACCTTTCCGACTCCATTGGCTTTGAAGTCGATCCAGCCGTCTTTCCATCTAGTCCCTTGAGGCGATCCTCAATCTCCTTAATTCTTTCCTCCTGAGTTTTTCTCCTTTC
>PDVH01000282.1_pt1 | contig 13092 bp, 13 predicted proteins | sample 1369781 | NCBI WGS metagenome assembly PDVH01 (sample SAMN07795378, study PRJNA414565) | Alkali sediment metagenome, whole genome shotgun sequencing project. | isolation source: glacial lake sediment | place: Bosnia and Herzegovina: Donje Bare Lake | collected 2016-06
CCACATGTTTCATGCAAGCCATTGCTCTTGCGCCTGCCATGGAAGCACCATAGACAACCTCCAATGCGACTTTTTCATTGGGAGACCATTCCGCATAAATATCCTTATATTCCTGAGCGATGGTTTCTACGATTTCTGTACTGGGTGTTCCGGGATAAGCGGCTGTTAATTTTACGCCAGCTTCGAATGCCCCTCTTGCAATAGCTTCATTCCCGCTTAAAATCTTTCTCATAAAGCACCCCTTATTCATTAAATTTAGTTTGTAACGAATATCACAAATATATTTTAAAAATAAATTTGTCAAGTGAAATAGTTAACTTATTCATGGGCTATTTCTCAAGATTTGAGATTTTTCTCAATATAGTATTAGCCATTTGAGATTTTGGATAAATTTTTAAAAAGGCCTTATAATTTTCCAATGCTTCATTATTTTTCCCCAATTTTTCGTAGCACCGACCCATCCCTAAATAGGCATTTTCTAATTTGAAATTCTCACCCAAATCAATGATCTTTTGATAAGCATTTAATGCCTTTTCATAATCTTTTTTCCCTTCATAGGAATAACCGAGACCTTCCATGGCGAATGATTGGTATATTTTTTCTTTCCCTGCCTTTTTGAGAAAGCTCTCGTAGGCTTTTATGGCTTCTTCAAATTCACCCAACCGAAGATGTATGTTTCCCTTATACAAAATAGAGAGTCTTCCAGATGAAGTATTAGGAAAATTTGTAATAGCCTCATTAAATTTTTCTAAGACATTTTTATATTCTTGAGGTGTTCCCTCTCGGTATGGAGTGCTAACCATCTGGTAAGTTTCCACAGCTAAATTAAACATTTGGTAGGCCTTTTCCTCATTTTTCTTCTCCCACCTTTGAAAAAAGAAGATAGACAATATAAGAATTAAAACAATGATTCCCCCTCCTGCGATAGGCTTGGAATGATGGGTGATAAAAAGATAGGTTCTCTCGCTAAGGGTAATAAATTCATCAGCCTCTTTTAGCTTCTTTTTTATAATCTTTTTCGTTTTGGTCATCTCAAATCACCTTTCATTTGATAAGATTATACCTTTTTCCCGGGACCTTGGGAGGTGCTCCTCAGCACTCTCTTCTCTCCTAACCGAATCGTCAATTTAATTTGGTCTAAGTATTCAATCAAAGGGATAGTATATTTTCTTGAGACCTTAATCATCTCCTTAAATTGAGAGGTTGTAATTTCTTGATGGCTCTTCAAGTAGGTGACTAATTCCTCCTTCAGATTTTCGAAGGGTACACGATGAAAATACATTTCACTTTTAATCTTGATCAACACCCCCTCGTGAACAAGGTGCTCAAAAATGGCTCGAACTTCTTCTTCTTTTTCATCCCATTCCTCTGACAATTCTTTGGGGGATGGTGGTTGGAGCCCTCCCTTCAGGACAGCACCCTCCACCCGCTTGACCAAACCCTTCTCATCAGCAGAAGAGATTTGATGACCGGGAAGCCTCAACTTGTCTTTTTCCAACACGACCTCTTTCGATTGAATGAGATCATTGATGAGGATCTGAAAAAGTTTAACATCCACCTCAGGAGGGAGCTTTGTCCTCAACTCCTCTTTGGCCAATCCAGATTTCATCGGAGACCGCTGATGGAATTCCCTCAATTGGGTCAACGCCATTTCCTTCAATTGATGATATTGTCCCTTTTCAACTACTTTTAATTTTTCAGGGTCAATCAAAAGAAGATCACCCTTTTCCGACATCTTTCTGATCATCATCCGGATCTCACTGGGTGGCATCTCAACGCGGTTCAAAAGGTATTCCAATGTAATACCACCCATTCCTGAATGATGGATATGCTGGCTGAGGGCTTGTTCACCTGTTCCATCTTTGAGTAAGTTGAGGTCAGCGATCACTGAAAAAGAATGCCTTTTATGTTTCTCCGGATGACTGTCGAGGATAACCCCTCCTCCTATGGTTTGGATGGCTGAAGAACCGCGGATGACAAATCGATCCTGCTGTAAAGCGACCACTGACTTTTCTAATCTCAATTGGACAAATCCCCCTTGCCCAGGAGCCAACTCTTCACGATCAAGGATAAAGATGGATGCATTGGTGAGGGTGGTCCCAATATGAAATCTCTGTCTGGTTCGGTGCTTTAAGGGCCGTGGGGCATTCGGTAAATATTCAAGATAAGCATCGATGAGTTGGGTAGGTTTAAGGGTATTTGGCCTGATGAGAATGTCCCCCCTCTCGATTGCAGAGGCTTCTATCCCCTGAAGGTTAACAGCTGCCCGTTCTCCTGCTACGGTTTTTTCTACAGGGCGATTGTAGACCTGGAGGCTTCGTACCTTTCCCTCTAAGCCAGGAGGAAGAACTTCGATCGTCTCTCCCAAGGAAAGACTTCCAGAAATCACAGTTCCTGTTACCACTGTACCGAAACCTTTCATGACAAAGACACGGTCGATCGGCAAACGAAATAGACCATTAGACGACCTCTCCTCAATCTTCTGCGAAAGAAAATCGAGAGTGGAAAGGAGTTGAGGAATTCCCTCCCCTGTCACAGAGGATACGGCAAGGATAGGCGCACCTTTTAAAAATGTATCTTGGACAATTTCCGCCACTTCTTCTGTGACCAATTCTAATAATTCACGATCCACTAGGTCAATTTTAGTTAAAACAATCAATCCTTTTTTGACTTTTAAGAGTCTGCAAATATCTAAATGCTCTCTCGTCTGTGGCATGACCCCTTCATCCGCAGCGATGACTAACGCGACTAGGTCGATTCCCCAGGCACCCGCTACCATATGTTTCACAAACTTTTCATGACCTGGCACATCAATAATTCCCAATCGTATCCCGCTGGGTAGATCTAAGAAGGTAAATCCCAGTTCAATGGTTATCCCTCTTTCCTTTTCTTCTTTCAATCGATCTGTATCCACACCTGTGAGGGCTTTCACGAGGGAAGTTTTTCCATGATCGATGTGTCCGGCAGTTCCAAGAATAACATGTTTCATTAGTCTACCTACGGACGAATTCTATCCTTTTATCTTCAAATTATCTTCAAAAGATAACAAAAAGCCCTTCATCTTTCAATTACATTCCTTTTTCCCCTCTAATGTCCAATAAATTGGGCCTTTTGATAAAAACAATAAGCAAAATTATCTTCCAGCCTCATACAGACTTGGCTTAGAGAAAGATCAAGGGTTAGATCATATCCAAAATGGCCAGAACCATTAGACGGGGACGATATCTTCTTCTCCATGATTGACCCCTTCTATCATTGCCATGCTTGGCTCAATCTTTTATCGAATTCATCATTGTCTCCGCACGGTGAGTGGAGCAATTCATTTAGGGACAAGGGAAAGAGGGCGATGCTATCCCCGAATGCAGAGAAATCAATGCTTAGAAGAATGGTTTATCCTGATGTGTAAAACCTGTGGAAAAAAAAGGTTTAGGGCTATATACCTCTTCAATTCCCTTATATAATTAAATTCAAAGATGAGACGGCATAAAAATAAATAAAAGATATCAACAAGTTACACTTTTGTGGTTTTTGACTATTAGAACACAACATCTTGTGGGTCCAGAAGGTGTTTTCGAAACTTCAATGTTCATAACCTGTTTATAGACGATTTCTCAGATAAACATTTCTTTTCGTTTTATATGACAAAAAGAGGGGAGTATTTTTCCCTCCCCTCTCCATTAAATTATTATAAAACATGATTTAGTTTATCAAAGATTACTTTACCGACTTTTTTAGCAGATTGCCCGCTTTGAACTTTGCCACTCGGGCGGCAGGAATTTTAATCTCCTTTCCGGTTTGTGGATTCCTCCCTATTCTAGCCTTCCTCCTCGCTATAGAGAAAGTTCCAAATCCAGTCAAGGTCAACTTATCCCCCTTCTTTAACGCCTTCGTCACCGCATTGGTAAATGCATTAATAGCTTTTTCAGCTGACGCTTTCGAGATTTTGGCCTCCTTCCCTATGCCGGCGATCAACTCCGCCTTCGTCATTTAAATCACCTCCCTTTTTTTGGAAATTTATTTTAGGACGAAATGGTATTGGTTTAACTAAAATTATGCTCATATTAAACTAACGATATTTTAAAAGTCAAGCTTTTTATTTTAATAAATTTTATTTTAACCCCTCCGGCTTTTATCAAATAAACGATTCCATTAAATCAGAAATGGCCTTCTCAATGCCTCCAGGTCTTTCGGTTTCGATCTGTTGAAGGGCCCTTTCGACCTGGTTTCTAAGTTCTGGTTTGGAAATGTCCTCCACGGACTGATAGAATCCTGCCCTCCTTCCCAATCGAAAGTTATTCTTTTCTTCTTTTGGGAGAGCGAGATAGCGGTCAATGAGCTTTAGCATTTTTTCTTTATCTTCCGGAAGTTTCCCTTCCACCTCCTGGAGGAGGTTCAAGATGTGATCGCTGACAAAGGTACTCGTGACCCCCTCCAAATGTTCAATCAAAAGCCTTTCTTCTTCCACAATCTCATCATCGTTCAATGGGATGAATTCACCTTTTTCGATTTTTTGGTAAAGAAGCATCGTTTTTAAAACTTTCAATGTTCGAACCCGGATGAAGTCTGGGTTAATCTGATTGAGAACTTTTGCCGTTTCAATAGCATGCTCACGCCACATCCCTTTTCCTCCCAACCCAAGGATCACATATTCCGAAAGTGAGATCCCAGACCCCTTTACCTTTTTCCCTGCTTCGATATGTTCCTGGGCTGTCACCCCCTTTTTGATAGATTGAAGGAGAGGATCATATCCAGTCTCTAAACCAATGTGGATTCTAGAAAGTCCAGCGCGGTTAAGATCTTGAAGTTCTTCTATCGTTTTTTTTGAGACCGTTTTTGAGCGAGAATAAGTGGTAATTCTTTCAATGAAAGGAAAAGTATTTTTTAGATGGTTTAATATTTCGACCAGTTGATCAGTTTTTAGGATCAAGTTGTCCCCGTCTTGAAGAAATACGTTTTTCCCCCCGTTATAGAGCCATAAAGCAATTTGGCGGAATCCATCTGAATAATGCTGTGAATCTTGTAAGATGAGATTCACCAGAGGGGCTGCACTCTCTCCTCCGAGTCCATATCTCCAAGATAAGGACTGGATCTCTGAAACAGTTTCCTGAATCGTCTTAATATCTTTCTTCACCTCCTCCACAGTCCTTAGACTAAACTTTTCTTTCTTATAGGTATGGCAGAACTCACAACGATTCCAAGGACAGTTTCTTGTCACCCGTAACAGAAGGCTATAGGCTTCACTCGGAGGACGAATAGGACCTTGTTCATAACTTAGTTGGGTCATCGAACGAAACCTTTTATATAAGATTATTGATTCTTCTCTAGTTGAAGATCCTGAAGGTCATTGGGGTCAATCTGTAAAATAAAAAAGATTTTGTTCTCAATGTCATAGATTTCCTTTCGCAATCGCTCTAAATAATCCATGGCTCTTTGAATCCTACCATATCTTTCTTTTAGATCGCTAAACCTCTCCTCCAATGAAACAATCCGATCGTGCATCACTCGTTTATCCGCATAATTCACTATTTCTTCTTCAGAGATGGACGAGGGGTCTCCTTCCTTACATAACCAAATATGTTGCGCCACGACCTCTCCTACTCTTTCATACCCCATTCCTTTTAAGACTTGGGAGCCTGTCTGGGCATGATCCTCCTTTGTCCTGAGGCACTCTGTTTTCGTAAGGTCATGTAATAAAGAGGCCGCTTCCACCAAACCGAGATCGATCCTTTGGCCTTTTTTATTTAACTCTATTGAGATGAAAAGGGCTACTCTCGCCACCTCAAGGCTATGGGCGGCAATATTCTCTAACATTCCATATTTACCCATCAGCCTCAAGCATTCTTCCTTGGTAGGGATCATTTTTTCATGGTGCTCCCAGGGCTACCTTCTAAAAAATATTCTCTTATCCAAAGAGTCTCTTTCTCCATCGCCCGGCCTTTTGCCTAAGTGACCGAATGCCACAACAGCCATCAATTCTAAATCCTTACCTGCCCCTAATAACTCTGCCACCTTCTCTTTATTCTTTAAAATTTCCCCCAACCAAATCCCTCCTAATCCCAAGGAATGAATAGTGAGAAGCATATTTTGAATGCATGCCCCTACTGCCTGTAGATCTTTTGTTCTGTCATAAACTCTGGAATGATCTAAAAAAACGGCGATGCAAACCGGAGCCCCTTGGATGATGGATCGAGAATGTGTGAGAGTAGCTAAGGATTCTTTCAATGCTAGATCCTGAATGATTGCAAACTTCCAAGGTTGGTTGTTCTTCCCAGAAGGCGCCCAACAACCAGATTCAAGAATTTGATTTACGATTTCATCGGAAACCGCCTCCATGGTAAACTGACGGATCGATCGCCTGTTTTTAATCGATTCAACGATTGGATTATTATTTCTCATCCTTGGCCTCAATTGTCTTGTCCAGCAATGGTAAAGAAGGCTGATTTTCAATCTGCTCCAATTTAAAATTAAATTTGTCTAATCGTCTTCTGGCATCCTCAAACTTACTCATCGCATTGGTAATATGTTTTCCTGTTAACTGAAAGTCCCCTTGAAAGCCTTCTAATTCTTTATCCAGACCCGCCAAGGAATCCAATATCCTCTGAGCATCTTTTTCGATTTTCAATCCCCTTAATCCGAAGACGATCACTTGGAGATAGGCAAAGAAGGAATTGGGGGAGACTGGAACCACCTTCTTTTTTAACGCGTAATTGAAAATCCCCTTATCCTCTCCAAAGGCCTCATCCTTAGTAATGGTCTCATAATAGACGTTTTCAGCAGGAATATATAAAAGGGCAAAATCGTAAGTCCCCTCTTGAGGTAAAATATATTTGCTAGCGATATCGTCAATATGTTTTTTAACATCTCTGTAAAAGGTCTTCTGATAAGCCTTTCTCTCTTCCTCGGTTTTGCATTCGATGATTCGTTTGAAATTATCGAGCGGGAACTTGGAATCGATGGGGACAAGCCTCTCCCCAAGTTTCACCACTGCATCAACCCTCTCTCCGCTGGAGAATGTATACTGAAGTGTGAAGAATTCTGACGGAAGAATCTGGGATAACAGTTCTCCTAAAAATTGTTCGCCTAATCCTCCTCTTAATTTAGGGGTTCGAAGGATCTCCTGAAGAGTGGAAATGTTTTTACCTACTTCATGTATTTGTTCACTGGTTTTGGAGAGTTCTCCGAGCCTTTCACTCACTTTACTGATCACTTCTCTCGCGCTATCCAGTCGTTGACCAATCTGTCCACTGGAGTTCTGAAGTTGTTGGTTCACCAGTTGGAGTTGTTGATTCACCTGTTCATTAATTGTTCTTAATTGCTCATTGAGGAGAGAAATATTTTTATTGAGTCCGTCGCCCATCTGTCCTCTTAATTGTTCCATCTGCTGTTGCATCAGGGCCCACATCGGTTGAGAAGATGAATCTGTTTTGATCTCCTCAAGCCTCTTCCTCCATCTCTGCTCCATCAGGAAGAAGAGAGTCACGATCATAGCAATGATCAGACCTAACAGCCAATAGATGCTTTGCATTCTGACTCCTTCAGGTTGCCCCCTTCATCATGGATGCTGAATGATGAGATGTCCCTCCACCTTCTTATCTATGAGATTAGTAACCAAGACACTCCATACATTCTCATTCTGAACTTCCTCAAAAGGGACGGGAATTTCTACTTTGAGTGGGCTTTTCCCTGAAAGGGTAGGAATCCCTTTGAAGGTTCCTGATTTTTTAAAAGAGAGCTGTAGGGAAGAACTAGCCCCTTCCCATCTCGCCTCTGTCTTCACCTTTTCTATTTGCCCCTTACCCTGAGGTTGTGGGGCGAAGAAAGAAAAAGGAAATTCTTCTCTCCCGTGAGGTCCTATCCTAAACGGAAAGATAATGAATGTCCTTTCGAGGACATTATTTTCTAAACGGATATCATCAGAGGGCAATTTCGGAGAAATAGAAACCTTCACTTTGGAGATCCCAGTAATAACAACCTGATAAGGGGGATCGATGAGGTAATGATTTCCAAAATTGGCCTTCAATGCCTCTGGAATGAAATGGTCAAATGCGGAAGTCTTTTGGCCGTTCACAACAATTCGAATTCGGAAGGTGACGCCCTTCCGGAGATCAATTTCCCCGGCATTAGAGAGAATAATAATGAGTTCTAAATCCTCTGTCAAATCTAAATCTTTCACTATGATGTCCGGTCCAACAGTCAGCCCATCCAATATTTTCTTCAGGCTGTTATTCTCTTCATTGAACTCCTTCACCCCTTGAGTGAATTCGATACGCGCATCAATTTCATGTCGGCCGACAAGGATCAAAGGGGTGACGAAGGTGAGGTTTCCTTTCGGTGGAATAAAGGACTGATCAGAAAGGCTTCCCAATGTATAAATCCCTTTTAAAGATCCATCGACCATGATCTTCAGATTTCCTCCGCCTAAGGGAAGCGGACTGTCCCCGATATTGGCAATGGTCACTGCCAATTTCCTCTGAGGGTTGAGAAAAAGATTGGTAATGGTGAGGTCGGGAAGAAGAGGTTCGATCTCTAATTTTTCTTTCCCTAAAATTTTTGTGAAAACATTGTTTGCTTCATTTTTCTCGAGCATCTTTCCCTCATTATCTATAATGACCCGGACCTCGTGTCTCCCGACCAACTCAACTGCGGTTGTGTAGAGTACAAACTTCCCTGGCTGAACAAAGGTTTGATCAGGAAGAGTTCCAAGAGAATCCCTCCATTTCAGATGGCCATCAACATAAATCACCAAACTTCCAACACGATAGGAAGCAAGTCCTTTCCCGATATTCGAAATCATAACCTCAACCTTTCCTGTCTCACTTAAAGAAATATCCAAAATAGTGAGGTCAGGGAGGAGGACGGGTTGGAGGTGAGCGGGAGGAGATATAGGGGTGACTTGCGTGGCACAACTGAAGAGAAAGATGGAAAAGGCGAAAATCGTAATCGCCCCTTTAAACATGAATAAATTCAGCCTCCTTTCAGTTCAAAATAACGCATCAAATAGCCAAATGCAAGAGCTTTTTCCCTTTTAAATCTTGACACCGATTGTTTAAAATTGTATTTTTTTGAAGAGTTAGAGATGGCTTGAACGGGGAGAGATAAATATCTGTCCCCAAACTTTCAATGAGTCATCTCTGGAGGAATGATGAAAAACTTTATCGATCTCAGAAGTGATACCGTCACCCGACCTACTTCTGCTATGAGAAAGGCTATGTCAGAGGCAGAGGTGGGAGATGATGTCTTTGGGGAAGACCCTACTGTGAATGCCCTTCAGGAAAAAGTGGCCAATCTTCTCGGAAAAGAGGCTGCCCTCTTCGTCCCCTCAGGAACAATGGCCAATCAGTTGTCCATCAAATCACACACCCAGCCAGGGGATGAGGTGATCATCGAAACGTCTTCTCACCCCTATAATTTTGAGGGGGGAGCCGGAGCCGCCCTTTCGGGTATTCAATTTCAGTGCCTCAAAGGGGTAAGAGGCATTCTCGACGCCTCTCAGATCGAAGAGGCCATCAGACCTGCTGACCACCACTTTCCTGTCACAAAACTGATCTGTCTTGAAAACACTCATAACCGCGGTGGTGGATCCATCTACCCTCTTGAAAAAATGGCTGAAATCTATCGATTGACTAAATCAAAAGGGCTCCTGCTCCATCTCGATGGAGCCAGACTTTGGAACGCCTCTGTGGCTACGGGAATTAAACCCGGTGAATACGCTCAATGGGCAGACTCTGTATCAGTCTGCCTTTCCAAAGGATTAGGGGCTCCTATCGGTTCCCTCGTCGCTGGCTCTAAACCATTCATCGATCGCGTTCACCGTTTTCGAAAAATGTTTGGAGGTGGGATGCGCCAGGTAGGAATCATTGCCGCTGCTGGAATTTATGCCTTAAACCATCACCTCGAACGTCTGAAAGAAGACCATCATAATGCAAAACGTCTGGCAGTGGGTATGAAAGAATTTAAAGGAGTCTCCATTGACCCTAAGCATGTAGAAACGAATATCGTCATTTTTGATGTGACCGATACCGGGATGACAGGTGCTCAGGTGGCTGAAGCGATGAAAAAGGAAAGGGTCCTCATCCACGCCTTCGGCAAGACACAAATTCGCCTGGTCACCCATTTGGATGTATCCAGCGAAGATATCGAAATAGCGCTAAAAGCTTTTAAGAAAGTGTTAGGTACGTTGTGACCGTTGTGACTGTTTTGATCGTTTATTAATGATCTAAAAAATCTCTACGATCGAACGGAATGAACGATCTAAACGAACTCATCCACCGTTTCGGAGTGAACAACCCCAAGAAGAGTGCGATTCGGGTCATGGTGGTTTATCCTCACCCGATCATACGGATGCCCATTGTCTGCCGACAATGCAAGGTAGCCAAATGCATGGAGAACTGTCCGACCGGAGCCATCACAACGAAAGATGGTATTTATGATATTGACAGTGAAAAGTGCATCTCCTGTCAACAATGCGTGATCTCCTGTCCTTTTGGCGCTGTCTTCCTCCACGAGGAGATCGAGACGCCTTTTAAATGCAATCTCTGTAACGGAAATCCACGCTGTGTGGAGGCCTGCCCTAAAAATGCACTCCTCTTTTTACCTGAGCACGTATTGGGACAGGCGCAAAGGATGACCAGCGTTTTAAAATATGTGCACATGAAAGAAGTGGAGTATGTGGAAAAGGGGGAAAGGAAGGTTCTGAAATATGCCGACATCGAAAAGGGAAAAGCGGAAGATTAAAGGCGGATATTTCTGGAATATCCTCTGGGTCGATCTCGATCGCGCCGAGGCAAAGCCATTGGAATTTGACGAAGCCTTTGCCTCTAAATATATCGGTGGAAGGGGATTCGGGGCCAAACTTCTTTGGAATCATCTCCAAAAGAGAACCATTGATCCCTTCGGTCCAGAAAATCTTTTAGTGATCTCTCCCGGACCTCTGGCTGGTCTTTACCTTCCTGCCTCTGGAAAAACATCCTTTGTCTCCATTTCTCCGGAGACAGGGATTTATGGCGATTCGAGCATGGGTGGCTCTTTGGGTACCGAACTCCGACAGGCTGGTTTAGATGCGCTCGCCATTACGGGAAAGGCCAAAACCCTCTCTTACCTCTGGATCGATAATGGAGAAGTAAAAGTCGTTCCAAATGAAAAATTGAAAGGGAGAGGGAGTTTAGAGAGCGAAGGGATCATTAAGGAAGATCTGTCCTGCAGGAGAGAACCGAGTTCGATTTGCCTGTGTCACTTCAGATTGGGGAAGAAACTCTGGGAGGACTGGCATCGGCGCTGTCATGGGATCAAAAAATCTCAAGGCCATCGCTGTCCGTGGCTCTAAAGATCTTCCTGTCTTTGATCTTCCAAGACTCCAAAAAGCCTCAGAGGCCTCTTTTCAAATTCTGAGGGAGAACAAGAATTTTACTTTCTGGCAGGAACAAGGGCTCATGTCTGTCATCGATTATGTCAATGAGGCAGGGGTGATGCCAACTTATAATTTCAGGGAGGGCGTCTTCGAGCATGCCAAGAAGATCAATGGCTATGAAATGCTCTCAAAATATAAGATCGGAGATACCTCCTGCTTCGCCTGCCCCATGGCCTGTGGGAATGTCTGCTTGGTGAAAGAAGGAAAATATCGAGGGACGGTGGTGGAAGGACCGGAGTATGAAACGGCTTGTATGTTTGGTCCCAATATCGGAGTTCAAAATTTTGCCGCCATTCTCAAGGCAAATCAACTCTGTGATGAACTCGGAATCGACACGATCACTGCTGGGAATCTGATCGGTGTACTGATGGAGGCACAGGAGACCGGACTGCTTTCTGAAAAAGACCTAGATGGTCTCAACTTTAAATGGGGAGCAGAAGATTCAATTTTAGAAACCGTCCAACGGATGGCCCATCGAAAAGGAATCGGGAATATTCTCGCCGAAGGCAGCTTCGGGGTGATCAAACAGTGGCCTCAATTAAAACCGATCATCTCGCAGGTGAAAGGGCTGGAGCAATCTGCCTACGACGCACGGATCGCTATCTCCATGGCTTTGGGATATGCCACCTCGGATATTGGAGCCCATCATTCACGGGCCTGGACAATTGCCAAGGAGCTGGAGATGGGAATGGATTGGCCATTGGAAAAGAAGGCTGATCTGGTGATCTATCACCAGACACTCCGCCCCCTATTCGACATGTTGGGAGTCTGCCGGTTGCCCTGGATCGAATTGGGTTTTGATGAACATCAGTATGCAGAATTCTATTCGGCCGTCACAGGCGTTGAGACAACTTTGAATGAACTTCTCCAGCCCTCAAAATATCTTTATGATCTCACCCGTGCCATTAATATGAAATTTGGGATTAGCCGGAAGGATGATTATCCCCCTGAAAGGGTCTTCAACTTACCGATGACCGAAGGACCTCATGCAGGAAAGATCTTGAAACGGGAAGATTACGAGGCGATCCTCGACATCTATTACCAAAAAAGGGGCTGGACTAAAGAGGGTCTAGTGGATGAAAAGAAGATAGCGACATTCAACGATCCATTGGTTTCAACGTAGAGCCAAATTCCAAATTTCAAAATCCAAATGTCAAATGAATGTCAAAGTTCAAAACTAAAGATTTTGGCATTTGTGATTTGAACTTCTTTTGAAATTTGAACTTTGGCATTTGACATTTCAGCTATCCGAATTTACTTCGGGAATTTGATAGAGAGTATGCCTGAACCCATTGTTGTCCTAGTTACGTGTGGTTCTGAAGAAGAAGCGATAAAGATCGCCAATGCCTTGATTGAAGAGCATCTGGCTGCTTGCGTCAACCTCATCTCACCCATCCGTTCCATCTCCATCTATCGATGGGAAGGAAAGATATGGGACGAAAAGGAATGGCTGTTGATCATTAAGACACAAAAGCAAAGGTTTGGGGAGTTGGAGAAAAAAGTCAAATCCCTCCATTCCTACTCTGTTCCTGAAATTATCAGTTTCCCCATTATAGAGGGGTCTTCGTCTTACCTCAACTGGATCGAGGAAAACACAAAATAAGAATGGATGGGTTTAAAGTGTCCTGACCAGCATTTGAGTTGAGGTACAGTGTCAAGATAACCCCTCTTGCAACTTCCACCTG
>PDVH01000284.1_pt1 | contig 13086 bp, 14 predicted proteins | sample 1369781 | NCBI WGS metagenome assembly PDVH01 (sample SAMN07795378, study PRJNA414565) | Alkali sediment metagenome, whole genome shotgun sequencing project. | isolation source: glacial lake sediment | place: Bosnia and Herzegovina: Donje Bare Lake | collected 2016-06
AGTTATCGGTCTTGCGGACAAATCCATATAAGATGAAGACCTCCTGTCGTATGTGCATCGGGAAAAACAGGCTGCTGTAGAAGTACGTTGGACTTCCTTTTCGAAAGATGGAAAAAATCGTTTTCTCGACGACCATGGGAATTCCTTATTTGATTAGCGATGATTTGTGATGAGATGACTACCATTGGTACACCAATCCCCGGGTGCGTATAATGACCGGTGTAGTACAGTCCCGCGACTTTTTTACTCTGATGCGAGCAGCGGAAAATTGCAGTCTGGCCTAAGGTATGTGCCAGTCCAAGTGCAGTTCCTTTGTACGCATTATACTGAGCAGTAAAATCATTATGGGCGAACAACCGCTTCACCACCAGGCGATCTTTTATGGATTCACCAGTGAGTTTCTCGAGATGGTCCATGACCTTGGTGAAGTACTTTTCCCGTGTTTTTTCCGTGTCCTGTAAGCCTGCTGCGACCGGTACAAGAACGAAAAGGTTTTCGTCCTGTGGTGGCGCTACGGACGCATCGGTTTTCGATGGACAGCTGACATAATAGGAAGGGTCATCTGGCCATTTTGGTTGACGGAAGATGGTATTGAAGTGATCCTCCCATTGTGGTGCAAAATAAAGGTTATGATGTGCGAACGCCTTGATTTTTCCTTTTACGCCAAGATACATCAGCAGTGCGGAGGGTGCGATTGCTTTTTTGTCCCAATACTGCTCAGAATAGGTTTGATGCTGCTGGTCTAACAACTGGGTCTCCACATGATGATAATCAGCATTGGCGACCACAACATCAGCGTTCATGGTTCCTTTTGACGTGTGTACACCAGTGACTTTTTTATCCCTCACCTCAATTTTTTGTACCTCGCTGTTGAACTCAAAAGTGACACCTTGATCGACAGCAAGACGTTGAAAACCACGTGCGAGCGCCCCAAACCCTCCATCCGGATACCAGACGCCCAGGTTGAAGTCCACATGGGACATCAAGGCATAAAGAGCAGGGGTATCAAACGGTGTTCCCCCCAGAAACACCATGGTGTATTCCAGGATTTTTCGCATCTTAGGATCGGTGATGTATCGTTTCGCGTACTCATCAAGACTAGTGAAGATATGCAGTTTGCTTCCCTTCAGCAAGAGTCGGAGGCTGAAGAAATCCCAGAGATGTCGATATTCTTTGTAGATGAACTCGCTCATTGCTATCTGATATTGATATTGTGCTGCAGCAAGATATTTCTGTAGTTGTTCGCGTCCCCCTTTTTGGTAGCGTTCAAACAGTTGTAGGTTCTGCTCAAGATCCGGTGAGATATCAACGATTTCGTCCTTGCTGTAAAACACGCGGTACGCGGGGTTCAACCGCAAAAGCTTGTAGTAGTCATCTGGTTTCTTTCCGAATTCCGCGAAGAATTTTTCAAACACATCAGGCATGAGATACCATGATGGCCCCATGTCAAAGACAAAGCCTTTTTCTTTCCAAACGATCGCACGCCCACCAGGTTGGTCGTTTTTTTCAACAATGGTTACGGAATGACCGTCTTTTGCAAGCAGTGCTGCAAGGGACATACCACCGAACCCCGCTCCAATCACAATGACGTTTTTCCCTGACATGATAATCCCTTTTTTTTACCAACGAATTCTTTTTAGCATAAATATTTTATGTTTATATCAATTTATACGATATTCTGATACAGTTATGATTTATTTCTCTTGTTTTTATTGGATAACCATCGTTTTTTAAAATAGAGGTAGACAACTAAATAGAAGGAAAGCATGGAGAAGTTATAGAAGAAATCCTCAAGCGGTATCGTGAAAAAACGTCCGTTCCATAGGCCATCACCACCCCAAATGGCTACAGGATTATACGACACGATAGGTATGGAAGTTAACAGATAGTTGAATATCATAAAAGGAATCATGGAAATACCAATGTAAAGCCAGTAGTTGCGCGATTGCAGAATGTCTGGGAAACGCCATACTGCAACGATGAAAAAAAAAGCGCATGACATCAAGGCAAGAATCGTATAATCCTGATGATAGAATGCAATGCCGCCAAGGATGAACAGCACAATGAGACCGATGTAGAACCATTTGTTGTACCTAATCGTTTTATCAGGAATGAAATGCTCAAGATTCTCGTAAATAAAAATACAGGAATAAGGTACCACAACAAAGAACAAGATCTCCTCGATTGGTAATCCGATGATAGAGATGCCGGACAGATAGTCATAATTAAACCACCAGTCCCCTCGCGCGGTTACAATCGAATCCCAGATGATGTATCCCAATCCAACGATAGCAATCGCAGGAAATAGTGCTTTATAGTAACGATAATAGGTAAATTTCCACTTAAAAGAGAGTAGAAATGGAAATAAAATAATAAGTATATCAAGGAGAAGATAATTTATTGTCATTTTATCACCATCTTCGTTTCGCTATGTACCAAATAACTTTTAGGCTTTTATAAATCCACCTATACCAAGAGAATAAACATGATCAGTATTACTGCAAGGAATCCTGTGATGGCATTGCGAATCGCGTATTTAGTTGCCTGCTTTGGCTGAACGATTTTTTTTATAACAGGAATAATCGACACGAGGAGGGGAACGCAAGTGATAATGGTGATTGCCCAAAGATTAATAGGAACATTAAACCAGGATGTGCAGGAAAGAACCAGGAAATATATGACTGCTCCGAGGTAAAGAGTCATGATGGCTACAAATGAAAAAAATCGCCCTTTTCTCACAATCAGATTCTGTTTTCCCCCATGGATATCAGCCTCCATATCAGGGATTTCAAAATTGAGAATGACGGTGAGTCCAAGCAACCCAAACGGGATTGCAAATATGAGGAGTTCAAGGGTTAAGGTTCCGGTTAAGACGAAATAGCCCCAGCCAGGAAACATCACTCCTGCGAGCAGATGGGGCAGTTCTCCAAGACCACGATACACGAAGCGAAGTGGGGGAGCAGTATAAAACCAGCAGAAAAACACAGCGATTCCGATGTAACCGATGCCCCAAAGTGGAAAGGATGTAATTATAACAAATGCACTAGTTAGGAATAAAGTAGAAAGAAACATGAGTATCGAAGACCATTTCGCAAAAGGAAGCATCTTGGGATACGCAAGAAGGACTCCACTGCCGCCAGAAAAGCCATACTGCTTATTATGCTTGTCTGCCTCATAATCGAAATAATCGTTTGCAAAGGATGCGGCGATCTCAATGATGAATAAAATACTAAAACCCCAGAGGAAATTCAGAAGAGAGAATTCTACACCTGTACGTAACGCGAACAATATTCCAATAAGAAAAATAGGGATCACCGCAAGAACAATGGGCATCCGTGTTAATTTTACAACCTGCCATAGATAGATGATTTTCACTCTTGAAACTCCCCCGAGATTTTAGTAAATACCAAAGTTTTTAAGGTATATAAATGTTGAGGTTATGGAAGAAAAATTTCATTTTTTATATTTATTTAACCAACCACAATCTTTATATGACGTTCCTTTCTATTATATTGACAAGAAAAGGAGGTTTTTATTATTCGGAAAATAAGTATCGTATTACTGTTAAGCGTATTACTTCTTGTCTCAAGCATGTACGCGACTGGAACGATTCTCGTTCCAAGGCAAGAGAACGCATCTTTGTCAGATCCAATGCTTCAGGTTGAAGTAATCACCGGTGGTCTTGGTATCAGTGCAGTGATTCGTAATGAAGGAGATGAGAATCTTACTGAAATCACATGGGAAATCGTTCTTGATGGTGGATTTGTTCTCATTGGTAAAAAGGCTGAAGGAACAATTTCTCTGTTGCGTCCAGATAAATCCAAGACGATTAAAATTCCTCTGGTGCTTGGATTTGGGAAAACCTCAATATCTGTGGCAGTGAACGTATCAGAAGGAAACAACAATACCAAAACATCACAGGCTCGTCTTCTTGGTCTTTTCGTCCGTCTTATCCCAGGGGACAACAACGCATTCACTGCGACATTAGATCAGATTGCCTCTGGTTTGAAGGCACCAACGATGCTTACCACAGCAGGCGATGGAACAAATCGACTCTTTGTTGCAGATCAGCCCGGGAAAATCTATATTGTTGAAAACAAAGAATTGCTTCAAACCCCGTTCTTAGATCTCACAAGTAAAATGGTGAAGGTCAACCCCATCTATGATGAACGAGGGCTGCTTGGTCTTGCGTTTAAAACAGCAGAGGGCGTAGATCATGAGAGCATCATAGCAGAGTACACTGTTTCAGCAGAAAACTCTAATCTGGCAGATTCGGCGTCAGAGAAAATAATCCTGCGAGTTGATCAACCTGAGTCGAACCATAACGGTGGTCAGCTGGCATTCGGACCAGATGGATACCTCTACATCGGTTTAGGGGATGGTGGTGGTGCTGGTGATCAACATGGAATCATCGGGAACGGACAAAATATAAATACGCTGCTTGGAAAAATCCTTCGGATTGATGTTGATACAGATACACCCTATACGATTCCTTCGGATAATCCCTTTGTAGGAATCGAAGGTCTTGATGAAATCTATGCATATGGGTTCCGTAACCCCTATCGCTTTTCTTTTGATCAAGTCACCGGAGCTCTCTATGTCGCTGATGTCGGGCAGGATGAATGGGAAGAAATCGACATCGTTGAAAAGGGTGAGAACTATGGCTGGCGGATCCTTGAAGGGACTCACCCGTATGAGAAACCGAACCAGGTGTATGGGAACGACTTGAATTCTCGTTACAAAATGAGAAACCTTTAAAACGTTTCATCCTTGGTTTTGGGGAAGACGAACTAGGAGAAATTTATGTGGTTACGACACGTTTCATTGGATCCCTCGTACGATCCGGTGAGATATGGCATCTTACAGTGGAATAGGTGTGTGAAAACATGAAATATAGAAGATACGTAATAGTCGGAATATTGCTTATCATCGGTTTTCTTATGGTAAGCATGCAGGCAGCTGCCCATAATCCACGCTACATGAAACTGGACTACGAACCAGACACCTTACGGGTGTCGATTCTTCATTTCTCCTTTGCACCAAAAATTCATTATGTCTACAAGGTGGACATTGAAAAAAACGGGGTTCTGTATTCTACAGAGTTGTATACGAGTCAACCAAAGTTACTGTTTTTCCGATATTCCTACAATGTGACAGCAACTACAGGTGATGAGTTAACAGTAAATGCCTATTGTAGTCTGTTTGGGAAAATCACCAGGTCAACAACCATTTAAACAACAGGGGAAAAAATCAGGTTGACACAGGATTTTCTTCAGGCACAGCATACTTCTTGTTTGCATAGAGGAATCCAAAACAGATCCCTTCATGCCCCTTGCTCTTCTGATGATGAATCGAATGGGCATGCAAGACGCGTTTGATGTACATGCTTTTCGGACGGTATTTAATTTTTACACGTCGGTGGAAAAAGATATCGTGTACCAAGAAATATCCTGCACCATACATCGCGACACCGATACCAAGGAATAATCGAATGTCAAAGCCGCCGAAAAAACCTGTAAAGATAAGTAAGATTGAAAGTCCTGCAAAGAACAAGCCAAAGACATCATTTTTTTCAAAACGTTTCCCGGTATATCGATGATGGTCTTCATGCAGGAACCATCCGAATCCATGCATCACATACTTGTGAAGAAACCATGCAACTCCTTCCATGAAGAGAAAGGTAAGTATCATGATGCACAAATACAGGATAACAAGTATTGTCTCTAGCACGAAGGAACCTTACCTACCAAAATTCAAGCTGTATTAAATAGTTTTTGCTTTCTATCAAGAAAAAACGGTATCATAACTATTATATATGGAGTCATATAATAGTTTACCTACTTCTTTGCTACATTTTGTAGTACAGGTACCTGTATGGAAAGAAAAATAACAATTGGTGTTATTCTGCTTGTTGTCCTCATCATCATTAACGCAGTGATTGGTGGTGTTCTTGTATTTTTTATACAGGATATCAAAGAACCCAAGATCGATGTAGAGTTCAACCTTACCAAGATAACCACCGATGAAATGAGATTTACAGCAATAATTTCTATGGTTAATGATAATCAATATGATCTTCTCATGAAGAATCTCAATATCAACGGAAAAACCCCTGAAGGAAATACGATTCTCGATATACAATTCATCGGTGGTACGATTGCTGCAAAACAACAACGGATATTTACTACCAACGATTCGCTTTCATTTACTGGAGATCTTTCCTCAAAGATTTATGCTTCTATACAAGGAATATTTGGGGTAAATTTCGCTGGAATCTTTGAAAAAACCATACCGTTTCACATCAATATCACCACTTCATTTCAAGATCTCCTTGAGAATATTTCACCCCCAACCCTCAGTATCCTTGCAGAGGTTACAGAAATAACAGAAAACGGCGTCCTCTTCCATGGAATTGTAAGTGTCGAAAACCCTAACTTTTTTGAAATGTCCTTAGAAAATTTTACTACGCGTATCGAAACAGAAAACGGGACTCTTGCTGGAGAATTTTCCCAGTTACAGGGAATTATCGCCCCAAACGTAACATCAAAGTTCCACCTTAATGGGACTCTTTTCTTCCAAGCCTTAAACGCAAAGATACTTACGCTCCACGTGGCGGGTAACGCCGGATTCCATCTGATGGGAATCAAGAAATCCATTGCACTTGCAACCACAGCGCAACTCCCAATCCCCGATATTAAAGAATTACTGTTCAATAATGAATCACTCGGTATTACGATTTCTCTTGATGTGAAATTACGACTACGAGGATTTCTAACAACCATAGGATTAACCCTTAAAAACCCAAGTAAAATTCCACTACAAGCAAACGATCTCATCTGTAGTATTTACGGGTTAACAGGCGAAACTCAAAAGATGATTGCTCAAAAACCCATGGAAGCCACCACTCTAGAATCAAATAAGCAGGATTATCTTGAAACACAACTTCTTATTCCGTACATAAAATTATTAACCTCAGGAATAAAAAAAATATTACCCGATTGGTTTGTGATAAGAATCCAAGGTAATTTTTCTATTGCAGGGGTCACTCAATCAATTCCTGTTTCAATAGATGCAACCATCAACCCTCATCTGATTCTATAACAAACCACAATCATATATATCTGAATGCCATTCAATCAGATTTATGACACAAGAAGTTCCCTATGACCTAGTAAAGAAAATTGAAGATGTTGAGATTCGCCAGTACCCAGAAGTGATATTCGCCGTCGTAGAAGACAATGTTGACGACTCCGGGTTTGGACTGCTTTTTCAATATATCTCTGGTGAAAACAAAACACGCAGTAAAATAGCAATGACCGCACCGGTGATGACATCTGAAAAAATTGCAATGACTGCACCAGTCGTCACAGGAAAAAACTACATGGCCTTTGCTCTTCCATCATTTTACACAAAGGAGACTGTTCCAATACCAACCAATCCTACGGTAAGAATAGAAATACATCCGAAAAAAACAATGGCGGTTCTTCGATTTAGTGGCCGTACGGTTGAAAATAGAGTACAAAAAAACATACAAAAACTTATTGCCACATTGAAGAATCATACAATGCAAACAAAAGGTGAACCGGTGTTGATGAGATATAACAGTCCGTTTACCCCGGGGTTTTTACGAAGAAACGAAGTTGCCGTTGAAATTGATGATTTGAAATAAAACAAGAGAAGTTATAAGTGATTATGAATGAAAACATATGATGTAATCGTAGTAGGAAGTGGTTCTGGTGGAGAGATTGTTGATGCTGCAGTATCTCATGGGATGACTGTTGCATGGGCGGATAAAGGACCGCTGGGAGGAACTTGTTTGAATGTGGGCTGTATCCCTTCAAAAATATTGATCCATCCAGCAGATAGGATTATGGAGATACAGGAAGCGAAAAAACTCGGGATCACCGCCGAGATAAAAGACATTGATTTTCACGCGATCATGGAACGGGTACGAAAACCTATTTGGGAGAGCCATGAGGGAATGGAAAAAGGGATACAACATGCAGAGAATTTAGACTATTACAAGGGTGAAGGCCACTTCATCAAAGATTACACCATAGAGATTCTAGGAAAAGAAATTCAAGGAGAAAAAATCTTTCTTGGAACGGGTGCACGACCATTTATTCCTCCACTAAAAGGATTGGATTTAGTTCCGTATTTGACAAATGAAAATGTTTTTGACTTAAAAGAAAAACCTGACAGCATGGTGATTATTGGTGGGGGATATATCGCAGTGGAGTTCGCTCATTTTTTCTCTGCAGTAGGAACCAAGGTGACAATCTTCCAACGAGGGAACCGGTTGATTCCAAATACCGAGCCTGAAATCTCAGAGTTGTTGAAAAAACAAATTGAGAAACGAATGCGCATTTACCTCAACACCGAAGTGCTTGAAGTAAAGAAACAAGGAAACGGAATAACTGCGATAGGCAAAAACAGTTTGACTGGCAAAGAATTGACAGTGACTGCAGAGAAGATTTTAATTGCAGCGGGTCGGAAATCAAACGCTGATCTGTTGAAAGTAGAAAATACCGGGGTAAAAACAGATACACGGGGATACATCCAAGTAAATGAGTATCTTGAGACAAGTAAGAAGAACATCTGGGCGTTTGGAGATGCGATTGGAAAAGCAATGTTTAAACATGTGGCAAACGAGGAGGCCTCAGTCGCTTGGCGAAATGCCGTCCATGATCATAAAACGAAAATGGACTATCGCACGATACCGTATGCAGTGTTTACCTACCCTGAGATCGCCGCAGTTGGGATGACTGAGGAAGAAGCAAAGAAAAACAATAAAATCCTTGTTGGTAGTGCAAGATATTCTGATGTTGCAAAGGGAGGAGCAATGATGGAGTATGACGGGTTTACGAAAGCAATCGTCGACAAGGAGACCGGAAAAATTTTAGGATTCCATATCATTGGCCCATATGCGCCAATGCTGATTCAAGAAGTGATTAACGCAATGGCTCTTGGTGGAGATATTTCCCTCATCGCTCATGGTATGCACATCCACCCTGCACTCCCAGAACTCATTCTCAGGACATTGGGTAATTTGAGTGAAGGCTAATAAAATATCCAAAATATTTTTCTTAAAATTGTGTTTTGAGGTATTGGAAAAAATTCGTTGTTATTTTATTACTTCTAATTTTATCGCCTCATACGGGCAGGTTTCATTACAACAGTAACATTGTATGCATTTCGTGTAATCGACCTGCGCCTTCTGATTAATAATTTTTATCGCTTTTTTGGGGCAAATCTCCTCACATTGTCCACAAGCTGTGCATTTCTCTGTTAGTACTGGACTACGATTAGGTTTTTTTCTTCCAGTAACGAGATAATCAGCGGTGGATGGTAAGAGAAAACCAGTGTATCTTACATCTGTTGGTGAGAGCAAGGGATATGATATCTCTACTGGCCATAGTTTTCTAATTTTTGCTTGTCTCAGGGTTGGTATCCCGATTGGTTCTATACCTAACATGCCACAGACTGCGAGGTCCATCGCAACAGCATCTTCTGATGCAAGTAGTACCCCTAAGTTAATCGGTGTCCCTCCCGAGGGCCCATCTCCTTGCATACCCACAATTCCATCCATAATAATCAGATCGGGTTTTCTAACGGAAAGAACATCAAGGAGCATATCAGCGAATGCTGTTTTTTTAAAAAACATAGAATGATACTTTGCTTTGGTTAACCCTGGAATCACTCCATACATGATCTTGGTTGCGAGCGTCATAATCATATACGAATGTGTTTTTATCTTAGGTAAAGCGATGATTTTATCAGCATTTAGAACAAAGTTGCATAGAATTGTTTTTTTTAGTTTTTTACCCTGAGGGATAATTATTTTTTGAGAGCCTATATCGTAGTTTAATTCGATCCCAAGCTTGTTTGCGAGGTCCTTCAAACCTGCTTTTTCATATGTTTTTTCCAGTCTTCTTTTTGTAAACTGTCCTGAGGGTGAGTCTCCGATATACGGAATACCTCCGATTTTAATGACGGCTTGTGCGACCGCACTCACAACCGCAGGATGTGTCACGACTGCTTTTTCTGGTTTACTTGGAGTGAGAAGATTTGTTTTTAATAAAACACGTTCACCTCTTTTAATATATTTTTGAATGCCACCAAAGGGATTGAGAAGTGATTCTAAATCAATATCGTTATAGGTGCTTTTTTGAATACTGACCCTCGGATTATTTACTTTTTGGTTGGAATTCATATTTTGAGATCAACTCCAAAAATTTGGTGATTCCTTCGAGATATTTTTAGCTTTTTTTATTTCATTAGCTGGCCGACATTTCTGTGGGTTGCAAGGTTCCTGTCAATTGTTGATGCTTTCGTAGTATTTGTATTTTGACTTTTTCTCCTGCTTTTATGGGTTTTTTCTTCATTAAACATTTTTTTATCATGCCCCATTTTTTTCTTTTTGCCTTGTATTATACTATAATTAACAATTGTTAATTAAGTTTTCTATTTCAAACTACTAACGTTCCAATCCTCTTGTTCCCAAAACGCCATGAAAGCAGAGTTTATTTTCTGTACTAGACTATCAAGGGATTGTTGAAAATTCTTTAAGGGTTTTGGCCTTCAACGTCTTATTGGTACGTTTTTGATTTCCAAGGGAGTCAAACGGTTTCTTACCATAATCATGCCCAGGATAAACAATCAACTGATCTGGAAGGTGCATTATCTTTTCATGAAGACTCGCATACATATGAGCAAGATTACCCCCAGGTAAATCGGTTCTTCCACAATCGCCAATAAATAAGGTATCACCAGTAAGTAAGGCTTCGTTATCCACAGTAATACAGATACCACCAGGGGTATGGCCCGGTGTCACAAGAAAATCAAGAAGAATTTTCCCAATCTTCAATTGGCTTCCATCTGAGACAACAATATCTGGTTTCAAAGCTAATTTTGTCCCATCTGCTTCAGAAGCAACAAGCTTAGCCTGTGGAAATAAACTCTTAATCCTTTTACTATCAAATGAATGATCACTGTGATGATGAGTAATCAAAATATATTCTAAGGTTAATTTCTTGGATGCTATAAATTGAAGTGTTCTTGTTGCATCAAGACCCGGGTCAACAATCGCAGCTTGCTTATTTTTCGGACAATAAATAACGTAACTAAAATTATCAAACCCTATTTTTATTTGTTCGATAGCCAAGCAAACACCTTATTTCTGTAATAGAAAATAATTTTATGAATCTATCCTCACCAAATGATTTTTATAAAAAATCAGCTAAAGGTATAAAATCTGTGTATTTTTTTATTGGTTAAGATTCTACGGCAATTTTCTTAGTTTGTAGAAAGCAGAGTATCTCGTGTATATCTGGCAGTTGTGCAATTGGATATATTTTGACAAAGGATATCTTTTGATCTTCATTGATGACGATATTTGCTCGTTCTGATATTCCATCGTCTTCTCTAAATATACCATAGAGCTGGGCAACTTCTCCATGCGGCCAGAAATCAGAAAGAAGCCGGGTATTCTTAATACCGAGATCTTTTGCCCATGCTTTTTTTGAAGGACTAGGGTCGACGCTGATTCCTACTGCTATGGTATTGACCTTATCGAAATTTTTTTTGTTCTCGTCCAATGTTTTCATCTGTTTTGCACAGACAGATGTCCATGCCAGTGGATGAAAGGATAACAGCACTTTCTTTCCTTTAAAATCAGAGAGTCTGAAAGGTTTTCCGTTGTGATCCTCTAAAGAAAAGTCTGGTGCATTACTTCCTACTTGCATTGTCTGTTTCTTTTCCATATGAAAAAAACCTCCGTTACAAAAAACCGAATAATCTCAAACTAGATTAACTTTCGTTTTTTATAAATCATTTGAAAATCTTTTCAAAGAGAGATTTTATCACGTATTTATGAACAAATTTCATGATTTTTAGACCGTACAGAGGCAGAGATATGACTACATGTTTGAAATAAGAAGAAAAATGATCAAAGCAGTGTCATTTTTTTTTGATTAAAAACGAGGAACAAACGTTAATTTTATCTACTCAGCATAATGTTTTTGAGTTCCGATAAATCTTTTTTCACTCTTTCAACTTCTTTTAATTTTTCCTGTTCAAAGGATTTTAATATTTCTGACAAATCCGAGGTGGTTTTGTTACCTTTTCCTTCCTTTTTAAGATCTCGCTTTTTTATCCATCCTCTCCTACGAAGTTCTTGCATAGCAATACTTACTTCAGGCTGTCGAAGATCTGCTCCTTGTTCAACATCTGCACATTTACATTCATCAAATTGTGCCATACAGAGCAATGTTTTCGCAAGATTTTTTGGCATGCCTAACTTGATGAATAATTGAACGGCTTTATCGTCTTCTTTGTCTAATGTATATACATCTTTTTGTTTCATTTTTTCCATCTCCTCATAGTTCATTATCCTCTATTCTTTTATATAACCAACACATTCATCTCTTTTTGGTTTATAGAGAGTCTAAATCGACGTTGAAAAACAGGTTATTTGGCGAGTTTAAGATAAGAGAAGTATTATAATGGTTATACTTGTTTGTGATTTTGTCACTCAAGGAATGTGACACCAAACTATTTCATCGAAAGTGATACAACATGATAGAAGTAAAAGTAGAAAATATTGTAGCGTCTACAAAATTCGCAGAGAAATTAGACCTAGATGTAATAGCACAATCGTTAGAAGACGCAGAATATGAACCAGAACAGTTCCCAGGATTGGTATATCGGTTAAAAATTCCGAAGACAGCTACACTTCTCTTTAGAAGCGGAGCAGCGAACTGTACAGGTGCAAAAAATATTGAGGATGTAAGGACTACCATCAGAATAATAGCAGAAAAACTAGAAAAAATGGGAGTAAAAATACATAAAAATCCTGAAATTGTCATCCAGAATATTGTCGCCACATCTGATCTGCACGGAGAACTTAATCTGAGCGAAGTAGCTATATCTCTTGGTTTAGAAAATGTGGAATATGAACCTGAGCAGTTCCCTGGGCTTGTCTATCGTATCAAAGAACCCAAAGTGGCTATGCTCTTGTTTGGCTCTGGAAAAATAGTCTGTGCAGGCGCAAGAAAGATAGAGGATGTGTTGTTGGCAGTAGAAAAA
>PDVH01000285.1_pt1 | contig 13074 bp, 15 predicted proteins | sample 1369781 | NCBI WGS metagenome assembly PDVH01 (sample SAMN07795378, study PRJNA414565) | Alkali sediment metagenome, whole genome shotgun sequencing project. | isolation source: glacial lake sediment | place: Bosnia and Herzegovina: Donje Bare Lake | collected 2016-06
GACACGGATGGTCGAGGGTTGTACTACCGCGGTTATCCCGTATTTCTTTTGTAGTTCGAGGAGATGTTTCGGACTGAGGGGTACTCGTTGTTCCCAGCGGTTTTTATCTTCCCGTCGTATGCCAAGTGTCATAGTCAAGTGGTACACCCACGACACCCCATCCGTTGTTATTTAAAAGGTTTTCCGGAGGCTATAAATCAAGGAGTGAAGAGGATTCATTGAATGGAAAGAAAAAAAGATGAGGAGAGAGGGAAAGAAGGGAGGAGAAGGAGGAAGGGAGGTTTCCCTCTCTCATCTGCGCTTCAGTATGAACTACGAGATGCTGATGCTGGATATCTCGCTGAGATCCCCAAGGTTGTTCATCTTTACCATCGAGTCCGAAATTGTATACAGGACGTCACCGATGAACAGGGTCCTGGTTATGTCAGTGCTGGAGCTTCCCCAGTACCAATAATAATCAGCGGATTGTTGCATCTGGTCAGAGGTCTGATGGGTGATCCGGCCTTGATAGTCAAAGCCGTTCTCAAGACTGAGATGGTAGACATAGGCACCCTGGAAGGTGAACTGTCCCCAATCTGGTTCGAATATCGTGATGTTACTATCATTGACTGAATCTAATTTGCTTTCAGATATCTCGTAGAGACTGACCGGGATGACGAGGAGTCCTTTCTCTCTGTCGAAGAGAAATGCTTTATGGTCGTAGAGAGCAGGGCTGTCTGTTCCACGGTTTCCGATGACAACTTTCGCCACCTCGACCGGATGTTCGATGTCAGTGACATCGAAGAGCGCGAGTTTCAATCCTAGGATAGCTGTGTAATAGACCGCGCCAGGTGTATGGACCTTATCTGCGTCGATGCTCGGGTCGACTTCCTTTCCGATGCCGATGATATGGGTTTCATCATAGGGGTGAAGGTATTCGGAGTAACCAGGTATCTTCAGTTCGCCAAGGATCTGGGGGTTATAGGGGTCTGACAAATCAATGGTGAAGAGAGGATCGACCTGGACGAAGGTAACAAGGTACGCACGATCTCCAAGGAACCGTGCCGCGTAGATGGACTCCCCTGGTGCGATGTTCTCTATTTTTGAGACCTGGGCGAGGGTGTCATCAAGGACGTAGATGTTGTTGCTGGTCTGGGAACCTTCCATCCAGTTGTTCCCTGAAGTGGTTGCGATCCGGAAGAACCCATTATGTTCATCCATGGAGAACTGGTTCAGGATAACGCCAGGGACTTCCCCTTGGGCAATGTACGTGATGTCACCAGTGTCGATGGAGATCTTATGTAGGATCGTCGTCTCTTGGTCCTCTGCCGCAATGGAGTTTTCAGCCCCGGTTCTGTAGAGCATGGGGTAGTAAGGGTAATGGACAGATGCGAGGAAGATGTTGTTTCGTGAGACATACATGGTCTGGCTGCTTCCGAGCATGAAGCTTTTCTCGACGACGTCATTGGTGTCAAGGTTCAAAGAGACCACATGGGTCATGGTATCGGAGAGCTCTGGGACATCGACATAGTAGATGTCATCAGCTGAGATGTTCTTGCTTTCATTGTCGACTCTAATCTGTGGTACGTTTAAGGTATAGTTCGTCCCGTCAGCAGAATACAGGATGTTATTAGTGTATTCGGTTGCGACCAGGTACACAAACTGATCAATCAAACGAGCATCGAAATACCCTCCATCGATTCTGATCTCTTTGATGAGAGTCGGGGCTGCTCGTTCGCTGAGGTCATAGACGTTGACTGCGGTCTGTGAGACACCACCCCACCACATCCCGGGTCGGGCGATATCAATTTTCATATCTCCTTCGAGGAGAGGATAACCGCCGTAATAGCCACCAGCGTCTCCAAAGACAACGAGGCGGTCACCGCGGATGAAGATGTTACTAATGGAGACATTTGTGATTTTGATTTCAGCGAGGATCGTGGCATCGAAGACCGGGTATGCTCGGATGATATATACAGTTCGATTTGCGACCACATAGAGATAGGTCCCATCTGTTTTCACGATATCAGGTTCGTCCACACCGGCAACCTGGACATTGGTCGTCGAATATGAAGGAGGCGCCTCACCACCTAAGGCTGATCCATCATTCGCGGCTCCTGATTCTTTTGAAAACATGACAGTCGGAGAGTCATAAAGTCGTCCCTGACTCCCTCCGGAAGCAAAACGTTTCTCCAGGAAGGAGCGGAGATCGTCATATGATTGGAACGTGTTGAGTTTATAGGTATAGGTCCCTTTGTCCAGTGGCGAAAGAGAAATGACTGCCACGAGACTTGTGCACACCAGCAGACTTACAATCAATATCCCTGTTATTTGAGTGGTTTTCTTTTCCATAGCGATCACATCTGAGTTTAATTCTGGTTATATCTGCCAGTCTTTATATAGTGTCTGAAAACGTTTGGGAAAAACCAAACAACACGAAGGGATTGTTTCAATCATCCCTTCTATAGGGTTAAATAACGACATCTCATAAGAGGGTGGTGATGGGAAAAGCAAAGGTGGTAAAGAAGACCGATATTCTGAGTGCTTCTGAGATAGGTCAGTATCACTTTTGTTCCTGTGCGTGGATGCTCCAGCGGTGTGGGTATGAGCCTGAGTCACAATCTCTTGAGAGAGGACGACAAATCCACATTGCTTTAGGTGACACTATTGATAGCACTACGGTAAATATGCGTTCTGCCCGATGGATTACGCTCCTTGGTCTGCTGGTGTTATGCATCGCGATTGTTCTTTTCTGCTTCGAGGTGATCCTATAGATTTCTTGGTCCTGAGCATCCTGTTGATGATCGCTGCAGTAATCCTTATTGCATCTGCAGTTGGAATCCGATGGTCGGTGCAGAAGAAAAAGAAATTCTATGGAATCCCTGAGGGGTTGATCCTGTATTCTGACCTGAACGTCCCTGCCGGTGCTCTTTTCTCAACACGGTATCGTCTCACAGGAAAACCAGATTATATCGTAAAAAAGGAGAACCACTGTATCCCGGTGGAGGTAAAATCAGGAAAAGGACCGCATCCGCATCAGAGTCAGGTGTTCCAGCTTGCCGCGTATTGCCAGATCCTCGAGGATACGTCAGGCATGTTTGTCCCGGAGGGGATTCTGGTGTATAATAATGTACCTTATACGATAAGGTACGATCCGAAGCTGCGTTTTGAGCTTGAGTCCTTGATGAAGACCATGCGAGCGTCCTTGCGAAGTGGGGTGGTAAACCGTAATCATCATGAGCCGGGGCGGTGTCGCTGCTGCTCGATGAAACAATATTGTTCTAATGTGGTAGAAGATGCTTCTTAATTCCATAAAAATAATATACTTATCTTGTATTGTAACCAATCTATCAGAGAACGCTATGGGATAGTGTATGAAGAAAGGTCATGGCATTGGTTTCGGGAAGGCTATTTTGTTTAATGAACACTTTGTCGTCTATGGGATTCCATCGATAGTGTCTGCGATTGGGAACTATACTGCAGCAAAAATCGAACCATATGACCATGCAGGATTCACTCTGTCCGATAAACGTCCTGCGACGCCAAAATATAAAGAAGATAAGCTATCACAACAGAAGGAATCTTTCGAACTGATGTTTAAGAAGATGGGGTTGGATCTTTCGAAGAAAGTTGGTGCATCTGCTGCATCCTGCGTCGCGGTCGCTCGAGCTCTTGCTGATTTTTTTGAGATAAATCTGTCTGATGATGAGATCAATGAGATCGCCTTCGAAGGCGAAAAAGGATATCACGGGACACCATCTGGTGTGGATAACACCGCGTCGACCTATGGTGGACTCATCTGGTTCCAGAAAGGGGAGAAGAACGTCATCGACCGCATCACATTATCAAGCCCGGTGGAGATCGTGATCGGGAACACCGGCAAGGTGACAGATACCAAGATAGCGGTGGACGGTGTGAGACAACGCAAGGAGAAAAACCCGAAGAAATATCAGGAAGTCTTTGACCGGGCGGAGAACATCGCGTATCTTGCGAAACGAGCGATCCATGACGGATCCTTACAGGATGTCGGGAAACTCATGAACGAGAACCATAAACTGCTCCAACAAATCGAGGTCTCATCCCGTGAGCTCGACTTCCTGGTTAGTGTCGCTCGAGAGGCAGGAGCATATGGTGCGAAGCTCACTGGTGGCGGCTTGGGCGGCAACATGATTGCGTTAACGCCAGGGAAGGAACTTCAGAACAAAGTTGCGACAGCAATCGAGAAAGAAGGGTTCCAGACCATTAAGACCGTGATTGGTGCATCCCGAGAGAGTGTGGAGTAACTATGCATCTGCGACCGTTCCTGAAACAACTAGAGGAGCAGGAGAAACTCGTTCGAATCAAAAAAGAAGTCTCTGTTGAGTATGAGATTGCAAATATCATGTATACACTCAATGAAAAACCAGTGATCTTTGATCACGTGAAAGGATATCCATTCCCTGTTTTCGGAGGGATCACCTCTGATCGGGACATTATCGCGCAAGGCCTTGGGACGACGAAGGAAAAACTGCTCATGAAACAGGTCGAGGCGTTACGACATCCGAAGGTCCCCGAAATCGTTGAAAAAGGTCCCTGTCAGGAGGTTGTGATAAAAAACCCTGATCTGAAAAAACTACCTTTGCTGTTTCATCTGCCTGATGACGGTGGGCGGTATGCGACTGCGACGGTTGCGACCATCAAAGACCCCCAGACTGGCAGGAACGTATCCTATCATCGAGCGGGGTCCGAAGCGGTTCACGGCACGGTTGATCAAGGGGCGGCAGACAAGGACCACATATGATCGAACCATGGGTGATCTGGAGATGGCTGTGTGCATCGGAAACTCGATTTCAGTGATGATCGCTGCCTCGCTTGGCCCCCCATCTGGTGTAGATGAGTTTTCTATTGCGAATGTTTTGTATCCGATGAAGATGGTGAAATGCATGACGAAGAATTTAGAAGTCCCTGCGGAGTCGGAGTTCGTCATCGAAGGAAGGATCACGAGGGAAGTGGACCGAGAAGGCCCGTTCGTGGACCTGACTGAGACCCGTGATTTCGAACGCAAAGAACCTGTCTTCGTCGTTGATTGCATCACACATCGGAAGGACGCGATGTACCAAGCGCTCATCCCCGGTCGCCTGGAACATAAGACCCTTATGGGAATGCCGAAGGAACCGACGATCTATGATGAGGTCAGCAAGGTCGCTGCCTGCAAGAACGTGCTTGTCGACATGGGTGGTGGCTCGTGGCTGCATGGGATTGTCCAAATAACAAAGAAGCATCCTGATGATGGGAAGAAAGCGATCGAGGCGGCGTTCACAGGTCATAAGAGCATGAAGCATGTCGTAATCATCGACGATGACGTTGATATCTATAATCCCACTGCAGTGGAATGGGCGATAGCGACCCGGTTTCAGGCAGGGAAAGACCTTGTGGTAAAGCTCGACCAGCCAGGCAGTTCCCTGGACCCTTCCTCGAAACAGGAGGAAGGGAAAAAGGCGCTCACCGATAAGGTCGGTGTTGATGCGACCATCCCATTCGATGTGGATAAGAGCAAGTATGAGATCGTGAAATACCAGAAAGTGAATCTTGATGATTACCTCCGGTAGGGGAAAATACAAGGTCTGGCTGCAACGACACGATATCGGCGATGACATCGTTTATTTTCTTGGTGGCGGAGAACGTTCACATATCGGTGGAATTGCCGTCGCAGAACCCGGGGAGAAAGGAAAAACGATCCGGCTCTCCGGGCATTACGATGACCTTGTGCTGCTACCAATCGCAGAGGCAGCATGTAAAAAATTCAGGCGGAAAGTGGTCGCGGTCGGAGGAGTCCATGTGGATAACGCGACGAAACTAGAAATCGATCTCCTGGTAGAGAATTGTAAGAAACTGGCACAGAAAATCTGATTTTAATGCCCAAACAAACGTTTGGTCACGACTGTGGCATAGCTTCCTTTTAGTAATGAAAAGGACACCTGAATCTTATATCGTTTCATGTTGCCTTTGCTGTTCATCTCATCATTCTCAGGTTCCCCGATCATGAAATCCTCTGGATAAAGTAGGACCTGCCGGGGGCGTGTTTTGAAGAAATTGCCTGTTTCATCCTCGATCCTGAAATCAGACAACCTCAACTGTTCCTTCGCGAGAACACGGTCAATCACCTGTTTTTCAGCATCAGCTTCAATCATCTGATCGCTGATCGTCTGGAAGTTTTGAGGGATTCTTTCATGTTCTTGGTCTGAGAGATCGGTGTAGAACAATAGGGACCCAACCGCGTATTCTACAGAGTACAACTTCTTTTTCTCAACGGTGCTTTTTAAAATCTCTTTTACACATTCGTTCCATATATAGCTTTGGTACGCATTGATGTACGATGTACATCTCTCGTAGGTGCGCCGGGATCTTGCAGTACGCTGCTCTCCAGTCGTTCGTCTTCAGATGCTCCTTGATGACTGCTGAAAATGCTTTATTGAATAGCCGTATGTTCGAAAGATCATTCCAGGACGAAAGAATCCTTCGTTTTTCATTCTTAATCTTCTTTGGTTCTGACTTCTGATACGTGGTCAGATACTGCTTGACTGCTACCTCATAATGTTTCAGCATCACTTCCCTTCCGATGAACACTCTATTGATAACGCTGCCGAACCGCTGTGAATCAAAATAATTCGGCACACCAGAGGAACTGATCGTCTCAGCCATTTGAGAAATCACTGGAAGTTCTTCTGCCTGAATATCGCGAGCAACAATCGAAAATATCTTCTTCCGACGATACCCCACTAAGGTCAGAACCAAAGATTCCATCTTCAGATCTTGTACTTTATACATTGTTGGAATCGAGATGTACTGACGTGCATGTGCATGCTTATCCTTCAACCCCGCGTACCCGATCTCAAAAAGAGAAATCCGAAGCCGCTGCGCGATCCGACGGATCGCATCAAACGTATCGATCTCCTGTTTCTCCAGTAAAAACACAGTATGCTCATCCTTCTCCAAAGATAAGGGATAATCAGGAATTTCCTCGACTATGAAATCCGTAGGTTGTTGTTTCAGCTTCATACCAAAAACGCAAACACTAAAATAATCCGAGCATATAACCCTGTCCATAGGGGTTGAACTATTATGTATCTTACAAAAGAGGAAGAAAAAATTCTTCAAGGTGAACAGGGGGAAGTCCCTGAACGTATGCTGCGCTTACTCGCCCAGCTCGGTGATATCTACGGGGCAGATAAAATGATCCCCGTAGGATCTGTCCAAGTCGCGGGAGTCTCCTATAAATCCATCGCAGACCCAGGAACTGAGTTCCTCGAGGATCTCGCACGGAAAGGAGCAAAGGTCAAGGTGCTGACGTTCCTGAACCCTGCAGGTATGGATCTTGAGAACTGGGAGACCTTGAAATTCCCAAAAGATTTTGCGAAGAATCAGCTACGCATCATGGATGCCTTCAAAAGCATGGGAATCGTGATTACTGCCACCTGCACGCCGTACCTCGCAGGGAACCTCCCGCGGTTCCGAGAGCACATCGCCTGGTCCGAATCCTCCGCAATCTCATTTTCAAACTCAGTGATCGGTGCACGGACAAACCGGGAAGGAGGACCGTCTGCGCTTGCGGCAGGTATCCTTGGGAAAACACCGAACTACGGGTTCCACCTCTGGGAGAACAGACAGCCGAACATGAAAGTAAAAGTGGAAACCGATTTGATCTTTGACGCAGACTTCGGAGCCTTTGGTTATCATGTCGGCAAACAAGTCAAAAACAAGATTCCGTATTTCACCGGCATCAAAAACGCTGATACCGACCAACTCAAGGCACTGGGTGCAGCGATGGCAGCCTCAGGCGCAGTGGCTTTGTATCATGTCGAAGGACTCACCCCAGAGGCAGATTTGGTGAAAAAAGACAACCTTGAAACCATCACGGTCACAAAAAAGGATCTGGACGAAGCATATGCGAAACTCAATACAGGCAAGGAACCTGATATCGTCATCCTCGGCTGCCCTCACGCATCGCTCCGGGAGATCTCAGCAAAAAACTACGCAAACCGGTCTGGGTATGCACCTCCCGGATGATGAAAGAAGCAGCGGAACGTATGGGATACTCAGATATTATTGAAAAAGCAGGTGGGCATATCGTCGCGGACACCTGCATGGTCGTCTCACCTATCGAAGACATGGGATACAAGACAACCGGGGTCAACTCCGGAAAAGCAGGGAACTACCTGCCCGGTTTCTGTAAACAGAACGTGTGTTTCGCAAACCTCGATAAACTCCTGGAGGCTGCATTATAATGAAAGGACGGACTATCTCACCAGGGAAGGTGAAAGGCATTGCGCTGGTTTCCAAGGAGCCCATCGGGTTCTACGGCGGCATCAACATCAAAACCGGCATCGTCATCGAAAAAGGCCATCCACTTGAGGGTAAAAACGTCAAAGACAAGATCCTTGTCTTCCCCTGCGGGAAGGGCTCGACGGTCGGCTCCTACGTCATCTACGGGTTACAGAAAAACGGGGTCGCCCCAAAAGGGATCATCAACAAAGAGACAGAAACCATCGTTGCAACAGGCGTGATCCTCGCCGGCATCCCCTGTGTCGATAAAATCGACATCGACCAGATCAAAGACGGGGACACGGTTGTCTTGAACGCGGATGCTGCGACGGTAGAAATCGCAAAATAACATCGATGTTATTGCTTCCTCGAAAAGGACCTATTGGTTCTTTCCTTTTTCTTTCGTAAAAAGACTCAATACAAAATAACATATCACGGTCAGACTCGTACCCAGGAGGAAGGCGCCAAGGATGATCTGGGGAAGCGGAACATAGTGGATGTTAAATACCGGGTTACAAGCCTCTCCGATTGTGATAGCGGTTTTTGAGGAAGGGGACATCGTATCCCAGGGGCTGTGTGGGTAGATCACCAGGGATAAGAGTAAACCAAGAATCATTGTGATGAATATCGATGCGATTATCGAAAGGCTCAGGAGTTTCCAATCAATTCTCATATTGAGATACTAAAGATTCTTCATCTATATTAACATTTTTTACATAAGTATTGTCTAGGATTCACTGAGTAATTAAAAAAAATTAGAGCAGTGCACGCATATTCCATGACACGCCGATTCCATGTATCGGCACCTCATGATCACCATCATCATCTGTCCAGGAGATCGTCCCATCGATCACACAATATCCGATTTTCATTCCAATGTAGGTTGGGAATTTCCAGATCTGGTTCGTCGCATGGGTGATGGAGATATCTCCTTTCAACGTGGTTTTAGTCCCATAGAGGAGTGATTGACTGACCAGATACAAGGGGTTGACGCTTGGGTCCGCCTTGATGCTGAACGCTGAGGGGAGTCGTACCAAGGGGAAAACCTTTTCATCCCGCTGCGTGATTTTCAGATTTACATCCTTCAACTCCGTGATCGTCTTCCCATCAATCGTGCTGATGAGGAGTGTCCCAAATGGGTCAATGGATGACAACGCTTGGGAAACCACCTGAGGACTTGGGAGATAATTCGCTGCGTAGATATCCCAGCCGTTATCCAACGAAAGCGAGAACCAATCCCAGCCTCCGATAAACAGTTTTCGAATCGCATTGGGTGTCCAGGAGTGCTCATGGGAACCAGTGCCTTTTACAGTATAAGATACACCATCGATGGAGATCGTTCCTGACACAGAACAACCCAGGACCACATAATTGGCGATCTCACTATCTGATTTCTCGATCACATGAGATCCTAGAGCCCAGACGGGAAGTGAGTTTGCAGTAAAATCAAGATCAATCACGATGTCATGGGTAGTGTCAACGTCAGCGTTCTGAACATGGACATGCCAGCGGGGATACGATCCTTCTGCCCAGCAGTTCTCAAACTCGACCTTCACACCGGGTGTATCAGCAATGAGGGTACCGTCCTTTAGGATTCCAAGATAATGTTCCTTGTTGACCATCCCTCCATAGGTTTCACTGTTGTTTCCAAGGAGGCTCACGACCAGTAGGTCAGGTTTGTTCGTCCCGAACAAATCACCTCGGGCCATATGGTTAAAACTGACGGCGACAGCCCAATCCTTCAGTTGACTGGAACTATCTGTAAACACCGCATTGAAATACCACCATTCCCTAGAGGTACGTAACTCGTTGAAATGCACGCCTTCATCTTCAGGGGATACATCGCGACGATACGCGGGAATGAGAGAGGTTGGTGGAGTCGGAACCTTTTCTATTGGTAGAGGTGTCGTCGTGACGATGAGTACGACGATGATGATCGTATCAATCTTTTTGAATTTCATTCTCCACCAAACGATATCGTTGTACCCTGGTTCTGACGGGAGAATATTAATAGTTTCTTGTACAAACGGTATCCATTCACTATGCGCGCATATTTTTATTAATACAGTGAACAATTACCCCCAATCACACGTGGAGGCTACGGTATGATAGAACGACAGGATATTGAGAATTATTTTACAGAGCTCTCCTGGATAAAGGACAAAGACCTGAGGAAAAAGGTCGTCGATGTCTGGAAAACTGCTGCAGATCGTGGCGGATGGAAACAACTCCAGGAAGTACCCTTTACGCTTCTCTTTGAAGGATCAGGATTGCTCGTCGATCACACGAAACGAATCACGAAGCTTGCCTGGAACGTGGTCAACGCAAGAGACGAAAAACTGAATACAGATTATTTGATCGCAGGTGCGCTGCTCCATGATGTCGGCAAACTCCTGGAATACGAGATGAAAGCAGGAAAAATCGTTAAAAGCCTGTTTGGGGAAAAAACACGTCATCCTGCTGCTGGCGCGAACCTTGCCGAGGAATGCAAACTCCCAAAAGAGGTCATTCATATTATCGCAGCACATAGCCATGAAGGAGATACCATGAACCGGACTCCGGAGGCGATCATTGTGCATCATTGTGATTTCATCGACTTTGAAATCAAAAAAAGGAAGTGAGAAAATGAAAGTGAAGAACGAGGCAGGAAGAACGGTTGAGACGAGAATTTCTGGGGTGACATTCAAACCTTTTTCAGGGGCACGGAAATACGGGTTTCCATCGAAACTCACAACACTGGAAAAAGCTCTGAAGGAATGCCAGTTGAAAAGCGGTATGACCGTGTCGTTTCACCATCAGCTTCGTAACGGTGATTTTGTCGTCAACCAGACGCTGGCCGCCATCAAGCAACTTGGGGTAAAAGACATCCGTCTGGCACAAACCGCGTTATTCACTGTACATCAACCAGTCATCGACTTCATCAAAGAAGGAGTGGTCAGTCGGATTGAAGGCAGCCTGAATGATGCTGTCGGTGATTATGTGTCCAAACATCCCCTGAAAAGCCCGGTGATTCTCCGTTCCCATGGAGGGCGATGGGCAGCGGTGAAAACAGGGGAGCTGCCGGTTGATATCGCGATCATCGCTGCATCCACCTCTGATGAACGGGGCAACTGCACAGGTCTCATCGGGGATAGCGCGTTTGGCCCTATTTCGTATTCACAGATAGATGCGATGAAGGCAGAGCATGTGATCGTGGTCACCGATACTATCGTGGAATACCCCTGCAAACCACAGGAGATCCAGGAACGATACGTGGATTGCGTCGCGCAGGTTGACCGGATTGGTGACCCGAAACAGATCGTATCAGGATCACTGAAGATCACCGATGACTCTGAGAAGCTCAATATCGCACGACAATGCGTTGATCTCATGGACGCTGCTGGTCTGATCAAAGACGGGATGGTGTTCCAATCAGGTTCCGGAGGGATCTCCCTTGCTGCTGTCAAATATCTCGGGGAACGGTTGGAGGAGAAAAACGTCGTTGCATCCTGTGCGACCGGGGGTTTGACGAAGTTCATCATTGATATCTACAAGGCAGGTCGCGTCAAAAAGATGTATTATTCCCAGGTGTTCGACACTGAATCGATCCAATTCATCCAGAATGACCCGAGTCTGCCAGCAGACATCGGTCATTATGCGGACCCGACATCGAAAGGTAGGACCGCGGACAGCCTCGATGCGGTGGTGCTAGGGGCAACCGAGGTCGACGTCCATTACAATGTCAACGTCAACACCCATAGTGACGGAAGGCTTCTCCATGGAATCGGTGGCCATCAGGATACCGCCGCGGGTTCTGACCTGACGATTATCACCACACCGATTTTCCGTAAGACGAACCCGATCGTCCGGGAGAACGTCACGACGATTACCACCCCTGGTTCTGTCATCGACGCGATCGTGACGAACCGAGGGATCGCAATTAATCCGATACGAAAAGACCTTCTCCAGAAAATAAAAGGAACGATTCAGACGGTCCCTATTGAGGAACTCAAGACCATGGCGTACGAGGCTACCGGCACACCAAGGGAACCACATCTTGGTGATGAGATCATCGGGATCATCAAATGGTTTGATGGGACTGTTATTGATATGGTACGGGTCGTCAAAGAGGAAGAACCATGAAATGGAAAACCTCGATTTCCAAGATAGAGCCAAATCATATCGTCACGAAAGGGTATCGCCAGGAGGATCTCATCGGGAACGTCCCGTTTCCCTCCGTCGTATATCTCCTCTTACGGGGAGTGCTTCCCTCAAAGGAGGATGGGAAGATGATAGATGCCATCCTGACATCCTGTATCGACCATGGGCTCACCCCTCCCTCATCGATTGCCTCACGAACAGTTGCTTCGGGGGGAGTGCCCTTACCAACTGCTGTCGCCGCTGGGATTCTCTCGATTGGTGATGCGCATGGTGGTGCGATCGAAAAAGGAGCAAAAATCCTCCAAGAATGCGTCCTTCGGATGAAAAAAGAAGGAACAACGGTGGAGGCGATGGCAATATTGCTCGTTAATGATAGTAACGAGAAGAAGAAACGAATCCCTGGTTTTGGCCATCGGATCCATACCGCGGATCCACGGACAAAACGACTCTTTGAGCTTGCGGAGCAGCTCCAGATCGCAAAGGACCATATCGCCCTCTCCAGGTCTATTGAAGCGACCCTGGAAAAGACGGCGGGGAAGAAGCTCCCGATCAACGTCGACGGTGCTATCGCTGCAATCAGCTCTGATATGGGGTTTGACTGGCGCCTGGGTAAAGCATTCTTTTTACTTGGACGGGTCGCTGGATTGACTGCAC
>PDVH01000286.1_pt1 | contig 13068 bp, 13 predicted proteins | sample 1369781 | NCBI WGS metagenome assembly PDVH01 (sample SAMN07795378, study PRJNA414565) | Alkali sediment metagenome, whole genome shotgun sequencing project. | isolation source: glacial lake sediment | place: Bosnia and Herzegovina: Donje Bare Lake | collected 2016-06
TTTCAGGAAAGGCCTTTATCTGAATTGCGTATTTCAGTTTACTTTTAGTATTCGGCTTTGCAGCCGCGGATTGTGATTCCCAAGGTGCGTTTCTGGTTTGATTTGTCTCGAAAGGTATGACCGCCGCTGATTGGGCAATTTGTTTCCCCGGGGAAGTGTCTTTCACCTCCGCCTGAATAGGGGGCCGCAACCATTCGGCTCCATCAAAATATGCCGCTTCTCCCGTGAGCCTGTTAATCCTGAGGGGATAGACCTTTTTTTCAAGGTTTAGTGAATCGTAATGGTAAATAACCGGCCAGTAAAAGACAGTAATAAGGCCGAGAGTAAGAACTGGCAGCAATGCAAAGACTATGCGGGAAGATCGAATTCTTCGCCCTTCTCTCCTCTGTAATGGCCATTTTTCTGCCTCGGTGCTAAGCGTTGGTTCTTCAGACACCATCTTTTCATTTTTCAATCGTTGCGGAGGATAAATTACATCTTCCGACTGATCGCGGCTTGAGACCTTCCGGTACAGGAAATCCAATTCCTCTTCGAGTTCAATCTCTTTTGGTGCCCCTTTTTCCATAACGTGCCCTTTATATGCTGGGAGCGCCCTGCACGCCTCGCCTTTTACGGGCGAAAAATGGGTGCATCATTCCATAAACGTCTTTGTTGGCGGACATCCTATAAGTGCGAAGTTCTTCAAATGCACTCTATAAAACTATTTTCCCTCTCCTACGTGTTTGATAAAACCATTGACTACGACCTTCTCGTCAATCTGAAGATATCGCGCATATGATTTTAGGAAGCCTTTTAAATACACCGCAGGCGGTAAAAGTTCAAGGTTGTCCTCTTCTATTGCCCGAAGCATGCCTATCTGCACTTTTGTATTTTCCGCAATTTCCTCAAGAGGAATTTCCAGTTCAGTTCTTATCTTGTGGAGGTCCGCCCCCGTCAGTATATCCTGGTCCATGATTTTTCGTATCAGTTGGTTTTGCGAGACCCGTTCCTTTAGTTCCTCAAGCCTTCTCCCCGGTTCAAATTTGTCAAAATGGATTTTTTTGAAATCATAGATGGGAACAGGTTCTTTCGCCTTATCGCTGTACTGCCCTTTCTTATCCAATAATCCGACTTCAATAAGCCTGCGATCATACTGTGCCCTGGACTCAAGGTCAATCAGGGCCAGATACGCCTTCTGCAGAAGGGAAAGGATCTCTTGCCTTTCCTCCTTTGAAAAAAAAGAATAATTCACAATCGATTCGTCCTGATAAAGTTCAAAGACTCTCTTATACGCGCGCCTTATCTCCAACGGTGATGCATTGGGAAGGATCTCTAAGAGTTCATAGTAGTTCTGTTCGCGGTACGGTTTCATCTGACCTTGTTCGATCTTTGATTAATTACTGATCAACGACATTTTGCAGGATTTGTTCTGCTTTATTCACTGACATTAGATTCTTGTGGCAATTTCTGAGATCAAGGGCAGTCTGAGTGTAGGGGTAGAGATCGATAAAGGGAATCTTTTTGCAGACGGCGTTGTGGACGCTTTCATCAAAGCTGATGTTTCCGACAAAATGCATCTTCAGGGCGAGGTGTCTTTGGATAATTTTGCAGATCAATGTACCTATGTTCGGGTTATCCTGCTTTCTTAATTGATTGAGGGCCAGCTTGAAATTAAAGGCCCGCAGCTCATTTTCCAGGATTTCACCCTTTTTGGGGTCCAGTTCCTTCATGATATAGAGAAGAATGTCCGGGCTGCTGACTGTGGCCCTGCTGTCCCGCCCCTGGGCTTCCTCGGCCAACGCCCGAAAATCATGGCTATTAAGGACATGACGGATCTTGCGGAAATAAACGGAACGAATTAGCCGATATATATTTTCTATGGAAGTCGGTTCGGGTGTCGTCACGAAGAGACCCGAATTCGAGATCATAAAAAAATCAATGGTGTTAAAGGAAGTTCCAGCGCCGAGATCCAGCAGGATATAGTCATAAGAAAGCTTGAAAATGCTTCGCATGATCCTTAATTTCTGCTCATGTGCAAGATTAACAATGTCAAGATTATTCATAGCGCCGCTGATAAGATAGAGGTTTCGAACAGGCGTAGGTTCGACGGTCTCTTCAAGAGTGCCTACCTTTTTATTCACGAAATCCGAGATGCTTTTTTCAGGAATAGGAAGACCAATGATAGTGTGGAGATTAGCTGCTCCGAGGTCAACATCAACCAGAAGGGTCTTATACCCTCCCTTCGCGAGCAGAATACCGAGATTGCCGGTAATGAAACTTTTACCGGAACCTCCCTTCCCGCCTCCGATGGCCCATATGTTCGGCATAGTTTTTCTCAGCAATTTTCGTCAGATGGCTGAAGTATAAAAAAAAGATGGTTATATGTCAAGGGTGAGTCACTCCACAAAATGAATTTTTCTAATCTCTCGGACAAGAGATCAAAGCTGCAACATGACAGCTTCGGTGTTTTTTTTCTGCCCTTGCTTTTTCTCTTGCATGCCAATGACGCTGTCTTCCCTTCAGGAGCTTGCACGATATTTGCTTTGGTGGTTTTACGCCCTCGCCCCTCGCGGCCGAGGAATGGAATATTGATCCTTTACCGGCGAGAGAAAAAAATACTTGATTAATATAAAATCTTCAATTACTTAGAAACGCTATGCATAGAGACCTTTGGGGATCTGTGCCAAATGTCATTGTGAGGATAGGCTTTAGCCCTGAGTAGCGCTGAGTTGAGAGACTAAGCAACCAGGCAAACCCGCTATGGGACGAGTTAGTCTTGTGATGTAATGAGATTTCTGTTTATTTTTGTCCTCAGCGAACTCATCGCAGCGAAGGCTGTTATATGAAGGGCGATAAACGGAGAGCAGAGATTTGCAAAGTCATCGCGTAATGCTGCCAATTGGGCAGCATGCATGTAAATTTGGAGAAACGGAGATTAACTGGTGATCGAAATTGATTTTGAAAAAGGCAACGGACTTGTGCCTGTGGTAGTTCAGGACGCTGACACAGGAGAGGTTCTCATGGTTGCTTACATGAATCGAGATGCATGGCTAAAAACGCGCGAGACGGGCAAGGCGACGTATTGGAGCAGGTCGAGAAATGAGCTGTGGGTCAAAGGTGAGACATCAGGTCATATCCAGCATATCGAGGAAATTTTAGTTGACTGTGATTATGATACGGTGCTTCTGAAGGTCCGGCAAGAAGGTGGCGCCGCTTGCCATACGGGCTATAGATCGTGCTTCTACAGAAGGGTCGTTAATGATAATACGGAGGTTATCGGGGAACTAATATTCAAACCGGAGGATGTCTATAAATGAAAAAATTAAAACTGGGAATACCAAAGGGAAGCCTGGAGGCCAAGACTGTTGACCTCTTTAGAATGGCTGGCTGGCGCATCACATATGATGAGAGGAGTTATTTCCCGGAAATCGATGACGAAGAGATGTCCTGCACCCTCGTGAGGGCGCAGGAGATGTCAAGATATGTTGAGGATGGGACTCTGGATCTGGGGTTGACCGGTAAGGACTGGATCATCGAAAATGAATCGAATGTTGTCGAGGTGCAGGATCTGATTTATTCGAAAGCGTCGGCAAGACAGGCGCGATGGGTTCTGGTAGTCAGAGAGGATTCTCCTGTGCGGGTCATCAATGACATGGAAGGGAAAAAAATCTCGACGGAACTGGTAAAATTTACAGAAAGGTATTTCAGGGAGAGGAATATCAATGTTCATGTTGAGTTTTCCTGGGGCGCGACGGAGGCGAAATGCGTTGAAGGCCTTGTGGATGCTATCGTGGAGGTAACCGAAACGGGAACCACGATTAAGGCCAACAAGCTCCGGATTGTGCATGAATTGATGAGGACCAATACAAAACTGATTGCCAATCCCGCCGCTTGGGAGGATCCCTGGAAGCGTAAAAAGATAGAGCAGATAAGGACGTTGCTCAATGGTTCATTGCTGGCCATGGGCAAGGTGGGTTTGAAGTTAAATGTGTCCAAGGAAAATCTTGGGCGAGTTGTCCTCCTGCTGCCTGCTCTGAAAGCGCCAACCATATCTGGATTGTACTCGAATGACTGGTATGCTGTTGAAACAATAGTGGATGGTAATATTGTGAGGGATTTGATACCCCTGCTTAAGGAAGCCGGGGCCGAAGGCATAATTGAATATACATTGAATAAGGTAGTCTGAAAGGCGCAACAGTTATGGCACGGAAGGCTGAAATCTACAGGAAAACGAAGGAAACGGAAGTATCCATGGAGCTTGATCTCGATGGTACGGGACAAGGGAAGATATCGACAACTGTGGCGTTTATGGATCACATGCTCAACCTATTTGCCCGGCACGGCCTTATGGATCTCATCATAAAGAGCCATGGCGATACGCAAGTTGATGATCATCACTTAGTTGAGGACATCGGTATTTGCCTCGGCGATGCCGTGAATAAAGCTCTTGGTGATAAAAAGGGGATACAACGTTACGGATCAGCCATGATTCCCATGGATGAGAGTTTATGCAGTCTGGTCATGGATATATCAGGAAGACCCTATTTGATCTTTAATGTTGAATTGAAGAGCAAGAAAAGCGACAAGTTCGACTACTCTCTGTTAAGGGAATTTTTTAAGTCTTTTTCAGATCATAGCGGAATAACCTTGCATATCAACCTTCTTTATGGTAGGAATAACCACCATATAGCCGAGGCGATTTTCAAAGCCTTGGCCCTTGCCTTGAGGAAAGCAGTGACCATTCACGGCCGCATAGAAGGCATCTTATCCACTAAGGGAAGTCTGTGATCAGCAGTCTCCGAAGAGGAGGTGGTAACATCCGCAGAGATTCGTTCCGTATGTTAGATCGGTTTGCCCAGTTCCTCCTTTTATTTTTCATTCTCTGTTTAGTTTGCGGTTGCCAGGGTGCGAGCGGCGTATCTACTACTCTTAAAGACGACGGGAAGGTTACCTTTAAGCGGATCGCTGTTGTCCCTTTCCAGTCAATCCGCCAGGAAGATGCAGACATCAAGACACTACGATGTCCTGTGTGTGGACAGGTGTTCATTACGGAAAGGTATGATAAGGGTTCAGAGACGGTTGTCGAAGGCATATTTCTTGATCGTCTCAAGGACAAGAAGTCGGTTGCTGTTATCCCGCCGGACAAAGTGGGGGGCGTTTACGAGGGGGTCACGGGAAGCCTTTTCAAATCGGATCTACTTGATGTCTTAAAAAAAGTTGGGACTGAATTAGAAGCGGATGGAATTATATTAGGTTACGTGTACCGCTTTCGGGAGAGGAAAGGATTCTCCCTATCCGTCGAAAAGCCGGCATCCGTGGCCTTTGAAATCCACCTCATCAGGGTTTCTGATGGCGCCATCATCTGGAGAGGCATTTTCGATAAGACTCAAGCCTCACTTATGGAGAATCTTCTTCAAATAGCTTCTTTCATAAAGGAGGGTGGGAAATGGGTCACCGCCAAAGAGTTGGCTGCTGAAGGCATGGATGAGGTTTTGAAGGATTTTCCCGGAGTTCGGAACCAATGACAGAGCCTCACAGAATCACGTGTGGAAGCCTATTGCAGCAGTTTTCATGAGCGGGAAGTTTAATAGATTCGGGTTGGGAGTTGACAAATGATCATAATACCGGCGATCGATTTGAAAGATGGCCGGTGTGTGCGGCTTGCGCAGGGAGATTTCAGGCGTGTGACCGTATATTCTGATGACCCTGTCGGTATAGCCAGGAAGTGGCAGGAAAACGGGGCAGAGCGTATCCACGTGGTTGATCTTGACGGCTCGCTCAGCGGGTCACCACGGAATACGGATGTGATCCGGGGTATCGTCGCAGAAGTCGGATTACCAATCGAGGTCGGCGGTGGGATAAGAGACATGAAGACCATCGAGGCCTACATAGGAATGGGCGTAAACTGGGTGATCCTGGGCACGATGGCTCTTAGAGACAAGGGTTTCGTCAGGGAGGCATGTGACGCTTATAAAGGCGAAATTATCCTCGGCATTGATGCGAGCGATGGTAAGGTAGCAATACAGGGGTGGACAGAACAGACTTCAGAATCTGCAATTGATATAGCAAAAGGTTATGAAGGCTGTGGGCTTGCTGCAATTGTCTATACTGACATCAAAAGGGATGGCATGGAAACGGGCGTCAATATGGAGGCAACTGGAGAACTCGCCCGGTCAGTTGATATACCCGTAATAGCTTCGGGGGGCGTTTCAAGCATTGAAGATATCCGCAGACTCCGTGAGATAGAAAAGTTCGGCGTTATCGGTGTTATTATCGGTAGGGCCCTCTATTCAGGCGCCGTTTCGCTTAAGGAAGCCATAAGCCTGTCAAAGTCTTGAATTCTGCGACAAAGCATTGTTGATGATCTCGCACGATGGGAAGAAAAGTAGCCTCCGTAATAAAGCGTTCTTTCAATGCGCCCTGATCCCGAGGAGGAGAGGAAATAGGGGTATACCCAGGCAGGAAGGGATACATGAGGAAGCACAACTTTTACTGACTCTTCATTCTTAAAGTTCCGTCGCTTAGACTTGTAGGTTCACTTCAAAGAGAAAGGATGACGTCATGGAAGATTGCATTTTTTGCAAGATAGCAAATGGCACGATACCGAGCAAAAAGGTTTACGAAGATGCCGAGGTATTAGCCTTTGATGACATCAATCCTATGGCTCCTGTTCACGTTATCATAATCCCCAAGAAGCATATCCCAACCATGCTGGACGTGACGAAAACAGATATGAGCTCCACCGGTTTCATGTTTGCCGCAGCTCAGGAGGTGGCACGGATCAAAGGCGTAAATGAAAGAGGCTTTCGAGTCGTCATTAACTGCAATAAAGAGGGGGGACAGGTCATTTTTCACCTGCACATGCATGTTTTGGGAGGAAAAAAACTGAAGGACGGGCTGGCCTGATTTAAGACGCTTGACAAACAGCCAATGTGATATAAATTATTAATGTTTAAGGTTATATGGGTGGCATAATGAATATTGATGAGAAAGTTAACGGTGAGATGGTCTTGGCCGCCAAGGCAAAGGATCAAGTTAAGCTGTCTGCCATACGGATGGTCAAGGCAGCCATGCATAACAGGGAAATAGACCTGAAGAGAAAATTAAATGAAGTGGAATTCTTGCAGCTGCTGTCATCCATGGTGAAACAGAGAAAAGACTCGATCGACCAGTTTAGAAAAGGCGGAAGGGAGGATCTCGTCAATAAGGAAGAGGCGGAACTGAAGGTTATACAAGCATTCATGCCTCAGCAGATATCGGAAGAAGACGTAGCCCGCGAAATTGACGCGGCAATCAAAGAAGTCGGCGCAATCAGTATCAAAGACATGGGGAAGGTAATGAAGGTACTCATGCCGAGATTAACGGGCAAGGCAGACGGGAAAATGGTGGGCGAGAAGGTTAAGGAAAAATTATCATCTTAATCGTGCGTCTGTCATGAACTTAGGAAGATCTTTACACAGAGCTTTCATCTTGGCGCAAGAATTACCCCATCCTCCTCTGTAAAGAGTGGCTCAGGGGCTAAAAATATATCAGTCATTGAGAAAATTGAAGATAAGTGAGCTCCCCGGCAAGCAAGAAATTATTCTGCATTGCGCCCTTTCTCCCGCCTTCCGGGCAGGCCTATTGGAAGTGCTTACGGCCTATGATTTACCACCCGCAACTCCTTGTAAGAACATTCAGTAACCTTAAGCCTTTTTCTGGATTTGTCGATATGAATGTTTTGGTTCTGAAATACTAAGGGGACGAGGCATTGAAAGGACATATTGCTCCGGATAAGATAGAGGAGGTCAAGAGAAGGGCCGATATAGTTGATCTGGTTTCAGAATATGTCACGCTCAAAAAAGGAGGGAAAAACTTTCTCGGACTCTGCCCCTTTCACAAGGAGAAGACACCTTCTTTTACGGTAAATAGAGACAAACAGATATTCTACTGTTTTGGATGCGGTGAGGGGGGCAATGTTCTGACATTTGTGATGAAAATGAGTGACATGTCCTTCCCAGAAGCAGTAAGGCATCTGGCGGGTAAGACGGGGGTCATCATTCCTGAGAGGGTTTTGACCCGACATGAGAAGGAGTCATCAAGCTTAAGGAACGAAGTTAGCCGTGTCAACAAGATGGCAGCGGCGTATTTCTCCAAGAACCTATTTTCACAAGCGGGAAAAGAGGCACGAGATTACCTGAGAAAAAGGGGGATACAGGATGAAGTAATCAAGGAATTCGGCCTTGGATATGCCCTCGATGGATGGAGGCATCTGAGGGATTATTTCGAAAAGGCGGGCATCTCCTTGAAACTTGTTAATCAATCAGGACTGCTCATTCCCAAAGCAAACGGAGGCGGGTCTTTTTACGACCGGTTCAGGAGGAGATTAATTTTCCCCATAGAGGACGTTGGTGGCAGTGTCATCGCCTTCGGCGGCAGGATTATCGGGGACGGTGAACCGAAGTATCTGAATACTTCCGAATCACCCGTATATATCAAGGGAAGGAATCTCTACGGCCTTAACCGCACGAAAGAAGACATCCGCAAGAGAGGTTATGCCATCCTCGTTGAAGGATATTTTGACTTAATCACCCTGTGGGCCTCCGGCATCAGGAATGTTATCGCCACCCTGGGGACCGCTCTGACGCGAGATCATGTCGATCTGCTGCGGCGGTATACTTCGCACGTTGTGGCCGTGTTCGATCCTGATGAGGCCGGGAAAAAGGCTCTGACCAGGAGCATAGAACTGTTTCTTTCCGGGAATATGCACGCAAAGTGTGTTGTACTTCCCGATGGCTATGACCCTGATCAGTACTTGAGGACACATGGGAAAGAATCCTTCATGAAAGTCATCGATAACGCCCAGTCCCTGGTCGATTACTACATTGAGAATGTCATCGGGAAAGTAGCCACTTTTGAGGAAAAGAAAGACGCCCTGAGGGAAGCCGTGTCGTTTATTGTCCATATTGATAATACAAGGGAGAGGGACCTGTTCATAAAGAGGGTATCGGAGAAGTTAGGTTTAGATCAGGAGCTTCTGACAAAGGAGGTCAATCTTACCTTGAAGGCGCCTGCCGGAAAGCAGGCAGATGCTTCAAGAGAACGGGATGTAGATATCGACATAGTGGAGCTGAGTATTATCCATATCATGCTGGAATACCCTTCTGTGGTTCCTGAGATAGTCAAGAAAAATATCTTTGATTGCTTTATGAGCGCGGATTTAAAATCTCTCGCCGTAAAGCTGGCGGATTTTTATGCAGAGCAAGGATCAAAGGGTTTTGATGCATCGCAGTTCATAGAGGCAATTGATAACGAGTTTATAAGGAAGAAGCTTCTTAGAATGATGATCGATGAGAATCCTTACGATGAAAAGGTAATTGATCGCGTGACTGCGGATGCGATGAAACAGGTTAAACGGAAGTGGTACAAGGAAAGATGCCGGGTCTTGAAAACGAAAATTAAAAAGGCCGAGGAAAACGATAATCACGAGCTGTGGGAAAAGCTCTTGGAAGAGCTGCAAAGGTTGCAGAAAGAAGAAAAAACGTCGTTGTGAAAACAACGTATTTAAATTTGTTTTTTGAATAAAGCGCCGGGAGAAACCAATATGGGAAAAGAAATGGAATCGGAAGAATTTAAGAAGTTAATATCATTGGGTGAATCAAAAGGGTTTCTAACCTATGACGATGTTAACGATTTGCTGCCATCCGACGTCATATCTTCGGACCAGATAGATGATATCATCATGCTCTTTGGTGAGAAAAATATAGACATCATCGATACTGACAAAGGCGAAAAGCTGGTGGTGAAAAAGGTTGCCGATGAAAGCGCGGTAGTCAAAGAGGAAGATATTCTTGACCTCATGGCTACCGTGGGAAAGACCGGCGATCCTGTCAAGATGTACCTTCGCGAAATGGGGCTTGTATCATTACTCTCCAGGGAAGGAGAAGTTGAGATAGCAAAAAAGATCGAAGAGGGAGAGAAGGAGGTCATGGACTCCATCTTTGGTGTAACAGCCCTGGTGAAGGATGTCGTGGATATAGGCAAAAAAATCAAAAGCGGTGACCTCCGCATAAAGAGCATAGTAGCCAATCTTGAGGATGAAGACGGTTTTGTTGAAGAAGATATGCATAAGGAAAGGGTAGTGAAACTGATTGACAGGATAACTGCCTTAGACAGAAAGAATGACAGCCTTAAACGGAAGCTTAAACTAAAAGGCCTGCGCAAAAAAGAGAGAATCGCTGCCGAGGATGAACTTGATAAAAATATCAAGAACATCATTCGCCTGTGCAGAAAAGTCAAGTTTAGCAAGAGACAGATAGAAAGAATGGCCTCGAAGCTGAAGGGCTATGTGACCGCAGGAGAAAAGGCAGAAAGGGACCTCCGCAGGTGCAAGGAAACAACAGGATTGTCCCTCACTGAGATGGAGAAGGCATGGAAACGGGCAAAGAAGTTGCCTGCCGGTCGCGTAATCGATAAAGAAACAAGAGTATCAATTCAGAAGTTGAAAGAATGCGAAGCCCTCGTAGGGGCAGCGAAAAAGACAACAACTGCAATCGCGCAGGAAATATGTATCTCTTTGTCTGCTTTAAAAAAGATTGTTACTGTCATCGAGAGAGGAGAGAGAAAAGCCGAGAGAGCCAAGAGAAAACTGGTTGAAGCAAACCTGCGCCTGGTTGTAAGCATAGCCAAAAAGTATACCAGTCGAGGTTTACAATTTCTGGATCTTATCCAGGAGGGTAATATTGGTCTGATGAAAGCCGTTGACAAATTTGAATATCAACGAGGATATAAATTTTCCACTTATGCTACATGGTGGATCAGACAGGCGATAACAAGAGCGATTGCCGATCAGGCAAGGACAATAAGAATTCCCGTACATATGATTGAGACGATAAACAAGCTGATTCGCACATCACGTTACCTGGTTCAGGAATTGGGTAGAGAGCCAAATCCCGAGGAAATTGCGAATAAGATGGAGTATCCTTTAGAAAAGGTAAGAAAGGTTTTGAAGATCGCCAAGGAACCCATATCTCTCGAGACGCCCATAGGTGAGGAAGAGGATAGTCACCTCGGCGATTTTATCGTTGATAAAAAGATTATGTCGCCTTCAGAAGCTACAATAAGCATGAATCTTGCGGAACAAACAAGAAAGATATTGTCAACATTGACACCGAGGGAAGAGAAGGTGTTGAGGATGCGTTTTGGAATCAGTGAAAGGAGCGATTACTCGTCGGAGAGGGAAAAGAGTCACTTGGCGATTAACAGGGAGCGGAACAAACAGTCAGAGACAAATACGGTCAGAAAATTGAGAAACCCGTCCAGGAGGAAAGTATTCAAACCGGCAGCGAAATAAATATTGACAAGCATTGAGCAAGAAGTATAAACAAACATGTTATAGCTGAGGCGAAATCCTTCGTAAGAAGCAATGATGGGCCCATAGCTCAATTGGAAGAGCCACCGGCTCATAACCGGTAGGTCCCTGGTTCGAACCCAGGTGGGCCCACTACAATAATTAAAAGGCCAGGGGGTTGCAATTTCATACCGCGCATAAAGCATATTATTATATGCATTGCCGCATCTGTTGTGAGAGTAACGTTTGTATGTGTTTCGGAAAGAAATCAGCAGGCATTTCAATAAAGCATCAGGGGAGAAATATCCTGAAGAATCAAATGCACCACATGTTGGTGCATTTTTTTTGCGCGAAGAGATTTTGACTTTGCGAATACGTTAATGGATACGGCGCCACGCTTGACAAATGAAGACGAAAGGGGATTCTTTTGAAAGAACAGTTATTATACTTAATTGAGCTCCAGAAACTCGATTTAATCATAGGCAGGATAATCGTTAAGAAAAGCGAACTACCTGAAAAAATTGTGCAGATGGATGAAGAATTCGCGGTCTTTTCGAAAAGTGTGGAGGAAAGCAAGAAGAAGTATGAGGAAGTGAATAAACTGCAGGGTGAGAAGGAAGACAAGTTAAGAAAAGGCATCGATACTCTGAAAAAGACGAAAGATCGCCTGTTGGAGGTAAAGACCAACAAGGAATATCAGGCGATGTTGAAGGAAATGGAGACCATAGAGAATAAGAACAGCGAGATCGAAGATGAAATTATTTCCGGTTTGGACCAGATTGATCGTATGAGGGCAGAGGTGAGGGCAAAAGAGAAGGATTTTGAGACTCGCAGGTCGCAGTATGAAAAGGAAAAGAAAAAGATAGAGAAGGAGATCAGTCAGCTTGATCAGGATCTTCACGACTCGGAGAAAAGAACCGATGTTCTCAGGAAACAAATTCGTGACGAACTTCTCAAAAGGTATGAAACAATCAAAGGCAGAAGAAATGGCGTGGCCGTGGCCTTGGTCTGGAAGGAAGTCTGTGGCGGCTGCCACATGAATATACCTCCTCAGATGTATATTGAACTGCAAATGTCCTCGGAACTCCTAACCTGTCCGAACTGCAACCGCATCGTCTACTGGCATGATCAGAGTGAAAAAGATGGCTAGTCCGGTTGTGAATCTTTACTCAGATGGGGCATGCAGGGGTAATCCGGGGCAGGGCGGTGCGGGAGCTGTCCTGGTGGATGAAACGGGAAAAATAGTAGCGACTGTGAGACGCTCATTGGGACATTGCACAAATAATATCGCCGAGTACAGGGCTCTCATTCTTGGTTTAGAGGAGGCCTTAAAGAAGCGATACGGGCGGCTTAACATATTTCTTGATTCAGAGCTCCTGGTTAATCAGATAAAAGGCTCATATAAAGTAAAAAATGAAAATCTGAAAATCCTGATGTTCGAGGTGAGAAAATTACTGTCGTATTTTGACAGTTATAAAATAGAGCATATCGATAGAAGTCAAAATCATATGGCTGACAAATTGGCCAATGAAGCAATAGATGAATCTCCCTGATCCCTCCTTCCAATCAAAAATCTCAAGTTCTAAATTCTAAATGACCCCTAACTCTTCTGGCACATTTTTTATGGTAAGGCATCATGGGCATTCCAAGGGCTGCTTGAATCCTGAAATTGCCCGCAACATTCCCGGAGATGATCTTGATATTATAACTTCTCTTTTGCGGTGAAATTGACTATAATAAAAAACAAGGTGTTGGAGCAG
>PDVH01000287.1_pt1 | contig 13059 bp, 11 predicted proteins | sample 1369781 | NCBI WGS metagenome assembly PDVH01 (sample SAMN07795378, study PRJNA414565) | Alkali sediment metagenome, whole genome shotgun sequencing project. | isolation source: glacial lake sediment | place: Bosnia and Herzegovina: Donje Bare Lake | collected 2016-06
TCTCCCTCCTTAAATCATTAAATTGGGTAGGTGTGGGCATGGTTGAATTCAAAGTGGATCCAAGGGATGGGATTCCGAAGCTGATGGAACTCAACCCCCGTTTCTGGGGTTCATTGCAACTAGCCATTGTCTCTGGAGTTGATTTCCCCTATCTCATCCTGAAAATGGCTAGGCGGGAAAGTTTCGAACCCATTCTTAACTACACAGTGGGAAAGCGCTGTCGGTGGCTCCTCTTAGGTGACATCCTCCATTTTCTAAACAATCCCCATCGTTTTCATCTCCATCCTTCCTTCTTCCAATTCTTTGACCCCAATACCTCCTATGATATAATTTCAAAAGATGATCCATTTCCTGTGATAGGGTCGGCAGCAACTTTATTTACCTTCCTCTACGATCCGGAGATGAAACGATTTTTAGAGAGAAGATGAAAAGTTTTAAAATCCAAATTTCAAAATCCAAATGTCAAATGAATGTCAAAGTTCAAGATCTAAAATGTTTTTGACATTTGGACTTTGGGTTTAATTTGAAATTTGAGCTTTGGCATTTGACAGTTAAGAGTTCGAATTTGTTTCGCCTACCTGCGGCGGGCAGGCATAGGGTATAGCGCATAGAGAATAACGGAATAAGAATCATCGCGAGGTCTGTATTGGACAAGATTTGTATTCTCATCCCTGCTTATAACGCTGAAGAGACCCTTGGTTCCGTCTTAAAAAAGATTGAACCCCTCAAGATGGATACCATTGTTGTTAATGATGGATCTTCAGATGAGACGAAGAGAGTGGCTTCAGAAAATGGAGCTCAACTTTTGGAACATCCCCTTAATCTTGGAAAGGGTGCTGCCCTCCGGACGGGGTTCCAATATATCCTCCAAAAGGGCTATCAGGTTGTCATCACTCTCGATGCCGATGGTCAACATGATCCTTCAGAAATCCCATCCCTTCTCAAGATTTTTCAAAGCGTCAACCCCGATATCCTCATCGCCTCCCGGGCTGCAGAATTTGGGAAGATGACCTTCCTCCGTCGGTTCTGGAATCGTTTGGGGGTGAAGGCGGTCGCCCGGCTTTGCCATTCAGACATTACGGATAGCCAGTCCGGTTTTAGACTAATTCGAACAGAAGTGTTGAAAGCAGTGGATCTCTCCACGTCTCGATTCGAAACAGAACTGGAACTCCTGATTAAAGCTTGCAAAAAAGGATTCGGTGTGTTATCTGTTCCTATCAAAACACAAAAGGTCGATGGAACTGGTTCCAGCCATTTCAGGCCAGTGATCGATACTTGGTTGGTTTGTAAAATCTTTCTTCGAAATCTGTTTAAGTGAGGGACAGGATGGACCTTTACCAACGAGCTAAGCGATATTCTATAGAAAAATTTACAGCAAGTGCCCTTTCTCTTTTGGCTAATGCCTCCACAGAAAATTTGATTCGTCTAACCTATCTTGCAGAGAAAATTCCTCAAAAGGAATCTTATCGAGAGAAGATTCGGTGGATTCGTACTCTCTTCCAGACTGATCATCCGGGTCTGGCGATTGCGAGGAGGGTGCTCAGTGAAACGCAACCCCATCATCGAAAGAAGCTTATCTCCAACTTCATCGTCAACCAACTCCTGGTGGGCACCAACCGAAGAAAGGCCTTTGAGGCGGAAAGGGGATTCTATCCGCCGGATGCCATGTTGATCAGCCCGACGATGCGATGCAATTTGAATTGCTACGGATGTTATGCAGGGGTCTATCCCCAAGAGGACCTTCCTTACGAGGTGCTGGATCGGGTCGTGGGAGAATGTAAAGAGATGGGCATCCATCTGGTCTTGATGACAGGTGGAGAACCCTTCTTGAGGAAAGACCTTTTCGACCTCTTCGAAAAGCATGAAGAGACGATGTTCCAAATTTATACCAATGGCACACTGATCGATGAGAAAATGATCGATCGATTCGTGGCTTTGGGTAATGTGGTCCCGGCGATCAGCCTCGAAGGGCTCAGAGAAGAGACGGATGCAAGAAGAGGCAAGGGTCAGTTCGACCGAATGGTGAAAGTAATGGATGGGCTCAGAGAAGCGGGGATCTTTTTTGCTGTCTCGACGACTCAGACTTCCAAAAATACGGATGCCCTCACGAGCGATGCCTTTATTGATTTTTTAGTGGAGAAGGGTTGCATCCTTATGTGGAACTTCCATTACGTTCCCATCGGAAGAAACGCTGATCTTTCCCTCATGGCGACCCCTGAGCAGAGGAACCGGATGAGGGAACGGCTCGCCTATTTTCGGGCCACCAAACCCATGCTTTTAGTTGACTTCTGGAATGATGGGTGTCTGACTCAGGGATGCATTGCAGCGGGGAGGAAATACTTTCATGTCAATGCCCGGGGAGATGTGGAGCCCTGCGTCTTTTGCCATTTTGCTTCTGACAATATCAAAGAGAAGTCCCTCGCGGAAGCGCTCAATTCGCCTCTCTTTCGGGAAATCCGATCCCATCAGCCTTTCTCAGAGAACTACTTCAGGTCCTGTCCGCTGATCGACCACCCTCAGCAGGGGAGGGAGTTTGCGCTTCAACACGCGAAATACTTTACCCATGAAGGGGCGGAACAACTTTTTACAGATTTTGCACAGGCCATCGATGGCTATGCCAAAGCCTATGGGGAGATTGCAGAAGATGCTTGGAAAGAGAAAACCGAAAGTCAAAGTCGCGAGCCCCTTTCAGCAGGGAAAAAGGTAGTGGGTAGACATGGATGAAGGTAACTTTTCCCCATCTGGGCTCTATGCACATCTTCTGCAAGGCTATCGCAGAGACCGCCGGCATTCCTTATATTGTTCCTCCTGAAACCAGCAGAAAAACCCTGACCCTCGGTGTCCTCCACTCCAATGAGAGTATCTGTCTCCCCTTTAAAATCATCTTGGGTAATTTCATCGAAGCCCTTCAGATGGGAGCGGATACCATTGTGATGGTGGGCAGCGGTCCCCCCTGTCGCCTGGGACTCTATGATCTTGTTCAGAAAGTGATTCTTGAAGATATGGGTCTTCATTATCGATGGCTGACCATTCCCCCCCGGTTGACCTGGCAGGCCATCTGGAAGAATCATGAAGAGACAAAGGAGCTGAGAAAAGAATTAAGCGCGAGAAATATCCTCCTCTTTCCATACGGGCTCTGGATGGGATGGAAGAAGATGAAGGCCTGCGAGGCATTGGAACAATTAGCTATGAAAGTCAGACCTCTGGAAATCAAGAGAGGGGAGACTCAGAAGCGATTGAAGAAGGCGCTTTCCTGGGTGGATGAGGCCAAAACTCGGAGAACCCTTGAGGAAGCCATTCAAAAAGGAAAGGCCTTCCTTCAAGAAATGGAGCAAGATCGCTCCCGCATTCCATTTAAAGTGGCCATCGTGGGCGAACTCTACACGGTGATGGACCCTCATATCAATCGAGGAGTGGAACAGAAATTGGGGGAGTTGGGTGTGGAAGTGACACGCACCTCCTGGTTCTCCACCCATATCTTGAGGAGCCTCCGAAAAAATAAGGCGGATCAGACTTCAGAACGGATTCGTTTCTTCGAAGCTTCGAAGGCTTATTTAGGTTACGATGTAGGTGCAGAATGTAATGTCTCCGTCGGTGAAGCCATCCTGAGATCCAAAGAAGGATATGACGGGGTCGTCCATCTCATGCCATTTGCCTGCATGCCGGAGACAACGGCTTCTGGAATTCTAACTAAGGTTGGGAAGGACTGGGACATCCCCATCCTCACTCTCATTTTAGACGAGCAGGAAATCGAAGGTCGAATTCAGACACTCCTTGAGGCCTTTGTGGAGATGTTGGAATGGAAGAGAAGGGCCGCCTAGGCATTCCCAGAGCCCTGATGTTTTATCGTTACTTTCCCTTCTGGCACACCTTCTTTAAAAGGTTGGGTTGGAAAGTGATGGTTTCGGACGGCGTAAGACAGAAGGAGAAGATCGTCTATTTTGAAGATAGTTGTCTTCCGATGAAACTTCTGGTCACTCACGCCATTCAGTTGAAAGATAAAGTGGATCATCTTTTCATCCCGCGATTGGTCAGCATTCATCGAAATTACATTATGTGTCCTAAGTTTCGGGGAGCTCCTGATATCGTGCGGCTTGCCATGGCAGGGGGTGTTTCCGTCATTGATGAAACCATCGATCTTCGAAAAGGGGGGATTTCCCTTCTTCATTCTTTTCTGAAGATCGGTGAAAGGTTGGGGGCATCAAGACAAGAAAGCAAGAAGGCCTTTCGAGAGGCCGAACAGTCTTTCTCCCAATTTCAAAAAGGCTGGACGGATCGAATCAATCGACTTCCCACAAGGCAACTTTTTGAAACAGATATTCCAATACCGCCTGCGGGGAGAAAGGCTCCATTGCGCGTCGCTTTCATCGGTCATCCTTACAATCTCTTCGATATCGATATCAACAAAGATCTCCTCGCCCTGACAAAAAGTTTGGGGATGGAGATCATTACCTCTGATTTCCTCTCTGAACAGGAGATCGATCGAGAAGTTTCAGACCTTTCCAAAGAGATTTACTGGTCATCTGGAAGAGAGATTGTGGGGTCTCTGTTCCACTTTCTATCCGGTGGGGTAGATGGGGTAGTCTTCCTCACTTCCTTTAAATGTGGCATTGATGCCCTCCTTCAAGAATTCATCAAAAGAAGATTGAAAGTTCGGGGAGGCTCCTCCATCCCCCTTCTCATTCTCTCCCTTGATGAACATACAGGAAGAGAAGGGCTGACGACTCGACTCGAGGCGTTCCGGGATGTGGTGGAAGAGAGAAAGAAAATGTCAAATGTCAAAGCTCAAAGTTCAAATTAATGACAAAGCTCAAATTTCAAAAATTTTGATTTATTTTTGACATTTGCAATTTGGGTTTGATTTGACATTTGCCTGCCTGCCGCAGGCAGGGATTTTGAACTTTGAACTTTAGGGTTTTACATTATGGGTCATTATTTAGGCATTGATGTCGGTTCCATCACCACTAAATTAGTGGTGATGAACGAAAGCGACCAAATTTTAGCCAAATGCTATATCCGGAACATCGGTCGGCCCATTGAGGCCATCCAACAAGGGTTGGAGGAAATCCTGACCCAATTGGGGAAAACCGATCCTATTGACGGAGTCGCCACGACCGGCAGTGCCAGACATTTAGCTGCTTATTTGGTAGGGGCCGATCTCATCAAAAATGAAATCACCGCCCATGCCATTGCAGTGATTGACTTTCTCCCTGAGACAAAAACGATCATCGAAATCGGTGGCCAGGATTCCAAGGTGATCGTGCTGAGAAATGGGGTCGTCGTCGACTTTGCCATGAATACCGTGTGCGCAGCAGGAACAGGCTCTTTTTTAGATCAACAAGCCGCCCGACTTGGGATCTCCATTGAAGCCTTTGGGGATCTCGCTCTCAAGGCCAATCACCCTGTCCGGATCGCAGGCCGATGCACGGTCTTTGCCGAGACAGATATGATTCATAAACAACAGATCGGACATTCTGTTGAGGATATCGTGGCGGGCCTCTGCGACTCCCTGGTGAAGAATTATCTGAATAATGTCTGCCGAGGGAAAGAAATTCTTTTTCCCATCGTCTTCCAAGGAGGTGTCGCAGCGAATCGGGGTATACAAAAAGCGCTCGAAAAAGAGCTGGAGGTCTCTCTCGTCATCCCAAAACATTTTGATGTCATGGGTGCCATTGGTGCCGCCAAATTAGTGAAGAAGGCCAAACTCTCCAAAACTCAATTTAGAGGATTTGACCTTCCGCGAAAGTCCTGTTCCACAAGGGGGTTTGAATGTAGTGAGTGTGAAAATCAATGTGAGGTGATCGAGCTTCTGCTGGACCATCAAGTGGTGGCCTGCTGGGGCGATCTCTGCGAACGCTATCGGTACTCCGAGAAGGCATAGAGTTTGAGATTAGAAAGTCCCATAGTCTTATCGTTTCATAGTCTTTTAGTTTTTTACTATACGACTAAGTGACTATCTGACTATTCGACCTCTTCTTCGCTATGCCCCATGCAATTAATATGAACATCCTTTTAATTAATCCTGCTCCTTCAGGGACCCTGAAAGCCACCGGGGTTCTCTTCCCACCTCTTGGCCTTCTCTATATCGCCGCTTATGCGGAAAAGGAAGGCCATCAGGTCGTCGTCAGCGACCTAGCTATTCGAAAGAAGAAGGAAGATATTGATTTTAAGAAATATGACATTGCCGGTATCTCTACCGATACGACCCGTCATCGTCAAGCCCTCCAGTTAGCTAAAAAAGCGAAGACGATGGGTTGCACAGTTGTGATGGGGGGTCCACACCCAGGCTATGTTGATGAAGAAATCCTTTCCACTCGAAAAGTCGATTTTATCGTCCGTGGGGAAGGGGAAGTCACTTTCTCAGAACTAGTGGCTACCTTACAGAAGAATGATGGAAAATTCCATTCCATCCAGGGGATCAGCTTTTTTTCAAATGGCCAACTTGTCCGAACCCCTCCCAGGCCCTTCATTGAAAATCTCGACCGTCTTCCCCTTCCTGCCAGGCATCTCATTCACATGGACGATTATCGAAGGACTAAATTTGGAGGTCGTGACATTACCCCTTTGGCCACCAGTCGTGGATGTCCGTACCAATGTGCTTTCTGCGCTTCCTCTCATTTCTGGGGAACAACAGTGAGGATGAGGAGTGTGGAGTCCGTTCTAAAAGAGATCGAAGAGATTTATTACCGGTATCATTTCAATGCGGTGGCATTCGTGGATGACACCTTTAATATCTCACCGAAGAGGGTGATTGAAATTTGCCATGGGATCCTTGAAAAGAAACTCGATCTGTGGTGGTGGTGCTTATCCAGGATAGATCTCCTCCTTCGAAATGAAGAAATGGTTAAAGAGATGGTCAGGGCAGGGGCAAAGTCAGTTTTCATCGGAGTGGAATCCTCCAATCCAAAGACCCTTGAAGAATTGAAGAAAGGGATTGATGTCGGAAACACGGTTCAAGCTGTGGACATGCTCAAACGGAATGGTCTCGAAATCCATGCTGCCTATATTCTGGGTGGGCTCCATGAAACAGCCGAAGTGATTCATGAAACCATCCGTTTTGCTAAAAGACTCGATACCAATGTCGCCCAATTTTCCATTCTCACCCCTTACCCGGGCACAGCTGTCTACGAGCAGGTGAAAGACCGGATCTCCAAATGGAGATCACCGTGGTCCTTCTTTGATATGCAGCACTTGGTCTTTAAACATGATCATCTCTCTTTCATTCGGATGGAATGGCTTCTACTGAAGGCCCACCTCCTTTACTATACCCGATCGAAAAGGGCGATCCAGGACATCTGGCATCACATCAAGAAACATCGTTTGGGCATCAGGACGCTCTTCCATTTTCTGAAAGACTATTTCGGGGGTTAACCCTATTGTTGCAAAAAGATCCGGTTGGATTAAACGGATTCCCTTATAAAAAGATTATTGCTACCTTTTCAATGATACCTTCTATATGTCATCACTGGTGTGATCTAACGGATGGCATTGATTGATGGTCGATCCCTCAATGGTCAACCGTTTAATGATTTCGAAGGACGAATTTAATGCAACAACAGGGTTAATATGGAAGAACGTCACCCCCGATCTCTTAATCGGTTTATTTACCTCTTTTTCTTTCAATTCTGCTCGACGCTCATCCCCCGTTCGATCCAGAAATTTTTCAGCGTGGTCGTGGGAGATCTCTTTTACTTTCTGATGAAAAAGACGAGAGCCCATGTCCGAAAAAATATAGAAGGGGTAAGCAAAGGAAGGTGGTCAAAGGAAAGAGTGGATCTCTTAGCACGCAAGACTTTCCAGAACTATGGCCAGTACCTTCTGGATTATATGGTGATGCATCGCCTCCGTCCATCCAATAAAGACCGATGGGTTGAAGAAGAGGAGGGAGCGAATTATATGATAGAAGCCCTTCATGCCGGAAAGGGAGTGATCTGTATCACGCCTCATCTTGGGAATTGGGAGATAGGGGGATTGCTCTTCTCCTTCAAAGGAGGAAGGCTCAATGTCCTCACCCTTGATGAGAGAGATGTGGATACCAGGTCCTTTCGGGAAGAGATGAGAAGCAGAAGGGGAATAAAAAATCTCTATATCAATCCGAAGGACGACTCTCCCATGGCGATCTTGGATGCCGTCAAAGCCCTTCGGCGAAATGAAATCGTAGCCATGTTGGGAGATCGGATAGAGTCTCAAAAAACTATGGTTTTCGATTTCTTTGATAGGAAGACGGTCTTCCCCATTGGTGTCGCCATCCTCTCCATGGCTACAGGAGCCCCGGTTCTGCCGGTTTTTGTAGTGATGGAAAAAAATCGAAAATATAGAGGAATTATTGAACCCCCCATCTATTTCAATCCCTCATCGAGAGAAGATCGGGAGGCCATCCTTCGAGAAGGGATGGAGAGATTGATTAAAAAATTTGAAGAGTATATCGAAAAATATCCGGATCAATGGTATAATTTTTATTCTTATTGGAATGAAACCAATAAATAGGGATTGGGGATTTGGGGTTGGGGGTTAGCCAATCCCTAAAACCTAACCCCTAATCCCTTTTTTTAAGAAAGGAAAAGAATGGTTGAGCCGAATGATCATCTGATCGAAAAGATCAAACAACTTATCATCCAGAGATTGAGACTTGTAGACATGACCCCGGAGATGATCGAGAACGATGCCCCTCTTTTCGGCGAAGGTCTCGGGCTGGACTCCATCGATGCCCTTGAACTCGTCCTGGGCTTGGAGAAAGAGTTTGGAGTCATCATTCCCGATGCAGAGGTGGGGAAAAAGGTCTTTCAGTCCGTAAGAACCATGGCCCAATATGTTTTAGAACATCAGGGGACTGCATGAAGTCATCAAAAGGGAAAATCGCTTTCTGCTTTCCCGGCCAACTTCAAGATAAGCCGATCTTGGAGGATCATCATCCCCTAAGGGATGGTCCATATTTTAAAGAATTGTTAAAAAGGGCTTCCAACCAGACGAAATTCGATCTCCTTAACTTCTCATTCGGGGGAGGAAGGAAAGAAGAGGATTTCAGCCTTAAACTCCAGATAACAACCTACTTCCTTTCTATGGTCCACTTCTATCGTCTTCGAGCCGCGGGATGGGATCCGGATATTTTTGCCGAACATAGTATGGGAATCTATTCAGCCTTAGCTGCCTCGGAGGCCATCGGTTTTGAAGAGGGCCTCTTCATCACCGAGGCCATCGGCAGGCTCCTAAAAAGAGAAGGGGCCATTCACCCGGGAGGCATGGCCAGCATCATCGGTCTTCCCTTGGAGGAAATCCAAAAAATCTGTCAAGACCTCAATGGCTTCCATCTCTCTATCGCCAATTATAATGGCTCGATGCATTTTGTCCTTTCAGGAGAAGAGGAGGGGGTGGAAAAAGCGATTTCCCTTGCTCTTTCTCAAAAGGCCGTCTCCGCCACCCGTCTTGCTTTCAATACAGCTCTTCATTCCCCTTTGCTTGATTCTTTAAGAGAAGAAATCATGGGGATTCTTCAAGACATTAAGATTCAACCTTTTAAAGTCCCCGTCCTCAATCACTGGACGGTCAAACCTTTGAAAAGAGAGGAGGTCAAAGATTTTCTCTCTCGGGAAATCGGGCGACCTGTCTATTGGGTTCAATGTGTTGAGAAATTGCTTCAGGAAGGGTTTACCCAATTTATCGAAGTAGGACATGAAACAACGCTTACGAAATTGATGCGATGGATTGATCGCGAGGCAGAGGCTTTTTCTGCTGTGGATCGTTTACCCCGTTAGAAAGCCCCGGTATTTTTGGCGGGGATGCTACGGGTAATATTTGTATTCTTATAGAAAAGTGGGGGTAAAAACCCCGTCCTTTCTAACGGGGTTTATTGTAAAGGATTAAGATGAAGTATCACGAGACATCCCTCCAGGTTCGATTTTATGAAGTGGATGCTTATGGAATGGTTTGGCATGGTCACTATGTGGGTTGGTTTGAGACGGGCCGAAATGACCTGACCCAACAGTTTCAGATGGGTCCCCTTCAGCTGAAAGAGATGAATCTTTTGGCACCGGTGGTGGAACTGAACTGCCAGTTTAAACTCCCAGCCACCTTTGGCAATTCTCTAATCATCCAGACCACGATGGAGAGAACAGAGGTGGCCAAACTGATCTTTCACTATAGGGTCCTTGAACAAGAAAACGGAAAGATTCTCACCACGGGTTCCACAACCCATGTCCTCACCGATCTTAAAGGGAATCTTCTTTATCGGGTTCCTCCAGAGGTGCTCGAAAGAATTGAAACGATGCGAAAATATTTGGAAGTATAATGAAGAGTTATGAGTTAAGAGTTGAGAATTATGAATTTAAATTTTTCATTTCTAAATTCTTATGAAAGTTCTTCTGATCGATCCGCCTCATAAACTCTTTCCAGGCCTTCGGATGTGGACCCCTTCTTTTGGTCTTCTTCAGTTAGGCGCCTATCTAGAAAGAGAAGGGACCAAGGTTCAAATCGTTGATGCCACTGCCCTTTCGGCCCCATGGAAAGATCTTGGGAATACCGTTTCAACAAGCAAGGCTGATGTCATCGGCATCACCTGTTCTGCCACCTGTCTATCGCCGGAAGCCATCCAGACCATCAGCCTCTGTCGAAAACTTTCACCGAATTCCGTCATCGTAGCAGGAGGAAGCCACTTCACCCTGATGGCTGAAACCATTCTCCGGGAGCTAAAGGAACTGAATTATATTATCTTAGGGGAAGGGGAGATCACCTTTTCCCAACTCATTCAGGAGCTCTCGAGAGGCGGGCCCGGAAAGGGCCTGAAGGGCCTTGCCTATTCAGATAACGGAAAAGTCATCATCCATGAGAGGCGATCCTTAATTCCTAATCTGGACTCCCTTCCCTTTCCCGCTTACCACCTCATCGATATGAAGGCTACGGCTTATTACTGGCATGGGATGGGGAGAAGGGCCTTTGGCATTTCGACGAGCCGTGGTTGCGGGGACCATTGCACTTACTGTTCCGAGACGAAGTTTTGGGAATCGGTATGGAGAGGGCGAAGCGGCAAGCGGGTGGTGGAGGAGATGGTTCATCTCCATCAACGATATGGTAAAAGTCTCTTTGTCTTCAACGAGAACACCTTCAACTGGAGTCGGAAGCGGGTGGAAGAGTTTCTTGAAGAGTTGGGGAAATCAGGTCTCCGTATCCATTTCTGGTTTCAGTCCCGGATTAAAGATATTCTTCGAGATGAAGATCTCGTCCCCGAGATGAAACGCCTTGGTCTCTATGAAGTGATGTTAGGAATTGAGAGCATCCAGCCCGATGTGCTCAACCGATATGAAAAACAGCAATCCATGGAGATGGCTCAGAAAGCCATTGATATTCTCAGAAAGAATAAGATCATGGTCATGGCTAACATCATGGTCGGAGATTGGAATGACTCCAAAGAGACGATCAAGGAGGTCTTCCAATTTGTTAAGTCCCAGAGCGACTTTTTAGTCCTCACCCTGACCACTCCCCTTCCTGGAACAAAATACTTTGAAGAGGCAGAACAATTGGGGAGGATTAGGGAGAGGGATTTGGGTAAATATGATTTTATGCACCCTGTGATGGATACAAAATTTTTATCTGCAGAGGAGGTCCATCATCTTCAACAGGCCTATCTGAAAAAATATTATACCCAGCCGAGGATCCTCCTGGGTGCTTTCTTCAACCCGAATCCTTTCAAACGAATGGCCTATCGGCTCATCCTCCGATATGTTTGGGAGAATGCCACGAAAAGGCCATGGAAACAACCGAACCTTGAAGAAGAACCGTCAGTCGTCAGTGGTCAGTAGCCAGTAGTCAGTAAAAGGTGGAAAAGAAAGAACAACGGACAATAGACAACGGACAACAAAAAAAGGATTAAATTTGAATCCGCAATCCGAATTCCGCAATCCGAATTTGAAGAAAGTTCTCCTCATCTTTCCCAGGGAGAAAGGGATTAAGTTTTCTAATGACACGCTTTACCCTTTTCCTATATTAGGCCTTACTCTCCTTGCCGCTCTCTTTCCCAAAACCTATGAGGTCAAGATCATCAACGAGGTGATTGAAAAAGTCGATTTTAACGCCGATGTTGATTTAGTCGGGATCACCGGCCTGACCTGCGTGATCAAGAGGGCCTATGCGATCGCCGATCGATTTCGTGAGAGAGGAGTAAAGGTGATTTTGGGAGGGGTCCACCCCAGCCTTCTGCCCGAAGAAGCAAAAGAACATGCTGACTCGGTCTTCATCGGCGAGGCCGAGGGGATGTTAGACAAAGTTCTCCAAGACTTTGAGGCTGGGGAGCTCAAACCTTATTATAAAAATCGAGAGTGGTCAGACTTAAAAGGGATGCCTCTTCCGAGAAGGGACCTTTTGTCGGAGCGCTACCGGCCGTTTTTCAAAGTCATCGAGACGACTCGCGGTTGTCCTAACCGATGCGAATTTTGCTCTGTTCCGATCATCAATGGAAAGCGTTATCGGCTCCGTCCCCTTGGAGAAATAGATCGGGAACTGTCGACGATCATCAAGAAAAAAGGAGAATATCTTTTTTTAGCCGATGACAATGTGACCGCCAAAGAGGATTATGCCTTTGGTCTCTTCGACCTGTTCAAACACTATGGAGTGAAGTGGATGGGGTTTACGACCATCAAGATTGCCCTGAATGAAGAGCTTCTCAAAAAGGCTCAAGAGAGCGGGTGCATCTCGCTCTTCATCGGCTTTGAATCGCTTCTTCAGGAAGAATTATCGAAATGGGTCAAGACCATTCAACGCCATCAGATTGGCATTCAGGGTGCCTTCATTTTCGGATTCGATGAAGATGAAGCGGCGATCTTTAAAAAAACAGTTGAGTTCGTTCAAAAAAATAATATTGAACTTCCCACTTTTTCGATTCTCACTCCCTTCCCGGGGACCCCTCTTCAAAGGAGACTGGAAGAGGGAGGGAGAATCTTTGACCGCGACTGGTCCCATTATGACATGAGTCACGCAGTCTTCAGGCCAAAAAAGATGACCGTCCGAGAGCTCCAAGAGGGATATCTCTGGGCCCAGAAATATATCTGTGCTCCTCGGTCCATCTTGAAA
>PDVH01000289.1_pt1 | contig 13026 bp, 11 predicted proteins | sample 1369781 | NCBI WGS metagenome assembly PDVH01 (sample SAMN07795378, study PRJNA414565) | Alkali sediment metagenome, whole genome shotgun sequencing project. | isolation source: glacial lake sediment | place: Bosnia and Herzegovina: Donje Bare Lake | collected 2016-06
GCATCATCCCTGGGGGTTTTCGCCGAAGTACCAGCCTGATGGGCGCTCTTCAAGAGAAAAAGCTGGAGAGAAGATCAATCTTGCGCTCAATGGCTTTCCGCAATTTTTCGAATGGTTGCACTCTCATTATGATGGAACCCCCTTTGATGCGGAGGTAAGCCTCAATCGGGTAGAGCTCTCTGGAAAAGCCTACCTGCAGGCGATTGTCACTGATGTAACAAAACGTAAAGTGGCTGAAAGGGCACTCATCGTTGAACGGCAGAGATTTCAGACTCTTGCTGAGCATGCGCCTTTCGGTATGGTGCTCGTTGCACATGACGGGGACTTCTTGTATGTGAATCCGAAATTTATTGAACTTTTCGGATATGACATAACAGATACGCCAAACGGCAAGGCGTGGTTCAGAAAGGCTTATCCGGATAGCGAATATCGTCGCCACGTGATTGCCGCGTGGATAGAGGATATACGTTCAGCACAACCTGGGGAGAAGAGACCAAGAACCTTTACTGTCACCTGCAAGGATGGTGAAGAGAAGATCATTAACTTCAGGCCGGTCCTTCTTGAAGCAGGGGAAAACATCATGACCTGCGAGGATATTACTGAGCGTGTAAGGGCTGAAGAGGGATTGTCCGCCGAAAAAGAACGTCTTGCTGTTACCTTGCGCTCAATCGGTGACGGAGTGATTGCAACAGACATAAAGGGTAACATTATTTTGATAAATGCTATTGCAGAGACCCTTACCGGTTGGACCCAGAAGGAAGCCACAGGTAAAAACCTGATGGAGGTGTTCCATGCAGTGGACGGAAAAACGAGGAATGCAATCCCCAATCCCGTAGATAATGTGTTGAAAACAGGTGAGGTGCTCGACCTTCCAGATTATCAGGTGCTCATTGTAAGGGATGGAAGAGAGATGATAGTGTCTGACAGCACTGCTCCTATATTCGGCAAGGACAACCGGATTATTGGTGCTGTCCTTGTTTTCCGCGACATTACAGAGAAGCATAAGCTTGAAGAGGATCTTTTGCGGATTGACAAACTTGAGTCAGTCGGGGTTCTTGCGGGCGGAATAGCCCATGACTTCAACAACATCCTCTCGGTAATTCTCGGAAATATTTCACTGGCGAAAATGTATGTTAAGCAGGATGATGAGAAATTGCAGAAAAGATTTAGCGATGCTGAACTGGCTATACTCAGGGCGAAGGATTTAACACAGCAACTCCTGACCTTTTCCAGGGGAGGATCACCGGTAAAAAAGACCTCTGCCATTCAATCTGTGCTGAAGGCATCATGCCGTTTTGCCGTCACGGGATCGAATATCCAGTGCGAATTTGATCTGCCGAATGATCTTTTGCCGGTTGATATTGATGCAGGGCAGATCAATCAGGTCATTAACAATCTCATCATCAATGCCCAACAGGCAATGCCTGAAGGAGGTACCATTCACGTTAAGGCAGAAAATATTGTCTCCTCAGAAAAAATGGCCAAGCAAGGCCTTATTGTGAACGAAGGAGAGTTTGTCAGAATAACTATTCGGGATAATGGAGTCGGAATCCCTGCAGAGAACCTTGGAAAGATATTTGATCCCTACTTTACAACAAAAGAACAAGGAAGCGGCCTCGGCCTCGCTACCTCCCATTCTATTATCAAAAAACATGGGGGCTATATTACTGTGGAGTCAACGCAGGGAAAAGAGACAACCTTCTATATATACCTTCCTGCTTCGCCACGAAATGATGAATCAAGGCGATCAGATGGAAAGTCTGCCTTTAAGGGGAAGGGTAAAATCCTGATCATGGACGACGAGGATATGATACGGGAGATTACCGGAGAACTTCTTCAGAACCTTGGTTATCAAGTTGAGTTTGCAAAGAATGGCAGTGACGCTATTGATCTTTACAGGGAAGCGCAAGACATGGGTAAACCTTTTGATGCAGTAATTCTTGATCTGACTATACCTGGCGGGATGGGGGGAAAGGAGGCAATCAAAGGGCTCCTTGAAATTGATCCCAAGATTAAGGCAATTGTTTCAAGTGGTTATTCCAATGACCCTATTATGGCTGAGTTCAGGGAATATGGGTTTAACGGGGTGATCATCAAACCGTACCGCCTGACAGAATTGAGCCAGACGCTGCAGGATGTTTTAGCAGGATCAGATTAGTCCTCGGATTTTTTCTTTCACGCCATTCCAAATCATATTATAATAGCCTGGAAAACAAAAAGTACGACTGACTAAAATGTTTTTGAACGCGTGGAGGGCACACCGTGGGGCTTGTCAACATAATGAATAAGGATGTAAAGCTCGTTATGGTAGGAGGAAAAGGGGGCGTGGGCAAGACAACCTGCGCTTCTGCAATTGCCCTTAAACTGGCCATGGATGGAAAAAGGGTCCTTGTGATTTCGAGCGACCCCACACCTTCGCTGTCTGACATCTTCGAAGTGCCTATCGGGAGCGAGGAGGTAAAGATCACCGAAAAATATGCACTCTACGGCCTGGAAATCGCCTCGGATGTGGTCCTTGCGAAATGGAAGGAAAGGTTTGGTGATGAGATCTATGAGGTCATCTCGACGTTTGCAAACGTTGATTACGATTTTGTGGATTATGTTGGGACCGCCCCTGGTATAGAAGAGGAATATATGCTCAGTTTTATCATTGAACTTGTAGAGAGCGACAAATACGATATTGTTGTTTGGGACCCCTGCAGGCCATACCTTGAGGCTTTTACGTCTGCCCCATCTTTTTCTCAAGCATATGGAGGCTGCAACAAAGTTCTATATGAACATGTATGGCTATCTGGAGAAACTGAAGGACGCAGTAAGGTTGAAAGCGTCCAAACGATCCCTTTTGGAAATCATCGGGAGCTGGGAATCCCTTTCAGAAAGAATTGTCGATTTTATAAGGAATGAAAAGCTTACGAAATATCTCATCGTTACCATACCGGAAGCGCTGGGTGTGAAACTGACAGAAAGGGTTATTGCTGAGTTCAAGGAGAACATGTTGAAGGTTGAGAACATTGTTGTCAATTACGTAGTGAAAGATGCAGATTGTGAATTCCACAAGACAAGGAAGGCGATGCAGAAACACTACTTGGATTTTCTGGAGAACACCTATAAGGATACGAACCTTGTTATTCTCAACCTTACTCCGCAGGAAGTAAAAGGGCTGGAAAGTATTGCCGTGATTTCCCGAGCATTATTTTCGGGCCCGTAAAGAGCCTTATTGTGAATCTTCAAAACCACATCACATGAAACCGTTGAAAAAAGACATAAGCACATTGCGAATAACCGGTGGTTTTTTGAAAGGAAGGAAGATTACCCTACTTGAGAAGAGTGGTGTCCGGTATACCTCGTCCAAGGTGAGAGAGGCTATCTTTAATATCCTTGGTGATATGAAGGGGAAAAAAGTACTCGACCTCTTTGCCGGCTCCGGTTCCTTCACCATTGAGGCTTTGAGCAGGGGTGCTTTCTCATCAACGTCCGTGGAAATAGACAGGGAAATGACGAGAATACTGGCAGAAAATCTTACCTCCCTTGACCTAAATAATTATTGCCATGTCCTCAGCATGGATGTAATATATGCCGTCCCATTTCTTTCTAAAAAGGCTTTTTCCTATGATATAATTTTTATGGATCCTCCCTATGAAAGAGGGTATGTTGGAGAGACGATGGAATTACTGAAAACGTATAAGATCTATGATGCGAGTACTCTCGTTGTCATAGAGCATTCAAAAAGGGAAAGGCCGGCATTATCTGGCACTGACGAATGGCATCAGGTAACATCAAAAGGATACGGCGATACGGTTATTACGATACTTCAAACTGATTAAATTATTGTCAAAAGGAGCACTCAATGAGAAAGGGGCTGGCAGTTTATCCCGGGTCTTTTGACCCTATTACAAACGGGCATCTGGATATCTTGACGAGGGGCCTCGAACTGTTCGACACAGTGATTGTGGCTATTGCATATAATATCGAGAAGAAAGCCCTTTTTACCGTCGAAGAAAGAAAGGACCTCATAAGGCTGTCAGTAAAGGACAACGTTAAGGTACAGGTGGACAGCTTTGAGGGCCTGCTTGTGGATTACGTAAAGAAAGTGGACGCCAAGACAGTCATAAGGGGACTGAGGGCTATGAGCGATTTTGAGTACGAATTTCAGATGGCCTCTATGAACAGGGCCTTGAACAAGGAAATGGATACTATTTTCATGATGACAAGTAAAGACTATTTTTTTATCAGCTCACGGACGATCAAGGAGGTTGCCAGTTTTGGAGGTTGCGTCACCGGCCTTGTTCCGGATATAGTGGAGAGAAAGCTGAAGGAAATATTTAAAAGGTAAAAAAATGTTTGGACTTCGCGCAATTGCGATTTTTGTTGTTCTTATTCTCCTTTTCCCATGCATGGGATTTGCGAATGAGGTGTATACCATCAAAATCCAGGGTGCCATCACCCCCCCCACTGCCAGCTATATTGTTGAATCTATTTCGAAAGCGGAAAAAGACGGCTCCGAGGCACTCCTCATCCTCATGGATACCCCTGGAGGCCTTGATACTTCAATGAGGGAGATAGTGCAAGGTATCATGGAATCGAACATTCCCGTGATCGTCTATGTCTATCCTTCTGGTGCCCGGGCAGCATCAGCCGGAAGTGTGATTCTTTCGGCATCCCATATTGCCGTTATGGCCCCCGGAACAAATGCAGGAGCGGCCCATCCCGTCAGTGTTGGTCAGGAAAAAGCTGATAAGGTAATGATGGAAAAGGTTGCAAATGATGCCGAGGCATATGTTCGAAGTATTGCAAAACAACGGGGAAGAAACGAGGATTGGGCGGCAAAATCAGTGAAAGAAAGCGCCTCCATAACGGCCACTGACGCCGTAGATGAGAAGGTGGCCGATTTTGTCGCTGCCAGTATCGATGAACTCCTGACAAAGATCGACGGCAAAGTGGTGGAAACGAAAAAGGGTATAGTGGTTTTGAAGACAAAAGGCAAGAAGACTGCCGAGGTCGCCATGCCCTTTAAGTATAAGTTTCTCTCATATATCAGTGATCCTAACGTAGCGTATATTCTTATGATGATTGGTATTTATGGAATACTTTTCGAGATATACAGCCCGGGCGCAATCTTCCCAGGTGTTGCAGGCGGCATTTCCATCATCCTTGCCCTCTATGCCTTTCAGACCTTACCTATCAACTATGCAGGGCTTGCTCTGATTCTCCTTGGGGTCATCTTTTTCATTCTCGAGTTGAAGGTCGTCAGTTATGGAGCCTTGGGGATTGCAGGTGTCATCTCTCTTGTGATAGGCTCTATTATGCTTATTGATCTTCCTTCGGGCATCCTCTCCATCTCATATACAACCATAATTATCGTGGCGGTCCTGACTGGTGTATTTTTCTTCGGTGTGCTATCTTATGCAATAAAAGCGCAACTTTCCAAGATAAAAACAGGCAGAGAAGGTCTGGTCGGAGAAGAAGGGGTGGCACTGACAGATGTTTTAGATGGGGGTAAGGTTTTTGTTCATGGTGAGATCTGGAATGGAAAGAGTGAAGAGCCTATTCACGAAGGCGAGAAGGTGGTTGTGACTGCCTTAGAAGGGTTTGTTGTAAGAGTAAAGAAAAAAGGGGGATAAAACATGTATATTCCGTACCTGTTTCTCGTAGTACTTGTGGTTTTTTTCCTGGTAAGTGCAATAAAGATTTTAAATGAATACGAACGGGGGGTCATATTCAGGCTCGGAAGGGTCCTCGGCGCCCCAAAGGGTCCCGGCCTTATAATCCTCATACCAGTTATCGACAGAATGGTCAAGGTAAGCCTCCGGACTGTTGTGCTTGATATCCCTCCCCAGGACGTGATAACGAGGGACAACGTTTCGATAAAGGTAAATGCCGTTGTCTACTTCAGGGTAATAGAACCAATGAAGGCGATTATTGATGTGGAAAATTTTCTCTATGCCACGAGCCAGCTTTCTCAGACCACACTCAGGAGTGTCCTCGGCCAGGCAGAACTCGATGATCTTCTCTCTCACCGGGAAAAGATCAACGAAAGACTCCAGGAGATACTGGACACCCACACAGAACAGTGGGGCATCAAAGTAGCCAATGTGGAGGTGAAGAATGTTGACCTTCCTCAGGAGATGCAGCGGGCTATAGCAAAACAGGCCGAGGCGGAAAGAGAAAGGCGGGCAAAGGTGATCGGAGCCGAAGGAGAATACCAGGCAGCGACAAAACTGTCCGAAGCTTCCGACATCCTCTCTAGAAACCCCATGGCATTGCAACTCCGGTACTTGCAGACGTTGATCGAGATTTCGACAGAGAAGAATTCTACCATAATATTCCCTCTGCCGATTGATCTAATAAAAGTGTTCACGGAGAAACTGACAAAATGAAACGATGGCTCATCATCTTCATAGTGCTGTTGTTCTGTATTGGTGTAGCTAATGCTAAACCGGCAAAGAAGGTTGGTGGGGAGCAAAAGGCTTCACAGACGCAAGCCTCTTCGGTGAAAGAAGAGCCTTACAAGTCTTATATCGTGATGGAGGCTATTACCGGCAAGGTCATTGAGGGAGACAATATCCATCTCAAGAGACCCCCTGCAAGTGTTGTGAAGCTTATGGTGGCCCTCGTCGTCATGGAGAAGGTTGCCAAGGGTGAGGTAAAATTGACCGACCAGGTAGCGGTCACACGGGAGGCCTCCAAGATAGGGGGAAGCCAGGTCTATCTGAAAGAAGGGGAGACGTTTTCCGTGGAAGAATTGATGAAGGCAACATTGATTGCCTCGGGGAATGACGCTGCCTATGCTCTTGCTGAGCACTCTGCGGGGAGCAAAGATGAATTTGTCAAACTGATGAATGAAAAAGCAAAGGCCCTGAATATGACTGATTCAGAATTCCACTCTGTCCATGGGCTTCCACCTTCAAAGGGACAGGAGCCTGACTTAAGCTCAAGTAGCGACCTTGCCATGCTAGGACGGGAGCTTTTGAAATATCCGAAATTAATAGAGTGGACTTCAATAAAGAGTGAACCTTTCAGGGATGGTAAGTTTATCATGAACAACCACAACAAGCTCCTTACAAGGATGGGCGGGGTGGATGGTTTGAAGACCGGGTTTTACCGGGAATCAGGTTTCAATATCGTCGCTACAGCGCAGAAAAATGGCTTGAGATTTATCGTGGTTGTCCTTGGAAGCCCCAAAGCAAAAACAAGGGATGACATTGCAGTGGAGAAGTTTAAGAAGACATTCAGCCAGTATAAAATGCTGAATATTGTAAAACAAGGGGAAGTCATTGACAAAGATGTGATTCTCGATGATGGCAAATACAGGAAGATAAAGGGAGTGGCAGGAGCAAACCTTCTGTATCCTGTCCCGAATGATAAGAAAGGAACAGTTCAGAAGGAGCCCTCTATACCTGCCAGCATTAAGGGCGAAATACGGGAAGGCCAGAAACTCGGTGAACTTATCGTAAAATTTGACAACGAGCAGATAGGAAAGGTTGATATTGTCTCGCCGGTGTATGTTCCCAAGGCGAATCTCTTCACGCGGCTCATACGAAAAATAGGTTTAAATATTTAATGAGGGCTATGGACAAACAATTTACAATGCTAAGGAATAAGGAAATAATAGTTGGTATTACCGGTGGTATCGCTGCGTATAAGACGGCCGAACTGGTGAGGGAGCTTACGAAAAGGGGAGCGAATGTCCATGTGGTTATGACAAAAAACGCCATGGAATTTGTTACGCCCCTCACATTCCAGACTCTCTCAGGGAATCCCGTGGTCCATGAAATGTTCGAACTTTTTGCAGGTTCAAAGATAGGTCATATTGCATTATCAGATATCGCTGACCAGATGGTCATAGTGCCTGCTACCGCGAATATCATCGGTAAGATCGCCAATGGCATTGCCGACGATTTTTTAACGACTATGGTAATGGCCACAACCGTTCCGATTCTCTTCGTGCCGTCAATGAATACAAAGATGTGGGGTAGCCCCATGGTAGAGGCAAACATAATAAAACTTAGTCCCATGGTAGAGGCAAACATAATAAAACTCAAAGACACCGGCTACGAATTCATGGAACCGGCAAGCGGTGACCTCGCCTGTGGCACTTCAGGTAAGGGCAGGATGCCGTCTATTGAAGATATACTTGAGAGAATGGAAGACATCTTTACCGAGAAAGACCTTATCAACGAGAGAATTATGGTGACTGCCGGTCCTACTACTGAGTATATTGACCCGGTGCGCTGCATAACAAACAAGTCTTCAGGCAAGATGGGCTATTCGATTGCAAGGATTGCTAAGAGAAGGGGTGCTGACGTCATCCTTATTACGGGAAAGACCTATGTGCCACCGCCAAGATCAGATATGCATGTCATCGAAGTTGAGACTGCCTGTGAGATGCGAGATGCTGTCATGAATCATTACAAGGGTTGCTCGGTGATCATAAAGGCAGCAGCGGTAGCTGATTTTAAGTGTAGAAATGAAACATGCCAGAAAATCAAGAAGAAAGGCGACGACAGTGTTGTTATGCTTGAACTCGAGAAGAATCCCGATATTATTGGTGAACTTGGCAAAATAAAAGAACACAGGGTTCTCATTGGCTTTGCAGCAGAAACAGAAAATGTATTCGACCATGCCGCAGAAAAACTCAAGAAGAAAAACCTCGATATAATCATCGCCAATAATGTAGCGAAACCAGGAATTGGATTTGGAGCGGACAACAACGAGGTGACTATCATTGAGGCAGGAGGCAGCGCGAAACATGTGCCATTATTGAGTAAAGATGAAATTGCCCACATCATCCTTGATGCTGCAAAAAAGGTTCTAAAAAAGAAGAAAAGAGTCGAAGAAGACTGGTTATAGAAAGCAGCGTTAACTGATAGCTCAAAGGTAATAGTGAAAATCAACATAAACTCGTTTCACACCAATGAATTTTTTCATACAAAAACATCTCCGGTCCCGTCAAAGACGTTCGGCAGGATTTGGTTTCTGCTGCCTGCAGCCTGCTGCCTGCTTTTTCACCTCCTTTTTTTACCTTCCATCCTTGATGCTGCAAAAGAAGACAAAACTGCCGATGTTGTTGAGTCGACCAGCAAAGCAATTGTCAATATAAAGACTGAAGAGTGGTCGAAGGATACAGACGAAAAAAAGAAAACGAATGTATTTAAAAAGCTTATTGTCGGCGAGGAAGAAGAAGAGGAGATGTTCGAAAATATAGGATCAGGTGTTGTTTTGGATCCGAAAGGAATTATCGTAACGAACGAACACCTCATCGCGAAGGCAATTAATATCAGGGTCAAGTTTATCAACGGCAAGGAGTATGAGGCTTATGTGCTTGGTAGTGACCCGGAGTTCGATATTGCGCTCTTGAAGGTAACCGACAAAGCAGACCTGCCCTTCTTGAAGATATCTAAGCCAAAAAGTGTAAGGGTTGGTGAAAAGGTAATTGTAATAGGAAATCCATATGGCCTCGCAAGTTCGGTGAGTGTTGGCGTGATAAGTGCCCTCGGGAGGAACTTGAAAATTGATAACAAGATCTACGCAAACCTTATCCAGACTGATGCAGCGATTAACCCCGGCAATAGCGGCGGGGTTTTGTTGGACAATGAAGGGAACCCTCTTGGCATTGTCACGGCAATATATGGAGAGGGCAAAGGCATAGGGTTCGCAATTCCAATTGACGATGTACTTGCCATGCTTGACGAATTCCTTCAGAGTGATGTGAAAAGGCCAATTATTGGGTTTTTCATCGAAAAAAGGAGGGATGAAAAAGGCCCATATCTTTACATCAGCAAGGTGATACCAGGAAGCCCTGCAGAGAAGTATGGAATAAAACTTGGTGATAGGATTGTAGAGCTCAACAGAAAAAAAATCAAGGAAGGAACCAAAATACAAAGTGTTCTCAGGACTATGAGGCAGCAGGAATCGATCCAGTTTAAAGTGGCTAAAGGATCGAAATCTATCATTATGAATATTGATATTAAAGACATAGGCAGTTATGTTCCTGCGCCCATAGATGAAGGACTCTGCAGTGTGAGAATATCCGATATCAAGGGATATCCTAAACTGAAGTTCAAACTAAAAGAGAAGGATGGGGTCGTCGTGACAAAGGTCCTCAGCGGATCGGCTGGGCCCCGGTGTGGATTGAGAACCGGTGATGTAATTTTTAAGATTAACAATAATGTTGTATCAAATAAAAAAGATTTTGATGCTTTTATGGCAGAAGGCTTGAAAAGAAATTATATTCTTTATCAGGTAAAGAGACGGGATGAGATATTCTTTTTGCCGGTTAAACTTGACACGCTACTTTAGGAGGTTGACATGGATGATGGGCAGAAAGGTTTCAAGGCCACCGACAAGAGACAAACCTTCAGGAACAATGATGAGTTAGACTCTCAAAAGAAGACCGAAGAACGAACATGTGAAGAAATTGCAGAAGAGGAGGCCTTTACCACTACTCTCAACTTTTCCATGTTTATTCTTTCTTTAACAACCTCTGCCCTCGTTTGCCTCGGGGAGCTCCCTGATCCGATTACAAAAGAAAAGGTAATAAACCTTTCCCTCGCACAACAGACAATAAGCATCATTGAAATACTGAAAGAAAAGACAACCGGCAACCTGTCTGAGGACGAAGATAATCTTATTGGCACGGTTTTGTATGATTTACGTATGAAATACGTACAATCATCTTGTAGCTGAGAAATTGCTGTACTTCTAAAATAAACAACGCTAAAGGTAAAGGCGCATCCTGCGATAATACAGGCATGGAACTCTATGAGATTCTGCCTGAGTGCCGCCATTTCATCGAACCATTAGCAGATATTAAGCTCGTCACTCGTGGTCACTATACCGTGGAGGACTCGTTCCACCCCCTCCTCTGGTTCTCAACCGACGGTTATACTGCACATTACTATATGCATCCAAATGCGGAATCAGCAGAACGTTTCCAACAGTTATTGAGCAACCGAGAAGAGGTAAGCTTGCTTGAGGTGCGCTTCGAAGATGCCATGCTCGATAGCTGGGAAAGCCAGTATTCCTTGAGCGTTGAAAACTGCACATTATGGGACTGTGTGTCGCTCCGGCGCGACTACGATGTTCTCTTCGCAGAAACAAAGAATATACTCAAATACGATGAGGGAACCCTCCTCAAGGCTTATGATAGAATCATGGCCAGCGTCGAAGAGGCGTGCATGAAATTCTATCATCTCTGCAGATTCACACAAAGCTGAAGTAATCCCAAAATCCTCAACCTCATAAAAATGTCGTTTTTTTTGCCTTGTTAATATCTCAGTTAATCACTAAAATAATGTTTATAAGACCTAAACTATTAAGGAGGGAGTGAGCTATGGAGGATGACAGGATTTCCCACCATGAGTCAATCCGAACAATGTATAAACGCATAAAGCAAGATGGGATGACGAATATCTGGGATCGTTTCGAAGCACAGGGCATGGGGGGAGACCCGGACCAGAGATGTCCGTTCTGCCAGGGAGGTGTGCGGTGTGATCTATGCTCCAATGGACCATGCAGGGCTGAAGTGGCAAAAGACAAGAGGGGCGTCTGTGGTATTACCGGTGATGGAATGGCCATGCGGATGATGCTTCTTAGAAATGTCATGGGTGCCTCAACCTACCATTATCATACAGAACAGACTATCAAAACCCTGAAAGGCGTAGCAAACGGTAAAACCCCCTTTACAATAAAGGAGCCCGAAAAGCTTATCGCCTTTGCCGAACGTTTCGGTATACCTACAATCCTCTCCGATGAAGAAGTAGCGCTCATGCTGTGCAATTATGTGGAGGCTGATTTCAACAGAAAATATGACGAGCCGAGTCACATCGTCGAGACCCTTGCTCCAAAAGAACGGAAAGAGGTCTGGAAGAAGCTTGGTATATTCCCCGGCGGTATATATGGTGAGATGATGTACTCAACAAGCTCATGTCTCACGAGCGTTGACGGATACTATGTAAGCCTTGCCTTGAAGGCAATGCGCCTTGGCATTGCAATGGCATACCAGAGCCAGATCGTCAATGAATTCTGCCAGGATGTCCTTTTTGGTGTGCCAAGGCCCCATCCGATGCGGGTTGATCTTGGTGTGCTCGATCCTGACTACGTCAATGCTCTGCCCAACGGCCACGAGCCTTTCCTCGGCTTTGCCATGGTGGAACTTGCCCGTAAGCCAGAGTGGCAGGAGAACGCAAAAGCGGTTGGCGCCAAAGGTCTTCGTATTATTGCGAATATTGAAACAGGTCAGGAGATGATCCAGCGATGGGAGATGGATGACGTTTTCTATGGTTTCACCGGTAACTGGATTATGCAGGAGGCGGTGCTTGCAAGCGGTTGTATTGATCTCTTTGCCTGTGACTATGCAGAGAAGTACAAGTTCAAACTGATACCTGTGAGCCAGCTTGTTGCCTTTGAAGGAGTAACCGACAGGATTGATTATAACCCTGAACAGGCCTCTGAACAGGCTGCTTCACTTTTGCAGATGGCCATTGATAACTTCAAGGAACGGCGGGCAGCCATTGAGCCGGTCACAGGATTAGGGATGAGGGAAGCGATTGTAGGCTTCTCTACAGAAAGCATTACTGATGCCCTTGGTGGTTCAGTGGTGCCCCTCCTCAAGGCAATACAAGATGGCATTATCAGGGGAGTTGCCGGTCTTGTTTCCTGCACAACGCTCCGCGACACTGGTCAGGATGTTCACAGCGTGCGGGTAGCAAAAGAGCTTATAAAGCGTGATGTTCTTGTCCTCTCCATGGGGTGTGGAAACGGTGCCATGCAGGTTGCGGGGCTTTGCAGCCCTGATGCGAAAGAGCTTGCCGGAAGCGGTCTCCGGGCTCTTTGCGAAGCGCTGAAGATCCCTCCGGTGCTTAGCTATGGGACTTGCACCGATACGGGCCGTCTTGCAGATTTTTTAGCGACAATTTCCAACATTATGCAGGTGCCGATCCCTGACCTTCCTGTTGCGGCTGTCGCTCCTGAGTATATGGAACAGAAGGCAACCATTGACGCGGTTTTTGCATTGGCCCTTGGTCT
>PDVH01000290.1_pt1 | contig 13020 bp, 12 predicted proteins | sample 1369781 | NCBI WGS metagenome assembly PDVH01 (sample SAMN07795378, study PRJNA414565) | Alkali sediment metagenome, whole genome shotgun sequencing project. | isolation source: glacial lake sediment | place: Bosnia and Herzegovina: Donje Bare Lake | collected 2016-06
CCTTAGCGGAAATACCTGCGTCTGTCAATGCTGCCTCTATGCACCTTACAGCGCCGGAAGCATTAATATCCGGAGTCGTCATGTGATAGGCGTCGCAGGTAATTCCGTATCCCAACACTTCACCATGGATCCTGGCTCCCCGCTTCCTCGCATGAGTTAGTGATTCCAGGATCATAATCGCAGAAGCTTCTCCCAGGGAAAGACCCTGTCGGTTTCGATCAAAAGGCTTACAGTACTCAGGATCAACCGCCTGGAGGGCGTTAAACGAGGCGTAGGTAGTTCTACACAGTGGTTCTACGCCGCCTGCAATCATGATAACGGCGGCTTGCCTCTCGATCAGATCCCGGGCAAATCCGATGGCCGTTGCCCCGGACGAGCAGGCCGTCATGAAGGTAGTTTTCGGTCCCCTGATGTCAAGATGAGTGGTGATGTGATCTGCTGAGGCAGCCGGGCAGAGACTGACAAGTCTTGAAAACCGGGCATGTTGCCCATGATTCCGAAGATAACTGCGGTAAAAATCTTCTCCCTCAAGTTTACCCCCGGAGCCTGCGCCGAGCGCCACACCTGCATCTTCACGGAAAGTATCGGGGAGCGGAAAGAGACGCGCATCTGTAAGCGCTTCGATGGTTGCCGCAAAGGCCATTAAATCGGCCCTGGACATCCGCTTCAAGGAATACTGCGGCGGTATCATTTCCTGTGGCGTGAAGTCCCTGACCTCAGCCCCATAATGTGTCCGGAAAGCAGACGTGTTGAACAGGGTCACAGGTCCGATGCCGCAAAGTCCCTCTTGCAGGGCATGAGCAAAGTCCACGGTATTTTTCGCCAGAGCATTGATCGTTCCCAGCCCGGTAATGACAACCCGTTCCTTGTGCATGTCTTTAATAATTACTTCCTCTCAGGTGCGGAAATTATAGGGAAGGCCTTCTTGCATGTCAATATAATTTGACAATGTTACATCATACTCTTCTTGAAGCAGCTCGTATTAAATTTTTAATAATACGCTTGTAATATTAAATGAAAATATTAAGACAGTACTGAAATCTTAGTACTGTCACATCTCTGATCTTTACCGGGGGCATATCCTGCGAGCCTTGCCTTTTGTGGACTGAGAAAGCTGTTAAGGTATGATTAAAAGTGGATAACGATACATCAGATGTCAATGTCTCCGAACACGAATTGAAGGTTACGGTTAAAGCTTTAACTAAATCGGTCGAATATATCCATAAGAAGCACATTATAATAGCATTTATTGCCGGCTTCCTTATAGGTATCTGTGCAGCAGGGACGCAAAAGGTATCACTCGAAGCATGGGTGTTTTTTTAATAGAACAGTGAAGACAGACGATAAAGCAGCGTGAATAATGTTAGAGATCACATCGATCGGCTACATAATACTCCTTATCGAGATCATGATCGTATCAGGAGCATTGGGCGGTATGGTAAGCGCTCTCCTGAGCTGGAGAGATGATCAGTCATTCCTGGGGCTGATCATCAAACATACCTTAACGGGTATTGTTATGGCAATGACGGTTCCGTTAATATTGAACATGTTCTCAAGCGATTTGCTCGATGCCTCGAGAAAATTTGCGGAAGTCGATTTGAATGTGAAGAGAAGCATCATCAGGAAGTTCATCAAAGTCAAATTTCTCAAAGAGAAGAACTGTCCAGCGGGAAAGAAAAAAGCATAGATACGGCAACCCCCATCCCCAGCGACGAAAAAGTAAAAACATCCGATTATCAGTTAAAAATCCTGGAGTCACTCGCCGGTGTGGAAGGCGCAAAACTGACCTTGGCGGACCTTTTAAGATATACAAGGATGCCGCAAAAGGACTTTGATGAGATCCTTTCTCTACTGATGGCTAAGGGTTCAATTGCACAGGAGCTTAGTGGCGCAAAGAAGCTTCATCTGGTTTTGACAGTGCGGGGACGGCAACAGTTGGATAAGATGTCCGGCAAATAATAACAGGCAGTTGGTCTTTTGTTTTGAGTCATATGTGTCCGATTTTTTTATTGAAACCACCTGGACATTTCCGTTTATTTTCTTATCTTGATTATCACTTTTATGGATGGTTCCCTTCCGCTTTCGAAGTGAACCTCCGGGGGGATACTAAGCTTTGGTGCCAATGTTGTTGTTGAAGTTATCTGTCTCAGGTCAATTGGTGTTGTCTGTATCTTCATTTTATTTCGGTACAACTTGCCGGGCATAAGAACCTTGATGGATGAGGGGGTTACTGTTATTTTCTGAATGATGACTCCTGATGCTGGTTCATTTTCAGTTACAACTTCAATGGGAACAGAGGCATGGATAAACCGTGACGCATTGACTGTAATCCGGTTGGGTTTGATTCCCACCACATTTAAGTTTGAAGGGGTGTTTATCATTTCTTTCGTAAGCACGATTTCCTGTCTTCCCTCCTGGAGCTGTGATAGATTCAGGGATATCTTTAGTGTGTCTACATTCAGAAGTTGAAAGGCCTGTGAGGGACCGGCCACCATCACCTTAGCCTCCGTAATTTTGGGCTCCTCTATAACCCATTCCGGCGGTACATTTAGATATTCAACAGGTACGGTAAAATCTTTGTATATAGATTCTCTCTGGTATCCAAAAATCATCCAGAGAATGCAGGCAAGCATAATGGCAATGACCTTTTCTTTTGTGTTTTCCTTTAACCACAGCGAAATGGGCCCCGGCTTTTTAATGGGCGCTTTGCTGCTATAGAAGGATTCTAAAGCACCTTTAAGAGCCGATGCACTTGCCAATTCTTTCATCTGTTCCCCTTGGGCGATTGAGATAGTTCCCCGTTCCTCGGAAACAACAATGCAGATGGCGTCCGATCGCTCGGAAAGACCGAGGGCTGCCGTGTGGCGAAGACCCCAGAACCCGTACTGGCTGGTATTTTGCGATAGCGGCAGATGGCATCCGAAACGGACTACAGTGTTCCCATCAACAACGACGGCACCATCATGGCCGATTGAATGAGGATCAAAAATGCTTTCAAGGAGCGGCTCGCTTAGGAGACCATTCAGTTCGGTTCCCCCGCTCAGGTGTCTGCCAAGGGGGTCGTTTCCCTGGCTCTGGAATTTTTTTCTGATTATCCCCATGATGGCCAGGCGTTCAAAGAATCTCCTCAGGTCTTCCTGAAAAATTACGACAAGGACGAAGAGAAGGATGGCAAAAAATCCCTGGAGTACGACTGTAGTCAGGTAGAGCTGGAAAAATTTGGCTATGACATAGATAAAGCCTAAGAGGCTGATGCCTAACAAAACAAACCGGGATGCCCTGTCCTTGAACCATATCAGGAGTGCGGATATCATGACAGAGATGATTGCGATGTCGAAAATATCCTGGATGCGCAGGCTAAGCATCATTGTCCAGATACTGTCGATCATGGTATTTTCCCTTCCGATCAGAAAAATCAAATATATAATTTTTATATAGAACACGGCGATATAATTTTTGCAATAGGCAATATTAATAAGGCTCAAAATTTTTCTTGACAATGATCCGGAGGTATGGTTTTATTCCTTAAAATTGAGGAAGGTATTGATGGACAGAATGAACGGCAGTGGGATCATCACATCTTATTATTTTTGGAACTATTATTATTTCCCATTGGTCTGCCCATCGCTCAGGAGGAATTAGAACCAATTAAATGACACATAAAAGCCATGGGTAGACCGAAGGAAGCTGCTCATGGCTTTTTTATTTTCTTGAGGCCATGGCGGCAAAATTCGTCATGGCCTTTTTTATTTTTAGGAGGGATAAATTGTGATTATTGTCATGAAAAAAAATGCAACAGAAGGACAGATCGAGAACGTTATTAACTGGATAGAGTCGGTAGGATACAATGCTCATCCTTCCCGGGGGGTGGAACGAACCATCATAGGAGCTGTCGGGGACGAACGGGGTAAGGCCTACTTAAAGTTTGCCGAATCCCTGTCCGGGGTGGAAAAGGTCATGCCTATTCTTAAGCCGTACAAGCTGACCAGCCGGGAATCCAGGGAAGAGAGTACTGTTATTACCGTAGGAGATATAGAGATTGGTGGCCCCCGGTTTGTAGTCATGGCCGGTCCCTGTGCTGTTGAAAGTGAAGAACAGATGCTGGAGAGTGCCTACATAGTTAAAAAGGGAGGTGCACAGATCCTTAGAGGCGGCGCATATAAGCCGAGAACATCCCCTTACAGCTTTCAGGGCATGGAAGAAGAAGGTCTTAAACTATTAGTGAAAGCCCGCCAGAAGACGGGTCTGCCTATTGTTACGGAGGTTGTTAATCCGGCAGATGTCGATCTGGTGGAGGCTTATGCTGATATCTTGCAGATCGGGGCACGGAATGTCCAGAACTTCCCCCTCCTTAAAAAGGTGGGTCACTCAAAAAAGCCGGTTCTTCTGAAACGCGGAATGATGACCACCATTGAGGAACTGCTCATGTCGGCGGAATACATCCTCTCTTCGGGAAACAATCAAGTCATCCTCTGTGAGAGAGGCATCCGTACCTTTGAGACGGCAACCCGCAATACCCTCGACATCAGTGCAGTCCCTGTATTGAAGGAATTGACTCATCTTCCCGTCATCGTCGATCCCAGTCATGCATCGGGTAACTGGAAATATGTCATTCCCCTCAGCAGGGCGGCAATTGTAGTCGGAGCAGACGGGCTTCTCGTGGAGGTTCATCCTGAACCGGAGAAGGCCGTCTCCGATGGAAATCAATCTCTCAAACCGGAAAAATTCTACCAGCTAATGGATGAAATGAAAGCTCTCGAGAGTGTCATGCAAAAAACTAAATAGGTGCTTCGATGAAAAAGATGAAAGTTAATCTCGATAAAAAAATGTCCGCTTCTTATGAGATATGTATAGGGTATGATATTCTTGATCGGATCGGGCTGGTTATTGCAAAAAATCTGCCCGCCCTTCATTACATCGTCATTACAGATTCTAACGTATCATCTCTCTATGGAGGGCCGCTTCTGGAAAGGCTGAGGGGAATGAAACTCCCGGCCGACATGATAGAGTTCCCGGCGGGAGAGGAATCAAAAAATATCGGCACAGCGATTGCCGTCGTTGAGAGACTGTTGAAGCTCGGTGCAGACAGAAAATCAGCCCTGCTTGCACTGGGAGGTGGGGTTGTCGGTGATATGACGGGTTTTATTGCATCCACGTTCATGAGGTCTCTTCCTTATATCCAGATACCCACTACGCTTATGGCCCAGGTAGACAGCAGCATTGGGGGAAAGACCGCCATCGATCTCCCGGAAGGGAAAAATCTCCTGGGGACATTTTACCAGCCGAAAAGTGTGTTTATAGACTTGAAGTTCCTGGATACGCTTCCAGATGAAGAGTTCAATAACGGCCTTGCGGAGGTTATAAAGTACGGCATAATTGATGATACTGAGTTCTTTCGTTTTCTGGAAGAGCATATGAAGGCGATCAAAAGCAGGGATAGCGGAGTTCTTGAAAAGATCATTGAGAATTCGTGCAGGATAAAGAAAGGGATAGTTGAGATCGACGAGAGGGAGAATGGCCTTCGCCGTGTTCTCAACTTCGGTCATACCATCGGCCATGCAATTGAGGCGGAATCCGCTTATACTGTTTCTCACGGGACTGCCGTTTCCCTGGGCATGATTGCTGCGGTCAGGATCTCAGAGAAATTGTATGATCTTCCCGAGGAGGATCGTGAGAGAATTGAGCGTCTGATAGATACAATGGGGCTTTCATGCCATATCCCTCAAACGATTACAACGGATGGGATCCTCTCCAGGTTAAAGGCAGACAAGAAAAAAGAGGGTAATATGATTCGTTTCGTCTTGCTTAAAAAGATAGGAATGCCTTTTGTCAACGGGGGTGTGCCTGAAGCGGTTCTGCGCGAAACGGTGGAGGGCCTGATAAAATGAGATTAACATCGCTTGAACGCCTCCGGCGTGACCTGATGGGAACCGATCGGAAGATTGTAAAGCTCCTCAATGAGAGAGCTGAATTATCCTTAAAGATTGGCAGGATTAAGGATGAAAACGGGCTGAATGTCTATGATGCCTCGCAGGAAGTAAAAATTTTTAAAAACCTGGCAAAAGTAAACGATGGGGTTCTGCCGGATAAATACCTGAAGGCCATTTTTAGGGAGATCATTTCAGCTTCTCGCGCCCTGCAAAAACCGGTAACTGTGGCCTTCTTGGGGCCTGAGGCGACCTTCAGCCATCTGGCTGCTCAATCCTATTTCGGTACGAGTACCTCCTTTATCCCTCAGACGACAATTTTTAATGTTTTTGATGAGGTGGAAAAAGGGAAGGTGCAATGGGGGGTTGTGCCCGTAGAAAACTCCCTTGAGGGTTCCATCAACTTGACCCTTGATCGATTAATATTGACTCCGCTTACGATTCGTGCTGAGATTTTTCTCAGGATCAACCACTGTCTTCTTTCGCTTGGGGAGCGTATGGACCGCATAACGCGGGTCTATTCAATTCCCCAGGTATTGGCCCAGTGCCAGGGATGGCTGCGCGCCAATCTCCCTCGATGTGTTCTTGTTGAAGCGGAAAGCACCGCTGCCGCTGCCCGCATTGTTCAGAAAGACAATAAAGGCGCTGCAATAGGGAGCTGTCTTGCTGCAGCTGCTTACGGGTTGAATATACTTTCAGAAGGGATTGAAGATAATCCGTCGAACACAACGAGGTTCCTTGTCATCGGAGAAGGTGAAAGCAAGATGACAGGCAGAGACAAGACATCGGTTCTCTTCGGGACGCCACATATACCTGGTTCCCTGTATCATGCACTGGAACCATTTGTCGAACGACAGATCAATCTGATGAAGATTGAATCCTATCCCGTCAAGGAGAGGTTATGGGAGTATCTATTCTTTGTTGATTTTGCAGGACATTTAGAAGACAAGGAAATCAAACAATGTATGGAAGATTTGAAGGGAAAGACCACGTTCTTAAAGATACTGGGTTCTTATCCAAAAGGCGAGGACACACGATGATCTGCATCCCTATCACGGCAAAAACACAGGCAAAGGCTGTGCAGCAGATAGAACGCAGCCTTTCGCGCGCCGATATCTTAGAATTGAGAATGGATTTGATATTGGATGGAGACTTGAAGACATTGATTAAAAGCTGCAGATCATACAAAATTCCTGCTAAAATACTGGTCACAAACAGAAGGAAAGAATCTTCCCCGGTGGGGGAATCTTCAGACGAACTGCAGAGGATTGCTCTGCTGAAAGAGGCAGTAGGTCTCGGCGCAGATTATGTAGACATTGAAATATATACGCCAGAGCCCCTGCTGAAAGAGGTGCTGTCTATGGCAGCAGCACATGGCAATCGAACCAGGGTTATTATTTCCCATCACGATTTTGGTGGTACGCCGTCTATCGAGTCATTAATAAACATTTTTCATAAAGGCGTTAATCTTGGCGGCAACGTTGTCAAAATAGTCACATTCGCCAACTGTCCGGAAGACAATCTTACGGTTCTCAGCCTGATTCCCTATGCCCGGAAAGAAAATCAGAATATTATCGCTTTCTGTATGGGAGAGCAGGGAAGGGCAAGCAGGATTATGGCCCCCCTTCTGGGCTCTTATCTCAGCTTCGCCTCATTGAACAGGGCAGTTGAGTCGGCGCCTGGACAGCTTACCGTCGATGAAATGGAGATGGTCATGAGGATTACCAGTGGCAGCGGTAGCGGAGAAAATAAATTATCCGTATCTTCTGACACTCAGCTTTTTGGCCTTTTCGGAAATCCTGTAAAGCAGAGCCTTTCGCCGCTGATGCACGATGCAGCACTGTCTGAGATGAAGATTGGCGGGAAGTATGTGCCGTTTTGTATTCGTGATCTGGCGTCCGCCATAAACGGTATAAAGGGAATGGGTATCCGGGGGATTAGTGTAACCATTCCTTATAAGGTAGTAATAATGGCGCATCTGGATGAAATAGAAAGCAATGCCATTGAGATAGGTGCCGTAAATACTGTGGTGAATAATAAGGGCAGACTGAAGGGTTTCAATACCGACTGGATTGGTCTTGTTCAGTCTCTCAAGGAGGTTATAGATATTAAGGGGAAGGTTTTTGCCATTTTAGGGGCTGGTGGGACTGCACGGGCAGCTGTCTTTGGTATTTATAGAGAGGGAGGCATTCCTGTCATTGTCAACAGGAACGTTGGAAGAGGGGGACACCTGGCACGGGAGCTGGGATGTTCTTTTTATCCTCTCAAGGATATCGATAAGGTCAGGGCAGATTGTCTGATCAATACAACACCAGTCGGCATGATGCCGGATATAGACGCATCGCCCGTCAATAACACGATCCTGGCCAATTACCGATGTGTTATGGACGTGGTCTATAATCCGCTTAAGACAAAAATACTGAGGGATGCTGAGAAGGCTGGATGTATTACTATTCCCGGTCTTGGCATGTTTGTCCATCAGGGTGCGGAACAGATCAAACTCTGGACAGGGTTGGAGCCTCCGAGAGATTTAATGAAACAGGTGGTCATGGAGCACCTTTTGTATGGAAGTTAAACCGGTTCGTCACTTGAATGCAACTGTCGAGGTACCCGGTTCCAAGAGCTACACCCAGAGGGCCCTTGTCATCGCATCTCTGGCACAGGGAAGGTCAACCCTTAATAATGTGCTCATTTCAGAAGATACGCAATATCTTTTGGAGGCGTTGCGTTTGTTTGGGACTAAGATTCTTGCCTCCGGCAGTGATATTATTGTCACTGGAACAAGCGGGCGAATCCGTAATTCCGGACGATCGGTCTTCCTTGGGAACAATGGTACGGCACTTAGATTCCTTACGACACTGGTCTCTCTTGGCAGTGGGGAGTTTATCCTCGACGGCAGCAGCCGCCTTCGTGAAAGACCGGTAAAACCGCTCCTGGATGCACTGAAAACCCTTGGAGTTATATCTCATAGCAGGAATAACAGGGGTTATCCCCCCCTGCGAATCGATGCAAAGGGTATCAGCGGGGGCTCCGTGACATTTAATGATGTGGAAAGCAGTCAGTATGTGTCTTCTCTCCTGATCTGTGCCCCTTACGCCGGGCATGACATAACGATAAAGCTCACAGGCAGGACTGTATCCGAGCCTTATATAGAAATGACTCTGAATGTTATGGAGACCTTTGGCGCAGAGATCGTCAGAAGTGAGGGGAACAGCTTCCGGGTAAAAAGCGGGTTGCGCTATTCGGGACGGAAATATATCGTCGAGGGAGATGCCTCCAGTGCTTCCTATTTTTTCCTGGCGGCAGCCCTGTGCCAGGGGCGGGTCAGGGTTACGAACATCAACCCCAGCAGCCTGCAGGGAGACATTAAGCTCCTGGACATAATGGAAAGTTTAGGCTGTTTAGTGGTGCGCGGTGATACATGGGTTGAGGTTATCGGGGGAACGTTAAATGAAGGGGATCTCCGCTTCGATATGGGGGACATGCCCGACATGGTGCCGACGCTGGCGGTTCTCGCGGCGTTCAGACAGGGACAAACAACAATCACAAATGTCTCTCATCTGAGGATTAAGGAAAGTGACCGTATTGCTGCACTGGCGAATGAATTGAACAGAATCGGCGTTAACGCAAAAGAAAAGGATGACGGGCTTGTCATTGTTGGCGGAAAACCGCATGGCGCGGATATTGAGACATATAACGATCATCGGATTGCCATGAGTTTTGCCATAGCAGGACTTGCCATACCGGGGATGAAGATAAAGGACTGGCTCTGTGTCGGTAAATCCTTTCCCGGATTCTGGAATGAACTGAAAAAACTGCATGGAGGTTAAGTGCATATTATATTGATTGGATACCGCGGAACAGGCAAATCCACAGTCGGGAAGAAACTTGCTGAAAAGCTGCAGATGCCGTTCTACGATATGGATGAATTAGTCGAAACTAGAACCGGCAGATCGATCAAGGAGATGGTTGCAGAAAACGGCTGGGCATATTTTCGTGAAAGAGAAGGGGAGATAGTCCGGGAAATAACTACTTTCCAAAAAAGTATCATAGCCACCGGAGGCGGAGCCGTTATGGATGAGGGTAATGTTTCTATTCTGAAAAAGCATGGATTATTGATCTGGCTCAGAGCTGATGTGAAGACGATTGTAGGTAGAATTCAGGGTGATCTCAACAGCATAGTACGGCGGCCTTCTTTTTCACAGGATGGTATCATCCGGGAAACCGAAGATGTTCTCAAGATACGGATGCCGGTGTACGAACGGCTTGCGGATTTTTCCATAGATACTGCAAATAAAAATATAGATGAAATTGTCAACGGTATCTGTCAATTTCTAAGCAGAACTGATAGCCTTGGCAAAAAGGAGTCAGCATGTCAGGAAGTTCCATAGGCGTCATTTTTAGAGTAACAACCTGGGGCGAATCTCACGGTCCAGCCATTGGCGCGGTCGTGGAAGGGTGTCCTTCTGGTATTGATCTGATAGAAGAAGACATTCAGCAAGTGCTGAACAGAAGAAGGCCGGGCAGTATTGCCTCAAGCTCGCCCCGGAAGGAAGACGATGCTGTTAAAATACTCTCGGGAACCTTTCATGGTAAGACAACCGGCACCCCCATTTCTCTGATCATAGAGAACAAGGATATTAACAGCACCGCCTATGAAGACATCAAAGACGTCTTCAGGCCGGGCCATGGTGATTATACCTATTTTAAAAAATACGGAATCCGTGATTACCGTGGCGGCGGACGTGCATCAGCCAGGGAAACGGCAGCCCGCGTAGCTGCCGGGGCAATAGCCGGGAAAATCATTTTCCGGGAAGGTATGGAGGTCATTGCCTATACGAAGGCGTTGGGAGGTATTGTCTTAAAGTCGGAAGGTTATGAAGCTAAAAGGATATCCCGTGAAGATATTGCTGGTAATGATTTGATGTGTCCCGATTCGGATGCCGCAAAAAATATGGAGGCGAGGCTGGAGGAAGCAAGGCACTCCGGTGATTCCCTAGGCGGCATTGTTGAAATTATCGTCAGAGGCTGTCCTCCTGGTCTGGGAGAACCTGTGTTTGATAAGATAGATGCCGCTTTTGCGGGAGCCCTTATGGGTATCGGGACAGTGAAAGGAGTAGAAATAGGGGCCGGTTTCAATGTTGCTGAAATGACCGGGTCTCAGGCAAATGATCCCATTACACCCGATGGTTTTCTTTCCAATCATGCCGGTGGAATACTCGCCGGTATTACTACAGGGCAGGACATCGTTATACGGGTAGCCTGCAAGCCGATCCCATCCATTGCGAAGATTCAGCAGACAATCGATGTTAAGGGAATACCTGTTGAGTTGTCCATCAAAGGGAGACATGATGTATCGGTAATACCCCGGATTATTCCTGTCTGTGAGGCGATGGTAAGTATCGTCCTGGCAGATCATTTATTACGACAGAAAGCAATAGCACATGAATGACTTTCAGATAGGCATTATCGGCGGTACCCGAGGCATGGGCAATTGGTTTGCCGGCTTCCTTAAGGCAGAAGGTTATAGCGTTCGAGCATTCGGAAGAAAGATGGGAACAGCAGATGTTAATGAAATGGCGCGTGCCTGCCAGGTAGTTGTCGTGAGTGTTCCCATCGGCGTGACAAGTACGGTCATTGAGAAGGTTGGGCCTCATATGCGCGAAGATGCCCTCCTAATGGATCTCACCTCCCTGAATCATCAGTTTCGGAGGTTATCGGATGTCATCATCTATTCGGCCCTCAGATTGATTCCATAGCAGGGCAGCATATTGTTTTGTGTCCGGCGAGGGTGAAAAAGTGGCTTCCCTGGCTGAAGGATATCCTTGGAAGAAATGGCGCGCTTGTTGTGGAGACAACGCCGGAAAAACATGACCAAATGATGGCCATAGTCCAGGGGCTCAATCATTTCAACACAATCATGATGGGGCTGGTCTTAAGCAGAACAGGCATAAGCATTTCAGAATTAATGAGGTTTACAACTCCCGTCTTTAAAACGAAGATGGAAATTATTGAAAAGGTCTTTTGTCAAAATCCTAGCCTGTATGCGGAAATCATAGCTATGAATCCTGATGTCTGTCGGCTTATTGAGACATACGAAAAATGCGTAGACGAATTGAAAAATTTAATTGAGCAAGGAAATGCAGCAGATATAGCAAAACTAATTCGGAAACAAGCTGCTTTTTTTAAGATTGTTAGTGACTAGAATTACAGATGTAATATATCAAAAATATTAGAAAATAAATAAAGTGTTCATAGAACGAAATTTCAAGCGTCTTAAATTCTGCAAATCGACAAATTCATCAAATATTTAATCCTGAGAATTTTTAGTCCTATCTTTTAAGAGCTCGTTCCTAATTGCCATACCAAGCTTCTCCAGTATGTAAGGCTTCTTGACGTAAGTACCAGCTCCTAGTTCCTGGGCTTTTTTTACTCGATCAGTTTCCGAAAAACCGCTGACAATAATAGCTTTCTGTTTTGGGTTGATTTTAAGAATCTGTTGATAGGTCTCCAGACCATCGATTCCCGGGTCCATAATCATATCTAGGATAAGCAGATCCACTTCTTGCGTCCTCAAGTAAGATACCGCCTCCTCACCGCAGGAAACAGCGTGAACCTTGTAACCGAGCCTGTCAAGCATACTGGTAGCCACCTCTCGTTGCTCCTTCACGTCATCCACCACAAGAATAGATTCTCCCTTTCCCTTGTATTGATCTGGAGATATCTTTTGCTGACCAATGCTCAATTCCTCTCTTGTGACAGGTAAATATATCTTGAAAGTACTTCCTTTTCCAGATTCACTGTGCACATCAATGTACCCATCATGATCCTTCACTGTTCCCCATACTACTGCCAGTCCCAGCCCCGTCCCGCTCCTGCCCATGACCTTTTTCGTATAAAAGGGCTCAAATATCTTTTTGATGTCTGTGGCCGAGATACCTCTCCCGTTGTCGGATACGGTCAGGACCACATAATCGCCTTCACGCATGTAATCATAACCCCTGATTGGTGTATCGAGATAGTGGTTTTCCGTCCGAATCATTACCTCTCCTCTGCCGGATATAGCTTCCGATGCGTTAGACATAAGATTCAT
>PDVH01000292.1_pt1 | contig 12985 bp, 12 predicted proteins | sample 1369781 | NCBI WGS metagenome assembly PDVH01 (sample SAMN07795378, study PRJNA414565) | Alkali sediment metagenome, whole genome shotgun sequencing project. | isolation source: glacial lake sediment | place: Bosnia and Herzegovina: Donje Bare Lake | collected 2016-06
TTCTTGGACGGGGTGTCTCGAAAAGATCCGTCCTCGATATTGCCCAGGAACTTATAAACAGGTTTGGCAGCGTTCACGGAATGAGTAATGCGACTATTGAAGAACTATCGGCGATACATGGTGTTGGCATTGCAAAAGCGGCACAGATTCAAGCTGCTTTTGAGCTAGCAAAACGGCAGGACCTTGAGAATGACATCCCTAAATTCACCGTTAATAATCCCCAAACATTGGTGAAGGCAATAAGAGCAACCATCCAGGACAAAGCAAAGGAACATTTCAAACTGGTTATCCTCAATACACGAAACAAGGTCATAGGCATCTTTACAATTTCCATAGGCACACTCAATGCAAGCCTGGTACATCCTCGGGAGGTATTTAAAGAAGCTATTCAGAGGAGCGCTTCGTCAGTGATCCTCGTGCACAATCATCCCTCAGATGACATCGAACCATCCGAGGAAGATATTAGGCTTACCCATCGCATGGTGGAAGCCGGAAAAATAATAGGAATTGAAGTATTAGACCATATCATTATTACCCGACATAATTTCCTGAGCATGAAATCAAGGGGTTTGTGTTAAGTTTTAGAAAATGATAGCAGGTTACTAGCCGGCAGTTTTTTAACGAATAATTCAGACAATCTCCATTGCTTTACGCTTTGCGTTGTTATCGGATTTTACAAGGTAAACCTTGACTTAGGCCGATGGTAACAGATATAATAATAGACTTTTTACGGGGGTATACCTTGAGAGATAAATATTGTGGAACAGTTTCGAAGGATGACATCGGAAGCACGCTCACACTATCCGGTTGGATTTTCAGAAGGCGTGACCACGGGGGGCTTATTTTTGTTGACTTACGAGATATTTCAGGGATATTCCAGGTTGTTTTTTCGCCAGATATTTCTCCTGAGGCCCATGAAAAGGCAGGCGACTTAAAGCAGGAATATGTCATAAAGGTGACAGGAAGAGTACAAATGCGTCCGGAAGGAACAGAGAATACAGGCATACCTACCGGCGAGGTCGAGATGTATGTTGTTTCTTTTGAGGTCATGAATACCTGTAAGGCGTTACCATTTCAACTGGACGAAGAAGACGTCAATGAGTCGCTCAGGCTGAAATACCGTTACCTCGACATGCGGAGGCCCCTTGTTCAAAAGGTCTTCCTGGAGCGCAGCAAGGCCTATAAAGTGACTAGGGACTACCTGACCTCTCATGGATTTCACGAATTCGAAACTCCATTTCTGACGAAAAGCACACCTGAAGGCGCACGTGATTTCATTGTGCCGAGCAGGCTGAATTCAGGAACCTTTTATGCCCTTCCCCAGTCTCCACAGCTTTTTAAGCAGATACTCATGATCGGTGGATTTGACCGTTACTTTCAGATTGTCCGATGTTTCAGGGATGAGGACCTGAGGGCAGACCGGCAGCCTGAGTTTACCCAGGTCGACATCGAAATGAGCTTTGTTGATGTTGATGACGTTATTGGACTTTGTGAAGGTCTTGTGGCGGCAATCTATGAAGGTTTACGCGGTGAACCCCTTACAACACCAATCATGCGTATGGCATACAGCGAAGCCATGGAGCGATTCGGAAGCGATAAACCCGATCTCCGCTTCGAACTTCCCATGGAAGAGATCACTGAAATCTTTCAAGAAACTGGCTTCGGTGTCTTTAAGAAAACCATCGATGACGGTGGGGCCATTAAGGGTATTGTGCTGAAAGGCAAAACATTATCGAGAAAAGATCTTGACACGGCCGTGGAAACCACAAAGGAAATGGGTGCTGGTGGGCTTATCTGGATACGGAAAGACAATGATGGGTTACAGTCACCTATTGTCAAATATTTAAGCGATAATGAAAAAATGGCAATGATTGAAAGGCTTGGTCTTTCGAATGGAGATGTAGTTTTCATTATGGCGGATAAACGAAGCAAAGTGAATGATATCATGGGTAGATTCCGGCTCTATCTTGGAGAAAAGTATAATCTTGTTATGAAGGACCAATTCAAGTTCTTGTGGGTTGTAGATTTCCCGCTCTTTGAATACAGCGAAGAAGATAAGCGCTACGTGGCAAGACATCATCCATTTACTTCACCTCAGGGGAACATCCAAGACTTCCATGGTGATTACGAGGCATTCAAGGCAAAGGCATACGATCTTGTATTAAACGGCGTTGAAATTGGCGGCGGCAGCATCAGGATTTACAGGATGACCGATCAACTGGAGATGTTCAAACTTCTCAGTATCAAGGAAGAGGATGCATTTGAGAAATTTGGATTTCTCCTCGAAGCCCTTGAAATGGGTGCTCCTCCTCATGGCGGTTTAGCCTTTGGTTTTGACAGGATTCTTATGATGCTTCTCGGGCTTGACAGCATAAGAGATGTAATACCTTTTCCGAAAACACAGAGGGGAACCTGTCTTCTGAGCGGCGCCCCGTCAAAAATTCCGCAGAAACAGTTGAATGAATTGAGGGTACGAATCACAGGGGAACAGCAATAAAGAGGGTATTAGTTATAGTTAGGCATTAAGATTTTTTTCACTCTCTGTGCAGTTCTTTTATGGCAACCAGGAGGATGTGGTGAAGAAGAAGACAGGTTTCATATTTAAAAATATTGCGAAGGGTACAAAGTATCCCCTTATCGATGTAGAACAGCCTGAGCTTTACAGGGACATTTTTCCCTACTCCGAGGTCTGCAAAATTAAATTTGACCATAAGATCGAGCTCATCGATCCACCCGAGGATATATACATTACCGATACGACATTCCGGGATGGTCAACAATCAAGACCACCGTTTTCTGCCAAGCAGATTGAAGATCTCTTTGAGTACCTTCACAGACTTGGTGGTCCAAACGGTGTAATCAAGCAGTGCGAGTTCTTTCTCTACACGGAAAAAGATAGACAGGCCGTTGAAAAATGTCTTGAAAAGGGCTATAGGTATCCAGAAATTACTGGATGGATACGGGCCACCAAGGAGGACCTTCAGCTCGTTAAAGATCTTGGACTGAAGGAGACCGGCATCCTGACAAGCGTTTCAGACTATCATATTTTCTTGAAACTGAAAAAGACTCGTTCCCAGGCCTTCAAAGATTACATAAAAAACATCGAAGGGGCCATAGAACACAACATCATCCCGAGATGTCACTTTGAGGATGTTACAAGGGCAGATATTTACGGATTTTGTGTTCCCTTTGCCCAGGCGCTTATGAAAATTTCCGAGGATGCAAAGATTCCCATTAAAATAAGGCTCTGCGATACCCTCGGTATCGGCATCACTTATCCTGGAGCGGCGCTTCCAAGGTCAATAGGAAAGCTGGTGAGGGCAATGATAGATGATGCCGGTGTCCCATCCGAGTGTCTCGAATGGCATGGGCACAATGATTTCAACAAGGTAGTAATTAACACAGTAAGCGCCTGGCTCTATGGATGTGCCCACGCCAATGGAACCTTGCTCGGGATCGGAGAGAGGACAGGCAATGCCCCCATAGAGGGCCTGATCATGGAGTACATATCCCTCATAGGGAATGAGAACGGCATCGATACCACAGTTATTACCGAAATAAGAAACTATTTCGAGAAAGAAATGGGCCACCAGATACCGCGAAACCAACCATTTATCGGTGTTGATTTCAATGCCACATCTGCCGGTGTTCATATAGATGGAATACTGAAAAATGAAGAAGTCTATTCCCCCTTCGACACGAAACGGATTCTCAACAGGCCCATTGCCATCAATATTACGGATAAATCAGGCCTTGCAGGCATAACTCACTGGATTAATTCACATTTTGCCCTCATTGGTAAAGAACGAATTGAAAAGGTTCACCCTTCCATCGGTAAGATCAATAAATGGATTATAAAACAGTATGATGAAGGAAGGATTACCGCCATATCGGATAACGAGATGGAGCACCTTGTGAGGAGATACATACCGGAGATATTTGTATCAGAATTCGAACTCCTTAAGAAGAAGGCGTATGACATGGCTGCTCATTTGATTGAAAGGTACATTGAAGACGAAGCAATAAAGAGTATGGATCCTGATCGGCAGGAAGAGACACTCAAGGGTATTGTTGAAGAATATCCTTATATCCAGTTTGCCTACACGGTAAACAGCGAGGGTGCCAAGATTACCAAGAATATTACCCAGGTTGTTGATAGGGCGAAATATTACAAGATTGGTTTACATGAGGATTTTTCAGACAGGGATTGGTTTATAAATCCAATGAAGACGGGCGAAATCAGCGTGAATAATCTTTATTCTTCGAAGATTACGGGAGCACTTTGTGTAACAGTGTCTGGTCCTATACGGGATGAATTCGGTGATATTATAGGTATCCTGGGCCTTGACATCAAGTTTGAAGACCTTACAAAGGCCGAGGAATAGTATATGGGTAAGACAATTGCAGAGAAAATCCTGAGCATGAATACCCAATCGGATTTAAGGAATGGGGATTATGCTGTTGTCAAAGTAGACCGGGTTTTACTTCAGGATGGTACTGCCCCTTTAGCAATCAGCAGATTCAAGGAAATGGGTTTCAAGAAACTCTTCGACAGTGATCGCATCACCTTTTTTATAGACCACGCATCCCCGAGTTCAAGAATGGAACTTTCGAATGATCATCAAGTAATTCGGGAATTTGCAAAGTCATATGGTGCGCGATTATCAGAAGTGGGAGAAGGGATTTGCCATCAGATTATGGCAGAGCATGTGCTCTCTCCGGCGGAAGTGCTTGTTGGCGCCGACTCCCATACATGTACCGGAGGGGGATTAGGAGCCTTTGCCACAGGCATGGGATCGACGGATATTGCCGTAGCCATGGGCCTCGGGGAGACATGGTTGAGGGTGCCGGAGGCGATTAAATTCATTATCAACGGTAAGCTGCGGCCTGGTGTCTTTCCGAAAGACATAATCCTTGCCATCATAGGGATGCTTGGCTCTGACGGTGCGACTTACAAATCAATGGAATTCACAGGAGATACGGTTAAACATCTCGATATTGAAGACAGACTCACAATATCTAACATGGCAGTTGAAGCAGGAGCGAAATGCGGGCTATTCCCTTCTGATTTTTTAACATTTTTATATATGAAGAAGCTGAGAAGGGAAAAATCGTATATAGAGATTCAGCCGGATGAGGACGCAAACTACGAAAAGACTGTTGAAATTGACGCTCAAAACCTGTCGCCCATGGTGAGCTTTCCTGACCAGGTTGACAATGTGAAAAGTATCGATGACCCTGTTACGAAAGGTATCAATATTCACCAGGTTTTTATCGGCTCATGCACAAACGGGAGAATTGAGGATCTTCGTATTGCCTCGGTTATATTGAAAGGCAGAAAGATACATAAAGGCGTCCGGCTTATTGTAGGTCCGGCATCGAGGATGGTCTATTATAGGGCTCTCCAGGAGGGAATCCTGGCAACGCTTTTCGAGGCAGGGGCAGTTATTCTTCCCCCCGGATGCGGGCCTTGTATAGGCATACATCAGGGGGTTCTTGCGGATGGAGAGATCTGCCTTTCTACATCTAACAGGAATTTCCTCGGCAGAATGGGAAACCCCAATTCACATATAATGCTCGTATCTCCGGCAACAGGGGCTGCAAGCGCATTAACGGGAAAACTGACAGATCCACGGGAGGTCCTTGATGATTTTGAAAGGAAAGGTATGGAAGTTTGGTGATAATATCTCCACTGATCATATCATACCAGGAAGATTCTACCACCTGCGTTCAAACCTTGAAGAGCTGAAAAGGCACGTATTTGAAGATATTTCAAGTGGTTTTTATAAAAAGGTCAAAAAGGGTGACATCATTGTGGGCGGGAGAAACTTTGGCCTTGGTTCAAGCAGGGAACACGCCCCCTTGATCATTAAGATGGCCGGTATTGACGCTATAGTGGCTTCGTCCTTCGCAAGGATTTTTTTCCGCAACGCAATAAACGTAGGTCTCGCAGCGATAATATGCGATACCGAGGGTATTGATGAAGGCAGTCTCCTGGAGATAAGGGTGGACGAGGGCATGCTTCTGAATAAGACGAATGGTGATGAAAGAAAATTTTCACCCCTTAGCTCGATTATGCGGAACATCCTTAACGAGGGCGGTCTTGATCACTATATTGCAAGACATGGAGGGTTCAAGATTTGAGTGATATAATTACAATCCCTTATATAGAAGGTGATGGAGCCGGTGAGGATATCTGGCATGCTTCAAAGGAAGCCCTCGAGGAATCGGTTCTAAAAGCTTATAAAGGAGAGAAAAAGATCCAATGGATACCTCTTCTGGCGGGCGAAAAGGCCCTCGAAAGAAAGGGTGACCTTCTTCCCGAGGAGACCCTTGTGACAGTAAAAAAACACAAGGTCGCAATCAAGGGGCCCCTCACAACACCAGTGGGAGGAGGATTCAGGAGTGTCAACGTTTTTCTGCGGCAGGTGTTTGATCTCTATGTGTGCATGCGCCCGATCCGATATTTTTCAGGGCTTCCGAGCCCTTTGAAAAAGCCTGAGCCGGTGAATTTTATCATCTTCAGGGAAAACACTGAGGATATTTACAAGGGCATAGAGTGGAAGGAAGGGAGTGACGAGGCACGGCTTTTCATAACATTCCTTAATGAAAAAATGGGTGTATCCCTGTCAGATGATTCTGGAGTGGGGGTAAAGCCCATGAGTAGGTCAGGTACAACACGGTTTGCCAGATGGGTCATAGATTACGCAATCAAAAACAAACGTAAGACGATAACCGTTGTTCACAAGGGTAACATTATGAAATACACCGAAGGAGCCTTCCGGGAATGGGCTTATGAAGTTGCGAAAGAATATAGCGCCCAGGTAACTTTCAACGGCGATAAGGATAAGATACTGTTTAATGACAGGATTGCTGACAATATGTTTATGCAGGTAATCTTGAGGCCTGAAGAATATGATATCCTTCTGTGCCCTAATCTTAATGGTGATTATTTATCTGATGCCTGCGCTGCGTTGATAGGAGGGCTGGGTGTTGCACCTGGAGCGAATATTGGAGACGATGTGGCCATATTTGAGCCCACCCATGGCAGTGCACCGAAATATGCAGGAAAGGATGTGTCGAATCCCACTTCTTTTCTCTTATCAGGGGCCATGCTTTTTCGTTATATAGGACTTGAAAAGTCTGCAGCACTCCTTGAGCGTGCCATTGAAGAAACAATTAAACAAAAAATCGTCACCTATGACCTAGCCCGGCAAATGGAAAACATTGCCCCGGTGAAGTGTTCAGCTTACGGGGAAGCAATAAAAAAACGCATAGGCCAAAGCGCATAGCAGGCTTTGCTGACTGCTGTTCGCTGACCGCTAAAAGCTAAACGAGGTAGTGTATGATAGAAGATATCAAGACAAGAACTGATGCATTAGTTGAAAGAATGGCTATCCTCAGAGGTTATCTTTGACCTTGATGGCTTGAATAGTCAGCTCAAAGAGCTCGATGATGAGTTAGCCAGACAAGCACTCTGGGAAGACCAGGAAAAAGCGCAGACAAAACTAAAAGAAAGATCAAGGCTCCAGGGAGAGATCGAAAACTGGTCTCAAAAAGAAAAGGAACTTGAAGAGGTCCTTATTTTGAGCGAATTTGTTCGAGAGACAGAGGACCAGAAAGATCTCGAAGAGCTTGTTGAACGGGTCAATTCCCTTGATCAAGCCCTCGACCGCTATGAAATAGAGAGAATGCTCGGGGGCGAGAATGATGAAGCCAATGCAATAGTCTATATCAATGCGGGGGCCGGTGGGACAGAGGCCCAGGACTGGGCAGAAATGCTTCTCAGAATGTATTTACGCTGGGCGGAAAGAAAGGGATTTGAAACACAGGTTGTTGATCTACTCCCTGGTGAAGAGGCAGGTATTAAGAACGTTACTTTCCTGGTGAAGGGGCCTTATGCTTATGGTTACCTTAAGTGCGAGAATGGAATCCACAGGCTTGTGAGAATATCACCCTTCGACGCAAATAATAGGAGGCATACCTCCTTTGCATCATTGTACTCATATCCGGAACTAGCAGACAATATCACCGTGGATATCCGGGAAGAAGATCTAAGAGTCGATACGTTTCGTTCGAGCGGGCCCGGAGGCCAGCATGTTAACAGGACCGAGTCTGCCATCCGTATTACCCATCTCCCGACAGGTATTGTAGTACAGTGCCAGAATGAAAGGTCCCAACATAAGAACAGGGCTATCGCCATGGCAATATTGCGATCACGAGTCTATGAGCTTGAAAAGAAGAAACAGGAAGAAAAGATGAACATTTTGGAGAAGGAGAAGAAGGATATTGCCTGGGGAAGTCAGATACGATCGTACACCCTGCATCCATACAAACTCATCAAAGATCACAGGACAAAAACTGAGGTTCACAATGCAGAGGCAGTGCTTGACGGAGAGATAGACTCCTTCATTAAGGCGTACCTTTTGTACTTGACTTTCGATAGGAAAAGCGATACTTAAATATATTATGGAACTCTTTAGCGAAAATAGAATAATAGACTTAGAAGAAAAAATTGACAACCTTATTAAGAATTATAAGGGGATGAAAGAAGAGCATGAAAAGCTCTTGGGAAAGGTAAAATCGCTTGAAACTGAAAACGCCGAACTCAAGACCAAGATGGCTGACGTTAAAAATGAACGGGAGCTGTTGATCGAGAAGGTTACCAAGATACTCGAGAAGGTTGAAAAGGCAGAGGTGTAAAAAGGTTTGATGCAGCGAAAGGTTGAGGTAAGTATACTTAATCAACCATTTACCTTTATTGGCGAGGACGAAGGAAGGATAAAAAGGGCAGCACGGTTTGTTGATGAAAAGATTGGCTATGTCATCAACAATTACGGAATCGTGAATACGATAAACGCAGTTATTATGGCAATGATGGAGCTTAGTGACGAATATTTGGAGATGAGAGAAAAATCTGAGCAGTTTGAAGGGAGGGCATTAAAGCTCTTAAAGAAAATTGAAGAATTTGAGATTCCCTGCGATGCTCGTGATAAATGGTAAGCTTCGAGCCAACACCTCTTTATTGGGAGCCTTCACTGATTGCGGTGTGCATGCTCGTCATGACGAGAAGCCTGAAGCAACAAAAAGGTGCCCACGTAAACCAGAGGTTCAAGATTTTACTATTTACACGGCATCTGCGGGGAGAATCTTACAACATGGGGTAGTTGTTGAGGCAATAGAGGTTTAATATAAATAGTTTTCTGTGGTTCGGAGGCATCAAATATAGTTTCACTATTTAACATAGAGACGTAGTTCCCCTTTTACCTCATCAGCCTTACCCCTTGTATACAAATATATGAGGGGGAATCTTGAACATAAATATCATAATAATCATTGTAAGTGCATTGATCGCGCTTTTTGTAGGGTTTGTGGTTGCCCGGTTCGTTCAAAGAAAAAAAATAGGTGAGTACGAGAAGATAGGAAAAAAGATCCTTGACGATGCCAAGAAGGAAGCAGACGTTCTCACCCGAGAGGCCTCAATCCAGGCCAAGGATGGTGCGCTCCAAGCAAAAAACGAACTGGAACAGGAAATAAAAGCCAGGCGCTTGGAACTCCAGAACGCTGAGAGGAGACTCTCACAGAAAGAATCCAGCCTTGACAAGAAAACGGAACTTATAGAGAAAAAAGAAGAAGAGCTTGCAAAGAAGGAAAAGGAAGTCTCAAGCAGGCAGTCACATTTTGATACCAGGATCAAGGAGCAGGAAGCCTTAATCAGGGAAGGAAAAGAAAGACTCGAGAAGATATCTGGAATGACAGCCGGAGAGGCCAAGAAAACCTTGATGCAGGCAATGGAAGACGAAGCAAAGTATGAGGCCTTGAAGATCTGCAAAAAGATCGAGGAGGAGGCACGGGAGAAGGCTGACAGGGAAGCTAAAAAGATTATAGCCCTTGCCATCCAGCGATATGCAGGGGATTATGTAGGTGAAGACACAGTTTCAACGGTTCCGCTCCCCAATGAAGAGATGAAAGGAAGAATCATAGGCAGGGAGGGCAGGAACATTCGTGCCCTGGAAGCGGCCACAGGGGTTGATATAATTATCGATGATACCCCAGAGGCAGTGATTCTCTCCTGTTTTAACCCAATCAGAAGAGAGGTTGCAAAGATTGCCATTTCAAGACTCATCAGTGATGGCAGGATTCACCCTGCAAGGATCGAAGAGATCGTGTCAAAGGTTGCCGAAGAGTTGGAGGATCGGCTTAAAGAAGCCGGTGAGCAGGCAGTTTTTGACCTTGGTGTCCACAATGTGCACCCGGAAATTGTGAAACTCCTTGGAAGATTAACGTTTAGAAGCAGTTATGCCCAGAATGTCTACCAACACTCCCTGGAGGTGGCTTTTATATGTGGCGTCATTGCCTCAGAGTTGCGGGTGAGCGTCAAAGAGGCAAGAAGGGCTGGGTTACTCCATGATATCGGTAAGGCAGTGGACCATGAGATAGAAGGATCCCATGCCTTCATCGGGGCAGATCTTGCCCGGAAATACGGGGAAAATGAAACAATTGTCCATTCGATCATGGCCCATCATGAAGATGTTGAGCCTGCGGGTATCCTTGATGTTATTGTTCAGGCTGCAGACGCTCTATCGGGCGCACGGCCCGGCGCACGGCGTGAGATGCTCGAGAGCTATATAAAAAGACTTGATGAACTTGAGCGAATTGCGAACAGTTTTCCCGGGATTGAAAAGTCCTATGCCATCCAGGCAGGAAGAGAGATTCGCATCGTTGTCAACAGTGAGAAGATAAGTGACGACAATATCTATCTCCTGTCCAGGGACATTGCCAAGAAGATAGAATCCGACCTTTCATACCCCGGTCAGATCAAGATAGTCGTCATCAGAGAGACACGAGCCATAGAATATGCCAAATAATATTAAGGTTTTATTCCTGGGGGATGTTATTGGAAAACCGGGGAGAAAGGCCATAGAGAAGTTTATCAAAGGCTTTAGCGCTGACTTTATCATCATAAACGGGGAAAACCTCGCAGGGGGAATAGGGATAACTCCTTTAGTTGCTGGAGAGATGTTTTCCTATGGTGTTGATCTTATTACAACCGGAAACCACGTTTGGAAGAAAAAAGAGATGATCCCATTTCTCATGGGGGAGCAAAGGGTTCTTCGTCCATTAAATTATCCCTCCGGCGCCCCCGGCTTTGGACCCGGTGTCATGAGCAAGAATGGGAAGAAACTCTGCGTTGTTAACCTCGAGGGAAGAGTTTTTATGGCTCCCTTAGACTGTCCCTTCCGGGCAATTGAGAATCTTCTTCAGGAATTGGATAGGGATTTACCCGTCATGGTTGACTTTCATGCTGAAGCAACATCAGAGAAGATTGCCCTGGGTTGGTACCTTGATGGAAAAGTCGCGGCTGTTATCGGTACCCATACCCATGTGCAGACTGCCGATGAAAGAATACTCCCGAAGGGCACAGGTTATATTACTGATGCGGGCATGACAGGCCCCGCTGATTCTGTAATTGGTATGGAAAAGAGTATAGTCCTCGAGAAATTTGTTACCCAGTTGCCCCAGCGGTTCGAAGTAGGAAAGGATGATGTTGAGGTGCAGGGTGTGCTGCTCACCTTGGAGAATCAGGGAAACCGGTGTGTTGCCATTGAAAGGGTAAAGCAGAAAATAGCATAAGTAAAAAGTTAAAAATAAAAAAATAAAGGCAGGGCTAGCGANAAAAGCNGCANNTGCATACTGCCTGCCACATAGTTCTTNCAATATAGNTGGGGTGGTATATGGTTGATATAGATAAACANATGGAAATTATCAGACGNGGGGCGGTTGANCTCATAAACGAGGAGGAGCTCAAAAGNAAGCTCGCACGGTCCATCAAAGAGAACAGACCCTTGAGGGTAAANCTTGGTCTTGACCCAACGGCACCCGATCTACATCTTGGACACACAGTCGTTTTACAGAAGCTGAAACAGTTTCAGGAGCTAGGACACATTGCNATCTTTCTTATCGGGGATTTTACCGGAATGATTGGTGATCCTACGGGGAGAATAGAAACCAGGCCTGCCCTGACAAAAGAAGAACTTCTCATCAATGCAGAGACGTATAAAAAGCAGGTTTTCAAAATCCTCGACCCAGAAACAACAGAGGTGCGATTCAATAGCGAATGGTTTGAGGCTATGAATGCTGCCGACATGATCAGGCTTTGCGCCCAATACACCATGGCAAGAATGATGGAAAGAGAAGATTTCAGGAACAGGTACCAGAACAATCTGCCCATAAGTATCCACGAATTTCTCTATCCTCTTGTCCAGGGCTATGATTCTGTCGCATTAAGGGCAGATGTGGAGCTTGGAGGACATGACCAGATCTTCAACCTCTTCGTAGGAAGAGTTATCCAGAGGGCATACGGCCAGGAATCACAGGTCCTCGTGACGGTTCCCCTTCTCGAAGGCACCGATGGCGTCAATAAGATGAGCAAGAGCTATGGAAACTATGTTGGTATTGATGAGCCGCCTGATGTCATGTTCGGCAAGCTCATGTCCATTTCTGATGAATTGATGCTCAAATACTACGAGCTCTTAAGTGATATAACAATAGAGCAACTCAATTCCCTCAAGGAAGGGATTCGTGACGGAAAAGCCCACCCGCGGGATGCCAAAGTCAACTTTGCAAAGGAGATGATCACACGCTTTCATAGCTCCTCGGCTGCCGAGGCAGCACATCTGAACTTCGACAAGATGTTCCAAAGAAAAGAGATACCCGATGATATTGAGATAGTAAGGGTTGCGCGCCCTTCTTCTCTGATTTCTGTACCCCATTTTCTGAGAGATATCGGGATGGTTTCATCATCAACTGAAGGTAAGCGCATGATCGAACAAGGGGCGATAAGTAGCAATACAAGCGGAGGAAGCTTAGTCAAAATAACGTCGGAGTCTCTGTCGATCGGTGATGGAAAAGAAGTGATTGTCAAGGTAGGAAAGAGAAAATTCAAAAAGGTCGTCTTTGAAGATTAGTATGCCTTGACACGCCG
>PDVH01000135.1_pt1 | contig 12955 bp, 12 predicted proteins | sample 1369781 | NCBI WGS metagenome assembly PDVH01 (sample SAMN07795378, study PRJNA414565) | Alkali sediment metagenome, whole genome shotgun sequencing project. | isolation source: glacial lake sediment | place: Bosnia and Herzegovina: Donje Bare Lake | collected 2016-06
CCTCTTATTTCTTCTGCTATAGTACTCACTCCCAATGGTGGAGAAATGTGGTCTGGGACGCATTCGCTAACATGGGTGAGTGGTGATATTACAGATTCACATCTTGCAGCCAGTCCGATCACATTATTTTACAGTAACAACGGTGGTACGTCGTGGGTTCAGATTACCACTGGTGAGGCAAATGATGGTGAATATTCCTTAAATGTAGGAACCTTAGCTGATGGATCGAACTATAAAATCAATGTTTTAGCCGCTGACCAAGCAGGAAATGTAGCTAATGATACCTCTAACGAAACGTTTACCATTGATAATACCCCTCCAACCTGTTCTATCGGTTATAACCGCACAGAGACCTCCTTTAAGCAAGGAACAACGATAAAAATTTTTGCAAACTTCACTGAAATTACTTCTGGAATGAATGAAACGATGATACAGATCAACATTTCGACCTCCGGAAACGGGGGTCTTTCAAACACCACATTACACAGAATTAGTAACACACAGTGGTACTACAACTGGACAATTCCCTCTGAAGTGGATGATGATGGAACATTCATCGTAAAAATCTATGCAAAGGATAATGCAAGTAATAATCTCGACGCTTATCCAACCATAAACACCGCGAAGCAAATCGACAACACCGCTCCGACGTCTGCCCTCAATGCAATCATATCTCATTACCATGACACCTCGACGTATCTTACAATCACCGCTTCAGCATCTGATGTACTAAGCGGACTTGATACTGTGAGTTTATTCTTCTATAATAGCACTGATAATTTCTCTTGGACAGGTCCTTACAGATATGCGATAAATGCAACCCCTTGGAATGGAGTTTCTTGGAACTTTAGTTTCCTGTCCACGAATAACAGTGGATATTATCGATTCTACAGTGAAGCAGCCGATAATGCAACAAATATTGAGACTGCACCCATCACAAACGACACCTGGTGTCTGTATAATTTCACCAACTCACCTCCTAATGCTTCAAAAAATCCCTCGCCAGCGATAGGGGCTACCGATGTAAGTATTAGTATAACACTCAGTTGGATGTCGGGAGGAGATCCAGATGAAAACACAGTCACATACGATGTATATTTCGGCACAGACTCAACACCTGACGCAACTGAATTAAAGATACAGAATCAAACAACAACCTCATACAATCCTGGTACGCTTTCCTACGGGACAACCTACTATTGGTTGATAATCTCACGGGACAATCATGGTATTGGAACTGTTGGACCGATATGGTCGTTTAACACAGCAACTTCTCCTCAGAACCCAGGTGGTGAGTATATATCATATCCTGGAAATATTAGACCCGTAGCTGATGTAGGTGATTTCTACTCTGGATATTTAAATGAAACAATTACTTTTAATGGATCAAAAAGCAAGGATTCTGATGGAAGTATCGTTGGATATCGTTGGGATTTTACCAACGATAGTATTTATGACACTGCGTGGTTAACCAGTGCAATAATAACACATACGTATACACATATTGGCACGTATAGGGTGAAACTCCAAGTAAAAGACAACGAAAATACAACAGACGATGATACTGCAACTATTACGATTAAACCGCATCCGTTTATCAACGTGTCTCAAGATTCCATAACCCAGATCAAAAACACCTTTGGGCTTCACCTTACCACTCCATTCTACGCAACCGATAACAACGGTGATGGAATCGTTGACACCTTTATCGACCCCAATCACCTGCTAACACTTGTTCGTTTTGTAAATATTAATGAAAACGGATCCTTCCTCCTCTCAACAGGAAATGATATGATCCCAGAGTTCTTCTGGGATACCAAAGCAAATAAAACAGTGCCTCTCACCTTTATTCCTGTTCTAATGACAGAAACCTGGATTAATCCAGAAGCACAAGAAATCCTTATTATCGCCGATGTCGAAAAATCAGAGTGGGTCTATCTCAAGATAATCGACCCCTATCCCCCTGACAAATACCAGAATTTCACACTCACCGTTAAAACAACAGATGATAGAATCATTTCGTCGAACATGATATGGCGTGAAAACGGAAACATCTTTCTTCTTGACGATTCATCAGTACAATATATCTTCACCTACGGGTATACCCTTCTTCCTCCTGTGTTGAATCCACCGGATGGAACGATATTAAACACCGCCAGACCAACAATCACGATTGCGTTTCTTGAGGAAACCATCCTCACTAGTGCAACCCTCGAAAACAATAACATCCTTGATCAACTCACAACCATCGACCATAAAACATACATTTTCACTCCTCCATCAGACCTTGTCGATGGAACCTACACCCTCCGTCTCACTGTACAGGATAATGAAGGAAACACTCTGACATCTACATCAACGTATACTATTAGTATTGTGAAGATACAAACTGGAGAAATTCCTTGGCTCATCCTTATATTTATTGCGATTATTTTCACTATTACAGTAATCCTTGTCATCCTTAGAAGGCGCCTCATCTTCTAAAATAAGCGACCATGAGAACTCATTGAAATCTGCCTTACTTATTGGAGATTTTTGCTATATTTTTTATATTCTCCTCATATATATGTCTCAGTAAATTTAATATATAACGCACGTGCATATTAATTACTAGATATGAGACTTATCGGAAAACTGATAATAATCATCTTTATCATAGGTATTCTCCTTGGTGCATCAGCATACGTTATCCTTTATACTGATGATAATAATAGCAACGATGGAGCGGACAAAGAACCCCCTGAGATCATCTCAATCACAGGGAATTTTTCAATAACCGCTGGTAAGATGGCTGTCGTCTTTGTTGATTTTGTCGATAACGTCAATGTCACCGAAGCGACCTTGTATTATCAAATCGCTGGGTCAAAGAGTTGGAATGCAGTATCAATTCTGAATGGAAGTGCAAGCATCAGTATTCCGTCTGATGCCACGAGTAATTATTATTACTATGTGACCGTAGATGATGCTGCAGGAAACGGTCCGATTGGTAAACCTTCGACGGATGGTTCAACGTTTTTCACTATCACGGTAAAACCTCCTACTAATGATGATTTTACCCATACAGTTTTTGTCGAGGAAACTACTCGGGAAGGTTGTCGATACTGTCCTAATGTTGGAACTATTTTAGAGGAATTAGAATCCACGCAGAAGTATCGTTTTTATTATGTGAGTATGATTGTAGACAACAGCAAAGCAGCAGAGTACCTTACTTCTGTCTATAATCGTCTAGGCGATCCAACTGTCTTCATCGATGGAGGCTTTCATGTTATATATGGTGGGATGAATCCTGAATCAGATTATACAAGTGCGATCACGGCTGCAGAGAATCGAGAGGTTTCGAAAATCAGGGTGGTAGTTAGCGCGGAAAACACGACCGACACAATTACGACAAATGTCCTGGTAGTAAATGGAGAACAATCTACCTATACTGGACGGTTACGTGTGTATCTAACCGAAATTGTGTCTTCACAGTATAACGATTATAATGGGATGAAGTATCGAAACGGCTTTGTCGATTTCATCATGAATGAAGACATTAGTGTGCCTGCGAACAGCAATAAAACTTTCTCAGCAGATTGGCCCCGTGGAGCCCTTGATTTCGAGAATCTTAAAATTATTGCTGTCGTGTTTAGTTCTACAGGGAACAGCGCATTTTCAGATCCTCCAGATAATACAAAACAATTTTCCGCTCATTATGCTGACGCGGCAAATGCGACATATGTCGTACACGGCGTACGAAACCTTCCTCCTGAAGTGGGGATCCTCTCACCGCAGAAAGGGAAAATCTATTTACGCGGGAATCTCTTTTTAAAGGTTTTATATAAAAACAAGTTATTAAAAAATACTTGGCTTATTGGAAAAGCCACGATTGACACATATGCGAAAGATGATTCTGGGATTTCGAAAGTAGAATTCTATGTGAACGATAAACTTGTTACAACCCTGACAAGCCCACCATATAACTGGACAATCCCGTTTAAATTTATTAAAAAACCATGGATTCCTAAAACCTATACAATCATGGTAAAAGCATATGACAATACAGACAAAACTGCGACCGCAAGTATTGATGTCAAGGCGTGGTGGGCATTCTAACCCTGTTGTTTCAAATTTTTTTAGTAAGTAATCGTCTACTGTTCATTGTCGCAACAATATTTCGTGCGAAGACGACAAAAAAGGGATACGGACCTCTATGGATGTTTTGAAGTATCCTTTTCATAGTGTATGAAGGCGTATAAAAATGGGCGTACATTTGTTGTACTCCTCGAAGCAGTTCCTCCGCTGTCATCTGTTTTGGTGTGAAAACAGCATGTCCCATGTTATAATATTTCCAATCTTTCGTTAGAATTCTCTTCTCGTCATCAAGTTTGTGAAACAAAGGTGTTCCCGGGAACGGAGTAAGAATGGAGAAATCAGCGACGTCGATTTTTAGATCTTTTACTGCCTTTAATGTTTTTTCAAAGACATCTGGTGCATCGGTATCAAATCCAAACATGAATTCGCCGATAACCACCATATGATAGATATGGATATTATAAATCGCTTGTCGATATTCCTCAACCATGTTTGTTGTTTTTCCAACAGCATCGAGAGTGTTTTGAGAGATTGATTCAAACCCAACAAGCCAGGCAACACACCCTGCTTCTTTGGAATGACGAACTAGTTCCTTATCATGGGCTAAGACGTTGACGTTTCCATTGCAGAAGAATTTTTTATGCAGTCCCTTCATTTTTTTGAACAATTCTTTTGTGTATGCAGGGTCGATTGTAAGCGATGTATCATAGAACATAAGGGTTTTTTGTGGAATTGTTTTGATTTCATCAATGACCTCTTGTATTGGTCTTTTATAGAAGGAAGTGCCACCCTGGATGTTTGTCTCTGGGCAGAACTCACAGTGATACGGACATCCTCGTGTCGCCTCAAGTGCACCGGTCATAACAAATCCAGGTAAGTTGATATTTGTTGGAGGGAGACTCATAGAATTGTTGTAAGGTGGCGCATGATAGAACGGTTGTAATTTTTTTTGCTCGATATCCTGTAAGATAGTGAGCCAACCATATTCGTTTCTCCCGATAAGAACGCTATCGGCATGGTGTTTTGCCTCTTCAGGTAATCCTGATGCGTGAAATCCACTGAGAACGACAGGAACACTTTTCTTTCGGAAATTGTCCGCGATTTCATAAGCTCTAGGAGCTGTGGAAGTGACAAAATTGATAAGGACCACATCATACACATCATTATACTCAATCTTTGTGTATCGTTCATTCACAACCGATACCGTATGTTTTTTTGGTGTGATTGCAGCAAGCTCACGTGCCTGCAGCGTAGGAAGGATAGCGAACGCGGTGAGAATTGTTTTATCAAGGAATTTGTACCGGGCACCCCCCATCCAGACGGTCTCCACAATCAGTATGTTCATTGCTCCTCACTGGAGAATTAAGAGACAGCTATTTAAGGAATTGTACCTATTTCCTCTCTACTTTGGGACCTCTATGAACCCGTTCTATAACCCATTGTTCCTAGGTAAGATTCTGAAACGGTATCTTGTTGATATTGACCGACTGAACAGAATTAGCGAGGATGCACTTCGGAGGTATCAAGATAAGCAACTACGGCGGCTTGTACGATTCGCCGATACTGTACCCCTGTATCACGAGAAATTCAAGCAAGCTGGAATTCATCCAGCTGATATTACTGGTGTTGTCGACCTTCAGAAATTACCGTTTATCACCAAAGATGATATCAAACGACACTACCCAAATGGCATTGTTTCTTCAACGATAAAAAAAGATGCTCTTATTGAGGTTTCCACCTCAGGAACCACTGGTAAAGTCCTGCCTATCTATGTCGATATGCTTGATATCGTCATGGGTTTATTTGCGTACATACGGACTCTTCATGAATACGATATGAGTGTGTGGAAGAACAGGATAACGATCATCGGGGATTTCGCGCCACATACCGCAGAAAGCGGGTATGTCACCAGGGGGTTACAGCCTCGTTTTAATTTATCTGGATTATTTAAGAATATACAGTGGTTGAACACGAACGATGACCCGAAAAGAGTCGCTACCGCGATTAATGATTTTCAACCGGAGTTCATCGGCGGATACGTCGGGATGCTAGCTCATCTTGCATTATTAAAAGAAACAGCGTTAGGAAATGATATATCCCCTCAGTATATTGCCGCAACTGGCTCTGTTCTTGATCCTTCCCTGAAATCATTCATAGAAAAAACATTTCATGCGCAGGTCTTTGAAGTCTACGGAGCCACCGAATCAGGACTTATTGGGTTTCAATGCAAACACGGCAGATACCATCTCATGTCTGATCTTGTCTATGCAGAGTTCCTCAGTAATGGACAACCGGTGTCTTCTGGTGAAGCGGGGGAGATGATCATCACAAAATTCTATGGGAACGGAACACCGATCATTCGGTATAACGCGATCAATGATATTGTCGCCCCCCTTGATGGCACCTGTTCGTGCGGCATGGCTGGTGCTTTAATTAAGAAGGTGTACGGACGAAATGACCTCGCGATCTATCTTCCGAATGGAAACGTGTTGCTCCCATCCTCTTTTTCAGAAATCTACAGCAAAATCCTCTACGAGTTAAAAACAAACAAGGTCAAGAACACGAAGATCATCCAACATGATCTCACCACCCTTGAGATTCAGGTAGTCATTGACGATACTCTTCGAACCATTGGTCCTTCTGTTGAAGCTATCTTTCAGTTCATTCAGAAAGGATTTGAAGAAAAAGCAGGCCCTGGTGTCATCGTGAGCGTCACAGAGGTTGATTCTGTTGACACCTCACAGGGTCCTCGTATTGTCTCAATGATAGATAAAACAAAGTATACCATCACCCACTATCTTTAGGATACACAACGGTTTTTCTTCGGTTTTTCAGAAAGTTATTTAAAGGTCAAAACCTTAATAGAATTAACAATTGATAATTTAGAGGGATACTATGAAAGTCGTACTATGTAACGATGGAGTTTGTACTCCTCCGAAATGTCCTGTTGTGGATGTTCGAAGCGATAAGGTGATTATTGGTGAAAAAACAAACGTGTGCACCTTAACACGCCCGCAGTTCGATATTTTAAAACAGAAAATATTAAACGGCGAAATATAAACCAATCACCTGTTTTTTTCTTTTTTCTTTTTTCACTGCTTAGTGGTGAAGATATCCAGCGATATTTTCGTTGTACATTTGAATGCTTTCTTCCATAAGTTGTGTGAGATATGTCAGTCTCTCTGCATCAGTCTCACAACCATACACGGCAAGCGTCCCATAGACTGTTGTATACTTTGGTTTCACATCTCCATGGTCGTAACCTAACGTCACTATAGTAAACATCGGGATTCCCCCTATAGATAGGCTGAGCGTTTTTCAACTGGTCGATCGTGTGATGAATATTTACATAAATGTAGGCAACCGTGGAGTTCTCAAAGGTGATAAGGGTGTGAAACATGTCCTGTTTTCCAAAGTCAACAGAAAACAGGTCTTTTACCACAGGGTACATCACATCGCATCCTGCACAAGAATCACCGCTATAATGTAAAAACACTGGCCCTTTTGATAAATTCTCCAAAACAAACCCTGGGTGAGACTGATTATCCACGGTTTCAAAGGTGAAATTCGCAATGGTTTTCGGCTCGAGTTTCAGGCAGCTCAAACAAAGAACCAGCACAATCCCGGATCGGACCTCCTCATACACAGGGGTGAATGCAAGCATACCTACAAGCGAACCAGAAACAAGCAAAAGTGCAGTGACTTGGACAACAAGCATTTTCTTCATAGTTTTACCTTCTCTCAAAGGTGATATGCTTCTGCGGGCACGCTGACACGCATTTCCCACAGAGGATACACTCCGGATCTCGATGCATGTTCGGTACATCAATCCCCATCGGACATTCGTAAGAGCATACATTGCAGTGTGTGCAATCCTTGGTATCTACTGAGATATGTAAAAAACTAATCTTATTAAAAGGAGCTAAGAGCGCACCAACCGGGCAGAAATACCGGCACCAGCCCCGCTCGATCAGAAAGATTAACACAAAAAAGAGGATGAAAATGATGAGTGCGACTAAAAAGAAATTGTTCGGGATGAATTTCCCGGGATTCAGAATCAATGTTGGTATCGTTCCAGTGAGAAACCCAACCGGACAGATATCAGTGAAGATAAAACCGATGAAATAAGAAGTGACAAACACGAAACCGATAAGGAGAAAATATTTTGTATATCGTAAGTACTTCTCAGCTTTATGTCGGCCAAGTATCCTTGCAATTTGGTATTTTTTAAATTTTCTGGCGATGCGTCCTGTTCCCCTTTGAAGCAAACCGATGGGACACGCCCAGCTGCATACCGCTCGTCCTGTTAAAACACCAAGAAACCCAATAATAAGGAGAGGATATAAAAATAATCTCCATGTGAAACTGCCTTTATCTACGCTTTGTTCCAATGATCGTAACGGGCATGCTGAGGTTGCCGCTGGACACGCTTGACAGTAAAAAAAAGGATAACAAAACCCGGTTTTCAATCCAGGATAGCCAGGGTACCCGAGGTTTGTAGAAAATAAGAGAATAATTTGTGAAATCAGTCGTTTTATTTGTAATTTCATTTAACTCTCTTTCGCGCCAACACTATTAGACTTACTCCGATGGCAATAATAAACAGAACCACTTCAAACCCCGGAGTTTTATCATCATTGCCGTCGTTCCCATTCGTATTCTCGGAAAGATTAACATTCTCTTTTAGGGACGATGTCCAAGTACCACTGGTTTTTGCCACTACCTGGCAGGTGATATAGGTTGCGTCTGCATGTTTCAAAGTGACATTGGCTTTGTAGTTCCCAGCACTGAACAGAGACATAGAGACATTTTGGATATCGGGATAACAGATACCGGTTCGTCCGTTACATTCCTCGACAGTCACTCGGAGCTCTGATGGGGTATCACCATTGAGAATCACAGAGAGAGTTACGGTTGACAGCGCGGTAGGGGCTGTTGGGGAAAGAGTTATTTCTCCAAACGTTGGTCCTGCTGCTAATGTTGAGCCAGTGGTTGCTCCAAAAACACATATGACAACAGCAAACATTATGAGTTTTTTTCCGTTCTTCATGTTTTTCAATTCTCCCTCTAATTTTTAATGAGCACTTCATCAAGCTTTAATGCAAGACTTGTGTAAGTTTCATAACCCACGTGGGAGTAATAAATATTTCCTTTTTTATCAAAGATGTAGAGAGTAGGTACACCCGCTGAAGCGTAGGTGTTCTGAATGGTTCCTTGCAAATCATCCAAACCAAACGTCCAGTCTAACGTCACGTTAACCTGGTTTTTGAACTCATCGATAGTGTTTTGGAGCATGGATGCGGTTTCTCCACTTGATACCCAGACGTCTATCGAAAGGATAATGACATCATTTTTTGAATAATTTTCTGATATCTTTTTCAACTCAAACATCTGAAACATACATGGTTGACAGTTCACCGCCATGCAATCAAGTACAATAACCCTCCCATAAAGATCACTCAGATGTTTCGTCTCACCATCCAGAGTTGTAAACGCAAAATCCTCACCAGTAGTACTTTTTTCTTCCGTACAGCCAGCGAAAACTATAAGAAAAAAAAATAGAAAAACAAGGAAAAGAACAGACGGCTTTTTTATTCCTGAAATCATCATCACCAAACAAGTATTTATTGGTACGGTTTCAATTTCTGTATGAGCATGTCTTTTGGCATTGCACCAACGAACCGATCAACTAAAGCCCCGTTCTTAAACACCAGCAACGTCGGTATACTCATGATTTTATGTTTCATCGAAGTCTGCGGGTTTTCATCAACGTTCAGCTTCCCGAACACGATTTTTCCTTTCATTTCTCTTGCAAGTTCCTCGATGACCGGTCCGATCATTCGGCAAGGGCCGCACCAGGGCGCCCAGCAATCAATCACAATCGTCGGATATTTCTTCATCGTCTCATCTATATCGGCATCAAGAAGGTGAATTGGTGTATCTGGCCATTTTTTTTCCATAGTTTTTCCTCTAGTCATATATTGTTTCTTTAGTTGCTCAAGTTTTTTCTTTTTAATTACTTCTAGATCATCCATTTATCCTCGAATAGCAATATCCCCCTAATTAATATTTGGACTAAAAAAAAAGACAGAAAAAACCTTATTTAAGTGTATCCTGGAGCCACTTTCTGATTCTGAGGTATCCTACCTTTTTTTCTCCGTTAAGCCAGAGGATGGGTGCGGTTTTTTGAAGATCCTCAAACACGTTGTGGGATTTCGCCAAGGTAAAATCCTCTTCGCGCCACTGGTTCAGGTCATGCGGGAAGGTAACGATGTCAATATCATTTCTCCCGGCCAGTAACTCTTTTGTTTCCTGGCATTTGACGCAATGTTCTAAAGAGAACAAGATAGGTTTCATAATATGGACACCTCACTAACGATTGTACATTCTCCCATTAATGTTGAAATGTTACATGGCTGAGTTTGTTTTATAGTTTGCTCTACAAGGGAATTCTGAGTGACAAAACTATTTCAACTCTTTTCTTTATTCTGCCCTAGAAAACATATGGTTGAAAATCATAAGGTTGTCAGAGATCCGATTCATGGATATTAAAATCACCGGAATACTGGATGATTTACTTAAGACTCCTGAGGTGCAACGTCTCCATAACATTAAACAACTTGGATTCGCCCACCTGGTGTTCCCTGGGGCGCATCACACCCGATTTGAGCATTCCCTTGGTAGTTCCATGATCGCATCTCAGATCGCAGACATCCTCGCTCTGAACGACAAGGAAAAGGAATTGATAACCTGTGCTGCTCCGTTACATGATATTGGTCATGGCCCGTTCTCGCATACCTTGGAATCGATTCTGATGGAGAGATTTGGCGTTGATCATGTCGATCTCACGGAGAAACTGATTCTTGGGAATTATGATATTTTAGATGCAAAAGAACAACAGTTCATATCCGCACCTAAATTACATGAAATCCTTGAGAAGCATCAGGTAAATGAAAAAGATATCGTGAATATCATCCGAGGGAAACTGTCGAAAAAATCATATCTCAGTCAACTCTTGAATAGCACGATTGATGTTGATCAATTAGATTACCTCATGCGTGATGCATACTATACGGGTGTTGCGTATGGGATGATTGACCTTCAGCGCCTCTTGCAGACGATCATGATTCATAAAGGGAATTTAACGATGATGCGTAAAGGGGTCAATGTCGTAGAAAACATTCTTATGGCGCGTGCATTAATGTATTCATCTGTGTATTTCCATAAGACCGTACGTATCCCAGAACTCATGTTGTCAAAGGCACTGGAGGAAATACCAGATGCAGAGCCGTTTGAGTTTTTCCGGATGACTGATGCTGAGATCATGACCTCACTAAAAACCATGGGCCAGTTTCAACAGGAGATTATCACGCGCCTGAAATATCGTGATCTCTTCAAACAGGCATACGCGATCTCACTGCAGGATTTAGATAAACAAGGAATCAAAGCTGTGAAACGGCTTGAGGATGTGTCAACCCGGCGTGAGAAAGAACGCGAGTTGGAAGACATCTTTTGCATCCCTAAAGGTCATATCATCATTGATATCCCACGTCCTGAGTTGCTACGGGCTGAGCCACGAATTAACAAAACCGATATCCAGGTTATGGATAGAAATGAGATAAAGACTTTGGATGATTTTACCCCTGTCGCTAAAGCGATTCGTTCGCGTATCGCTCCGGATTGGGCAATCATGCTTATCGCCGATGAAAAATATCGAAAGACTGTCGCCAAAAAAGCAGAGAAAATCTTGTTTTTTTAGTGAATAAGGAGAGAATGGGGAAGTTTGAAGGTGGTGAGGAGAGATTAAAAAAAAATTTTGCCTCCCCCATTCTTGGAGTTGATAAGGAGAGATAGTATATAAATTTTTTTATAGAATTAATATATATTCTATAAATACCTTGCGATAAATTCCTCTTTTCCTTGGAGAGTGCATCAAAATAACATGTTAATTTATAAGGTCCTTTTAATAGAATTAATAAGCATGTCAATCGTTGAATGAACCACGTCGGTTGAAGAAATATAGTGTCCAGCGAACATGTTTGCGAACAACAATCGTTCGTCGTCTGCAAACCCGAGGAGATCTGCAAATACGTTTGCCGCGTTCCAAGCATCACCTGCACCAGTGGATCGGTAGACTGTTGAGAGCGGTATTGTAGGTACAACAATCAAGGTGTTAAGGGTCGAACAAGAAAAAAGAGTTGTATGTAAATCAATGCGTGCTGGTATCTTCTTTTTCAATAATAACGCAGCAGTAATCATTTCCTCTTGTGTTTTATTGGAACTGTTACTGTAGAATCGTAGTTCATTTTCATTGAGTCCAAAGATATCCAACTGAGGATTCGTCAACACCTTATTTATCAGCTCAGGGATATCATGTAATCGAGGGGAGGGATCACCAGAGTCAAAGAAAGTTCTCACCCCATGTTTCTTTGCAATCTCAAAGACCTTGCAAGCAAGATTGGTACCGGAGCGATTTAAATTCCAGTTTGTAACCCCAACAAGATCCGCAGATGCAATCAGCTCGCAATCATAATCATTCAGCAGTTCAAAGCTAAAGGTAGCAACCGACCCGGGATCCCCGATCATGACGTTTGCATGATGGTCCTCAAACTCAAGTGCGGTAGTGATCGCAAGATTCCCATCGGTTTTGACCCCAGAAAGGTCCACACCGCTGTTTCCTAAAAAATACTGTAAAAGATGCATACCTAATGGATCGGTGCGACAGATCAAATGAGCGCTGATACCAAGTCGTGCGAGCGCGAGAGCGGTATTCGCAGCGTTTCCCCCCTGAGTAATCCGCTGTGCAATCCCAGGGAGGTTTCCGCCTCCTTGTGCTGCAACAGTTTTTACCGCATTACATGTCTTTTCTACCGTATCTAAG
>PDVH01000294.1_pt1 | contig 12912 bp, 14 predicted proteins | sample 1369781 | NCBI WGS metagenome assembly PDVH01 (sample SAMN07795378, study PRJNA414565) | Alkali sediment metagenome, whole genome shotgun sequencing project. | isolation source: glacial lake sediment | place: Bosnia and Herzegovina: Donje Bare Lake | collected 2016-06
TTTTCCATTATCGTTTCGTTAGGATGTTGGCTGCGGAGTGCAGGTAGTCATTTTCTATACCCGAATGTATCCGGCTTTTTTGTCTTGAATCCATTCTTCTACCATTTGATCAAAATCGACATTTTGGACAACGTAGGGATCATATATTATTAAACCAATTAACTCCATAATTTTTTTATCATCCTGGTCACAACAGTGGGAATATCCCAAGAATCGAAAATAATTATTCACCCCCGTGGCGATAAATTTCACATTCAAATTCTGCATTACCACATCATTGCGCACTTGTTCAAGCGCCCGAAAGGCTAGAAAATTAACGATGGAATACACAATGGGGATTAAACCCGTCATGGCCATTCCGGCAGCAATCCCGACCGTGCCTTGTTCCATAATACCCACATTAATGCATCGATCGGGAAACTCTTCTTTAAACCTATCCGTAACGCCAAATCCCATATCACAAACAAGGAGGACGATCCGCCTGTCCTTTTGGGCATGGGGAATAATTTTATCTACAATGACTTTTCGAAAAAACCCTACTTCTTGATTATTCATATCGTCTGCCTTTTTTTAATTCTTCCGCCGAGGGAATACGAAAATGAAATTTAGGAACATTTTCCATGCAGAGCACCCCATATCCTTTGATCGTATTGGCGATGATCACCTGAGGCGCGGAAAGATTTTTCAGCCCATTCAACCAATCTCCCATCACGTCAAGGATATCCTCAATATGATGTCCATTACAGGTTTTCACCAGAAATCCAAAGGCTCGCATCTTTTTTTGCAAATCGTTCTTGCGGTTTGGCGTTAAGATATTGTTCAGGAAATCCATCGCCTGAAGCCTGTTGCGATCAATGATCACCGTCAAATTAGAGAGCCGATGTTTCACTGCAAATTGAATGGCCTCCCAATTAGAACCTTCCTGCATTTCTCCATCCCCGACAATACAGTAGGTTCGATATTTTTTATTTTGAAATTTTGCGCCAAAAGCAGAGCCAACTGCAATAGGAAGGCCATGCCCCAGAGAACCGCAACCGGCCTCGAGGCCCTTGTTCGTCTGCCGCTCCGTACACCCGGCTAAACAACTTCCCTTATAAAAATTTTCCCAGTCTTCTCTCGGGATAAAACCTAAGTCGCTGAGGATCGCATAGAGCGCATAACAGCCGTGCGCTTTGGAGAAAATCAGACGATCTCTTCCTTCCCATTCGGGATCGGGAGATAGGTTCATAATGCGGTAGTAAAGGGCAGTTAGAATATCGACGCTGGAAAGGGAAGGCGCAATATGGCCCGCTCCGTTTTTGACCGCAATTTCCACCAAATCCTTACGAATTTGATTTGCCTTTTGAACGAGTTGCCGCTTGGTTAATTTTCTAAGTCTATTCATAACAATGGCCGACAGCCGAATGAGATTGCTACGATCCTACATGCGCTTATAAAATTTCTTAATCAGATCGATTACATAATTGAGTTGGCCTTTTCCCAAATACTGATGAATCGGCAAACTCACTATTTCTTCGGCCTGCTTTTCGCATACGGGAAAATCTCCCTTCTTGTAGCCCAATGCCTGACAAGGTTTTTGCAGGTGGATCGGAATCGGGTAATGAATCTTGCTCTCGATCCCATTCTCTTCCAAATAGCGAATTAATTCGGCACGCTTCTGGACTCGAATGACATAGGTATGAAAAACCTGATCAACTTTTTCCCGACGCGGGGGAACGGTTACAAAGCCTTCCAGATCTTTCAGCCCCTGGTCATAGATCAGAGCATTTTTCTGTCGCTTTTCTTTTATCGACTTGAGATTCTGCAGCCCGTATTCGGCAACAATGGCCTGTATGGTATCCAAACGGCTGTTATACCCAAAAAATTCGATTTCATCCCTGCTTTTCAGGCCGTGGTTTCGCAAGAACTTGACTTTCTCGTTAATTGTTCGAGATTGGGTTGTGAGAACCCCACCATCGCCGCAGACGTTTAAGTTCTACAGGGGGTGGAGACTAAAGCACCCTACATCGCCAAAAGACCCCACCCGCTTGCCGTTGATCGAAGCCATGATTGCCTGTGCAGCATCCTCGATCACGGACAAACCTTTTTTTTCCGCGATCTCCCTGATCGTTACCATGTCGGCCGGATTCCCGGTTAAATGGACAGGCAAAATGGCCTTGGTCCGTGGAGTGATCGCCTCTTCAATCCGGTTAACATCCATGTTGTAGTTCGCAGCTACATCAACGAATACCGGCTTGGCACCTGCGGCGATAATCGCCCCAGCCGTTGAGACAAAACTATTCGGCACAGTTATGACCTCATCTCCAGGACCGATGTTCAAAGCTTTTAAAGCGAGGAATATTGCATCGGTTCCTGAATTCAAGCCAAGGGCGTAAGGTGTCCCGCAGAGATTTGCAAATTTGGACTCAAAACGCTCTACTTCGGGACCCTGGATGAATTGGCAGCTTTTAAAAATCTTTTTAATTTCCCGCCAAAGAGCCTCATCCTTAAACTGCTTTGGAAGATCCAGATATTTTACTTTCAGATCGCCCATGTTTTTTGTAAAATTCTTTTATTTTCCCGATTATGTAACGAACTTGTTCTTCTTTTAGGTGTTGATGAACCGGTAACGTGATGATCGACCTTGCTTGGGCCTCTGCAACTGGAAAATCCCCTTCCTGATATCCAAGGGCGGATGAACAACGCTGCAGGTGCAATGGAATCGGATAGTGGACCTTGGCTTCGATGCCGTTTTGAGTCAGGAAGTTTAAGAGTTTGTCGCGATCTTTGAATTTAATCATATATAAATGGTGAACATAGCGTTTATTTGGGCGCCGTTTGGGAACCGTAATCCACTCGGAAAGTTCCTCTAGGGCGGAATCGAATTCTTGAGCCCACTTGATTCGAGTTTCAGTGATCCAGTTAATATCTTTGATCAGATGATTACCGACTACTGCTTGGATCGAATCCAACCGGCTGTTGTAACCAAAAAGGTCCACCTCGTCTCGATTTCGCAAGCCGTGGTTGCGCAATAAGACCAGGCGATCCCGAATCGTTTCGGAATTCGTAATAATAACTCCCGAATCTCCCCAAACATTCAAGTTCTTCAAGGGATGAAGGCTAAAGCCTCCTGTGGTCCCAAAAGTCCCCGCGCATTTACCATTTAAGGAGGCACTGATGGCCTGACAGGCATCTTCGATGACTGGAACTCCATGTCTGTCGGCAATCGCCATAATCTGGTCCATATCAGCAGGAACGCCGGCATAGTGAACAGGCATGATGGCTTTGGTTCTGGAGGTAACGGCCTTCTCGATCAGGTCCGGGTTGACCACGTACTCATCCGTGACATCCACGAATACGGGCCGGGCTCCGGAGGCAACAATTGCTCCCACCGTAGCAATAAAAGTATTGGGGGCGGTGATCACTTCATCTCCAGGAGCGATGCCAATGGCTTTTAAGGACAGAAACAGGGCGTCTGTTCCCGAATTGACTCCTACCCCATACCTGGCGCCAAGGAGGTTGGCGAATTTTTCCTCGAACTCCCGGACAGCCTTCCCCAAGGTAAAATCTCCGGCCTTGACGACCTCGGCGATTTTTTTAAAAATGCTTTGATAGTCCTTAAACTGCTCTTCGAGATAAGAATATTTCACTTGCATATATCGGTTATCCTCATAGAACCTATTTTAGCCTGATAGCTTCCATCGTCTTGATGTTGATGTAGCGGATATCCGTGAGCGCATTGGGAATTTTTCCCTCTTCAAAGGCCCTTTTCAGGTCTAGCACTGCCTCTTCAACCGTGTGTTTGGCCTCAAAGCCCAGTTCTTCTTTGATTTTCTTCGAGGATACATGATAGGAGCGCAAGTCGTCGGTAGGGCTTTTCTCGATTGGGATTTTCGGATCGATGGTCTTTCGAACCATCTCAGCGATCTCTTTGACCTTTAAATTTTGAAAGCCAATGTTATAAATTTTCTTGTGGATCTTCTCATCCGGCTGCTCGAGCAAAAATAGGTAGGCGTCGCACATATCCTGAATATGAAGATTCGGGCGTTTTTGCTCACCCCCAAAGACGCTGATCTTGCCCCTATTAACAGCTTGATTGGTTAAAATGTTAACGGTTAAATCCAGCCGCATACGGGGAGAATAGCCGCAAACCGTCGAGGGCCGCACAATAGTAATGATAAAATCTTTATCGGCGGCTGCCATCAATACCTTTTCACACTCCGCTTTGTATCTCGAATAATCCGTGAGAGGTTCGAGCGGGAGATCTTCGGTGACATCGGGTTCTTCTTTTATGCCATAGACACTGGAGCTAGAGGCATAGATAAAATTTTTTACTTTTGCCTTTTTGGAGACATCGACTAAATCGAGAAAGGCGTCGTAGTTAATGGATTTCGCCAGGCCTGGATCCAGTTCAAAGCTTGGGTCATTGGAAATACAAGCCAAGTGGATAACGGTATCGTAGCCAATGATTTCTTTTTCCAGGAGCTTGCGATTGCGAATATCTCCTTTGACCTGCGTCAATCCCGGCTGATCTTTCTCGCTGGACAGCACGTCTTCCCCGAACATATAGAGATCAAACACTTTCACCTGATATCCCTTGGCAAGAAGTTTGGGGACCAAAACCGCACCTACATAGCCGGCGCCCCCCGTTAAAAAAATCTTTCTCTTCTTGATCACGAAAAATCTCCTTATTTATGCTGTTTTTTCATCATGCCCAATGCCTTGCATGATGTCAAGAATGCAGTGACAAATGGAATGATGCAGAACTTCAACGGGACCATAGGCCTCAGCCGGAACATAATAATTCAGGTTACCTAAAGAGCGCAGGGGGGAATTGGGACGAAAACCGGAAAAAGTGATCACCTGACAATTCTTTTCCCGAGCCGCCTTGACGCCGTTTAAAATGTTGGGCGATTGTCCACTACTACTGATCGCCATGAGGATATCACCTGCATCGGCGAACATCGAGATGGGCTTGGCAAAAACATGTTCATAACCGTAGTCATTGCCGATACAGGTTAACAAAGAGCTGTCATTAAAGGCCAAGGCCTTAATCCCGCCCGTTTTCCAGAAGTCCGTAGCCATATGACTGCAAATGGCGGCGCTGCCACCATTCCCGATGAAAATGAGTTTGTGACCTTCTTTGGCCTGAGCGAGGATCAGATTGCATGCCCATTCGATTCCTTGATGAAAATTAATTTCCTGACCGTCCTGGTCGCTAACCTGAATGGAATGAATCAGGGCGCAAAGGTTCTCATAATATTTTTCCGCAAGATTTGACATGGATTCTCCCTATTTTAAAATCGTATGGATGAATTCGATGAGTTCATATTTCTCAACAGGCTTTTTGTTTCCGACAATCTGCACAGCCAAAGCCCCAGCAGCATTACCAATAAAAGAAACCAGGTCTAACGGCATCCCTTGCGCGAAACATGGAGCTGTAAAGGCAAAAAAGGCATCACCCGCCCCTACTGTATCTACTACTTTGGTGGAAAAAACAGGGGTCAAATTTATCTCATGATTGCGGCTAACGCCGATGGAACCCTTCTTCCCGAGCGTAATAATAAAGTACTCCGAGTTTAAAATTTTAGAAATATTCTTCGCAATATCTTCGATATTACTGAACCGCTCCTGGGTTACCAGCCGGGCCTCAGTCTCATCCAGACATACAAAATTAGGTCGATTGTACTTCGTTATCAAATTATAACCCGCATTGGCCGCATTCGTCTGTGTATTCACCGCAAATATTTTTGCCGATTTTTCAATCACCTGGATGATTTTTTTGGTAATAAAACCATGCCCGAAGTCCGAAATCAGTACCAGATCATATTCCGGAATCATCGACTTTAAATGGTTGGTAATGTCCCGTTCACAACCCTCATCAATATAGTTATCGTTCAGATAATTGATTTCAAACAGTTTTTGATTCAAATACTGGTTGATATATCTTGCAAATCGTGGGACCGTCTTCTCGGTAAAAAAATTTCAAATCCACATTGGGTCTAAGGGCACCACGGATAAATTCCTCTTGAGGGTCTTCTTTGCCCAGCATAGTCACGAGATGAACTTTTTCGCATAATCCGGCAATATGGTTGGCGATGATGAAGGCTCCTCCGGCGAAAATTTCGTGCGCCATATATTTGTGCACCACCAGGGGCGCCTTGGCTGATTTCCCCATGGACTCACAATAATGGTATTCATCGATGATGCCGTCTCCAATCAACATGACCTTAAGTTTCTTGAGGTGATTCAACCGATCCAGAATCGCATCGAAACTGTATTTTTGGGCGAAACTTTTTAGAAAACTGCTTGTTTCTTCCGGATAGATATCTAAAAAGTTATTTATGATTTGAGAAGAGCTGAAAGAGAAGCCTCCCGTTTCATAGATCTTGCTCTTCCCGAAGTAGAACTCCTTTTCTTCCTCATAAATTTTATCATGAATTTTTCTATCTCGCTCCTTGTATGCCTGCCCTTGGGCGAATATATCGGGTTTGATTCTGTTCACGCATTCGAAGGGCTTTTCATCATCGACCAAACAGACGTAATCCACCTGCTCCAAGGATGCAACACTTTCGGCCCGAAAATCCTCGGGGAAGATAGGCCTTCCCGGTCCGCGGCGGACATCCTTGTCTTTGATGACTGTTACGAGAAGAACGTCTCCCTGGCTCTTCGCCATATTGAGGTGTTTGATAATCCCTGGATGGATGAGATCGAAGATCCCGTGGCTCTGAATAACGATCTTCCCTGCTTTCTTGTGATCCGCGACTTTCTTCGCCAGATCTTCTAAAAGTACGATCTTATTTTTGATTGTTTCTTTCATCGATGGATCCTTTGTTCTTGAAATATTTATTCAGCAGTTCAGTGGAGGAAAAGACGATTTCATGGGTAAATCTCATTTCGCACCCAATTTGCTGTACCACCTCGAATTCCTTCTGAATTTTTCCCGTCTTATCTTCCAGATTTTCGAATTCTTGACCTTTCACATAGATATGAGGTTTTAATAAGCGTAGTGTTTCAACAGCGGTGGGCCATTGATTGATCGCCACAAAGTCGACGCACTCCAATGCAGCGATGGATTCGGCCCGTAAAACCTCACTGAATACGGGCCGGCCTTCTCCCTTATCCACATAACGATCCGGGGTCACGGTGACAATCAGGAAATCCCCCATTTTTTTGGCCGCCTGGAAATATTTGATATGCCCGGGATGCATTAAGTCGAAACTTCCATGGCAATGAACAACCTTTTTCCCCTCGGATCTCACCCGCTCTACTTGTTCCGCCAGTTCTTCCAGATCTAAAATCTTCGTTTCCGCCATCCGTTTTTACCCTCCAGACCGTTCCGAGGCTTTCAAATCCTGCAAGGCTGACCAAAGGACGGGAATGGTATAGGAATGCATCGCTCGAACATAGAAACTTTGCCCGCCCTCGGCAACGGTCCTCACCAGAAAAGTTTTCCATGGGCGGAAAAAATATTCTGGACTGTCCTTATCCGCTTCCTTGCTATAATCATCCGGGAGTTTATACAGATCACACACCAACGTCGTAAAATGCTGTATCACTTTCCCGTTTTGATGGGCCACGTTTCTGGCCATGCTCAGGGCTTTCAAAAACACTTCGGGAGCCATGACCGCACTCCCGAAATCCATTACCACTCCCTCCTCTAGACTTTCAACGATTTTCGTGAAACGCAAAAAATCGCGGTACGAGGCAGCACCGGTGGCGGCTCCATCACAATTAGGATACTCGTGGATAATATCATAACCGATGGAAACATGCACGGTAATGGGAATCTGGAGTCGAAATCCAGCTGCCAAGAGGCTAATATTTTTGTGCGGGAATGATCCCTCCCAAATGGCTTTCCCAACGGCTTGCCCCAAGCCCAGATTGTTTTTGTGAGCCTGATTGATGATATCGTTGATCCGTCCTGTCTCCTCCCACAACCCAAATTGTCCCTCCTTGACATAGTGAGCGACATTTTCCGTCGTCGCTCCAATGAGGGCGAATTCATAATCGTGAATGATCCCCGATCCATTCATGGCGATACAGGAGATCAAGCCATGTTCCATAAGATCAATTATATAATTTTGAACTCCCGAGCGGAGCACATGCCCGCCCATCATCAGAATGACGGCCCTCCCTTTTTTTCTTGCTTTTAAGATTTGCTCGGCAACGGCATGAATCTTGGGGTGATAGGCGGATACCTTTCCCAGGGGAAGGATCGCATTTAAATGGAGGTCATGCCGCCTTGCCGCAAGCGGCTTAATTCGTAGTCTTCTCCTTTCGAACTCCACTGCGCGGCCACCTCTTCCACCTATTCCGGTGGGATTCTGTGATTTTTTCATTTTTTAGCTACTAGAATTTTTTTAAACCCTCTTCAATCGTGATTTCGGGATTTCACTGGAAAACTTATTAGGCCAGGGTGCTATCCGCAACATTGGCCGGAAAATCTATATCACTTGTTTGACAAATTCCGTTTTAACAGCTAAAAATTTTAATGGATCACCTCATAGATAATTGCAAATCTTTTCTCCTCTTTTTGATATCTGTATAACTCTTTAAGATCTGACCCCTTGATAGAAGGGATGAAATCCGGGTTCCTATCATGTGTGTATTGATCCACCAGGACAAGTTGGACCCCTTTCAGTTTCGCATCATGCATGATTTCCCCGTAGGATTTTCCCGCTCCTTCCTCCGTGGGAATTCCAGGAGGCAATTGAACAAACTGCCGGTCCGCATAAAAAGCCTCGATAGGGCTATTGCTCATAATGCTTGCATTCTCAGATGTGTTCTCTTTTAACCAAAGGCCTATTTCTTTCTGATAAACACGATAACTTCTTTCCGGTATGAAGCTCTGAGGTAATTGGATCAGAAGGACGATGATGATCAACCAGGCGATCCCTTTTGCTGGATTCACCACGCTGAATCTTCCTAACCGCTTTTTTATCTCGAAAACCCCCGTAGCAGCCCACGTCAGAGAGAGGACGACTACCGGCACCGAAAAACGGAGCGTGGAAGGGTTAAAGGTAGACAAAGAAAGGAGGTGAAAGAGCACCAAAGAGGCTATGAACAACTCATAGGGGATGACCTTTTGTCTAACCCTTATCAATCCAAAAATTAAAAATGGCCACAAAGAAAAGTGATACGCCATCAGATAGTAGTAGCTCACTCGCGGCAGGTATTTGACCATGTTTTTGATGATCATGATAATTCTAGAATTATCTTTTTCTGGCTCTGCCTGCTGGATGACTTTCGGGGAATCAGCCTCTCCCGCACGCCGTTGTAGCAATTGAGATTGTATTCCCGCGAATTTTTTGCTGATCAGCCATCGGCCCGTTTCTTGATGGATATAGATGACGTAGGGAACCACAAAAACAAAAACGCTCGGGATCAAAACTCCCATGAGGACGAGTTTTTTAAACCATTTCTTTTTAAGAACGCCATCCGCGACGATCCAGCCCAGGTACACCAAGATATACCCAAGCCCTTCTGGCCTGGTAAGATAGGCCAGGCCAAGGAAGAATCCTGATAATCCGATTCTCCATACCTTCCCTTCCTCCAATCCGGTCCAGAAGAAGTACACAGATAAGACCAGCAAGCCCCAATAGGTGGCTTCGGTTAGAAGCATCCCCGAGTAGGTAACCAAATAGGGATGGAAAGCATAGAAAAAGGCGGTGAAGACGGCCTCTTTTTGACCGATGTGCTCTTTAACTAAATAATAGAGGGGGATCAGTGTAACGGTGCCCCAAAACAGCGAGATAAACCTTCCGACAATTTCCACATGTGAAGCATTAGGAGCGATTAATGAAATGAGGGCTGGATAGAGTGGATGAAGTGTCGGAGATAACCCTTTTATAAAATCGCCCTTCAAAAAATCCCGTGCCATAAAGCCGTAGACGGCGCTATCAATAGCGATCCCTTTGGCCATTAAAACTGCGTAAAGTCTTAATCCAAGAGCGATCCCCAAGAGGAGAAGGATGAGTTGTTTTTCTTTTAAATTTGTTAAAAACGAGATTATTCTTTCTGCCATTTAATTACTTTCTTATATTCAATAACTTGATCTTGCCTTTAATCTCTTGTGACGCAATTATCAAAGTAAAATTATGACCTAATTGTTACAGTAGTGGCTAAGTGAGGACTTTGTCCTTAGTGTACTGTAATGAAACCACATATGTCAAGAAAAGCTCGGCAAAGCCCTTGCAAGTGGGGAACTTTCACGATACCATGGCCTGAGTGCAGGAAAGACTATGGAACAATTCTGGATATACGGGATAAACCCAGTCTCTGAGGCTTTGCATTCGGACCGCTGTCCAATAAAAGAAGTCTGGGTCGCAGAGGGAAGGGACCTTGCTCGGCTGCAGGAGATTATCGGAATGGCTGAATCCAAGGCGGTCCTTATCAGACGGGTGGAGCGGTCTAAACTTGACTCCCTTACCGCAAACGCCTCCCACCAGGGGGTGGTGGGTTTCATTGATCAATTCAGCTATGCCGAACTTGACGGTGTCCTTGAGAAGGGTGAGGGCGTACCCTTTTTCTTGGTCCTCGATGGGCTTGAAGACCCTAGAAATCTGGGGGCCCTCATTCGCACCGCCGACGCCTGCGGTGTCTGGGGTGTCATCATCCCCAAGGACAGGGCAGCCGGCATCACCCCTGCCGTGGCAAAGAGCTCGGCCGGGGCAATCTTCCACATCCCCGTGGTCCGTGTCACCAATATCTCTTCCACTCTCAGGAAGATCAAAGAGAAGAACATCTGGGTGGTCGGCGCTGTAGCCGAGGCGCATACGGATCTCTTTCATCAAGATCTGACAATCCCCCTCGCCGTGGTCATCGGAGGGGAAGGCAGAGGGATGAGACCGCTGATTAAAAGAGCATGTGACTTCGTGGTATCAATACCCATGAAGAGCACGGTCAACTCCCTCAACGCCTCTGTGGCCGGCTCCATCATCCTCTATGAGGTCATTCGGCAGCGGGAGCATACTCCTCACCCGTAGGCCTCCTTATCTTAACTTGACTTTTCCCTACCTTTCCTTTACTTTTTTTTAAATGCTCAGACTATCTTCATTTAAGGGAGAAGGATCATGCCATTGGAGCGATTAGAGGGATGTTGGACGGCCCTCATCACGCCTTTTACAGAGAAGGGGGCATTGGATCTTGCGGGCCTGCGCAATAACGTGAACTTTCAGATTGAGGGGGGAGCCAAGGTGGTCCCGACAGGCACCACCGGTGAGTCCCCGACAGTAGACTGGAAGGAACACAACCAGATCATCGAAGAGGTGGTGAAGCTGGCCAAAGGGAGGACCTATGTCATGGCCGGCACCGGCAGCAACTCCACACAGGAGGCCTTAAGGGGTACCAAACATGCGGTTGAGGTGGGAGCGGAGGCAGCCCTGCTGATGGACTGCTACTATAACGGGCCCTCCACGCTGGAGCTCAGAACGGAATACTACGAGGTGGTTGCTAGGGAATTCCCCAAAACCTTCATCACCCCCTACATCATCCCTGCCAGGACCGGGACCCAATTGGAGGTGGAGGATCTGGCTATCCTGCACCGTAAGTTTAAAAACTGCCGGTCGGTCAAAGAGGCCACCGGTGATCTGGAGCGCATGGCCAAGACCAGAAGGTTGCTCGGGGACGCATTCGACATCCTCTCCGGGGACGACGATATGACCGTCGCGATGATGACCAGGGAAGACATCAAGGCCCAGGGGGTCGTATCGGTCATCTCCAATATAGTTCCAGGGGCCCTGGCGGAGATGACCGCCGCCTTCAGCAAGGGGGACATAACGAGAGGAAAAGAACTCGCCGAGGCCTTAGACCCTCTTTTTAAGATCGTTACCGTCAAGACCATGGAAGAGTATGAGGGCTTTCAGGTCCCCTGCAAGTTCCGAAACCCCGCCGCCATCAAGACCCTGATGAGGGGTCTGGGGCTACCGGCCGGCCCCTGCCGTCCCCCCCTGGGGCGCATGACCCCCAAGGCCACGGCCATTGTGAGAGCGGCGATCAGGACCGTCTTTGAGAAGAACAGTGAGCTCTTGATCCCCCTCGAGGATTTTTATCATATGGACCTGGAGGAGCGGATTTCGCGTGACGAGCACTGGCTCTAACTAAAAGGAATACCGACCTGTCAGGCCCAAGCCATAGGCCATTAATGGTGATTGACTTCCATGGAAGAATGTGATTATAATCACTTGTGCACTTGTGCATCCAGAGAAATGGTCCCTGATGGTGACGGCTCCGGGGGAAGATAAGGGAAGGATATTCAGGCAGATCGCCTCCTACAGCACCCTCGGCCTCGAGATGGGGCTGTCGGTCTCGGTGGGGGCGATAATTGGTTATTATCTCGACAAATGGCTGCATACGGAACCATGGCTGCTCATCGTATTTCTCATTTTTGGGGCCATCTCCGGCTTCCGGAGCCTCTATCGTGCCCTGAAACGCCTGGAACGCGAGGACAAAGAGGATTGATGACAAAAGAGATAAAACTATCCTCTGTTGAAAGGACCCAATGGGTCATCCTCGCCCTCTTAACCCTCGGGAGCCTTGCCTTTTGGGATTGGAGGATTACCCTCGGGGTGATAATAGGCGGGATCATCTGTATCCTCAATTTCAAGGCCCTGCGGATGATCTTGGAAAAGGGGTTCTCTCAACGAAAGATTGCCGGATCCTTTTTTGTTAAATACGCCATCAAATTTTTTGCGTTACTCGCAGCCGTGGGAGGAATCGCCTTCCTGCTGCAGAAGACGATAAACCTCGTGGCCTTCCTGGTGGGTCTGCTTACCATCTTTCTGGCCATCGTGGTCGAGGGGATCAGGGGATATCTCTCTATGGATAAAGAGGAGAAGAGTAATGGAACATAAAAGCTTCGTCGTCGTCGATGCGATCCCCCTCCTGAATCAGCTCCCCCACCACGTAGCCAATGCCATTGTGGTGATCGTT
>PDVH01000295.1_pt1 | contig 12884 bp, 11 predicted proteins | sample 1369781 | NCBI WGS metagenome assembly PDVH01 (sample SAMN07795378, study PRJNA414565) | Alkali sediment metagenome, whole genome shotgun sequencing project. | isolation source: glacial lake sediment | place: Bosnia and Herzegovina: Donje Bare Lake | collected 2016-06
TATCGGCATTGAGCTATGCTGGTGTCGTATATGCAATGCTTTCAAATTCAGAACGTTGGTTTGAACGTATGAATGAAATGAGAGGAATTAAGTAAGGTAATATAAACACCCGAATACAATCGGGTGTTTTTTTAACCATGTAAAGGATGAAATATGCTTTGGATAGGAACGAAAATAGGTAAGAACTATGCATGGGAATTATCTTCATTTCACTGGTATAGAGAGTTTGATGATGGTATTGATTTTCTTACTTTTGAAATGCAAATTGATTGGTTTAAGGGTGATCATAACCCCAGGTTTCATATCATGTTTGTAATTATGAATTTTAACATTTTTGATTTTGAAATTCATAATATCAATCATTTAATACGTTAGTGCATTGTGGGCCAAGACACTTAAAACATTGGAGAAACTCCGTTGAGGCCGTGCCAAGGGAAGCGGAGAAGGGGTTTAGTGAGAGTTTGCCCATCAGCTAAAAACTCGAGGTGATGGTCTGTGTATCAGAGAAATCTGATTAGCATCTTGAAAGCCGGACCAGTCGGGCGAGAACAGGTTTGGGGTTGGCAGCCCAAACACACACATAGGGGATGGACTACCTGTGGTGGCCTAAGTCTAATAGGTGGAAGATCCACTGTAGTTGACACTACAACGTCAACTGCCTATTTGAGAATGTAATCCATTAATTTGGATTACATTCTCGTTCTATTGGAGCCGCTGCGTATCTGCGGTAGCTCCAATAGGATTGTTTTTTTGGGAAGACGGAGACATTACCATTGTCCCCTTCCCTTTGCGGTGCCGAATGCACTCCAGGGTATTCGGCACTTTTTTTTCTTAATAAAGGAGATTGTATGCCAAAAGAATTAAAAGAATTACAAGAGTTGCAATTTAAGTCGTTAGATAAATTTCGCAGTCAGTATCCGTCATTCACACCGTCGGAATTACAGGCATTTGTATTTGGATAAAAATCTGCGATGGAAGATTTGAAAAAAAATGATGACGATGGAAGATTTGAAAAAAAATGATGACGGGCGAATGTAGGACAAGCCGGGAAATCCCCGTAGTCCTACTGCCGTCATCGTAATAAAAACATATATTTTTTTTAGCTATTTCTTGAAAGGATTATCTTTGGGCTGATCTTTACTTACCTGTTTCTTACCTATTTCTTCTTTTTTTCCAGCATCTTCAACTGGCTTTTCTGAAGAGCTGTCTTTCGGAACATCCTCTTTTTTAGGCGTAGCAGCAAACCCACCTTCCGGTGCTTTGTATTTATCCTCCATCTCTTTCAGGTGGGTGTAATATTGCGGATCTTCGGTTAGATGATCGATAGCTATTTTCTTCTGAAGTATGGGACAAGGTGTATGTTCGGATTCAACCTGCATACCCATTTCAAGCTGTGCGGGATCAATAGTTGAAATATCGAATCCTGATTCGTTGGATTTGCCACCACGAATGGTTTGAGCCATCTTGGTTGCCAGGGTATATATAGCGGCCTCCATTTGATCGGGAGCAATACCATTCTGTTCGGCAAGCGCATGAACAGCTGAATCTTGTGGGTTAGGATTGGATACGAGAAAATCGATAATCATACCGATATCGATCGGGCCAGAATCTTGAGGCTGTTCTGCTTGCGGAGCTCCAGCTTGAGGTGCTTGGCTCTGATCAACGGGTTGCTGCTCATCTATAGCATCTGCGATTTTTGAAAGCATGGCCACCTTATCCATATTCAACTCCCTTGTTTTTGAAGATTGCTTGTCTGCAGGTAATTTTTTTTCAATCCTGTATCGTAATAACGGATGATCGTTAACAGTTGGTTGGCCGATCTCATCAGTGCTTAATGTCTTGGCTACAATTCGTTTATTCTGAAAACGACCGCCAAGAAGTATGTCGCCTTTTTTAATATCGATATTCATTTTTTTTTAGTATTGAGGTTGTTGTTGTGGTTGATAATATTGGTTCTGTCGATACCTATTAACCGCTCCAACTGCAGGTATAGCTACTGCTGCACCCGCTCCGAGTATGGCACCACGGCCGGTTATATTTCTTATATTTGTACCGAATTGAATTTCCTTTTGAGACATTTTTGGAGCTGCTGCATATTCTTTTCTCAATGCTGATTTTTGAGATTGGACATTTGCCATAGTCTGTCTATGTGATTTTAAAGCCTCTTGTAATTTTTGCTCTGCCATTGTCGATTTCGATTTTGCTTGCTGAATACCTTTTTGTGCTGATCCTATCCTGCTTAATCTAAATTTTTCTCCAACAGATTGAAGTGTCGGACTAATATTTTGTCTTTCAAAAAAATTTTTATTACCTTGAAGTGTCTGGATTTTATTTTGAAGTTGAAATTGGCGTTGGTTCATTTTTTTAGGTATAGCTGCCCATTGTGTTTTTGCTGCTTCATATCCGGCTTTTGATTTTTCAGCCATTTGAGTTATCGGGCGACCTTTTTTTAGAAGCATCTCTCTGGCGGCCCTTAGAGTGCCTTGTTGTTTGGCCCAATTAGATCCCAGATTCCATAATTTACCAATACCACTTGCTATAGGTGATGCAGCATCTTTTTCCATTGTTATTTTTGGTACTGCTGCATACTTATTTATACCAGTAATTGATTTTGGGATAGCCATGTATTCCATATTTTCTCCTACCAGGTATATTCACCTGTAACGAATTGTGGTATCGGATTTGCCAGAATATTTATATCTGATTTCCATCCCTGAGTCGATCCCTCTTCAAGTACTTTCGTTATCCGGTTATGCGCCAAACGTGCTATCCAATCATCAGATACCGCAGCTTTCATTTGGATACCTGTCTTGGTTAAGAACGGTTCGTGCTTAATCCTGTCCTTGAAAACATGGACTTGTTGAAATCCTCGTTTCGAAAGATCGTTGACAATTTCAGGTGTTATCTTGGTGTCCTTCTTATAAGAAACATAATCTTTAGCAAGATGATCTCCAACCGTTTTATCAATATCATCATCTTTTTCATTATGGTTATTGTACCATTCGATCGCGGTGGTCCTTGCAATATCACCAGGGACATACGTACTTGAACCGGGACTCATTACCCTGGTAGTATTCGTGATTCCACGAACGATGGTTTCTATATCTCTTTTATCAAGAGGTGATCCCATCTTTACCGTAAGATCACTTAACGATTCAACAAGATGTTTCTGCGCCGCTTTCATTCCTTTGTATTTCAAAACATCATGGACGCTTGGATCGCCTGTTGAAATAGGTTGCCCCTTTATTACAAAATCACCTTTTTTAATTGTCGGCTCATTCAATGGACTGATATATCTGACTTCATTTTTTGTTCCATTATCGATTATAGCATCCCATCCACCAATGGATGATTTTGTAAGGTTCTTTATTTTTCCGTCAAGACTTGCAAGTGTGGCCTTATCTGACCGATCGGTATTAAAACGAAGCGTATCGAATAGACGATCGAAAAGGGTCCCTGAATTTCCTTTTTCTTTTTCTTTATAGGCCCCACCGGTATGAAACGCTTTCATCGACATGTTCAATGACGGTTCGGTAATAGTGTGCGCCGATATTATACCAATGTTATCACCGATCTTTTTACGTTTCTTTTCATAGTCGACGCCATATGAAAAACTCGAGAATCCATCATTAGGAGTCGGGTCCGTTATCGGTGATTGCACAAAAACAGATTTTATTTTATTTTGATTGAGTTTATTTACAAGATCACTATCTACAATATCATTATGTTTTGCGACAATCTTACCACTGGATAACTTTACATCCTTGGCGAGATATCTATTCATAATGCCTTTTTTATCCGATATTTCATATTCAAGACCTTCAGTATCCACCGGTTTATCATCGGCTATTTTTGTTTCGTATACGGAATTTATGAGGTCTTTCGTCAACCATCCAGGTTTGAATGACTGGACTGATTTCTGTATATTACCACTACGGGCGCCATGAGCTGCGGCCCAATATGAAAAAGTATCCAGTCCTTCTGAATATGATTTTGTCAATGGTATAGGTATAGGATTATTATTTGCGTCCTCTATGATTCCAGGCATTAACGCAATAGCCGATGAATTTCCTATTCCCTTACTTCCACCTGATTTTAAACCGATACCGAGCATTGTATTTTCACCAAGTTTTTCTTCAAGAAGTTTTTTTCCTTTAGTGACTGCATTTACAAAAGAATTAACTATGGTTTCCGGCCTCTTAGGATCAGACGTACTTTCAGCTTCACGGACCATCGCATCACGTATATCTTTATGGACTGCGGTATCCCCAACTCCTAAAGTAAATCCGAACGTGGTGACATAATTATTTCCAACTTCCTTTATCTTGTCTGCGAGACCAAGTGCGATCCTTCCATTATGATTTTTTGTTACGTCCTCAATCCATTTATTAACATTTTTTTGATTAAGTTCGACATTCCATTGTTTTGATTCATCAGGAACAACTGAATTGATTTCATGCATACCATACGGCGCCTTGACACCTTCTATGGTGACTTTATCGGCATGTGTGAATTTATTTTGTTTGAAAGCGTTACGGGCCTGTTCGATAGTATCGAATTTAAGGTTTACATCCGCGCCGCCTTTTCCTTTTGATACAAGCCATGAACCCACTATCATGTCCATCTGAGGGGTATTGAGAACTGAATCGTATCCGGTTTTAAGCATACTTGCTGATGGTAACATTGTCCTTGCTTCAGTAAGGGATTTTGAAGAAATAGGGGTGTGGATCTGGAATGTGTCCTGAACGATTATACCATTGGAAAGCATAAAGGTATAGGGACCGGGGACGGTGATGTCGTACATGTCGATGCGGGTGGTGTTAAGTGTTACCGATGTCGCATAAACCCAGGTTACATTATCATTGGCAACTATCTGTTTCCATCTCTCAGGAAGAACCCCATTAATATCTGCTTCAATAAGTTTTTTTGCCGAATATCTCGACATTCTCCAACCGGTTCGTTTGGAATCATTGATAGCCCTATATATATCCTTTTGTTTTTCAAAATGAATAAATTCTTTTGACTTGATAAATAAATCAGCACTAAACGGCACAAGATCTAACCTTGCTGAAACCGAACTATCTTTAAGTGGTTCAGAATAGAACTCGAGTAAGCATTTATCTTTTTCTTCATTTCTAAGTTTGATTGCTTTTCCATGAATGGTTGTTGTGGAAATTACTGCCCTACGCTCAACATTTCCTGCAACAGTAGTGTTACCAAAACTGATTGATGCTGAAATCCCTAATGACCGACATAAAGTAACGACCTCATCAACTAGAACTTCAGATATTGTCGAGTATTGAATATTGAATTGGCGACCACCATTTTTTTTAGCAAGCCAACATACAGTTCCATCTGTGTCAAGTAAACCAGCAAGAAGGCCTAACCTAAATTCTTCAGGTGCCGCAAGAAAGAATTGTGGGATATGTTTATTCTGTGCCCCAGAACCTATCCATGGTTTAAAGTTTTGAGCCAGTGATGATGATGATACTATATATTTTTTGCTAAAAGAAGATCTATAGTGCTAACCCTTAATTCTTTACCAATCAATGAATTTACTATCCTACCAAACTCACTACCAATAGAATCAAACACAGTTGAAATGCATATCTGTCTTTCATCTGATATCCACCCATTACCAACCATTACACCTATGAGCCATCCCGTTTCTTCATTAAGAGGCATTTCGTTTTTACAAATAGATGTATCTCTTCCGAATGATGACTTTGATTCAGAATAATCGACAAGAGGCACCGCAAATACCGATGGTGTAACATCCATATTCTTCAATTTTGGAACAAGCCTTCCAACCTTCAAATCTTCAGGAGTAACCTTTTCGATTTCAAAACTCGATAAATTAAGCGCCACCACACTTTGATCGGATGACACAAGTAGAGAATCACCACTGGATAATTCAACACTATAATTCACCAATTGTTTGTGAATACTAAATTTTGTCACCGGCACTCGAACAAATTCATGGCTGATGTTATCAATGCTGAATATTGATATCCCATCTGGAACATCGTAATCTTCATTACCGTTTGACTCATTAATTCTTTTAGACTCTTCTACCCTGGGAAAATTTTTGATATGGGAATGCAGCACCACATCTTCATTGTTAACTACAAGCTTCTCGATGATCGGCATATGTACCTCCATTGGTTTAAGTATGGAGATAATATAATCGATATTTGAGTTGCTGTCAATACAAAAATTTCCAAAAACTACTTGCTTTTTAGATAGTTCTAAAAACTTATATAACTTGTTGAAATTCAATGAGATAAATAGTGTAGAATTTTCACTGTCGCCGTCAAAGTCACCCCCGAAATTCTTACTTATCACAACGCTCGGTACCTCAATAGCCTTACCATTTGTCAATACAGGTTTAAACGCAGTCATATTCCACTTGTGAAGTGTTGGTGCCCTGTTTGCAATTACCAGACGCTCATCAGCGACAACATCGAGTGCTCTATTGAATATCGGAGATTTTTCAGTTGCATGTTTCTGGGCGTCAAGTGCAGGATATCCCCAACTTACCATTTTTTGCATAATAAAAGGTCTGAATATTTTTTCAGCCATTTCTCGAGGAAGGCCGATTTGGTCTCCTCCAAGTTGAGGATTGAGAATAATTGTAGATCTACCAACAAGGTCCTGTTTACGCTCCATAACCTTGTCTTGAAAGAACCCTGTCTTTGCCTGGTCCTTACCAGCTATCTGTTTAACCAGACCCTTCTTATCTTTTGTCCGATGTATGAATGACGTTGGATCTTGCAATCCATAAATCGCTTTGACATCTTGATACATGGCTCCTCGAGCACCCTTCAAAAGTGTATTTTTGACATCTTCATTTTCGATACTCGAATCAAGGGTTTCCTTAAGTTCTTTGAACGCATTACCTGTATGTCCGGCCTGCTGATATAGATCATTTACATCCGACATAATAACGGTATTTTCAGTACCCATGGTAAACATCGGTCTGAACTTCGAAGGAATGACAAGTACATTCTGGATCATGTAATCAGTAGGCTTCATATCATTTTTTTGGAGCGCCTGGAGATATTTTATTTTCCTGTTCAATGTATTTAGTTTAGTTGGATTGTTCGTCCCTTCAGCCAGATCCCTCGCCTGTTTCAACTGTTCTTTTACATTGATCTTGCTCAACATATGTTCTACAGCCGGACCTCCTGAAAAACTTCCAGGGGTTCCCGGGGTAACAATCTCTAACGTTTTTTTATCGATAAATTTTTTACCGGTAATTATGTCCTCAAGTGATTTTACCGGCATATCTACAAGGGTTGCTGCAGCCTGCGTCGTCATGGGGTTCAATATTTTTTCAGGAAGTTTGAAATGCGTAAAATTATTACCAAAAACCCCTCCAGCCTTTACAGGATCAAATAAACCTTCTTTTATAGGGGCAAGGTCTTTTTTTCTAAAAGTCTCTACCGGATTTTTAAGTTCACCCTGTGATTTATTGAGGATCTCTTCGTCGGTCATAGGTTTGAGAGAAAACACTTTTCCCTTTTGCTCGACATTGATTCCCGAACCATTCATCATGGCAAGCATCTTGTCCCATACGAACGCCTTCTTAGGGGGCGGAAGTCCCTGACCTGTCTCGAGGGCCTTCCAGAATTCATCATTACGCTGTCCCTTGATGGAGAACATCTCACGAAGGTTTTCGTTAGCTCCACGGGCAAGCATGGCCGCCATTTCCATTCGACCGAGATTTTTCGCACCAGTCTCTCCACCACTTATCGGTTGTTCATTGGAATCATAACCCTCACGATATCGTGCCGAGAACTTGTGATCGACTTTATGTTCGAGTTTCAGGACATGTGAATTACCGGTCATGATTGGATTGAGAAACGGCTTATTGGTCTCAGGGTCTACTAATATGTCTTTATCAGACAATCCATTTGCTTTCAAATCATCAAGAATTTTTTGGGCATTATCAGTATCGGCAAAATTATGGATCTCATATGGCTTACCGGTTTTTTCTGCTATTTTTCCAGCTGCAGCTTCGAGTAATTGTGAAGTATTTATACGATTTGACACACCGATAGGGTTCATCGTCAAATCGATATGCTTACCTGTTTTTGGATCAAGCGGCATTTCTTCGTCAGGAACAATCATCGAAATGATGTGTTTATTACCATGAAGTCCTGAAATCTTATCGGCTATTTTTAAAGGTTCCTCTGTCTTTACATTGACGACAATATTATTTCCATGTTTTTGTACTGCGGTAACGACTCCAACATGGTCATTTTCCCATCGCACGGCTTCATCAGCCATGTCTTTACGTAACTGTTTACTTAATCGTCCAAGAAGTAAATCATCGGCAGTAGGAGGTTTACGTTCAAGATGCGCAATAACAACATCACCACTTTCAACCCTTGTCCCAATTTTTATTACTCCGTCTTTATCCAATTTGTCCGCATTTTTTGCTTTCAATTCTTCAGGATAATATGCTCGGAATTTTTCCCTGGAAAATACTCCTTTTGCCGAACGACGGGCCTTCAAATCATACATATGTTCTGAAGTCAATTTCTTCGCGGCACTTTCAGACATGATTGCCGAATCTTCGTAATTGTAACCTTTATACGGCATATAAGCAACGCGAAGATTTGTCCCAAGTGCCATCCTTCCACCGCGAGTAAAATTATTATCTGCAAGGGATTGGCCGGCTTTTACCTTATCTCCAACTTTTACCAATGGTTCGTTATGTAAAAAACTTTCCTGATTCAATGAAAAATTATGATACATCCCGACGTTGTGATTATTACCATCCTTGTCCTTTATGATGATTTCTTCATCACCGACAGAAACCACTTCTCCATCAGCAGGTGATTGCGGCATGGCTATTTGTTTGGCAAGCATCTCCTGGAAGTCTTTACCTCTATCATCAACAATCTTGAACAACGGCGCTTCACGATGTTTTAATGATACCGCCTGTTCCTGCATCTTGGCGGCAGTAAGACCACGGTTACCTTGGAGAGAGTCGAGAAACGGTATCGAGTTTGCAGATGTATCAAACATCCCGATCGGATCAGCTATAATGGCGCCTATTTTAGAAGCCGGGACTTCAACCATCTTTCCTTTGAATATCGCTTTTACGTTCTTGCTTTTAGGAATAGGAACTTTTCCAGATCGATCATATTGGTCCGGAAAAGCAATCGCCATATCATACGTATCAACCGGTCTCAATAAAGTTTTTTCACCATTCGGTTTCAGGAATTTACTATATAAATCATTTCCTACTTTTATAGTGTCAACTGACGTATGTAAAGCTATCCCGATATTGCCGCCTTCGGGAGTATGTAAAGGATCGAGGAACCCGGCTTCGGTATTCGATATTTGGCGCATTTCATCGGTGATGGCGTTTGATGTCCCTATTCCACCCTCACCCATCGATGTCACCTTCGTCGATTCTCCGATAATCGACATGACATTGGTTTGTGTCGGAGGAGACGATAAAGAATTCTGTGTAATTACACCTATCGTCCATGGATCAAATGATTGGGAACTGATTGATTTGTTTATAGAGCGAGTTTTATTCAATTTGGAAAGCATCGGACCAGTGATTCGTTTTGAATTTTTTACCATCCTATCTCGTACATGGTCCTCTATATCATAAAAAGATTTGAATACCATTGCCTCACGATCGTCTGATTCCGCATCACCCCTATGTATATCGATTATTTTTTTTGAAGCATCAAGTAGTGCATCTTCACTTACTTCGGCATGGGGTCTTCCAATGGTTATAGCAGTGGTGAGTGGATCTATTTTCGTTTTAAATAAACGTTCACGTATCGCCATTTGCACATCATTAGTGTGCATTTTTGCGTCAGGTTTAAGACCTATTACGGCCTCATAAAGTTTTTTCTGGTTTTTATCGGCAAATTTTCCATATGCCGCATCATTGGCGTCATATACGTCTTTTCCCCAACTCGTAATCATTTTTTTACGGTCGACACCAAGGGCATCGAGGGCATTTATCAACGGTACATTTTTCGATCCATAATTCATCGTGAACGCTTTTTTCTCAGGATCGAAAAGTATCTTGAAATTATTATTGAACCCTCTTTCAAAATCTATCGTCTTATCAACATTGAAGAATGAACTTATCTCTCCGTTAGATTGTCGTTTTGTATATATTCCCGGTTTCAATCGTGATTGTTTCGTAAATTGATATTCATTACCATGTATGAGAAATGTTCCACGATCAGTAATTTTCGGAATAGTGGCAACTTTAAGATTATCTACATGATCTATGGTTTTACCGGTCAACTTATCAATAAGGGACACATCGGCGCGAAGGTCATTTCCCCAAACAAGTCCTTTGTTTCTTATTTCCTTTTGTGAAGAAATATTCTTATTGTCATATTTTTCCTGTACCCATGTTTTATTAACTTTCAATTTGATATCATTATTTTCTACCTGGTCCAGGATCTGTTGTGCGGTCCCTTGTATGGTTGTATTTAAAAGGACATTCGATCGTACGTCTGAATCCATTTTCATCAGACGGTCTATAGTAGCTTGTTCGTTTTTATTCGGCATATGATAATTCGAAGATAGTTTATGGCAGAACAATAATGGGATGTTTTATAATTTTTTCCATGGAGGCAACCAATGATTCGAGAATGCAAATACGTCATCGTGAGTTGTTCAACGGGCATGGAGATTCCGGTTTTGATTCCTATGGCGATGGGGCATGGTGAAATGTCCCATGAAAATATTGTTTCTGCCGGATTTTGTTCGATAAAACGAGATGGCAAAGTATCATGTTATGGAAAATCAGCCAGTCTTGATAAGGATTCCAGGGGTGAAGATGATGAATACTTAATAAAATGTTTTTTCTTTACGAGAGAAAAATAAAAAAAATTAAACAAAAGAAAGGATGAGATATGTCGACATTAAGATACGGTTCAATTACATCTGGATTGATTGATATTCTTAAATCCGCAGGAGAAAGGGGAATATCAATTAAAGACCTTATGATTGCACAAAAAACAACAGAGCAGCGAATGAAGTGGCGTATTCTGCACTTGCGATCAAAGAAACATTTGAATGTTATTGTTTCAGATGGGATCGCTGTCCTTAAGCCAGGAAAATTAAACGAACCGGTAGAAAAAAGACCTTATACCAAACGGGTTGAAAACGTCAAACTTCAAGGTGAAGCATTGAAGGATTACCTTGATATGAGAAGAAAAGAAATATTTTACGGAAAATGCGCGAAAGCAATACTCGATGTTGAAAGCGAAATTGAAAAGTTTCGTAAAATGATGTCATAATTTTAAAACACAAAAACCGTGAAAGGGTAATGTTTAATGAAAAAGAAAATCAGCGAATACGTGAAGCTGGTCCAGAAAATGCTTCTGGATAATAACTATCTAAAAACAGAAGATATCGTTTCGAGTATTAAAATATCCAAGGAGAGTGTATATAAAATTATTCGTGAAATGAGGATCCAAGGCACTGGTGTGATATCGACCTATAAGGGTTATGTTCTTTCGAAATATGCAAAAAAGAATGATGACGTCCATTTCTTCCGTCGTCTTAATGGCCGGCGTACCAGTGATATGATAGCTATCAATGCTGCAAAAGAAGACATTCTTCTTCGCTGGTCCAGTGTTGAGGATAAAAGAAATTATTCGATAATCATGAACTCTTTAAAAAGTGATGTAAATTCACTCAATCAAGGGTTTAGGGTCCTATTGTCGTATAAAAATTCATTCGATATATGAAAAAAAGTCAAAAAAAATATTACACAGTGATCGGATATTACGACAATACCGGTCAATGTTTTTTATTCCATGAAAATGCAATCAGCCCGATAGAGGCTTGTCGACAGGTTGGATTGGATAGTGATTGTTCCGACGATATGGTTTTTGTCGATGTTATTTTGGGAGAACATGAATCATTACTTCATACCCAGTCTGATAATGATAAATCATTCTTCTTCGAAGACCTTCCTGAACCAACGTGATACGAACATTTTTCTTGAAATAACAATCATGGAGATTGTTTCGATCTCTTTTAACATCCCACATCAATAAGCCCTATCAGGGCGAGGAGGTTCCAATGAAATGTTTTACGTACCACGGTGGTGAAGTTTCAGAAGGTTTTCAAATGTCGACTATCGCAAAACCTGGAAAGGACCCCGTAAAAGCAGTATTTCTTGGCCAATATGGATCTTCCAGTAAATCCGCCAGACTTCAGCTTGATAAGTTTAATCCGGCCGAAACAAAGGTCATCGATGGCACAGTATATGTTACCGAAACATTTCTCACAAAACCAAAATTAAAAGATGATGGCAAAATCAGGTATAGAACACTCGGAAAGTTCGATACCGAAAAGGCCGTTGATAGTAAGAACGAAGATACCGTCCTTCTAAGGGCATGTACGTCGAGCCCGAAGCCCCAGGATGATGAAGTCTGGGGTAACTGGCGCCCTGCAGTCGGCAGACCGGTTGCGGTCGTAGAGGCCTCAGGAGGCTCTGAAAAGAGCAAATGGAAGGATGATATCATTTTGATGAGAAATAATGATGTTATTCACATTACGGACCAAGGTGGAATTAATCACCTGATCCAGAATCAAAAGGGTAAGGCGGTTTTAATAGGATGTTCATTTTAATCAGTATTCTCATTTTGAGATGGTGATCGTTACCTGAAGGTAATTTGCTGGGGTTTAATACCCCAGCAATTTTTTTTAGATAATATAGGAAAAAATTGCCTATCGGCAAAAAATTCCCTAAAAAACATTCCCATTTTTTTTCTTTCCACTATGTCAATTTTTAGCTTCCAGCCTAATAACATATGTATGTATATATATTAATTTTAATGTAATTCTTAATACATTCATTTTTTTTTAATATAATGATTATT
>PDVH01000297.1_pt1 | contig 12857 bp, 11 predicted proteins | sample 1369781 | NCBI WGS metagenome assembly PDVH01 (sample SAMN07795378, study PRJNA414565) | Alkali sediment metagenome, whole genome shotgun sequencing project. | isolation source: glacial lake sediment | place: Bosnia and Herzegovina: Donje Bare Lake | collected 2016-06
CCGCGAGCAGAATTCGTGGGTGCACATGCATGACCGTGAGGGGGCAACACAAAAGGCAAAGGATGCGATACGGATCGCTGTCGCTAAGGCGTCGCTTTTGCAGGACCTTACCCCCAAGACCGTGCCCGTTGAAAAAGCGGCACTGGTTGTCGGTGCCGGAATCGCCGGCATGCAGGCAGCACTCGATCTTGCGGCGGCAGGGATCAAGACCTACCTTGTCGAAAAGAGCCCGAGCATCGGCGGTCGTATGTCCCAGCTGGACAAGACATTCCCGACACTCGACTGTTCCCAGTGCATCCTGACACCCAAGATGGTGGATGTCGGGAGAAGCCCCAATATCGAACTGATGACCTACAGCGAAGTCGAAGCCGTTGTCAGCGGAGGCGGCTGTAACGGCTGCGGTGACTGCGAACCGGTCTGCCCGGTCATCAAGCCCAACGAGTTCGAGATGGGCATGAAACCCAGAAAGGCGATCTACATCTACCACCCGCAGGTGGTGCCACTCCTCTACACGATTGACTGGGACTCCTGTATCAAGTGCGGACTGTGCGTAACGGCATGCGGTGACAAGAAAGCCATAGATCTCGAACAAAAAGATGAATTCGTCAAGATTAAGGTGGGAACGGCAATTCTTGCGATCGGCTTCGATCTCTTCCCGGTGGAAAACAAGAAGGAATGGGGTTACAAGAGATTCGAGAATGTCATCACGAGCCTCGAGTTCGAGCGGCTGATCTGTGCGTCCGGCCCGACGAGCGGTCACCTTGTCCGGCCGAGCGATGGCGAAACACCCAAGCGGGTGGCATTTGTCCTCTGCGCCGGCTCGCGTGACAATACCGGTATCGGCAAACCGTACTGTTCACGGTTCTGCTGCATGTATTCCCTGAAGCACGCCCACCAGATCTATGAGAAGATACCCGGTGTACAATCGTATCTCTTCTACATGGATATCCGTTCGTTCGGGAAGATGTACGAGGAGTTCTATTACCGCATCCAGGACGAGGGCGCGAAGTTCATCCGCGGGCGCGTGGCAAACATGCTCGAGGACCAGGCAACAAAGAACCTCCATGTTTATACAGATGACACGCTGCTCAACCGGCCGGTCGACATGGAAGTTGACCTTGTCGTGCTCGCATCGGCGGTGGAGCCTTCATGGGACACCACGAGGACACGCAAGCTCTTCGGTGTCTCGTGTTCGATGGACGGCTGGCTCTTAGAAGCCCACCCCAAGCTGAACCCGTGCGGTACAACAACCGCCGGGGTTTTCCTTGCCGGTGTCTGCCAGGGACCAAAGGATATTCCTGACGCGGTGGCTTCTGCGGAAGGCGCTGCATCCGCTGCAAGCATCCCGATCCACAAGGGGGAAGTCGAGCTCGAGCCCTACTTCGCCCAGTGCATCGAGGAGAGGTGTGCCGGGTGCGGCATGTGTGTGAACCTCTGCCCGTACAGTGCCCTTGCTCTCGTGGAGAAGGACGGGCGGCAGGTCATGGAGGTCACCGAAGCGAAATGCAAAGGCTGCGGTACCTGCGGCGGGTTCTGTCCCGGTGGTGCCATATGGATGAACCACTTTGCCACTCCCCAGATCGTTGCTCAGATCGATGCATTCCTCCTCGGGGGTGAGCAGTAATGGCAGAGAAGGAGTTCAAACCCAAGATCATCGGCCTGCTCTGCAACTGGTGCTCGTATGCCGGCGCTGACCTTGCCGGTGGCGGCCGTATCCAGTACCCGCCGGATGTCAGGGTCGTCCGTGTCATGTGTACCGGGCGTCTTGATGCGCTGTTCGTGCTCAAGGCTTTTGCTGATGGTGCTGACGGCGTTCTTGTCTCCGGCTGCCACTTCGGTGACTGCCACTACCTTGAGGGCAACTACAAGGGGGCAAAGCGGATGTTCATGGTCAAGCGCCTGATGAAGAGCATCGGGCTTGACGACCGGCGCTTCCGCATGACGTTTGTCTCGGCATCCGAAGGCGCGAAATGGGCGACCGTCATTACCGATGTGGTCAAAACAGTGAAAGATCTCGGCCCCAGTCCCCTCAAAGAGTTCAGCAAATAACGGAGGAGGGTTACAGTGGCAGCAATAAATCTGAACCTGATCTCGGGACGCAGCATCCAGCAGGGTGTCGCGATAGAAGGCGGGAAGGAGAAACCCGCCTATCGCACTGCCGCCGGGATTATCGAACTCGACCCGTCGGACCTCAAGAGACTGGGGGCATGGAGGAATACCAACGTGAAGGTGACCAGCGATTACGGCAGCGTTGTGGTCAAGGCAATCGAAACAACGCAGGGACCCCACCCGGGCCTTGGGTTCATCCCCATGGGTCCATGGGCAAACTCCATCGTCAACCCGAATACCTATTCAACAGGAATGCCGACATTCAAAGGCGTTCCAGTCAAGGTGGAAGTTGCCATCAACGAGCCGATACTTCTCGGCATCGAACTCGTCCAGAGACAATGCGGGGTGAAAGTAGGATGACAAAGACCGTTACTGATGTCGTGTGCCCGTTCTGCGGGACACTCTGCGATGACCTTGAAGTGGTTGTTTCTGATGACGGGAAACAGCTCACCGAGGTCTACAATGCCTGCGTGATTGGCACCGAGAAGTTCCTGCACTCGCAGGCAAAGGACCGCGTCACCCGTCCCCGGCTCCGGCAGGAAGACGGCAGCTGGAAGGAGATCAGCTACGACGAGGCGGCAGAATACACGGCGCAGATGCTCGCAAAAGCGAAAAAGCCGCTGATGTACGGCTGGAGCTCAACGAACTGCGAAGCGCAGAGTGTCGGGCACGAGATCGCCGAGATGGTCGGCGCCTGTGTTGACAACACTGCGGCAGTCTGCCATGGCACGACACTTATTGCCGTGCAGGATATCGGCATCCCGAGCTGCACGCTGGGAGAGATCAAGAACCGTGCCGACCGCATCCTCTTCTGGGGCTGCAACCCGGCGCATGCGCACCCCCGGCACATGTCCCGCTATTCGATCTACCCAAGAGGGTTCTTCACGGGCAAGGGGCAGAAGAGCCGCAAGATGATTGTCGTTGATCCGCGTGTGACTGACACGGCGAAGCTTGCCGATGTGCACCTGCAGGTCGAACAGGGGCGCGACTACGAACTCTTAAACGCCATCCGCGTGGCACTGAACAATGAATGGCTTCCCGATGTTGTCGCAGGCATCCCTGCCGAGAAGATCCGGGAAGCAGCTGATATCTGCAAGAGCGGCAGGTTCGGGATCATCTTCTTCGGCATGGGTGTGACCCAAACGCTTTCCAAGAACCACAACATTGACGAGGCAATCGCCCTCACCAAACACCTCAACGAATTTACGAAATTCTCGATCATGCCGATGCGGGGGCACTATAACGTGACCGGGTCCGGCGAAGTGCTGGCCTGGCAGTTCGGGTTCCCGTACTCTGTGGATCTCTCGCGTGGATTCGCACGGTACAACCCGGGCGACACGAGCTCGATTGACCTGCTCGCACGCGGCGAAGTGGATGCCATGTTCACGCTTGGAAGCGATCCCGGCGCCCACTTCCCGATCAGCTGCGTAAAGCAGATTGCAAACCTTCCCTCGGTCTGTATCGACCCGCACCAGACTCCCACATCCGGTATCAGCAAACTCCATGTACCGGTCGCTTTCTGCGGGGTTGAAGTCGGCGGGAATGCCTATCGGATGGATAATGTGCCGATTGATATGCGCAAGGTCGTTGACCCGCCGGCGGGCATGCTGACCGATGAAGAGTTCCTGATCAAGGTACGGGACCGCGTGAAGCAGCTCAAGGGGGCGGCATAACCATGGCAGAATACATTATCAAGAACGGGCATGTCTTTGACCCCCTGCAGGGCATCAAGGGCGACAAGGCAGATGTTGCCATCAAGGATGGCAAGATTGTCAAGGACAACCAGGTCTCGTCCAAGGCAAAGGCCATTGATGCGAAGGGCAAGACCGTGATGGCGGGCGCCATCGAGATCCATGCGCACATCGCAGGTCCAAAAGTGAACGTGGGCAGGATCTACCGCCCTGAAGACAAGCTCTTCACCTACACGCCCAAGAAGGGCAACATCAGGATGGCAGGCGGCACCTCCATTCCGACTACCTTCAAAACCGGGTATGAGTACGCGAAGATGGGGTACACCACCGCGATGGAAGCCGCAATGCCGCCGCTCTTCTCGCGCCACGTGCACGAGGAGATCCGCGACACCCCGATCATCGATGAGGGCGCGTTCCCGGTCTTTGGCAACAACTGGTTCGTGATGGAGTATCTCAAGAACAAAGAGCTCGAGAACACTGCGGCGTACTGCGCCTGGCTGCTCCGGGCGACAAAAGGGTATGCAATCAAGCTCGTGAACCCCGGCGGCACCGAGGCATGGGCATGGGGGCTGAACTGTCTTTCCGTCAACGATCCTGTGCCGTACTTCGACATTACCCCTGCAGAAATCATCACCGGGCTCATTGAGGCAAACGAGTACCTCGGGCTCCCGCACTCGATCCACATCCACCCGAACAACCTTGGCAACCCCGGCAACTACACGACCACGCTCGACACGCTCAAACTTGCCGACGGGTACAAGGCAAAGAACAAGTTCGGCCGCGACCAGGTGATGCACCTCACCCACACGCAGTTCCACTCCTATGGCGGCGACAACTGGGCAAACTTCGAGTCCAAGTCAAAGGAGATCATGGACTACGTGAACAAGCAGAAGAACCTAACCATCGATACGGGCAATGTCACGCTTGACGAGACTACGACGATGACCGCCGACGGCCCGTTCGAGCACCACCTCACCGAATTAAACCACCTCAAGTGGGCAAACGTCGATGTGGAACTCGAGACGGCAGAGGGTGTCGTGCCCTACATCTACAGCCCGGACATCAAGGTCTGCGCAATCCAGTGGGCAATCGGCCTTGAACTCGCACTCATGGCAAAAGATCCCTCGCGCTGCTTCATCACCACCGACCACCCGAACGCCGGCCCGTTCACCCGGTACCCGCGGGTGATCAAGTGGCTGATGTCTGCAAAGGCACGGGAAGCCCAGATCAAGGCATTCAAGAACAGCGACAAGGTCATTGCCGCAACGCATATCGCAGGTATGGACCGCGAGATCTCGCTCTACGAACTTGCCCAGATGACCCGTGCGGGCCCGGCAAAGTCGCTCGGGCTTTCCAGCATGTGCGGCGGCCTGAAACCCGGCATGGACGCAGATGTCGTCGTGTACGACTTCAGCCCCGACAAACCGGTTGCCAACCCCGACCAGATCGAGGCGGCGTTCTCGCGAGCGGCACATGTCTTCAAGAGCGGCGTGGAGGTCGTGACAAACGGCGAGGTTGTCAACAACGGCAACAAGCGCACCATCTGGGTCAACGCAAAAGTCAAAGAGAACCCGCAGGTCATGCGCGATATCCAGGAGAAGTTTTTGAAATTCTACAGTGTCAGCCAGGCGAACTACGAGGCTCTCGGGCACCACTTTATCCCGAACCCCTTTGCCATAGAGGTCGATGCAAGCCAGTGAGGGAAAGATATGGAAACCGTTACCATTACCATGAAAAACCAGCCTGCACTGTACCTTGAGACAGACAATGTTGCGCCTGATAAATTTGCAGGAAAGACTGCACAACAGATCGCCGAACTCCACGTGTACGAGGGGAATACAACATCCACGCTGGGCAAGTATTTCGAAGTAGCCGGCAATGCGGGTGCAACCGCAGCCGATACCAGGATCATTGTCAAGGGGGATGTCAAAAAAGTCAAGTGCCTCGGCATGAAGATGAGCGCCGGTGAACTTGTCGTTGAGGGCAGCACCGACCTGTACGCAGGTGCGTGGATGTCCGGCGGCACGATGCTGGTCAAGGGCAATGTCGAAGCATTCGCTGCCACCGGCATGAAAGGCGGTGAGCTCGTCATCGAGGGCAACGCCGGCAACTACCTCGGCGCCGCATACCGCGGCGACTGGCGCGGGATGTCGGGCGGCAGGATCCTCGTCAAAGGCAATGCGGGAAGCGACATTGGCATGTACATGCTGGGTGGCGAGATTGTCATCAACGGGAATGTGGATGTCCATGTCATGACCCATGCAGAGGGCGGCAGGGTCATCATCAAAGGCAATGCAAAGAGCAAACTCGGCGGACAGCTGGTGGACGGCGAGATCGTCGTCTTTGGCTCCATTGACGTGATGATGCCAGGCTACAAGTTCGTTGACAACGTGGAACGCGAAGTGGACGGTGTCAAGGCAAAATTTGCCCACTTCATTGGTGACACCGGTGAACGCCACAAGAAGAGGAAGGGGCAGCTCATCTACGGTAACCTGTATAAGAAGATGTAACACCCCATTTTTTCACGCATACACCAGCGATACGAGTCCACTTACAAGACAGATAAAAAGGTCAGAGAGTACCGATCGGGAGTCCCTCTACCAGGCACAACGACCTGCCTGAACCCCCCACATCCCCGATCATCAGGTTTTTATGAGAGCGCACCAGAAAATCGAAAATTCCAGCAGGTATTATATCATTAAGTAATACCTTTTTTAAAAAAATTCATATCCAGTAAAAAAAAGAAATGAGTTGTATATGCACTATTTGAAGATTGTGCCATTCTCCCATATTATTTTTTATTTTATATAGAGAGAGAAACAGGAAAAAAATGGCAATGCTTATATGGGGAAGTACGGAATGTTAGTATGTCCCACCTTAGGGGACGTGCAATAGTGACTTTCATTCATTACCATTGAATCTGTTAGTACAGACCATCGTTCAGTGACTGTATAGTATCGATGTTAACAACGAAATTGGAGGAATACCATGAAGTATAAGGAAACAATTGACCTCTATGATGATGAGGGCAAGCTCTTAAAGAGCAATGTGGCACTTGACAAAATCAGCCCGATGACCAACAAGGGCGTGCAGAGGATTATCGACCTGACCAAGAGGACGGTCGCTGTCAACCTTGGCGGCATCGATGACGCGCTCAAGACCGGAAAGGTCGGCGGCAAGGGCAACCAGATCCTGGGACGGTCCCTCAAGGTGGACTGTGTAAAGGACTGCGACACCCTTACCAAGGCCATCAAGGGAATGGTCTCGGTGTATGATGGCGATGACACAAAGATCACCAAGATCGGCGGCGGCAAGATGCTGCTTGTCGAGATCCCGTCATCCCGTCTCTCTGCAGCGGCAACCTATGATGTTTCATCAACGGTCGTCGCAGCAGCCACAACACAGGCAATCATCGACGAGTACAAGATCGGCATGTTTGACGCCCCCATGGCAAAGGCAGCTGTCTGGGGTACCTACCCGCAGACGATAGGCATGGACGGCGGCAACATCATCTCTGTTCTGGCTATCCCGCAGAACAGCGAAGGTCTGGGCTACGCACTGCGCAACATCCAGGCAAACCACGTTGCCATGATGACCCACCGCAACGCCATCCAGGCATCTGCACTCTCATCCACCTTTGAACAGGCAGGAGAGTTCGAGATGGGCATGGCAGTCGGTCCGTTCGAGCGTGCACAGCTCCTGCTCTACGCATACCAGGGCTTAAACGCGAACAACCTTCTGTACAACCTTGTCAAGGAGAATGGCAAGACCGGTACGATCGGTACCGTTGTGCAGAGCCTTGTTGAGAAAGCTATTGAGGACAAGGTCATCAAGCCCGGCAAGAAGGGCAAGAGCGGCTTTACCTTCTACGAAACCAAGGACCCCATGCTCTGGAACGGCTATTGCGCAGCAGGTACGCTTGCCGCGACGATGGTGAACTGTGGAGCAATGCGTGGTGCACAGGCAGTGTCCTCGACGCTGCTGTACTTTAACGACCTGCTCGAGCACGAGACCGGCCTCCCCGGCTGCGACTTCGGTCGTGTCATGGGTGTAGCGGTTGGTTTCTCGTTCTTCAGCCACTCGATCTATGGTGGCGGCGGTCCGGGAGGCTTCAGCGGCAACCACATCGTAACAAGGCACGCAGCCGGAGTCGGTATCCCGTGTGTCGTCGCAGCATGTGCGCTTGACGCCGGAACCCAGATGTACGGCCCCGAGCAGACCTCGAAGGCCTACCAGGACACATTCGGCCAGCTTGACGAGTTCAGGAAGCCGATCCAGGCAATTGCAAAGGGAGTATAAATCCCAACTGGATACCAAATGACACAAACCACGTTCCCTCAGTGCAGGATTGCAGCTGAGCGGTTGCTGAACCCCGAGACCGTAGAACGACTGCTGAATAAATTGATCAGCGTCGGTTGTATCCGGCGGATGGTCCTTTCCGGACAACGCCTCCCCATGGTAATTCCGGAGGGGCCGGGAAAGGGCATCCAGAACCCCCACGAGATGAGGAAAGTCATCCGTGTCGGAGACCAGGAGATTCAGCTCGAGATCCATGTCGGAACCGTCATTCTTGAACTGGAAAACCGCGACATAATTCCTGCCCTGAAAGCCGCGTGCGACGAGATATTCACCACGTTTTCCTACCGGCTCCAGGAGGGCTGGTTCATGAAAACTGAACCGAGTCTTGTCGACTATGTAAAATACGGTCCTGATGCAGACAGAGACCTGCTGGGTCTTTCCGACCCCAAAAGCAAATCAGGCCCGGTAATCCTCCAGGGATGTAAGTAGGTATGCCAATCGGACGAGTAACCCAGGTTGTCGACTGCCGCGAGGCGATGGGCATGGGGAAAGGAGGCGGTCTTGCCCAGCGGGGCACCATCTCCGAATGCAGATACCCCGATGTTATTGTCGTCGGGATGTCCCCCGGTCGCCGCCACGTGACAAAACCGGTATGTGATATCACCTCCGGGCTCCGGCAGCAGGGCGTCGAGTACAGTATCAGTACGCTGGTGCTGAACGCGGGAAACGGTGTCCCGCCGGATGCAAAGGGCATCAGCGGCGCTGTAATCGGCGCCTCGTTCGGGCTTACCGACAAGGAGATCCAGCAGATCGAGCGGCACAAGGTCGCCATCCTCCACCATGGGAACGTCCGTTCCCACGTGGTGCACAAGGTGAGGTTCATCCTTACCCACTGTGATGTGAAGGCGGTCGTCGTCTCCCAGGCACCGGTGGATTTCGAGGATTTTGCAAAGGAGGGTGTCAAAACCTCCGTGGTCATGCCGCCCGCCGGCCGTATCAGGACCAAAGGTACGGTCATGGCGATCGTGAGCGGTGTGACCCGGGGGCAGACACCCACACGCGAGAAGATGGTTGACGTCATTTCGGCTGTCATGAAATTGTTGAAAAAGCAAGAAAAAATGGAGTGATAAAACAATGGCATTTAAAGCACAATATTTTCCGGGCTCCACCCATATCGCCGAAAACAGGCGTAAGCAACTGGACCCCAGCCACAAGCTGGAGAAGCTCCGGGATGTCAGTGACAAGGATATTGTCCTGCTGATGGGGCACCGTGCACCGGGTTCCGCATACCCGAGCGCACACCCGCCGCTCTCAGAGCAGCAGGAGCCAGCCTGCCCAATCCGCAAGATGGTTACGCCGACCGATGGCGCAAAGGCGGGCGACCGCATCCGGTACATCCAGTTTACCGACTCGATGTACAATGCACCCTGCCATCCGTATATCCGGAGCTATCTTGAGTCCTACAGGTTCCGCGGGATGGACCCGGGCACCCTGTCCGGACGTCAGATCATCGAGTGCCGTGAGCGCGACCTCGAGAAGTACGCAAAGGAACTCGTTGGTTCAGAACTCCTGGACGCCGCACGCACGGGCATCCGTGGCTGTACGGTGCACGGACACTCGCTCCGTCTCGACGAGAACGGTATGATGTTTGACATGCTCGCACGCTTTGTCTTTGACAAGAAGGCGGGCGCCGTCAAGTACGTCAAGAACCAGGTCGGCGAGCCGCTGGACACTGAAGTCAAGATCGGCAAGCCGATGGATGACAAGTGGCTCAAGGCGCACACCACCATCTACCACTCGCTCGTCGGCGTGGGAACCCGCGACGACCCGGAGTTAATCGAATACATCCAGCGCATCCACTCGCTGAGAGTCAAATACGGCAATTGCCCGATGGAGTGATAACACATGGCAGCAAAAGCAAAAATCGAGAGAACCCAGAAACTGTTCCTTAAGGCAATGAGAGATAAGTTCGGCGAGGACCCGGCGTCCCAGAGAACGTTTTACGCCCGCGAAGGACTCAAGCAGTCGGCCCGCAAGATGGAGTTTGTCAGAGAGGGACAGAAAGTCGCCATGGAGCGCGGCATCTCGGCATATGACCCCGTCAGGTGCCACTGCGGCGGTATCCCCCTCGGACAGCGCAAGCTGACACCCTATGAGGTCAGCACAACCGGCGTCTTTGTCGAGGGCGACGACCTGCACTTCGTCAACAACGCTGCAATGCAGCAGATGTGGGACGATATCCGCAGGACTATCATCGTCGGACTCGACCTCGCCCACCAGACCCTGCAGAAGCGTCTGGGCAAGGAAGTCACCCCCGAGACCATCAACGAGTACCTCCACGTGCTCAACCACGCGATGCCCGGCGCGGCAGTCGTTCAGGAGCACATGGTCGAGACCCACCCGGCACTCACCGATGACTGCTATGTCAAGGTCTTTACCGGCGACGACGAGATGGCAGACGACATCGAGCCCCAGTTCCTGATCAACGTTGACAAGCTGTTCCCGGCAAAGAGCGCAGCATCTCTCAAGGCAGCCGTCGGCAAGTCGATGTACCAGGCAATCCACATCCCCACGATCGTCAGCCGCACGTGTGATGGCGGTACCACCTCACGCTGGTCTGCGATGCAGATCGGTATGTCGTTTATCGGTGCGTACAAGATGTGCGCCGGTGAGGCGGCAGTCGCCGACCTCGCATTCACCGCAAAGCACGCCGGCATGATCGAGATGGCAGGCATCCTGCCCGCCCGCCGTGCCCGCGGACCAAACGAGCCCGGTGGCATCAAGTTCGGACACTTCGCCGACATGGTCCAGTCAGACCGCAAGTACCCGAACGACCCGGTACGGTCATCCCTTGAGATTGTCGCAGCGGGAACCATGCTGTTCGACCAGATCTGGCTCGGTTCCTACATGTCCGGCGGCGTCGGGTTCACCCAGTACGCAACCGCGGCATACACCGACAACATCCTTGATGACTTCACCTCCTATGGTGTTGACTACATCAAGTCGAAATTCAAAGGCATTGCAGGGTCAAAGCCGACCCAGGAAGTCTGCAACGACATCGCAACCGAGGTCACGCTCTACGGTATGGAGCAGTACGAGCAGTTCCCGACCACGCTCGAGGACCACTTCGGTGGATCCCAGCGGGCATCCGTGCTTGCAGCCGCATCGGGTATCACCTGTGCACTGGCAACCGCCAACTCCAATGCCGGCTTAAACGGCTGGTACATGTCCATGCTCCTGCACAAGGAAGGCTGGTCACGCCTCGGATTCTTCGGCTACGACCTGCAGGACCAGTGCGGTTCCGCAAACACGCTCTCCTACCGTTCCGACGAAGGTGCGATCGGAGAACTCCGCGGACCAAACTTCCCGAACTATGCGATGAATGTCGGTCACCAGGGTGAATACGCCGCAATCGCCGGCGCCGCCCACATCGCACGCAACGACGCGTGGACGCTGTCCCCGCTCTTCAAGATCACGTTCGCCGACCCCTCGCTCAAGTTCGACTTCTCAGAAGTACGCCGTGAGTTTGCACGGGGTGCCATCCGCGAGTTCATGCCCGCTGGAGAGCGCTCCCTAGTTATCCCGGCGCGATAAATCCCTTCAACCTTCTTTTTATCTGCAGGTTCCTGCATTGTGTGAATCGGCTCTTTGTCAACAGCTATTGAATTAATCTCTTCATCATAGCGTAACAGCGAGTGTAACGATGAGAACGAACTTCGCACATCATGCATGCTGATATTTCACCCGCCAGCCCGGATTACGACGATATGGTACGATAGCAGGATACTGCCAAAGAAACGGAGATGCAGGGGGGTACCCCCACCTTCGTACATGAGTGGGGGGGTGGGGGGACGGAAGTTGTACAAACTGGTGGAAAATACCGGTTTACCAGCACCTTTAACGTTTTGCAGGAAGAGAAATGATCAGATGCCGGACCATACTGATGAACATTGTCCCCGCCGGGGCCGGCCCCGCCTCCGGCGCATTATCAACGACACTTCCAACTCACGGTGCTACAAGCCCTGCTGTTGCCCGGATGAGAACAGCGAGGGCATCTCGCTGCGTCCTGACGAACTGGAACTCCTGCGACTCGTTGACCTTGAAGGACTCGAACAGGAAGAGGCAGCCGCCAGGCTCGGTGTCTCCCGCAAGACCGCGTGGCGGGATCTCCATGAAGCCCGCAGGAAGATTGCTGATGCACTGGTGTACGGCAAGGGAATTGAGATCGCGGGCTGCCAGAAAGCGGCGGAAGGTCAGTGCCCGAAGTGCCGGCGTATCGATAACAACCGGGAGATGAACACCGGCACACCCTCCGCGTAATTCCTCTTTTTGATACAGGATCCTTAAATCTTTATGCGCATATGTGTAATTATTAATTATTCACAGAATACACGGAGTGATACCTATACCAAACTTTGATGGAACGGGCCCTTTGAAACGGGGGCGGATCATTGGCAGGAGCGGTTCGGGAAAGAGCGTGCTCATGCACCTGCTCCGGGGCATTGAGGAGCCGCCGATTAGTGGTTCAATTATCTATCACGTCGCCGCATGCGACACCTGCGAGTATATGGACGTGCAGAGCAGGGCTGGCGGGAAATGCCCCCAGTGCACCGGCACTCTGGTCGCGACCGATGTTGATATCTGGGACGAAAAAAACGATGGCATGAAGTCCCGCGTGATGCGCCGGACCGCGATCATGTTCCAGCGCACATTTGCACTGTACGGTGACGACCGGGTGATCGAGAACGTGCTCCATGC
>PDVH01000299.1_pt1 | contig 12854 bp, 12 predicted proteins | sample 1369781 | NCBI WGS metagenome assembly PDVH01 (sample SAMN07795378, study PRJNA414565) | Alkali sediment metagenome, whole genome shotgun sequencing project. | isolation source: glacial lake sediment | place: Bosnia and Herzegovina: Donje Bare Lake | collected 2016-06
CGAATATAGCCATACTCCATAAATTGGCCAATGCTCTTCTCGAAAAAGAAGTCCTCGACGGGAACCAGATCGAAACTATTATAAAGAGTGAGATGGTTGACTTGGAACAGGCTAAAGATAAAGTCATGATGGGTGTGGAACGAAAATCCATGATCATTCCCTTGGAGGAGCGAAGAATTACCGCTTATCACGAGGCAGGCCACACCTTGGTGGCTAAGATGATCCCTGGAACAGACCCCATCCATAAAGTGACGATCATCCCCAGGGGCCGAGCCTTGGGCATCACTCAACAACTTCCCATCGACGAAAAACATACCTATCCAAAAGATTACCTGCTGAACAATATTGCAATCATGATGGGAGGAAGGGTAGCAGAAGAATTGGTGTTGAACAGTCAAACCACCGGTGCGGGGAATGACATCGAACGTTCCACAGAAATTGCCAGGAAAATGGTTTGCGAATGGGGAATGAGCGATAATCTTGGGCCCTTGGCCTACGGTAAAAAAGAAGAACAGATCTTCTTGGGAAGAGAGTTTGCTAAGCACCGAGATTATAGTGAAGACACGGCTCGGTTGATCGATAATGAAATCAGAGGCATTGTGACCCAGGGTCATGAAAGAGCCAGAGAGATTATCCAGACGAATATGGCCATACTCCATAAATTGGCCAATACCCTTCTTGAAAAAGAAGTTCTCGACGGGAATCAAATCGAAGCCATTATAAAGGGTGAGACGGTTTAATCCTTTTAAGTCATACTTCCTCTACAAAAGAGATGAATCTGATTCGATGCCTTCACATCACGAATGACAACGAAGCCATCCAACAAATGAAAAGAGTGGGAGTGGATCCCACGGGCGTCAAGTTGATGGAAGGAAAGACCCTCCACCTCAATCTCAAGGTGGAAGGAATTGATCCTCGAAAAGCAAACCTTCTCAAACAAGAGATGTTCTCACTGGGCGGGGATGTTGCTGTCGATGGAAGGGGGTTGGATTGCAGTACCAAACAGACAGATGCCCTTCTCATGGGAACCCAAAAACATTTCGAAAAATTGATCCTCAAATTAGAACAATATCCAGACCTCCATCCTCTTGGTCAGTCCATAAAAGAAACACTTAAAAATATTTCCAAAACCCATTACTCCATACGCTGCCAAAAACGGATATTGCCACTTGGAAAACGAACTCTTCTCATGGGAGTTCTTAATGTCACCCCAGACTCCTTTTCAGACGGTGGCCTCTTCTTCGATAAAGAAAAAGCAATCTCTCATGCATTGAGAATGGTTGAAGGGGGAGCAGATATTATAGATATTGGAGGGGAGTCGACCAGACCAGGCTCAAAACCTCTTGAAATAGAAGAGGAACTTCGCCGAGTGATTCCTGTGATTGAATCTCTTGCCAAGGAAGTGGATGTACCCCTTTCGATAGATACCTATAAATCGACTGTGGCACAGAGAGCTATCGAAGCAGGAGCTGAAATAATAAATGATATCAGCGGTTTACATTTCGACCCCAGCCTTGCAAAAGTGGCCGCCAAGAATGATACCCCTCTTATCCTCATGCATATCCGTGGAACACCTGAAACAATGCAGAAGGGTGTCCATTACGACTCCCTTTTCTCTGAAATACTCCAATACCTGAAGGAGTCCATTCAAAGGGCAGAATCTACTGGATTGGACCCTCGGCAGATCATCATTGACCCTGGAATTGGCTTTGGAAAAACGGCTGAGGACAACCTACTCATCATTAAAAATCTTTATGAATTTCGAATACTTGGAAAACCAATCCTATTGGGGACATCACGCAAAAGTTTTATTGGAAAGATTCTCAATACAGAGGTCGGAGACCGATTGGAAGGGACTCTTTCAAGTATTGCAATCGGTGTTCTCAACGGGGCTCATATCATCCGTTCTCACGATGTACTCCAGGCAAAAAAGGCGATTGCTGTGGCCGATGCAATACGTCTGGCGGGGAGCTAATAATTAAGTGTAAATTTTACCCCTTTAGACCAATACTTGACCTTACTAAAGGAATTGTGATAAGCCAATAAAAAAATCCCCTTTCCCCCAATGGGAATGGGGGATTAGGAATGGATGAATAAGAATGACGCGTAAGTTATTTGGAACGGATGGGATTAGAGGGGTTGCCAATGTGGACCCTATGACCGGAGAAATGGCCATGCAGTTGGGCAGGGCCATCGCCCATCTCTTTAAGGAAGCAAAGGGAAGACATCGGATTGTGGTAGGAAAGGATACCCGACTCTCAGGATATATGTTGGAAACGGCTTTGGCTTCTGGCCTCTGTTCCATGGGGGCGGATGTGATGTTAGTGGGCCCTTTACCCACTCCGGGCATTGCTTTCATCACTACCAGTATGAGGGCCAATGCCGGTGTGGTGATCTCAGCCTCTCACAATCCTTACTATGATAACGGAATTAAAATCTTCTCTCAGGATGGCTTTAAACTTCCAGACGAGATGGAACATCGGATCGAAGATCTGATCCTTTCGAATCATCTCCATTCCCTCCGACCCACAGCGAGTGAGGTAGGGAAAGCCCATCGCATCGATGATGCCATCGGGAGGTATGTGGTCTTTCTCAAAAATACCTTTCCCAATCACTTAACATTGGATGGACTTCGAATCGCTTTAGATTGTGCCAATGGGGCAGCCTATCGAGTCGCTCCCACGGTTCTCGAGGAATTGGGGGCTGAGGTGATACCGATCGGGGTCGAACCCAATGGCGAAAACATCAATGAAAGCTGTGGTTCCCTCCATCCAGAAGTCATCAGCCGTCTTGCCCTGGAAAAGGGAGCAGATATCGGAATGGCTCTTGATGGGGATGGGGATCGAATTGTTTTTGTGGATCGGAAGGGGAAACAGGTAGATGGAGATTATATTTTAGCGATCTGTGCTCTCCAAATGTTATCAGAAAACAGACTGAAAAAAGGAACATTGGTTACAACCGTGATGAGTAATATCGGACTCGATAAAACAATAAAGAACGCAGGGGGAAAAGTGGTCAGGACTCAAGTCGGGGATCGTTATGTCGTCGAGGAGATGGTACGAGGAGATTACAACCTTGGGGGAGAGCAATCAGGCCACACCATCTTCTTAGATTACAATACAACTTGTGATGGCATCCTTACGGCCTTACAAATCCTGGCAATTATGAAACAGAAAGAACGCCCTTTAGACGAATTGGCCAAAGTGATGGAACCTCTTCCCCAGGTCCTCTATAACCTGGAGGTCAGAGAGAAGAAAAACCTCTCTGAGTTTCCAGAGATTGAAAAGAGGATCAGGGAGATTGAGAAGTCATTGGGTCATTCCGGAAGAATTTTGATTCGCTACTCTGGAACAGAGCCTCTCCTTCGGATTATGGTCGAGGGAGAAGAGGAGGCAAAACTCCATCGGTTTGCCCAAGACCTTGTAGGATTGGTAAAGAAATATTTAGGAAAAGATAGAAGTTAATGGTTCATGGCTAATAGCTAATAGCCAAAAGTAAATTAAAACCTTTAGGAGAGATCATGCCGAGATTGGGTGTCAACATCGATCATGTCGCTACGGTCAGACAGGCCCGAGGAGTCTTGTATCCAGATCCTGTCGCTGCTGCTGGAATCGTCGAATTGGCTGGAGCGGATGGAATTGTGTGTCATCTGAGGGAGGATCGACGTCACATCCAGGATCGGGACCTCCGGATACTTAGGGAAATCATTCAGACCCGATTGAATTTAGAGATGGCGGCCACCGAGGAGATGATCCGCATTGCTTTGGCCACTAAACCAAATATCGTCACCCTCGTTCCAGAAAAAAGGGAAGAACTGACGACAGAAGGTGGTCTTGATGTGATTAAATTTTTTCCGTCTCTTAAAAAAGCAATCCAACGACTTCAAAAAGGTGGAATCCCAGTTAGCCTCTTTGTGGATCCTAAAAAAGATCAGATCAAAGCTTCAGAAGGAGTAGGTGCTGAGGTCATTGAAATTCATACGGGCCACTACTGTGATGCGAAAACTCCTCTGCAGGAAGATGAAGAATTAAAAAAGATTCTCGATGCAGTCGCAGAGGCCTCTCACCGCAATCTCCAGATCGCCGCAGGACATGGTCTGAATTATGTCAATGTCCAACGGATTGCAGAAATTAAAGAGATCGAAGAACTCAATATTGGTCACAGCATTATCGCCAGGGCGGTCCTGGTGGGTTTGGATCGAGCTGTCCGAGAGATGATCGCCCTCATCAAAACATAGTTCGGAGTAATGAGTTCGGAGTCTAGAGTAATTCATCTTTAACTCCGAACTCCAAACTATAAATGGTCATTGGAACAGGCATTGATATCGTGGATATTAATCGGATTGAGCGTCTGATGGCTCGCTGGGGAGATGTTTTTCTCGATCGTGTGTTTACAGAGAAAGAGATTATCTGGTGCCAACGGCGGACCCGACCCCCTGAGTGTTTTGCCATCCGATTCGCTGCAAAAGAACGATCTGATGGGGAAACCTTCGTTCTCTTTTCATCGAAAGGCAAAGGAGATTCTCGAGAACCTCCGAATTCAAAAGGCTCTTCTCACCCTTTCCCACGACCGACCCTATGCCGTGGCCCATGTGCTATTAGAGGAAGGACATGATGAAAGTAGCGACTGCTGAACAGATGCAAGAATTGGATCGAAAGGCCATCGAGACCTATCGAATTCCAGGAGTTGTCCTCATGGAAAATGCAGGAAAAGGAGCAGTGGAGGTGATCACCAATACCTTTCCTGATATTCAGAGGAAGAAGATAGCGATCATTGCTGGAAAAGGAAACAATGGAGGAGATGGGTTTGTGATCGCTCGATATCTTCTGAATCAGGGGATTTCTGTGAGGGTCTATCTACTCACCGACCCAAAGGGCCTGCGAGGGGATGCAGAGACGAATTTTAACATCTTCCACCGTATGAAAGGGGAAGTGATCTCTGTTCCCTCTTCCAAAGATTACATAAAAATAAAAAGGGATTTGGAAAAATTTGACATCTTGGTGGACGGAATTTTTGGTACGGGACTTGATGCGGAGGTCAGAGGTTATTACAGAGAAGTCATCGATCATCTCAATACGCTTCAAAGGCCCGTTGTGGCCATTGACATCCCCTCCGGGTTAGATGCCGACACAGGCAAACCTCTTGGCACAGCGATTCGGGCCTCTCTCACCATCACCTTTGGCCTACCCAAAATAGGGCATCTCATCCCTCCAGGGCTTGATTATGTGGGAGAAGTAAAAATCATCGATATCGGTATTCCCAAGAGATTAATTGAAGAGGAGAAAATCCCAACCTACCTTTTGGAAAAAGAAGAGATCCAAAGATGGTTGTCCATCCCCCGGCATCCAGATACCCATAAAGGAGATTACGGACACCTTCTGGTCATCGCAGGATCAGTGGGTAAGACAGGAGCTGCGGCCATGGCTTGTCAAGCTGCTCTCAGAATGGGAGCAGGCCTGGTCACCCTCGTCATTCCTAAAAGCCTCAATGCCATCATGGAGATGAAACTGACAGAGGTGATGACAGAACCTCTCCCAGAAACCCCCAAACAAACCCTCAGCCTCAGGGCCTTCAGTACCATTGTCCGTCTCTGCGAAAACAAAAGGGCTGTCATCATTGGTCCTGGCCTTGGAACATTTAAAGAAACACAATCACTCGTCCTCAAACTGATCAGGACATTGGATCTCCCGATCATCTTGGATGCCGATGGACTGACTGCTTTGGCGACACAACCTAAAACCCTTCCTACCTCGAATCGCTCGCTCATTCTCACCCCCCATCCAGGAGAGATGGCCAGGCTGATTCGATCTACGGTCAAAGAAGTTCTGGAAGATCGGATTGGACTTAGCAGAAATTTCTCTCAGTCCCAACATGCTCATCTCATCCTAAAAGGGCACCCTACCCTGATCACTGCCCCCAAAGGGGAGACCTTCATCAACCCAACGGGCAATCCAGGGATGGCCTCAGGAGGAACAGGGGATGTGCTGACTGGAATGATCGGTGGATTGATCTGTCAAGGATTTGACATTCTCCCCTCTCTTCAGATAGCCGTCTATCTTCATGGAAAGGCTGGTGATGAGGGGGTTCAAACAATGGGAGAGAAATCCTTAATCGCAACGGACATCATTGAAAAAATCCCCGCCCTTCTCAAGGGAAGGATTTGATTCCAGCTTAAAAGTTTGTTAGGATTTTTTGACCTTCGATTGCCCATTCTAAAAGTCAAAATGAGTTGAAATCGCCTACCCATTTTGTATTGGAATGGAGTTGACTATGGATATGAGGAGCGAGATTAAAAAATTAGCCCGCTTGGAACAGACACCCTTCCCTTTTTTGTCCCTCTATCTCAATACCAAATGGGATGATGAGCAACAACGAGAACACATTCGTCTCTTTACCAAGAACCAATTAAAGAGAACCTATGATCAATTCAAAGATCGAGAAGATTGGCAAGATACTTTTATCAAAGACCAACAGCAGATTGAGAGGTATGTAGAAGGGTTAGTTCGCCGTGTCTATAACGAAGAGATGAATGGAATCGCCATCTTCTCCTGTAGCGGGGCTGGAACATTTCTGACCTATCCTTCGATCATCTCCTTCCAAAATGAATGCTTTATCTCAGACCTTCCTATCCTGCGCCCATTTGTCCGGCTCTCCACACAGTATCAGAACACCCTGGTCGTCATGGTGGATACTGACTCAGCCAGATTATTTGAAGTGTCTTTGGAAGGCCTGATGGCCGAATCTTCCATCGAAAGTTACGTTCCGGGACGCCATGATCAAGGGGGATGGGCTCAGATGAGGTACCAACGCCATATCAAAGACCATATGGATAAACACCATAAGGAGGTGGCGGAGCAACTTACCGAACTTTTTGATTCTGGAAAATGGAAACGGGTCGTCCTGATCGGTCAGGATCGAATCCTCGCCAACTTTAAGGTTTTTCTTCCTGAACGAGTCAAACAGCAAATTTCAGATTCCTTTTCGATGGATTTTTCAGAAGAGCGTTCAAAAGTATTGAGACGGATTTTCGAGCGGCTGCTCCAAAAAGAAAAGGAAGAAGAAAATCATCAGATTCAAGCCCTGAAAGAAAGAACCCCTCAAGGAGGCTTGGCCACGTGGGGTCTGAATTCAACACTCGAGGCTTTGAATACAGGACAGGTTCATACGCTTTACCTCCTGGCTTCGTTTGCCCTTCCAGGGGGAAAGTGTCGTCGATGTGGTTCTCTTGTCCTGGCTCGCCCGTCAGGTAGTTTACCCAATCCCTGTCCACTCTGCAAAGGGGAGATAAAAATCGTTGATCTGGGAGAAGAGATGATGAGGTCAGTTCTCTGCCAGGATGGAGACGTGAAGTGGATCGAGGAGAATGACGTGTTGAAAGAACACGATGGCGTATGCGCTTCCTTAAGATTTCGATTACCCCGCTAAAGGAATGAAAGGAGAGGTAGGATGTATGTCGAGATGAAGGTAAAGTTTTTAACTTTTGATTCCACATCAAATGGGTTTGTCGTCCTCCTAATGGATCTATCAAATAAAACTGGGCTCCCTATCTGGATCGGTCCTTTCGAGGCCAATGCCATCGCGATGAAGCTGAAGAAGATGGGCTCCCATCGCCCATCGACCCATGATTTGATCAATAACATTTTGAAGACCCTTCGATCTCAGGTTGTGAAAATCGTGGTCAATGACCTAAAGGAAAACACTTACTATGCACTGATCTACCTCAATCGCGGAGGAGAAGAGATCGTCATCGACTCCCGTCCCAGCGATGCCATGGCCATCGCTCTTGCGGTGGACGCCCCAATTTTTGTATCCGAACAAGTCATCGAAAAAGCGCGAACCATCGATATGGAGAAGGAGGGAGATCAGCTAAAGGAATGGTTGGAAAGTCTCAATCCCGATGATTTTAAGTATAAGGCATAAAGTGGTCATTCAGACCAAAAGTGCATCAGAAACGATTCGAATCGGAAAAAACATTGGAACCCGTCTTCTGCCTGGGGATGTCGTGGCTTTGGCGGGTGAATTGGGGGCAGGAAAAACCCAATTCATCAAGGGACTGGCCGCAGGAGTGGGAATTGGAAATCCGACTTATTATATCTCAAGCCCCTCTTTTACACTGATTAACGAATACCCAGGGAAAATACCCTTTTACCATGTTGATCTTTTTCGATTGGAAAGAGAAACGGAAGCTGAAGAATTAGGTCTGGAGGACTACTTTCAAGGTGAAGGGATCACGGCAATCGAATGGGCAGATAAAATTCCCTCCCTCCTACCAAAAGAAATGCTCTTTATCCATATCGCTTATACTGGGAAGAATACCCGATCCATAGAAATGATAGGAAAAGGAAAACGTTTTGAAGACTTAGTTAATCAATTGCGAATTTCGGATCCCGGAATTAATTCTAAATCCGCATTCCGCATTCTCCATTCCGAAATTGAAAAGAGGAGGTGAAAGAATGGCACTGGTGGTTCAAAAATACGGAGGTACCTCTATCGGGGATGTTGAGCGGATCAGAAATGTCGCGAGAAGGGTCCTCAACACAAAAAACCAAGGCCATGAGGTCGTGGTCGTCGTCTCCGCTATGTCTGGAGAAACGGATAAGCTCATCCGCTTAGCCCATCAAGTTACTCCAAACCCTGACGAGAGGGAAATGGATGTGCTCGTCTCTACAGGAGAACAGGTCTCCATTGCCTTGCTTGCCATCGCTCTCAAGGATATGGGAGTGGATGCAAAATCCTATTTAGGATTCCAGATTAAAATCGCCACAGACAGCGCCTTTGGCAAGGCCCGGATCACAAGCATTGAATCGGAGAAGGTGCTTAACGACTTAAAAAACAAGCGAATTGTGGTGGTGGCAGGGTTTCAAGGCGTGGATGAATTAGACAATATCACAACCCTTGGTCGAGGAGGATCTGATACCACAGCCGTGGCAGTCGCAGCCGCTCTGAAAGCAGATGTTTGTGAGATCTATACCGATGTCGACGGGGTCTATACCACGGATCCCAATGTCTGTCCCAAGGCGAGAAAGTTATCCAAGATTTCCTACGACGAGATGCTGGAAATGGCCAGCCTCGGGGCAAAGGTCTTACAGATCCGTTCTGTAGAGTTTGCCAAAAAATATGATGTCCCCATTCATGTCAGATCATCTTTTAATGATAATCCTGGAACAATCGTTTGCAAGGAGGATGAAGAGATGGAAAAGGTTGTGGTTTCCGGTGTCACCTATAATAAAAATGAGGCAAAGATCGAGGTCATGCGTCTTCCCGACACTCCGGGAGTGGCCGCCAAACTATTTAAGCCCATCGCGGATTCCAATATCGTTGTGGACATGATCATCCAAACTTCCAGTATAGAGAAAGGCTGTGCCGATGTGGCGTTCACCGTCCCCAAATCCGATTTCACTAAAACCCTTCAGATCGTCAAAGATACCATTAAGGAGTTGGGTGGGAAAGAAGTCAAATCCAATGAAGATATTGCAAAAGTATCCATTGTGGGGGTAGGGATGAGGAGCCACTCCAATGTAGCCACTCAGATGTTTTCTGCTTTGGCCAAGGAGGGAATTAATATTCAAATGATCTCCACTTCTGAGATTAAAATCTCTTGTATTATCGACTCCAAATATACCGAATTGGCGGTTCGTGCCCTTCATGACGCTTTCGAATTGGATAAGCCGACGGTCGCAGAAGAATAATGATGCCATCGATTAAAATCTACGATACCACGCTCCGCGATGGTTCTCAGGCAGAAGACATCGCCTTTTCTGTCGAAGACAAAGTCCGGATTGCACAAAAACTGGATGAATTGGGTATCCACTATATCGAAGGGGGATGGCCTGGATCCAATCCGAAAGACCTCCAGTTTTTTCAAGAAATCAAATTGGCTCCTCTCTCTCAGGCGAAGATGGTTGCTTTTGGAAGCACCTGCCGAGCAGAGACTTCGCCTAAAAATGATCCTAACATCCAGTCTCTGATCGAAGCTGGCACGAAGGTGGTGACTATTTTCGGAAAGTCCTGGGATATCCATCCCCTCGAGGCGTTGAATATCAGCCTCGATCAGAATCTCGAAATCATCCAGCAATCCATTCGATTCCTCAAAGATCGGGTTTCTGAAGTTATTTTTGATGGAGAACACTTTTTTGACGGATTCAAAAGCAATCCTCAATACGCCCTCTCGACATTGAAGGCCGCTCAGGATGCTAAGGCTGATTGGATCGTCTTATGTGATACCAATGGAGGGACTTTCCCGGATGAAATTCAATCCATCATCAAAGAGGTGAAGAAAAAAATCAAAGCCCCTCTTGGTATCCATGTCCACAACGATATAGAGATGGCTGTAGCCAACACCATCCTTGCAGTCAAAGAAGGCATTGGTATGGTTCATGGAACCATTAATGGTTATGGCGAACGGTGTGGCAATGCTAATCTCTGCTCCATCATTCCCAATCTTAAGTTGAAGATGGGGATCGACTGTATCACGGATGAGCAGTTAAAAAAAATCAGAGAGGTCTCACGTTTTGTCTCAGAATTGGCCAATCTCCCTCACTATAAATACCTGCCTTATGTTGGGGATAGCGCCTTTGCCCACAAGGGTGGTGTACATGTCAGCGCCATACGAAAGAGTGATGCCACTTACGAGCATGTTTCACCGGAACGGGTTGGAAATCGTCAAAGGGTTCTTATCTCTGACCTCTCGGGCGAATCGAACATTCTCTATAAGGCTGCTGAATTCAAAATCGATTTTGAAAGTAAGGATCCAAAAGTGAGGAAGATCCTCGATGACCTGAAGGACTTGGAAAACGAGGGTTTTCAATTTGAAGGGGCTGAAGGCTCTTTTGAGATTCTCATCAAAAAGGCTCTCGGACAGCATAAACGATTCTTTGAACTGATGGGATTTCGCGTGATCGTGGAGAAGAAGACGGAGGAGGAAACTCCTCTTTCGGAAGCTACCATTATGGTCCGCGTGGGAGATCAGGTGGAGCATACGGCAGCAGTCGGAAATGGTCCTGTCAATGCCCTTGACAATGCCATCCGAAAGGCTCTCGAAAAGTTTTATCCAGAATTGAAAGAAGTCAAACTGCTCGACTATAAAGTAAGGATCCTCTCCACCAAGGATGGGACCGGAGCCCAAACGAGGGTCCTCATTGAATCAGGAGATGGGAAATCGAAGTGGGGAACGGTTGGGGTTTCTGAAAACATCATTCAGGCAAGTTGGCAAGCCCTCGTGGACTCCATCGACTATAAACTCTTAAAAGAAGAAGAAAAGTTGAAATAAAAAATGTCAAATGTCAAAACTCAAAGTTCAAATAAAATCCAAAACCCTAATGTCAAAGATTCTTTAAATTTGGAATTTGGCATTCATTTGACATTTGGATTTTGAAATTTGGCATTCATGAAATACTTTTCCCTCAACCAGCAATGGGTTCTTCTTTTTATAGCCCTTCTCCTTCTCGGAATCCTATACTTTAAATTTTATTATCATCCCCTCCCCTCCCCCTCGGAAGAGTTCATTAGAGAAATTGTAGTTGAAGTCTCTGGAGAAGTGAGAAGTCCCAGTATTTATATTTTTCAAAATCCACCCACTTTAAGGGAAGCGATCGAAAAGGCAGGAGGTTTGAAGGAAACTGCCCAGTTCGATTCAATCTCATCCACAGAGGTTTTAGAAACAGGAACCCTCCTCAACATCACCAAAAAGTCTTCTCAGGAGATCAATGTAAAAATGGAAAGGATGGCTGCCAATAAATTGCTCGTCTTTTCCATCCCCCTTGACCTCAATCGAGTATCCCCTGAGGACCTTTGTTTCATTCCCGGTATCGGTGAGTCCCTGGCCCAGGAAATCATAGCCTATCGGGAAAGAAGAAGAGGGTTTCGATCAGTTGATGAATTGAAAAATATAAAAGGCATCGGAGAAAAGAAATACCAATCCTTCAAAACAATTTTCACCATTAAAAATTGACTCCTTTTAATGTCGAGAGACTCTTCTTCTCCTGGCTGAGCACTTGTACAACAAATTAACCATGAAAATACCTATTCCCCCATATATATTCTATAAGGATCATCCTTACGAGTCTTAACTATAAAATTTTGATAAATATTTTGTTGAAAATGGAGCTCTTTAAGGATATCTTTTTATTGAATAGGGTGAGGTAAATCATCCATCATCTTAAGACAGTGCTAAATCCCTTTTTCTCAAAACTTACACAAACAAATTTGGGTTATTCATCGATATAAAATGATGGGTTTTGACTTAAGTCAATGATTTTCGCTTTGATGTAGGCAATTCTGTTTTTATAACCCATTAAGTTGATTTTGAGGTGGTAAGAAAGGAGGTTCCTTATGGGGAAAAAGGCCGCGAGGGATTTCTTTATATGGGGCACGGTGATCTGTACCGCTCTTTTTATCTGGCTCACTATTGACACCCACACCACTATTCCTAAACGAACCCATACAGATCAATTAACAGATGAAGTCGTCCTTGGGAAAAGGGTTTGGCATAAGCACAACTGTAACGATTGCCATACCATCCTCGGTATCGGAGGTTATTACTCCCCAGATGTGACCAAAGCTTACTCCACGCGAGGAGAGACTTGGCTCAAAACCTTCCTTAAAAATCCTGAGAGCCCTGATCCCCAAAGAAGAAAAATGCCCAATCTAAACCTCTCCGAGGATGAGATCAAGAAATTCATCGTCTATTTCAAATGGGTGGATGCCATCGACACCAACCAGTGGCCTCCCAAACCTGTTGGAGAGGCGAATCCAAGAGAGGGTGCATTGAAGGGAAAACCTCAAACCCTTTTAGGCAAGAACGTCTATAACCAGTATAGATGTGACCTGTGTCATAAGATCGGAGGGGAAGGAGG
>PDVH01000239.1_pt2 | contig 12824 bp, 15 predicted proteins | sample 1369781 | NCBI WGS metagenome assembly PDVH01 (sample SAMN07795378, study PRJNA414565) | Alkali sediment metagenome, whole genome shotgun sequencing project. | isolation source: glacial lake sediment | place: Bosnia and Herzegovina: Donje Bare Lake | collected 2016-06
CGGGTCGTAAGATCGTGGATGGCGCGAAGAAAATTCGTCTCTTTAATGAGGAAATTGCCGTAAGGGCCAAGGTCTTTACGATAAATGGCTTTTCCGCCCATGCCGGCCAAAGTCAGCTTCTCGACTGGCTGAGACATTTTCGAAACCGGGATATGCAGGTCTTCCTCGTACATGGGGAATATGGAGCTCAGCAGGCGCTTGCAGGCCTTATTAAGGAGCGATTCGGTTTCCAAGTGATGATACCTCAATATCTCGAAGAAACTACCCTGGAGACGGGGCGTGTACTTAAGCGGGTAGAGTATCCGGAGAAAGCGGTCCCCCGAATTGACTGGAATTACATAATTGAAAATATCGGCGTCAGGTTTGCGCAACTCAGGGAAAGAAGATCTCATCTGGAGTCGAAGCCGTGGATGGAGCAGACGGAGATCAGAGATCAGCTCCTCGAGCTGGACCGCGTCCTGGCGGAAATAAATTCTGAGGTATGATGTAACCGGGAGTACTTTGCCATTCCACTAATCGACGAGTTTGTATTGGAATCTCGCCACAATGTTCAATTGTGAAATGTTGAACTCACTGGGCAAAGGATCATAAGGGGCAGCTGATCTGACAACATCAAGAGCTCCCTCGTCGAGGTAATCAGATCCAGATGATTCAATGATTTGATTTGCTGTAATGTCTCCACTTTCGCCTATTGAGAATTTAACCACAGCGGTCCCTTCTTCTTCCCGTTCAAAGGCAGCCTGGGGATATATCCAAATGTCTTCGATTTTTTTCTTTATCCTCTTGAGGTAGAATGTATACTTGATGTCAATGCTGCCGAGGTCAACAGTCTCTTCTTTCTTAACGCGGCGGCTGCGGAGTTCTTCTTCGACCTGATGAACAGGCTTGTTAGCCTTTTCTTCATCTGCGATTTTCTCCTTATTTGCTGCCGGTTCTTTTAAGGTAACGATTAAAACATCATTCTTGCGGGCTCTCCCGCGAAAGTCTATAAGGCCAGTCATATACAACATGGCGATGTGACTGGTAAGAGATATCAGTATGGATATGATCAATATTTTTTTTGACGTCATGTAGAGACAGCCTTTTCCTGTCCGGATAATACGCCAATGAGCATATAAAAATCAACATTTTGTTAAAGTGCAAAAGAAGTCTCGCGTAAGATTATTACGACTGGTGGCATATGGATTCCATGGATGAAAAATTTATGACCCTGGCCCTTGAACAAGCATCTCTGGCTTTTCAAAAGGGGGAGGTTCCTGTAGGTGCTTTGATAACGCTTGGCGGCGAGATATTAGCAATGTCGCACAACAGTTCTATTTCGATGAATGATCCTTCTGCTCACGCAGAAATTCTTGCTATTCGCGAGGCAGCCAGGATACTGGATAATTACCGCCTCATTAATGCTACACTGTACGTGACACTGGAACCATGTGTAATGTGTGCGGGGGCAATCATACAGGCGCGGATACAGAGGGTCGTATTCGGCGCAGGCGACCCCAAGAGTGGCGCCGTTGTTTCCCTTTACAGGCTCCTTCACGATAAGAGATTGAATCATACCGTGGAAGTAACCGGTGGCGTGATGAGGGATGCCTGCGCCGAAATTTTGAGTAGATTTTTTCATGAGAAGAGGATAACATCAAAAACCGATTCGGAATCATAGTGAATCCTGTGGAGAGATACCGAAGTGGTCGTAACGGGATCGACTCGAAATCGATTTGAGGGCCAAAAGCTCTCACGGGGGTTCGAATCCCCCTCTCTCCGCCAGAAACCGTGCATTGAGATCAGGGGTCGGAAAAAAGCCAAGAAGATTCTTCCGACCCCTGATCTCTGAAAACTGATTCTTAAATGGAGAGATGCCCGAGAGGCCGAAGGGGCACGACTGGAAATCGTGTGTATACCCACAAAGGTGTACCGGGGGTTCGAATCCCCCTCTCTCCGCCAGTCAGTCCTAGAGAATTATGTTGGCGGAAGGTTTGAGTGCAGGCCATTTGAAAGACCGCCACAGGTACCAGAGATATGATAGCCGGGTCCCGTGCAATGAAGGGTTGCAAACCCCGCCAGGTCCGGAAGGAAGCAACGGTAGCAATTGCCGACGTGTGCTGCGGGTAAGCCTGGCTATCTCAATGAGACTTGGCCTTTTCCAAGGTAACACCGCGGAAAAGGCCTTAGTCGAATTGACCCTGAGAGAATGAAATGTGTCGAAGGGTCTTGGTACTAATGTAACGGCACTTGGCCTTTTCCAAGGCAACACCGCGGAAAAGGCCTTAGTCGCAGGTTTTGAAAAACACGTTTTTCGGCAGCCTGATAGTCAAATTGACCCTGAACGAGAAGCGAGCCCTAGGGCCTCAGATCTAATCGTAAGTTCACGCCTGTGAGGAGCAGCGAGTGGAATACCTTGTTCTAGCCAGAAAGTGCAGACCTCAAAACTTTGAAGAGGTAGTGGGGCAAGACCATGCGGTGAAGACCCTCAGGAACGCCATTCACCAGGGGCGTATAGCCCACGCCTTCATTTTTAGCGGACCCCGCGGCGTGGGGAAGACAACAGTAGCACGGATATTGGCCAAAGCCCTGAATTGCGAAAAAGGACCTACAGAAACACCTTGTAATGAATGTACCAATTGCCGGGAGATCACGGAAGGCATAGCCATGGATGTCCGTGAGATTGACGGTGCATCTAACAGAGGCATAGATGAGATAAGGGAACTCAGGGAGAATGTCAAATTTTCTCCGCTGTCATCTCGCTACAAGCTTTACATAATTGATGAAGTGCATATGTTGACCAGGGAGGCATTCAACGCTCTCTTAAAGACCCTGGAAGAGCCGCCAGCGCACGTAATATTCGTCTTTGCCACTACGGAGATCCAGAAAATACCGGCGACTATACTATCCCGATGCCAGTGTTTTGAATTCAGAAGAATATCGCTGAAGCAGATCAAGGATACCCTGCGACGAATCTCCGAAAAGGAAGGTGTTCAAATAAGTGAGAAGGGCCTGACATGGGTTGCCGAAGCCGGCGATGGAAGCCTGAGAGACGCACAGAGTATCTTGGACCAGATAATATCATATGCAGGCTTCGAAATCCGGGATCAGGAAGTGGAGGAGATACTGGGACTGACGGACAGACGGTTTCTATTTCGGCTGTCCAAAGCAGTGTTTGAAAGAAATGCCGGCCTTTGCTTAAAGATTATTGAAGAAGGTTATTATGCCGGCCTTGACATGAAATATTTTTATCAGATGCTCATCGGTCATTTCAGAAATTTACTGCTCACCAAGATTGTTGGAAAAGATCACGACCTCTTGGATCTGGGAGATGAAGATGTGGCCAGCCTTACTATGCAGACGGAAGGCGTTTCGCAGGAGACCATCCAGCGCCTATTGGATATGTTGATGGCAGAAGAGGAAAATGTAAGAAGAAGTCAGAATCCGCGCATAAACCTTGAGACGATCCTCGTCAGAATGGCCTATCTGGAGCCGATGATACCAATCGATAAATGGCTTTCCCGCATGGAAGGCCTGGAAAAGAGACTGACTTCAGGAGAGACTGTTCAGGTTAAACAGTCTACGTACGAGTCAAGGGAAACGGACGCAGTTCCTTCCCAAGAACAGGAACTCTTCAAGGTCGCTCAGTCGGGAATGGTTGACGAAGTCCACAGTGGATATGATACGGCCGAAGGTAAAATCATGGAGGATATCTGGGAAGACTTAAAGGGCTTTGTAAAAAAACATAGTTATCCGCTGTTTTCTAAGATTGAGCCCGGCGTATTTCTCGGATACGAAAAGAAGCGTCTAAGGATTGGCTTCCATAAAGATTATATTTTTTTGGATGACATAACAGAAAAGGCTCAGAAAGAACGCCTTACGGAGATATCGAAAGCGTACTTTGGCGATGATGTTACCATCATAATTGAATCTTTGGACACCGAGCAATACAGCCGGCATAACAAGAATCACAATAGTGTCAAAAATAACAACAAGAACAATGATGCAAGGCGGGATGCCCTCAACCATCCGCTTCTGCAAAAGGTTCTGGATGTTTTTGATGGTGCTGTTGTGCGTGAAGTTACAACCAGAGGCAGTAGTGACGATTCTGTAAAATCGTAAGGTACGTTAAGAAAGATCTTTTGCGAAAGCGCCCATAACGAATGGCGAGTTTTTTGAACTCCCACACAGGAGGTATTTAATTGACACATAATTTTGGAAATATCATGAAACAGGCAAAGAAGATGCAGGAAAAAATAGCCAGCATCCAGGCAGAGCTTGGCTCTAAGACCGTTGAAGCGACAGCCGGGGGAGGCATGGTAACCGTTGTGGTAAACGGAAAATTTGAGATCCTGTCTCTTAAAATCGATAAAGAGGTTGTCAATCCGGAAGATGTCGATATGCTTCAGGACCTTATCATAGCGGCAGTTAATGAAGGAATTCGCAAAGCCCAGGAAATGGCAACAGCAGAGATGTCTAAGATTACCGGCGGCTTCAATATCCCCGGTCTGATGTAGTGTGTTTCAAGATGACAGGTTACGCCCTTCCTATAAAACGTTTGATCGGCGAACTCGGGAAATTACCGGGCATAGGGGAAAAGACAGCCACGAGGTTGGCCACATTTATCCTGCGTGCATCCGAGGAAGATGCAAGAAGACTTGCACAGAGCATATTGGAGGTAAAACAGAAGATACGCTTCTGCTCCTTGTGCTTCAATCTCGCCGAGGGAGTTCTCTGTGAAATATGCATGGATCCTACACGAGACAAGAACCTCATATGTGTTGTCGAAGAGCCTGACTCTCTCGTTGCGATAGAAGAAAGCGGGAGCTTCAGAGGAACCTATCATGTACTCCATGGAGCACTCTCGCCGCTGGACGGTATCGGACCGGATCATCTGAGATTACAGGAACTCTTGAAAAGGATAGCGGAGAACGGAGCGGAAGAGATAATTGTGGCAACAAATCCAAGCGTCCAGGGTGAAGCAACGGCCCTTCTCATCAACAAGTCTGTCAAGCCTCTGGGCATCAGGGTAACGAGGATCGCCCTCGGTGTGCCCGTAGGCGGTGATCTTAAATACATGGACAGGATGACACTGTCTAAGTCCATGGAATACCGTAGAGGTCTCTGAAAACCTTTATCAGAAGTTTAGCCAAAAAATAATTGACAAAAAAATACTTGACATGGCCGGAAATTTGTAATAGGTAGCCGGACGTCGTTTCTGTTCATCGTCTTTAAGTCTTTAACAGCTTTTCTACATCAATCCAATCTGGGAGATTTTCCAATGATAGAAGTCAGATGGCATGGAAGAGGTGGTCAGGGAGCGGTCACATCCGTTGAGTTGCTCGCATTGACCGCTATCGGAGAGGGTAAGTATGCTCAAGGTTTTCCGAGTTTCGGGCCTGAGAGAAGAGGGGCGCCGGTTGCGGCATTTAACCGGATTGATGATCACCACATAAAGATCAGATCTCAGATTTACAATCCGGATGTAGTGGTTGTCCTTGATGAGAGTCTCATCGGCATGGTTAATGTTGCTGACGGACTGAAACCGGAAGGCGTACTCATTGTTAACACTGCAAAATCAGCAAAGGAAATTGCGGAAATCACAAAATTCAAGGGTAAGATCGCTACAGTCGATGGGTCATCCATTGCGTGGAAGGAGCTAGGCGTTCCCATTACGAATACAACCATGCTTGGAGCGGTGATCAAGTGTACGAATGCTGTTAAGCTTGAATCAGTGAAAGAGCCAGTGGACCACAGGTTCGGCAGGATCGCCAACAAAAACCTCGCGGCCATGAAAAGGGCATACGACGAAGTCAAAATTAACTAATAAGTGAATGAGTGTTGAGGTATCATATGACAGAGAAAAAGTGGCCAGAAACCTGGCAAGATACAAATCCGGGGCTCATGATATTCAAACCTGGAAGCTCACGGTCATATTTGACCGGAGGCTGGAGGGCACAGAAGCCTATCTGGGATAATACGAAATGCATCAAGTGCGGCGTCTGCTATCTGTTCTGTCCTGAAGCGTGCATAACGGAAGACGCGGAAGGGTTCTTTATGGCAGATCTGAATTACTGCAAGGGCTGCGGCATTTGCTACCACGAATGCTGGCCGCGCGCCATAAAGATGGTAGAGGACTGAGGAGGGATACTTTATGTCGAAACGAATTGGAATGGAAATTGCTATGGCCGCGGCAGAAGCGGTCGCTCTGTGCAGACCCGATGTGATTGCTGCTTATCCCATCACGCCTAACACACATATACCTGAACACCTTGCTGAGATAGTTGCCGACGGGCATCTTGACTGCGAATATATAGCTGTGGAATCCGAGCATTCGGCGCTGAGCGCCTGTACGGGAGCGTCGGCAGCGGGCGCCCGCGTCTTTACGGCGACAAGTTCACAGGGACTGCTGTATATGTATGAAATCGTCCCGGTCGTGCCGTCCATGAGGCTTCCAGTTATCATGTGCCTTGGCAACAGGGCGATATCGGGTCCTATCAACATCTGGAACGATCACAGTGATTACATGTGTGTGAGGGATCTGGGTTGGATTGCAATGTTCGCGTCGAACGGTCAGGAAACCATCGATATGTGCATCCAGGCCTTCAAGATCGGTGAGCATGCGGATGTTATGCTGCCGGTGCTTGTAAATCTGGATGGTTTCCAGCTTACCCATGTGGTGGAGGCGATGATGATGCCGGATCAGGAGGAAGTGGATAAATTCCTCCCGCCGCGAAAACCCTTCGCAGCCCTGCATCCAGATAATGTAGTGTCCATGGGAACTCTGGGCCTACCCGATATCTATAACGAGGCAAAAAAGGCCAATGATGAGGCGCTCATCAATTCGAAGAAGGTCATCCTTGAAATATGGAAAGAGTGGGAGAAGATGTTCGGCCGGAAGTATGAACCCATCATGTCTTATAAGGCGGATGATGCCGATGTACTCATGCTCACCATGGGATCCATGGGTGAAACAGCGCAGGTTGCCATTGATGAGTTGCGTAAAGAGGGTTTCAAGGCCGGACTGTTAGACCTGAAGCTTTACAGACCATTTCCTGCGGATGAATTGAAAAAGGCAGTGAAAGGATGCAAGAATCTGATTGTTATAGACCGGGCTGTTATGTCTGGCGGTGCTGCTGCTCCTCTCTGTGCCGAGGTAAAATCCGTCCTGTATGATGAGCCGGATCGTCCCGTGATAACGAACGATATCATCGGCCTCGGTGGTCGTGACGTGAAGGTCGAAGACTTTATAAAAATCTTCAAGAAGGCAGCCAAGGCTAAACCCGAGAGAGCATATGAAATTTATGGAGTGAGGGGATAATCATGAAGAGTATCGTAGAAAATTTTGATTTGTTTGCCCCAAAGCTGGTTGATAAAGAGGAATATTATAGTTCAGGACACCGCGCCTGCCAGGGTTGCGGTGAAGCATTAGCAATCCGCCTGATGGCCAAGGCTTTGGGTAAAGATACGGTAGTGACCAATGCTACGGGATGTATGGAAGTTACTGCTACCCCTTATCCGACGACGGCATGGAAGCTTCCGTGGATACACGTGGCGTTTCCGAATTCCGCTTCCGTTGGTGCCGGTGTTGAGTCCGCCTTGAAAGCCCTCCGCAGAAAGGGAAAAATAGCGGACAGGGATATAAAGGTGGTTTCCATCGGAGGCGACGGGGGGTCCTTTGACATCGGTTTTCAGGCCATTTCCGGAGCCATGGAGCGCGGTCACAACATGATCTATATCGTCTACGACAACGAAGCCTACATGAACACAGGCATTCAGCGTTCCGGCGCAACACCCTACGGGGCATCGACAACTACGAGACCCGCTGGTAAGGCAAGCGTTGGAAACACTACGTGGAAGAAAAACATGGCCGAGATCATGGTTGCCCATAAAGTGCCCTATGTGGCCACGGCTTGCCACAGCTACCCATTTGATTTTATGGATAAAGTCAAAAAAGCAAGAAAAGTGAACGGTCCCGCCTTCATCCATTGTCTGGCCGTCTGCCCGACTGGATGGCGGTCTTCCTCGGATACGTGCATCAAGATGGGACGCCTGGCTGTGGAGACCGGTGTATTCCCGCTTTACGAAGTGGAAAACGGGAAATACAGAATGACCATCGAGATGCCAAAGAAGCTTCGGCCTATGGAAGATTATCTGAAGCCTCAGGGACGGTTCAGGCATCTCACGCCGGATCAGATTGAGATTTTCAGAAAAATGGCAATGCTTGAATACAACAAAGTGTTGGAGAGGATTAAGAATTCAAGATCCTGGTCGGATATGACAAGCTAAGATGCTAATTATACAGGATAAGGTGATTGAGGTATGAAGACAGAGAAGACCAAAAAGAAATCGGTTAAAGACATCATAAAGAAATACGAGGGTGACAAGACTGCAATGATAGCCATCCTTCAGGATGTCCAGGAAGAATTCAGATATCTGCCAAAAGAAGCACTTTCCTCTATCAGTCAGCAGATGGATGTGCCCCTTACCAGGATTTATGAGATTGCAACATTTTACAACGCCTTCAGCCTCAAGCCTCGGGGCAAGAACCTGATTGAGGTTTGTGCCGGGACGGCGTGTCACGTTCAGGGGGCGGCCAATCTGATGGATAGGATGGAGAGAGATCTGAAGATTTCTTGTGGCGAAACGACGAAGGATAAGAAGTTTACCCTCGAGGAGGTCAGATGTCTCGGATGTTGCAGTCTGGCCCCTGTCGCGAGAATAAGCGGTAACATTCATCCTAACTTAACGCAGGACCAAATTCCGAAGGTTTTGACAAATTATAAATAATAGGGGTGGAAAAGTGAGTAAGATCAATACACTTGAAGATTTAAACAAGGCAGCGAAAAGAGGGCTGGAATCTATCATCCCATCAAAAACGAAAATCATGGTCGGAATGGCGACGAGTGGGATTGCCTCGGGGGCCCAGGAGGTCTACAATGCCTTGGAGGCAGAGATAAAGAAACGGAAGCTGGATTTTGTCCTTAGCAGAACGGGAGCTATGGGGATGGATTGCATAGAGCCCCTTGTGGATGTCCTGCAACCGAACAAGCCACGTCTGGCATACAGCAAGATGACCGCCAAGAAGGTACCGGAAGTTATCGACCAGATTGTAAAAGGTGCTACGAATGGCAACAAACCCGCTTACAGAATGGATGAGGAAGACTTCATCTGTCTGAATGAAAAGAAGCCTTATTTTAAGGGCGCCGTTCCGAAAGATCTGGCAGATATACCAAAGATAGGGGATGTCAAATTCTATAAGAAACAGTTGAAGTTGGCCACCAGAAACTGTGGGATGATCAATTATGAGAGTATAGATGAATACATCGCCAAGGGCGGTTACTTCAGCCTTCTTAAGGCCCTCACTAAAATGAAACCAGATGAGATCGTCGATGAGATCATTGCTTCGGGTTTGAGGGGTCGTGGAGGTGGAGGTTTCCCCGCCGGTGTCAAGTGGCAGACATGCAGGCGCGCTCATGGAGACATTAAGTACGTTATCTGCAACGGAGATGAGGGAGACCCCGGCGCTTATATGGATAGAAGTGTTATGGAAGGTGACCCCCATAGTGTAATTGAAGGAATGATCATTGGCGCTTTCGCCATCGGTTCCAGTCAGGGATTTATTTACGTAAGAAACGAGTATCCCTTGGCCGTGAGGAATCTGCAAAGGGCAATTGACCAGGCGAGGGAATATGGTTTCCTCGGGAAAAATATTTTCAATACAGGGTTTGATTTTGATCTGAGAATAGGCAAGGGTGCAGGCGCCTTTGTCTGCGGTGAATCGACGGCATTGATGACGTCGCTGGAAGGCAAAGCCGGCGAGCCGAGGGCAAAATATATCCATACAGTTGAGCACGGGCTTTGGGATAGACCATCCAATTTGAATAATGTGGAAACATGGGCGAATGTGCCCGCCATTATCAGCAGAGGAGCCAAGTGGTTCTCGAGTATTGGTTGTAAAAATAATTCAGGAACAAAGGTCTTCTGTCTCGTAGGTAAGATAAACAATATCGGAATGGTCGAGGTGCCAATGGGGATACCGCTGAAAGATATTATCTATGAGATTGGTGGCGGGATTCCTGGCGGCAAGAAGTACAAGGCTGTACAGACCGGTGGTCCATCGGGTGGATGCCTTCCCGATAAGCTGATAGACATTTCTGTTGATTTTGATTCACTGTGGGATGCTGGCTCCATGATGGGTTCCGGCGGTATGATTGTCATGGATGAAACAACCTGTATGGTTGATATAGCACGGTATTTCATCGACTTCCTCGAATTTGAATCCTGCGGTAAGTGTGTTCCCTGCCGGGAAGGGGTTCACAGGATGAATGAAATCCTGTATGACATCTGCGAAGGCAAGGGAAAGCAGGGTGATGTTGAGCTCCTGGAGTCCATGTCCCAGGGAATCGTTGATGGTGCCTTGTGCGCCTTGGGCAGCACGGCTGCGAATCCAGTTTTGAGTACCCTAAAGTATTTCCGGGATGAGTATGTTGCTCATGTTCGGGACAAAAAGTGTCCTGCCGGTGTCTGCAAGGCTCTGATCACTTTCAAAATCAATGCGAAAAAATGCACGGGATGCGGCGTTTGCCTCAAAAAGTGTCCCTCTGCGTGCATAACTGGTCAGAAAAAGAAGCCACATGTGATTGATCAAGAAGTATGTATCAAGTGCGGTGTTTGTAAAGATAGCTGTAAATTTGATGCAATAAGCATAGAATGAAGGTAGGGGAAATGGTAAACTTTATCATAGATGGTAAGAAGGTTGAGGCTAAAGAAGGGGCAATGGTGCTTCAGGTTGCCCGTGAAAATGGCATAGTGATTCCAACCCTGTGTTGTCATGAGTCAGTAGCTCCGTCAGGAGCATGCCGCCTCTGTGTGGTTGAGGTCAAGAAAGGCAAGAGAACGAGGATCGTGACTTCATGCCTGTATCCTGTTGATGAAGGTATCGTTGTTGAAACGAGAACCGAAAGGGTTTTAAATGTCCGGCGTCTCGTTATGCAGCTTCTCATGGCAAGGTGTCCTGAGTCCGACGTGCTTAAGGATATGGCTAAAGAGATGGGCATTGAACCGCAACCAGCCTTTCATCCTGAAACAGACAAAGGGAAGTGCGTACTATGCAGACTTTGTGTCAAGGCCTGTGAAGATGTTGTGGGTGTGAGTGCCATTGGCTTGTCTGGCAGAGGCAAAGACAAAAAAGTTGGACCCCCATTCGTCGAGGATTCCAAAACCTGTATCGGATGCGGTGCGTGCGCGTATATCTGCCCGACGGAGCATATCGTTATGGAAGCAACGGACGGCAAACGGAAAATCTGGGGACGTTCGTTTAAGATGCAGTCCTGCGACAAGTGCGGCAGATATTTTGCCCCCGTTGACCAGATAAAGTGGATTAGCAAGAAAACGGGGACTCCGCTTAGCGAACTCGGGACCTGCATAAGCTGCAAATAAGTAATACAATTGGAAATGCCTTTATAGGCATAAGCTGTTTGAAACGGTGGCACAGTCAGAAATGAATGAAGCCCCGCACGTGGAATTTGTCACTGCTCCTGGCATCGTGCAGTCGAATGATATTGACATACATGATGAGGCACCCTATATTTTACTTATAAAAGACTAAATCTTTTGCACATATTGATCAAGAGGCTGCAAAGGGGGGAACGATAGATGGGCGAAAAAATAGACATGATAACTGTCGATATGAATGCGGCCCGGCTGCCAGAGGATCTGGAGAGGTATAAGGCAAAGGCTGTCAAATTGGGCGCAACCAGGGCCACAATTGTGAGCGTAAATGAGATTCCCGTGGATGAAAGAATTGTGCTGAAATGTCAGATACCGCGGTGTTTTGGATACGGCACCAGTGCGCACTGCCCGCCTCACACATTGAAACCGGCAGAACTACGGGACATCCTCACTGGGTTCCAGTGGGCCGTCTTTTTTACCCTCGATGTTCCGCCCGAGGTTATAGTAAGAGACAGGGCCACGATAAAAGAAAGAGAGTCTGCATATCAGAAAATATTTAATATCGTGAATGAGATCGAGTCCATGGCCTTTTACGATGGCCACTACCTGGCATTCGGCTTTGCAGCCGGGTCTTGCAGGCATACGTTCTGCAGCCAGCAGGAGAGCTGTCAGGCCCTGGAGGGCAAGAGGTGCAGGATATCTCTCCGCTCCCGGCCTTCCATGGAAGCCGTAGGCATTGATGTTTATAAAATGGCCGCCACAATTGGGTGGGACATCTACCCTATAGGCAGCAACGCCAAACCCGAAGCGATATCCAAAGGGACTCTGGCGGGGATCATTATCATACAGTGATCTCTTACCCGATTTCTCAGCCGCATGGTAACCAACATCTATGATTCAGCGTTGAGCCAGTTCGGTGTCAAGCTCAATCAGGTAAGCATACTGGTCTTTGTCCATCTGGCCGGGGAAGTCGGATATGATGTCTTGTGTAGAAGGCTGAAGATGGAAAAATCAACGGCCAGCAGAAACATAGAGCGCATGAAAAGAAAGGGGAGGCTTAACATCGTATCCGCCAAGGAAGAAAGAAGGAAATTCTTGAGAATTGCTCCTGCCGGAGAGGTTCTCTTGGGAAAGGTGCACGGAGTGTGGGAAGACGCGCAAAAGAAGGCCCTAAGTCTGCTTGGAGAAGAGGGAGCAGAAGTCCTCTGTAGCATTGCGAACGGAATATGGAAGAAAGATAAGGAACGATAAGGACTCTAAACGAAAAAAGTGTATATATAAAGAGGAGGAAGAATATGAAAAAAAGAATTAAGGAATTTGCATTAAATCTTGGGATTGACGATGCTGGAGTTGCATCTGCCGCCGATTATCATAGTCCCCGCTCGCCAAAG
>PDVH01000301.1_pt1 | contig 12811 bp, 22 predicted proteins | sample 1369781 | NCBI WGS metagenome assembly PDVH01 (sample SAMN07795378, study PRJNA414565) | Alkali sediment metagenome, whole genome shotgun sequencing project. | isolation source: glacial lake sediment | place: Bosnia and Herzegovina: Donje Bare Lake | collected 2016-06
TCTCGATCTTGCTGAGCTCCTGGAAATCCTTAATCACCGGTTTCCGCAGTTTAGCTTCTACCAGCCCCGCGAACCACCCTGGTGCAAAGAACGGCTCCAGGGACGTGAACGGCGCAGCGACGAACGCGGTCAGAATCGAAAGCGGGTGACCCCTGGCTATGGCGACACCGACACCAGCCAGAATCCCATGGACCAGGAACCAGATCAGGAAGATGTCTTTTATCTTATTCCACGGGTCGATCCCTGTCGAATAGAAAATCCAGGCGATCACACCAAAGAAGATTACCGGGATAGCGACCTCGACGACCTTCACAAGGTTGAACCGTTTCTTTGGGATCTGCTCAAGCTCCTGCAGGTTCGCATTGAGCTGCTGACCCTCCAGATGTTTCTTGATGCCAGCCAGATGCCCGGCACCCACGACCGCGACGACTTTTCCTTTCTTGCTTTCCTCATAGATCTTCTGCGCGATGTACTGATCCCGCTCGGTAATCAACACCTTAGAGGCGCTGGGTGCAATCTTGCTGAATTCCTCCATCATCTGAGAGAGGACATCCTGTTTCATCAGCTCCTTTAGATCAAGCTCCTCAAGCTCCTCCTCATCGTACCCGATCATCGCTTTGAGGAACTCCCAGACGATCCGGAACTTCTCACGAACCCCCATCAGACGCCAGGCGCGCTTCAGCGTCACTGTGATGTCACGGTCGACCAACGCGACCTTGAGATGAAATTTATCTGCCTCCTGCATCGCGGCGAACATCTCAGAACCTGGCTCCACTCCGTACTCCTCACCCAGCTTCCGCTGGATCGAAGAAAGGAACGTCTGCGCGAGCATAAAATACGCGTTATTCGATTTGATAAGCGCGGTCACCGGAGTGTTTTCCCATTTATCCTTTTTAGAAATCGAATCATATCGTCGCTGGCACAGCTCGACAGCCACAATATCAGGTTTATACGTCTCAATGGCGTGTCGTACCTCAAGGACACTCTCCTCGGAAATATGAGCAGTACCGATAAGGATGATGTTATCAGAGATTTTTTCTTCCAAAGGTCTCTCCTTTGAGCTGTTTCTATCCGCAGAGATTTCAAAAAACAATTTTAAATTTCCGCTTCGAAGTCCTCAACGGCCGCCTTGAAGTCCTCATCGGACTGGATCTTCCCTTGCTCCCGCAGGATCGCCCGCGCAAGCAGCCAGTAGATCAAGGCAAGAGCACGTCGACCTTTATTGTTCGTCGGAATCACATAATCAATGTATTTGGTCTCATTGTTCGTATCACACAAGGCGATTACCGGGATGCCGATGTTCTTTGCCTCATGCAATGCCTGGATATCAGCCAGCGGGTCGGTCAGCGAAATGATCTCCGGTTCAAGGAATGTCTTCGCATTCGGATTCGTCAACGTCCCTGGTTGGAATCGGCCATCAAGCACCTGAATCCCGGTCATCTCCCCGAGCTTTCGCACCGGTTTCTGCCCGTACTGCCGAACAGAGACAACAAGGACTTTCGCAGGGTCGTATTTCGCGAGAAACTTCGCGGTCGCCTTAATCCGTTCATCGGTTTTCTTCACATCGATGATGTACAATCCATCGTTCCGAACTTTGTAGATGAACTCCTTGATATCAGCGGTTTTCTGTCTCGTGCCAATATGGACACCTGATGTCATGTAAATTTCTTCGGTAACCATCATGGTCTGTTCTGGTTCCATTGATTGCTTTTCTTCCGCCATAGTCGTGCCTCAAATCTATGCCTTTATCTCCTTTTGTTTCACTGTAATGGGAATAGCGTTTTCGTCATACTCAAGCATCGCGATCTCAACGGGGTCAATCATGTCTTTGGGTACCTCCGCCAGAACCGTGGGTGCCCCCATAGAGAGTTGTAAGGCTCGTGCGCCAATGATGCGTGCTTTTTCAAAGCGAGTATACGTCACAGTCTTCCTCCGAAGCATCGGGATAGGTAGAAGCCCAAATAACAGAAACCTTTAAAAATATTGCCCTTAAATACCCCTGTTTTTCACAAGTACTAGGGTTTTTACAGAACAGGAGGCAAGGTCGGTCGCAGTCATCCTGCTTGAGAACTCATCGTCCAGCGCCAGCTGCATATCGACGATGATATCCCGGAGCAGCCGGTCGATGCGGTTGTTTTCGAATTCTTTCACCCCATCGATGTCAGAATAAATCTTTCCCATATAATTCCCCTCATTTCGATGTATTTCAATATTGTAGAGAACTTCCTCCATCTTCAAACACCCTCTTTCTCTTTATTCACCCAATAAAATAGAATCCCTATAATAATCTTTTGGAATATTTCGCTTGCTTACAGCATACGTTCGATGAGTGTGTTGATCGCGTCCTTACGGTACCCAAGCGAGCCTTTATTCACAAACGATCGTTTCACCGTCCGGTGGCCCTTCTTTGGTGGGTTGAGTCGGAACAATGGTTTGACCTCGGGGATGTCCTTGAGGGCTACCTTATTGTCGATGATCGCCTCAGAGAGTTTCTCAAAAGTATGATACGGTGCCGCCTTTTTGAGGTACTCCTCGGTCAGGGGCTTATAGCCGATCAGTTTTCCTCTCGCGGACAATAGTTTCATCAGCGTTTCTTTGTTGATCTCACCCCAGGTGGTATAGTCTTTCACCATCTGAAGCATTCCTTTGTACACCACATTTTCTTCCAACAGCACACAGTGGTTCGCGCGTGTCAACCGCAACAGCTGCATTGTTTTTTTAATATCAGGCTTTACGTTCACTGTGCCTCTGACTCTGATAACCGCATACACCATGGATTTATCCCTCCGTTTTCACCGGGGCAGCTTGCTCTTCTTTGACGGGCAGCCCGATGCTTCCCTGAATAATCCCAAGTTTACTCATCTCATGTTCCGTAATCCGCATCTCTGCGTTCTTCTTCAAGGCGTCATAGACACCCTTGGCGTAGTTGACCACCGTCTTTGTTTTTCCTTCCGTAAACGCCCAGCAGTCGTTGATGCCAGCGAGCCGGAGGATCTTCTTTGCCACATCACCGGTCGCAAGACCAATGCCACGCGGCGCTGGTTTGAAGGTGACCTCGACAGACCCGCTTTTACCTGTAACTAAAAACGGAATCGTATGAGGAGTCCGGCATCCGCATTCCCAGGATCCACACCCGCGTCGTATCTGAATCATGTTCATCTTTGCATTCTCAATGGCTCGTTTGATGCTTAAACCGACTTCTTTGCCTTTTGCTTGGCCAAGACCGACGAACCCGTCTTTGTTGCCGACTGCAACGGTGATCACGAAGGTGATCACGAATTTCACTCGTCGCCCTGAGTCCGTCATCCGCTGCACCATCTTTACGTCGATGACTTCATCCTCGACGGTTGGTAAGAGAAGGTCAACGATCTCAGGTTCTCGCAATGGCAACCCGGATTTCAACGCATCGCTCATGTTTGTGATCTCGCCGTTTTTCACCATCTTTCCTAGTCTTGTCTTTGGTGCCCATATGATGGGTGCGGCCCCCTCATCAAACTGTCTGCGTCGTCCCCTGGGTGCATTTCCACGTTCTCGTCCAGCCATACTTATTCCTCTTTGTCTCCTTTCATCTTTGTTTTGATATCACCAACGAGCGGTTTGATTTCCTTGTTGAGGTGTGCGCCAAAGATTCTGTCGTCTTTGGGCAGCATCTGCGCATCATGAGGGCATTCGATCCCTGCGTCCAGCACTCCTTTCAATGAGGCAAACAGGGTGCTGCCGACCGTAGGATGGTACAAACCGATATCCAACACGCCCTGTTCAATTCCTTTTTCCTTTGCCCGTTTCCCTGCGAGAAAACCCGTCAGGTACGCTGCTGGTGTGTTTGAAACAGAATATTTCCAACCATAGTCTTTTGTAAGCTCATTGGAAATAGCGGATGCAAGTATTTTATCACCCTGAGGATTATACTCGACGAACTGCACACGAATCGCTTTTAACGATTTTCGAACGACAATGCGTGGTTTCTTGCTTCGGAGCAGTTTCAATCGCAACCGGTAATTGGTTTTCCGTTCACGGTGTCTCCGTGGTTTGACATGGTACCGAGGTCCTGATTTCATTGTTTCTCCTCCTTGATGATATTGTCTGTGAGAAGATGTGATTTCAGATGTTGTTTACTTCGGAAGACGCCCCCTTTTGCTTTCCGGTAATACTGCCGGTAGGTGTGTGCGTCAATCTTTGAGTCCTGCCGTAATCGTGCATGCTTCGGTCCTTTCCGTGATCCTTGGCCCGTGCGTCGTCCTTTCTTGCGCTGGTTCAGCACATAGTTGTGTCGCCCACGGGAATTGCCTTGTTTCGGGATGCTTTTGACGGCGCCACCGTTGATCAAAATTTGCACATCGTTCCGTGTCACTGCCTTGGCAATCTCTTCAAGCCTATCGGGATCCATCCAGACTTTTGTCCCACCGCATTTCAATATGGATGCAGCCATTCTGCGTTGATTTCGTAAATCGGTCATCGAATTACGCCCCCATGTTCAATACTCTGATAGTCAGTTCATCTGCTCGTTTGGCGATCTCCAAGCGTTTCTTCGTCCCGACCGTACCGCCAATGCGAACCGCCTGTTTCTTCGGGTCAATGGTTTCAAGTTCCTTCACCGTATGAACCATGACTTCCTCAAACCCGGATGCATGGAGTCCACGGACGAGCTTCGGTGCACGGAAACCGACACGGACTTTACTGGGTCGATACTTCAGGTTCATCCGCAGTTTCGAGGTATACCCCGTGGGTCGTCTCCAGTTCTTCGGGATCCGTTTGTACCGGAATCCCTCGTCCCGCAGGAAATGCGGGGTCCGTTTCTTGATCTGCCGGCGGATCACCAACTGCTCCTTTTCTTTTGCGTCCAACTGTGGCTTTATCTTCGAGTGGTACGCCCCTTCTTTCTGCTCAACGATTTCCACTGCATGTTCGGTCTTCTTTGCTGGTTCCTCTTCTGCTTTCGCCTCAGCTGCTTTCTTCGTGGTCTTCTGTTTTTTCTCCTTGAGCTGGTCCAGGATTTCTTTTGCGTTCTTCTCGGTGATTCCTTTGAGCTTCGTCAGATCCTTTATTTTTGCTTTTTTCAGTTTCTCTAGTGAATCGTATCCGTTATCATACAGGAGTTTCGCTTTTGCTTTGCCAACACCCTTTAATGCCTCGAACTCCTTTAACACTGCTTCTTTTGTCATGGTTTACCCTCTTTTTACAATGTAGATGCCGTCTTGGAACACCCGGATATCCCGATTCTTCACCTTGGTCGCTCGTTCGATATTCGCGGCGGTCTGTCCTACCTTTTCTTTGTCGGCGGCCGAAAGGGTGATTTGGTCCCCTTTGACTTCCACTTTGACGTTCTCAAGGATCTCTGCCTTCCGCGGGAAACGCTCCCCAAGGAAGTTCTGGATGAGAAGGTGATTACCCTCGACGCTGGTTTTAATAGGGAAATGAGAAAACACGGTTTTCATCTTACATTCAAAGCCCTGGCTGACTCCTTTGATCATGTTCTTGATGTGGGCTTTATAGGTGCCGATCAACGCTTTTTCTTTCCGACGAGGATTCTGCGAACAGGAAATATGAACAACGTTACCGCTCACCACAAGCTCGATCTTGGGGTTGGAGAGGATCTTTGAGATCGACCCTTTCTGCCCTTTTGCATGAACAGTTTTCCCTTCGATGCTGACCTGGATGCCTTCAGGGATTTTGATTTCTTCTTTTATAGTGGCTTTCTTTTCCATGGGTATCACTCTTTAGTACACATACGCGAGGAGTTTTCCTCCGATGCCTTTCTTTCGTGCTTCGTCATGACCGATGATACCTTCGGTGGTGGTAAGGATGAGTAACCCGAAATCACGTGCGGGGAGGTACCGAGCCTCCCATTTATCCATCTCGTTGACCTTGATGGGATAGCGTGGTTTGATAACACCGCAGTTATTGATGCTTCCGAGGAGTTCGATCTGATAGACTCCTGCTTTCCCGTCCTCGACGAACTCGAAATTCCCCAGGTACCCTTTCTCCTTCAGGAGGGTCAGGACTCCGCCGATGAGTTTCGATGAGGGACGGATAATGCATTTATGGATTCCTCGTACCTCTGCGTTCCTGATAATTGATAATGCATCTGCCAATGGATCGTTTAACATAATCTTCAACAACCTCTAATCGTATTTTTTAAAACCCATTTCTTCTGCTTTGTCTCGGAAACACTGTCTGCATAGATGAAGTCCATAGCGTCGGATAATCCCGCGTTTTCTGCCACATTGCTCACATCCGATTTTCCTGCCGTAAATTTTCTTTCTCTCCTTGATCCTCATTCTACGACCTCGACGTTAAATTTTTCTGTGATAAACTTCATGGTTTGTTCTCGATTCAGCTCATGGCGTTGTGGTATTTTCCGTCTATCAATCCGGCGATGTTTAATCCGGTACCCCGGATTTTCGACCGTGACGCAGATATCCATCCCGAAGATACCGATGTTCGGATCGTATTTCTGTCCTTCAAAGAGCGTATGGTCTGGTACCCCGAATGAGAAATTCCCTTGGCTGTCAAACGAATACTCTGAGATTTTGTTCTCCCGTATCTTCAAAGCGCTGACAAGAAACGTCTCAGCGGCTTTCTTCCGCAGGGTGACTTTGCAGCCGATTGGCATGAATTTCCGCAGCCCCCAGTCCTTGTTGGTTGTTTTCGAGAGGGTCTGCACTGGTTTTTGTTTCGTGACTCCTTCCAAGACTGATTCAGCCTTCTTGAGTTTCTCCCCTGCTTCGCCGACACCAATGTTCACGGTGACTTTCGCGACATGTGGTTTCATGGGGTTCTCTTTTCTTTTTTTCTTGGAAGCGGATTTTTTTGAACGTGTTGAAGTCTTATGGGTCTTTGCCGTGGTCGCCTTTTTTGCGCTCATTACATTTTCACCTCAGGCAGTGTGATCGCAGGTTTTGTCTTCCCGATGGGAAACACATGGTCCGCGATCGTGGAGAATTCTTTTTCTCCTTTCAGATTCACGAGATTAGGTTTTGAGGATGCAACGGTATGGACCTCTTCGATGCTAGCGATTTCCCCGATGTGGGTCCCACCGATGATCATTGAGACGGTTCCTTTATCGAATTTGTAGACCTCGTCTATCTTGTTTTCCTTAAATGCGATTTTCAGGACGTCCCCGGTTTTATACTCGTCTTTTTCCACGAGCTTGTTCTTCCCGTCATGCAGGTTCAGCTGTACTTTCTTTCCTTTTACGATGGTCTTATTTTGTATGCGGCAGAGTTTCCATTCTGCATCGCTTTCTGAAATGGGGATTAAGGCAAGCTTCCCGTTTCTATCATAGAGGATACGGAGGTATTTCCGCATCTTGGGGATCGTGATAACGTCCATAAGGCCGCAGGGGAACTTGAAGTTCTTCCGTTTCACCCCATCGACGAGGATATCTCCGTTGGATACGATTTTTCGTGCTTCTTTATACGTGTCGCACAACAGGAGATAATCACGGACGACTAACCCGAGTGGGATTGACTGTGCCAATGGATGTGGTCCTGGCGCGGCACGGATCGTCAACGCGCGCTCTTTCCTGTGGATACGCAGTACCCGTGGTGCTGCGAGTCTTTTGAGGTGTTTGCTCATGGTTCACCTTCTTCTTTTTTCTTTTTCGTTGTTTTTTTAGACGGAGTTTTTTTTGCCGCTGGTTTCTTCGGTGGTTCCTCAGCGTCGATTTTTTCGCTTTTCTCTTCTTGTTTTTCTTCTTTGACTTCTGGCTCAACGATCTCTTCGGGGGTTTCTGTTGTTTCCTCTTCTTTGGCTGGTTCCTGCGGTTCTTCTTTTTGTTTTTCCTCTGCTGCTTTTACTGCTTCCTCTGCCTTGGCTGCCTCTTCTGCGGCTTTCTTTTCTGCTTCTTGGAGTTTCAGTTGTTCTTCCGCTTCTTTTTCGATTTCTTTCTTCGCAGTCTCCGAGAGTCCTTTCTCGAGTTTCTGCCGTCGCCATTTATCCGTGACGTTCAATTTCGTGATAAGTAGGGTACTCGCATGGATTGGTTTGGCCAGTTTCGTCCCTTTTGCAGTGGTGATGGTGACTCCTTCGATTTCCACGGTTTGGTCTTGAACGTTTACTTTTGAGATTTTATCTTCATGACCCCGGTAGCTTCCACGCATGACTTTAACGGTATCTCCTTTCACAACCGGGACGCTACGCCGGTCGTATTTCAACAGCAGGTTCTCTGCAAGATGGGACGACATCCATTTTCTCTTCTTGTGGAGAGGAGCGTTATGGAGATTGTAGCGTTGCTTTCTTGGTTTTGTTGATATCATATCACTCACTTTACAGGATTGTTGCTGCTAACGCAGCGATCTTTGGCCACCGTTCCGCCGCTTCAATGGCGACGGGGCCTTTAATCATCGTTCCTTTCGTTTCTCCGGTATCGGTGATGAGCACGGCAGCGTTATCCTCGAACTGTACCATCAGGCCATCCGGACGTCGGAACGGGCGTCTCTGACGCACGATGACGGCTTTGAGGATTTGTCGTCTCATCTCTGTTGCCCCTTTTTTTACGCTGACGATGACTAAATCTCCGACGCCAGCGGTGGGGGTTCGACGATGGACTCCTTTAATCTTGACGGTCATGATGATTTGTACGACTTTTGCACCGGTGTTATCGATACATGTTAGACGGGCGCCAACCGGCAACCCTCGCATTACTCTACCCGCTATTCCTTTCATGTCTTCTCACCAATCTTACACTTTTTCTATCGTGACGAACGAAACTGTCTTGCTTAAGGGTCGGCATTCTGCTATCCGTACGGTGTCACCAGCTGCGAGATGCATACAAGGCGGACAATGCGCATGATACGTTGAGGTCCTTTTTTCGTACCGTTCGTATTTCTTCACATAGTGCATGAATTCTCGCTGAACGGAAACGGTGTTCTGCCTTTTTGTTGATACGACGGTACCCATGAGGACCTGTCCTCGTACGGGGAGCGTCCCATGAAACGGGCAATACGTATCGGTACAGCTCTCGCTGGGTGGTTTGACGTTTAACCCTATGTCTCGTGCTTGTTTTTTTTCTGCCAATGTGTTCACCTTGTCTTTTTTATCCTATCTTCAGGTCGATGGACCAATCGTGATCCGTTCACGATGGTCTGTTTACCATGATATTCAAACGCGAACGTCGCGGTTTCCTTTGCGATTCGTTTATGTTTCTTTTCGATTTCTATGAGGAAGGTCTGTTGTGTCTCATCGATGATTCGGCCGGTTTGATGCACCCATGTGGGGTCGGTGCATTCGATGATGCACACCGTCCTGCCGATGAGTTCGTCGCTGGTGATCGGTTCATGTTCCATGGAACGACCTTCCTTGACGCACCAGGTGCGTCGGTTTGGTTTCTTAGATCACGTCAACAGTGAATCCGAGTTTTTCCAATGCTTCTTTTACCCGTGTTCGATGGTCCCCTTGGAGCTCGATGCGGCCTTCTTTTATGGTTCCGCCGCAGGCGCAGATAGATTTGAGGTTGCTGACCAGTGCGTTCATGTCAAGGTCATGGGGGTTCAGTCCGTCTACGACGGTCATTGTCTTCCCATACCGCCTCTTGTCGACCGCAATCGTGATGCTTTGCTGTTCACGCGCTATCTCTTCACAGACACAGATTTCCTTGGGGAGGCCACATTTTGGGCATATATCACTCATTTGTGTTCTCCTTCCTCCTGCATGATCGTAAGAATCCTGGCGATCGATTGTCGTATCTGCCGAATCTTACCAGGAGAAGGTGATGATCCTCCCATGGCGGATATCCCGCGTTCATGCATAAGTTCTTCTTTCAATTCTTTGAGTTTTTCACCCTGTTCTTCAGGGGTCATCTGTCTGATTTCTTTAACTTTGAGAGCCATCTTCAGTACCCTCTTCTAATATTTTCCGAATGTTTTTCACAATCAATTCAGCGGTTTTATTGCCAATCCCATCGATCGCGATAAGATCATCAAGGTTCATCGTGTAGAGCTCCTCAAGGGAGGTGATCTTTGCTTTTTCGAGTTTTTTTACCACCGACGGTCCGATCCCCGGTATCTTTGTGATTTCGCTGATATCTGTTTTTTTCTCAAGTTTCGGCTCCGGTGCCTTTACTTCGACTTTGATTTCCGGTTTGGCTTCCTCTTTTTCTTTAGTCGCAATTTTGTAGGTGATCTCATCAGGGAGCTTTGCATCAGGTCTCATGATTCTGACTTTCACACCAAGCACGCCTGGTTTGAGCTTCGCGGTCGCATAGCCGATATCCATGACTTCCTTTGCGGTTTCCCCGCAGTATTTCACATGGCCTTCCGTGAACTTCTCCGTCCGGTGTCGTTCTCCTGTCAATTTGCCGGCGAGGATAACCTGGCAGCCCTTTGCACCAGCCTGCATGATCCGTCGTACCGTCGAATGTCCTGCTCTTCTGAAATGCCACCCTCGTTCGAGTGCCTCTGCAAGTTTCTCAGCCATGATCTGGGCGTTCAGGGACGCATTCGAGCCTGCTTCCTGTATCTCGCTTTGTGGGTTGTCGACATTAAAATTGGTTCGAATGGAATCAGTCAGTTCCTTTATCTTCGCCCCGCTCTTCCCGATAACCATGCCAGGTCGTTCGACAAGAATGTTGACTCTGGTCCCAATCGGAGTCCGCTGGATGTTCATTCCCCCGAAACCAGCTCCTTCGATTTCCTTTACCAGGAACTTTTTTATCAACGATCGCTTGGCATTCTCTCTGATAAACTTGCGTTCATTTGCCATTATTCTACCTCTTCAAGAATGATTTCGACATCGGTGGTCGTTTCATTTTTATCGGTCGCCCTGCCATGCGCTCGTGGCATCATCCCTCTGATGACTCTTCCTTGATACGCTGAGATATGGGTAATTTTCATTTTATCGACATCGAACCCTTTGTACTCTGCGTTGTTCTCCGCATTTTCGACGACCTTGAGCATGTAGCGAGCTGCTTTCTCCGGGAAACTCCCTGGTCCTATTCCCTTCTGGTGCAATCGTTTCTTCTTATGGTACACCGCGGGCAGCGGTCGCTTCAGTGCGATGATTTCCTCGAGATACTTTTTCGCTTCCTCAATGGACATCCCATGTAACGCATGGGCAAGGTTCATTGAGTCTTTCTGGGAACAATGCAGTTCGTATCCGAAGGCTCGTGCGCTTTTTTCCGGGTCTTTCTCAGCTGAATATTTTGGCATGGTTCATCACTTCAATGGCATGAATTTAGAACCTCTGGTTGCTCCTACTCCAGGTCCTGTATGTTTCACTTTCTTACGGGTTAATGCAAATTCACCAAGGAAATGCCCGATCATCTGGGGCAGGATACTCACTCGTTCGAAATCCTTCCCGTTATGAATAAGGATGTTATGACCGACAAAAGAAGGTAAGACAATCATATTCCTGCAATGGGTCTTTATCAAATCCCCTTGCTTTGCGTTCTTGACATCGATCATGAGTTTATTCTCATCCTTGGACAATCCTCGCTTCAGGGTCCGACGGGACCGCGAGGTAAGCATCGGGAGTAATTCTTCGACAGAGAGTTTTTGGAGATCTTCAAGGGTCTTTCCATGAAACTGGAATTCCTTTTTTCGAATCTCGACTTTTTTCCGGTCTCTTTTCCGTCTGCTTTTCGCGGCTGATCCAAATTTTATTTGTGCCATGGTTATTACCTTCTTCCAGTTCTTCGAGCAGCAATATTCCCGACTTTTCTACCAGGTGGTGCACCGCGTGGGACACAACTTGGTTTTCCGACATGCTGATGACTTCCACCGCCGTGGGGATGATCGACCGGGTTCATGGCAACACCACGTACCACGGGGTAATTTCTTCCTTTCCCACGGGACGCATGCCATTTTTTCCCTGCTTTTAAGAACGGTTTATCTTGTCGTCCGCCGCCAGCGGCGATTCCAACAGTTGCTCGACATAAGGAATCTAATGTTTTGAATTGGCCTGAGGGAAGTCGGATGATTGTTTTATGGGCGTCATGGGAGATGACATAGGCGCCACTTCCGCCAGCACGCACCATTTTTCCCCCGTCTCCTGGGGTGATCTCAATGTTGTAGATGGGGTACCCTTCAGGGACTCACCTCATGGCCAATGGATGTTCCCTCGGTTGCGATCATGAGTATCTTTTTCTGATTCTCCATTCTCACCTCAGCAACCGGTGCACTCCGTCCCGGGTCGTGAATGAGGTTTTCTATGGTCCCTTTTGTGTTTCTCTCATTGGTGTACTCGATATTTCCACGATATTTATGTGACGGGACGTTGTATCGGCCTCGAAACCGCCCTCGTCGTTGTTGGATAAGATTTTTCCCCATTGTTCACCCCTTTAGAAGACTCCTATGCGCATACCGAGGTCCTCTGCTTTATACTCAGGCATGAAGACGACCGTTGCGTGTTTTCCTTTATTCGTAATACGAACGTTGACCGATTTAACTTTGACAGAGAACATTTTCTCGATAGCTTTTTTTATCAATGCTTTGTTCGCAGTCCGTTTCACCACGAACTCCAACGCGTTATTCTTCTCCATATGACTCATTGATTTCTCTGTCACGAATGGATAGAGAACGATTGAATACGGATCCATGGTCATTATTTAGCACCCCCCAGTTTTGTCAATGCAGATTTTGTAAAGACCGTTAGTCTCCCGGCGATCCCGCCTGGGGCGAGATGCTCGATGTTCAACTGTTGTGGTTTGGCGATATCGACACCGCTGAGATTCTCAGAGCTTTTTTCTATGCCTGGTTTCAATGACACGATGAGCAAGGATTTTGGGGTCCGATACCGTCGTCCCCGCATTTTTCCTCTACCCGCTCGAACATGTTTTCCGTTCGCTGACCGCAGGATGTCTGCGTCTATACCG
>PDVH01000302.1_pt1 | contig 12809 bp, 10 predicted proteins | sample 1369781 | NCBI WGS metagenome assembly PDVH01 (sample SAMN07795378, study PRJNA414565) | Alkali sediment metagenome, whole genome shotgun sequencing project. | isolation source: glacial lake sediment | place: Bosnia and Herzegovina: Donje Bare Lake | collected 2016-06
ACGAGGAGGCTCGACCATCTATGTTGATGACAGTAACACAGCGGGGCCTTGGGACGGGACACTCGAACATCCCTATCAGTTTATCCAGGACGGCATTGACTATGCGAATGGAGGAGATACTATCTCTGTCTTCAATGGTTTTTATGTTGAGAATATCGTCGTATCCAAATCCCTTGAGATCATCGGTGAGGATAAAGAGAACACGGTGATCAGCGGAGATGAATTCGGAACCGTTGTGAAAATCATCGCAGAAGGAGTTACCATCTCCGGTTTTACGATTACCAAAAGCGGGAACAATCCAAACAATGCTGGAATCCTCATTCATACACCCTACAACACCATCGTCAACAACAACATCGTGAACAACAAATACTTTGGAATCTACATCATCGAGGGATCCAACAATATAATCTATCATAACAACATCTTCTCGAATGCCTATCAAGCGTTTGATGCCGTCGCAGGCAGCACCTGGGACGGTGGGTATCCAACTGGAGGAAACTGTTGGTCTGATTATGAGGGTACCGATGTAAACGAGGATGGAATCGGGGAGATCCCATATCCTACGGGGAACAGCTCCGCCGACCGCTATCCATTGATACATCCGTATGGCTCTGTCTACAACGATGATACCCGTGAGATCTTCTTAACGATTCAAGGGGCAATCAACGATGCGAACACCCTCGATGGTCATAGCATCATCGTGCACGAGGGAACCTACTATGAGCATCTCTTCGTCTCCAAATCCGTGTCTCTCTCAGGATTCCCAAATGATGACTGTGTCATCGATGGAAGGTCCACTGGCGATGTCCTTACCATCAATGCGGATAATGTCCAAGTGGAATTTTTCAAGATCCAGCACAGCGGAACAGACCAGCAAAATGCTGGGGTCGTCGTCAATGGAGACGGCTGCTCCATTTTAAAGAATGTCATCTATAAAAACTTCCAGGGAATCGTGCTCAAACAATCAACGAAAAATACGCAGATACTCGATAATAAAATTTCTGACAGCGGATGGAGCGGGATCCTCCTTGACCCCGGATGTACGGGAACGTTCATCCTTGGGAACACCATCGCGGACAACTTCTATGCCGGCCTGGGGATTACCGATGCATCGAATAACTTCATCTATCATAATAACTTCAAAACAAACCGCCATCAAGCCTATGACGATGCGACCAACATCTGGGATAATGGATCTATCTCTGGTGGGAACTACTGGAGCGATTATACGGGCTCTGATGAGAACGGAGACGGGTACGGGGACACCCCCTACGCGATCCCTGAGGGGATCAACACCGATGAATATCCTCTGATGGAACCCTACATCGGCGGAGACACCATCCCTCCCGCTATCAAGATTCAGACACCGAGCAATGGGGTGTATTTCTGGGGTGCTCGTCTGTTCTCCGGTTTGTTCAAAAAAAGCACGCTTATCTACGGACCAATCACGATTGAAGTTCAAGCAACAGACGTACAAACAGGGATAGAGCGCGTCGAGTTCCTCATCGATGACTCTGTCACACCCGTTTTCACCGCCACCCAAACCCCCTATAGCTGGCTGTGGTCCACGCATTACCTCTTCATGCGCAAACACACCATCATCGTGGTCGCGTACGATAACGCGGGAAACTCCAACTTCGACATGCTCGAAGTCAGAAAATACCTTTAGAACCAACCGCTCTTACGCTTATAGAAAAAACAAAATCCCACTCCCAGTTATCATCTACCGATGAAGCTGCTTTGTGATCATATGCTTGGCTCGCTTGCTAAATGGCTACGGATTTTCGGATACGACACTTTCTACCCTGAGGCGGCCATGGATGACGATTCTGTGCTTTCCATCGCAGACCATGAGAAACGGCTCCTCATCTCACGGGATAAAGAGCTGATCGTACGGGCGAAAAAGAAAATCGTCCCTGTCCTCCTAATCAAGACGACAGACCTTTCCGAACAACTCCACCAGGTACTCAAAGTGGTCCCTTTTGACGAAAAAAAACTCCTTTCTCGGTGCACCCTCTGCAATACCCCCCTCCGTCCAGTTGAAAAAGAGACAATCAAGGACAGGATTCCAGAAAAGGTATACAAGACCAGAAATAAGTTCTGGGTCTGCCCCTCCTGCTCCAAATATTATTGGATGGGAACACACTATGAGAACATGAAAGAAAAGATCAACGCACTCGTACAAAAACAATCATCATGACAATCAGATTATATGGACGATCTGAGCGTGCGGGACTCCTTTGATCTTCAAAATACATTCCGGGTCGACCAATCCGAGGTCAATAGCACAAGTCACGGTTTCCTTTCCCACAAGGTTCGCTATCGTGGCATCGCGCAGGAACGATTCCAAGGTTTTTCTATCGACCCGTTCCCCGTCATAGAAGTGTTTCGCTACATCAATCTGGAGCTTCCCTTTGCGGTACTTCTTGCCGAGCAGCTGTTCATCGCAAGCACCAAGGACGATGTCGTCACCTTGTCGGTAGACTTTCGCGCTGATCATAGGAATCCGTCCCCTTATCGTCTATTATGTAAGTATTAGGGAATACTCTTTTATATGGATTTCGAAAAAAGAGTGGTAAAACAGGGATTGGAACAGGAGGAAAAACCTGTTGCTTAGAACGAGTTGATAATGAGAAACAACCCTGATCCAATGAACAAGAAGGAAATGCACAACTCAGAGGCTTTTGTTTTCAGGGACGACGTGTGATATTTTTTATTGACCGGTGGACAGAAGATGCTGCTGTTGTCTTTTCTCCGCAGGATTGTTTTCATAAGGATTCCTTACCAATTACTTTTGCCGTTTTTGTTATAAAGCACTTGTTGTACAACCTGTACCGATTCTTCCCCTCCTTTGTACAAATCAACCAAATCAATAAGAGGATTCTTCAGAGATATTTCATAAAATAAGAAGCAATGAACAAGATTGGTTCGCGTCAGTCTATCGAGAGAACGTCCCTTTCGTATTCAACTCTATGAATTCGATTGTCGTTTTTCCTCGATTTCTTCAAGTTCCTTTATTCTTGTTTCATAGGGGTGGAAGAGGAAAACAAGAATGATTGGTATTAGCATCAGCAGCCCAGTAATTACCCAGAACCATTCCATGGTTGGGAACCGTTCGAGGAGGATTGCCGCTATCACTGGTCCAATGATATAGGATGCCCGTGCGGTCGTCGTCGTCCATCCAAGGCAGCTCCCTCGTCTTTCTGTCGGGAAAATCTCTGCGATGTAGACGATGATCCAGGTATAAGAAAATCCGAGGAAGAACCCTGTTATCGGCGCGATGTATCGAGCGAAGGAAAAAGGAATAACCCCAAGCGCGCCCATGAAAATCCCAAGGCCGATGCAACCAACGATGAGTCCATTTTTTCTCCCTATTCTATCCATTGCCCATCCACCGACGAATGAGCCGACCATCATCAGCAGGAGGATTCCAAGGAAGATAAGCAGCCATGATTGCTGGGGATAGAGGTTTACGGTAACGAAATAATATCCGAGATACTTCCCGCCGATGAGAGAGACAATCAGCCAACACATCCAGATCGTTGCTGAAAACAAGAGGTATCTTACATCGCAGCGGTTGATCACGCCAAGGCCAAAGAAATGCCGTTTCCGGAGGCCTTTCTGCCGCTCCGCCTTGATGACTTCGTATCGATAGGGTTCTTTCATGAAAATCCACATGATAAATACCGGGATCATGAACAAGAACATCGCACCATAGTACCACCGCCATCCAAGGCCAAAATGATCAATGAGAAGTGGGAGGATTGCGGGTAACGGCAGCAAGCTAATGCCATAGACGGTTGAGACGAGTTTCGCTCTTTTTTCTGCAGGGGATTCTTCACTGATCGGAATCGTCCACATATTCGATACGGTCGTGAAGGTGATGATCGCCAAGAAGAGCATAAAGAAGTGGAACGAAGGCGTCAAGAAGACGATAGCAAGCGATGAAAACCCCATCATTAAGAACAGAATGAGAATAGAAAATTTCCTCCCGATGATATCTGTCAACCCGTTCAGGAGAAAGATGAAGAACGTCGGGATGTAATAGACAGCCTCCCACCATGAGAATTGGGATGCGGTGATGTCATATTCAATGAGGATTTTCGGGATGGCGACCGTCTCGATAAAGGATAGGTACTGATCCATGAGCGCGATCATCCCCATCAAAAAGACAAGATAGAGAATGTAGCGGCGGGTTCGATGCGTCTGTACATTACCACTTATTTTCTCCACCTCGGAAACCATGCGTTTTTCACTCCTCGAATACAATACCTTTTTTATCAGATAAATCAAGGGCTGGTGATTGAGCCGCACGTTTTTTCCGCGCCATTGCATCGTAAGCTTCTTTGCCTCCAGCATCCGTAATTATTTTCTTTCCCATTTCATTTTGATGCTGGATGCTGATGTTGACACGCTCCATGGAACCAGGAGCGAGCTTTTGCAAGAGTCTGGATCCTAACCCCAATCCATAGGGTATCGATTCCATGTTCATTGTTGTTCCCGGTAAGGCAAAGAACCAGATTCCAAGAGACCCCTCACCAAACTTCGTGATAGGGATGCCGCCTGCGGCTTGCCGTTCTGCAGTAGGACCGACATGGGCAGGGACCCATTTTCCATCAATGAGCACCTCTCCTTCCCCTTCCATCATAAAGAACCCCATTTGATCGTACCATTTTTTTACCAACGGATCTGGTGTGACCATGGTATCATACCATGATTGAATCATGTTCATCGCAAACGTCTTGTATCGTGCTTTTATCCCAGCGCAACGACACAATGCGATGAATGTCGAGATTAAATGGAAGCAAGTTCCTGAACCGCGGCGTAACGTCTCCTCAACAGAATCCATCCCGCAAATTTCTAAATCAAGTTTCTCTTTGACGAATTCGAACGCAGCTTTTGCGTACTCATAGTCGGTTTTCTGAAATGCACCAAGCTGATGAGCAAGAGCCACGACCTCGGGAGCACATGGGTTACAGTACAACGTAGGTCTGAGATATTTCTCATTAGTAACCCCGCATTTCATTCCTTCCTTATATGGTGGTAATTCGTAGGCTCGTTTTGGTCTGACAAATCGTTCCTCTAAACCTTGAATGGTCCGGAGTTTTCTTAAATCACTTGGGTTGGAAAATAACACCTTAATTAAGGAAAGAGCACCGCCGATCAGTAATTTCAAATAGGTTCCATGGGGGATATATTCCTTGTCTTTCATCTCTCGGAAGCTTGACATAATAGTTTTTCCCAAAAAGGGAAGTAGCATATATTCTTTTCCAAAGGATTTTTTTTAACCAGGAACCATTCTCCCGGGCGCATGTATGCTCCGGAAACAGGAGGAACTAGGTATACTGTCTAGGTGTTACGACGATTAATACACTGTTCCGTAAGGAAAAACCAGTGTCTTTGATTATCGTGACTCTTCCTAACCAGGAATCCTTGATGTATGTTTTTCGTTCGCACCCACCATTCCTGGCGTCTTCTCCTGATAGAGTACGGTTTCACCCCAGATGATGAAATCCCCTGTCCCGGTGAACACGGTGAAGACGTTCCCAAGGATCGTCAGAAACGTCGCAATGAGGAACGGGAGCAACAAGAATCCGGTGACGAGCGAAAAGATATGGATCCACCCGTGTGGCCGCATCCGGGAAAATAAGGTCATGATGTGTTCGCTTGATAACAACGAATACCGTGTCGCGAGATAGGCAGTCAGTCCTTTCGTGATCATCGCAAACGTAATGACCCACAGGGCAGAGTACACGGGAACCGCCCAGGCGCCTATCCGGGGTGCGAGGACGATGTCTCCTGCACCGATCGTCATACAGGCGGCCACGGCCCCTGGACCAAAATATTTCAGGTACCTCAGATAGCGATGTTCGGTTCTTTGCATTTTACCCTCCCTCAAAGACGATGCTTTCATGATTTTTTAATAACTCATTTTTTATCGTCTCTTGGTTGCGTTTCTTCCGTGCCTCGAAGTCATAGGACGCTTCTCCACCTGCTTCCGCGATTATCTTTTTACCTTTCTCGATTTGTTCTAAAATCCCATTGTTGATGCCAGCGACCGAGTTTGGTACGATATGGTGCATCAGAATCCTTGAGGGGATCCCAAGTCCAAGGGGGATGGATTCCCTGATGATGGTGCTTCCAGGGATCGGAAATAACCAGAGCCCTTTGCCGTCTTCCCCGAGTTTTGTTATAGGCATCCAGGAGGAGGCCTGACGCTCAGGTTCCGCTCCGACATCCGCGGTGATCCATTTCCCATCAACAAAGGCCTCTCCTTCTCCATGGACTAAGAAATATCCCATGGCATCAGACCATTGTTTCAAGAGCGGTGCCCGATCAAGGGCGGGTGCCGCCCAGTCATCCAATAAGGTGAGTGCGAAAAACCTGTACCGTGCAGGGATCCCAGCGGCACGACATAAGGCAATAAAAACCGAGATTTTATGCAAACAAGTCCCAGTCCCCCTATGGATAATGCGCGTCACGTCATCCAGGGGGGTTTGTTCAAGGATAATCTTTCTTTTTGCAAACTCAAAGGCTGCTTCTGCGAACTCCCAATCTGACTTCTGATACGACCCCAACTGATGGGCCAGCGCGATGATCTCTGGTGCACGGCAGTCACAGAACAAGGTCGGTCGAAGGTATTTTTCCTCGGAGATACAGCTTTTCATTTCCGGTGCGTACTCTGGGATCGTATAGGTTGGTTTTGGTCGGATATAAACGTTTTTTGTCTGGTGTTTCAACATCTTAAAGGTACCGAGATTCGTCAACAGCATTTTAAGGACGAAAAAAACACCACCAATGTTCATCCTGACCATATGACCTGGGGGGATCATTTCTTTTTGTTTTATTTCCCAAGGGGTAAACATAGGATTACGAATCCTTCGTCAGGTCAGCGGACAACATCCGTCTGACTTCCTCGGCGCACCAGCGAATCTCCTCGCCCTTCGCCCGTTTTATCTCTGGTTCAAGCACCGGACCCGGACGGTCGCAGACCGGGCAATGCTCCAGCATCCGGACCTTGTCCCCTGACATGAGGAAACCAGGATAACTAAATGCTGCTGCATCCAAGAACGCGTAGCGTCCCCATTCGCCATATCCCATGGGTTTGTTTTCGTTATCGAGGACCATTGGTTTGTAATAGTTATATGGTGCATGGAGATAATGGCCTTCTGGGCAGTGCGTCAGCCAGCCGTTTCCTTCCACCATCCCATACAGGTCTACGCAGAATTTCTCTGGGATGCCAAGGACTTTTTCGACTTGCTTACGGAAATCTACCACAGGCACACGAACACCTTCATAGGCTTTCCATCCACCGCCTGTCGCCACACCGCCTCGTTCCCCGAAATCGAAGGAGCGGCCCTCCCTTTCCAGTTTCTTCATCACAAAGGAGAGGATGAACGGGGCGCCGACGATTGCGATCTTGTTCTTGTTTTTCTCTTGCTCTTCCAGCCAGCGGATGATGTTGTCGATCATTTTACTCGATTGGCGTTTTACCGCATATTTCACAATAGCGCTTTTGATGCCCTTCTGACCGGTCATCGTCATCTGAATCAGTTCGGTGGTGATCTCCCGGTCGATGGCGACCTGGACATCCTGAATCGCATCGAAATAGATGGTGCAGACTTTTCCAGCGTACACATTGGTTTTCTTCGGGTTCGGCATAAGAAGATACCCGAACAGACTAGGCTCCCATAGGGGATAGATCATCGTGATGACTGATTTAGCTGCCGCGAACTCTGAGGTGAAATAGGTCCGCTGATCCCGTGGGATAAACGTATGCCGACCGCTTGTCCCACTGCTGTAGGCGACCGCCATCCCTGCTTTATTAAATGCGTTGATGACATCATCATACGTGGGGTTCTTCTGTGGAATCACAATACGCGGGAGCGATCCTGTGTAAATATTTCCCAGCCATGTGGCGAAATCACGACCCGCTGGGTAGTCTTTATAGAACGTATCTGGGATGAGCGGGATTTTCTCCAAATCGTCGAGAGTTTTTATATCGGTGGGCGAGAAGTTTCTTTCTTTGCAGAAATTTTGATAGACCTTGTTATTATTATACTGATACGTAAACGTATGTGTAATAGATTTGAGCTGCATTTCGTTGGCTTCTTTGAGCGGGACACGGTAGATGTCCTCGGTGTTGTAAATGGCATCGTCAGCTGGTGTCCAGACGTCTTTGGATGGAAAATATTTTTGCATATGCGTATGAAACTGCTTCATGTATGTCTTGAAATCTCTTGTTTCCATTTTGGCCCCTCTCTTCAACGCATCATGGTGAAAGCATAGGTCCGTCTACCTGTTGCGTCTCTAAGAGACTAAATGATTAATATTTTCTTGTTTGCTCCCCTTGATGCGCATCGTCTGAGAAGGTGTACTCTTTTTTATAATTTCCCGTTATCGTTTTCCCCTATAGTTTCAACCACCCCTATTAAAAGGTTAAAAACTTAAAGTGCCATCGAGAAAAGTATCTATGCCAAAAACAGGAGTTGCAAATCTCCCGCTCCATCCTGGGAAAGCACCCCGCTGGTTATTCAAACGAATGGTTTCCCTTTCAAAAAACATCTCCGAGGTGCTTGTCTATGAATATGGGACCGATGAGTTTTTACGCCGGCTTTCAGAGCCATACTGGTTCCAGGCACTCTCCTGTGTCCTTGGATATGATTGGCATTCCTCAGGTACGACCACGGTCACCTGTGGAGCTCTCAAGGAGGCGATAAACCCGGAGGATTTCGGGATCACCATCTGTGGCGGGAAAGGGAAAGCCTCCCGGCATACCCTTGAGGAGATCGACGCCTGCAGTGAGAAATACCATCTCTCCTCCTCATTGGTAGACCGTCTGAAGTATTGCAGTCGTATGACCGCAAAGGTTGATAACACAGCAATCCAGGATGGTCATACCCTGTATCATCATGTCTTCATCCTCTCAGAGAAAAAGAAATGGGCGGTGATCCAGCAAGGGCTGAACAGTAAAACGAGCTTTGCTCGGAGATATCATTGGTTGTCAGAGGACGTGGACGGTTTTCTCAATGAACCTCATAACACCATCATCGGTGATAACAAACAGGAGCTGGTGCTGGATATGACCGCGAAACAAAGCACGGCAACCCAAAAAGTCTCTGTCGATCTGGTGAACGATAACCCGATGCATCTACGATGCGACTGGGCGAATCTGACCAGGCCTCAGAATCAAAAAACACTTGATGAGTGGAGTTCTCCGCAGACTCAAAATCATGTTCTCGGTCATCTTGATATGCCACGGGACATCAACTGGCGCAAGATGAGGGCAAGATGAGGGAGATTTACGATATCCATCCTACGACCTATGAAGAGCTGCTCTCGTTGCAGGGGGTCGGTCCAAGGACAGTCCGGGCACTCGCGTTGATCTCAGACCTCATCTACGGGGAAAAACCCTCCTGGGAGGACCCAATCCGTTACACGTTCGCCCATGGCGGGAAAGACGGTGTTCCGCATCCAGTCGATCTCCCGACCTATGCGACGTCCATCGCGACCTTAGAAGATGCTGTTGCGTCAGCCAAGATTGGCGATCATGAGAAGCTTCATGCGTTGAAACGCCTGCATCACCTGACCCCTCCCCTTCCTGTTCATCGTACTATCCTTCGTTCCACTACTTGATGAGGTTTTCCTCATTTCATAGGATGATGGAAGGATGTTTCATCAAGCAAAGTCTACATATACCAACATATTCATACCCTCACGTTCGCACCTATGGATTGGAAAAAACTACTTCCGATAGCAGGCATCCTCATCCTCATCTACATCCTCTGGAAATTTCATATTGAAAAAATACTTGCGGTTTTTTCCTCCATCAACCCCCTCTACGTGATCCTCTGCTTTCTCAGCTTCCCCGTGTTCCTTGTCGTTCTGAACATCGAATGGCAGCTCATCCTGAAAGAACAGAACATTCATGTCAGTTTTTTTTACTCCCTGAAGAACCAGTTCATTGGTTATTTCTACGGCTTCATCACCCCCGGTGGTTTTGGCAACTACCTGCGCGCGATGTACATCAGGGAGGAGTGCAACGCACCTCTGCCGAAATGCATCTCGAATATTATCACATTTAACACGGTTGATCTCATCACGCTGTTCATCTTAAGCTCCGTCGGGGGGCTTTTCCTGTTAGGTCAATATCCGTATCTTGTGATCATCAGCCTTATTTCTCTTTTTAGCGTCAGCGCGGTTTTCATCTTCTTTCTCAGACAAAACAAGTCAAAGCAGCTCTTCGAAAGGCTCTTGAAAACCCAGATATTCCAGGCCATTCAAAGGTTCATGGATGATCCCATCGAGACTTTCTATGAAGACCTCCCCCGATTCAAAAACCTCAGGCTCCCCTTCCTTGTCTCTTTTATCGGCTGGTTCGTCTTTTTTACTGAGCTGTACTTCATTGCGCAGCTCTTCGGTATTCATGCCCCGTATTTGACCTTGTTCTTTATGCTGGCAATCTCTGCGACCATCGCTTCTATCCCTGTGTCGATCTACGGTCTTGGGACGCGGGATGCCACGCTTGTCGCTCTTCTCTCCTTATATAATGTGCCGCCAGAAAACAGCATTAGCTTCACCCTCTTCTGGTTCACGATCTTCTGGGTCACCCCCAGTATTATCGGAGCCTTTGTCACACTCCTGGAGAATCGGAAATTACCAGCAAGGATAGGCAAATAACGGAGCCTTCTTTGGCTTCTATTCGATGCTGCGAAGTCTATTTATAGAGGAATATCGTATTTATTCGTCATAGGAGGTTCTTCGTATTACAACGACACATGTTGTTTCCGTAAAAATAGTCCTTGTACTCTGTATTGCTTTTATGTTCATTTTCCCTGGTGCCCTGGCAGCTGCAGGCACTGTTCGTACCACACAGAGCTCTGATGAACCAACCGTGTCGAAAATCACCAGGGAACTTGAGATCCATCCCTCATCTGACTATTTCATCAGATTCGATTCAACGAATTTAACCTTGGACGGGCAGGATATCGAACCGTCGGTGTCCGGATTGTCCGAGTCATGTGTCGCGGCGATAGCGAAAGCCCCACAATGGATCCAGCGGATGCTTGCAAGCCAGTTTCATAATCTGAGCGACTCGCAGAGTTATGCGGACGTTCTGCTGAACGCCAGTAAAAAGTACGCGGATGAGATATCGTTCTCCATCGCATGCTGTCCGATAGGGAAAGTCCCTTCCGCTTCGCTTTTGAAAGAAAACGCGGAGTCGTTGTACGAGCAAGACCGATGGGTCTCCTATGCGGACATCGTTGATGATGACGATGGGATGGGGAACTATTCGTCCACGATCAGATACCGGGTCTTTGAAAACGGAACGGAGAACTATTTCCTGCTTCCCCCTTATATCTATTATTGGTACATTGTGCATCCGAAGCTCACCAACGAGGAGATCGACGCGGTGTACGGGCCGCTGTGGCGCGAGTACCTGTTCAACCACAACGATCTTGGGTATCCCTTGCTCAAAGAGAAGCTCTCAACCATTCAGTATCTCTGGGATTGCCAGTCGTACTATCAACCCGCAGGGCGACTCTGGAGCGTGTGCATCAACCAGCATCCAACCGCGATCGAGGCGATCAGCTACTGGATCGGAAAAACAGTCCCGAACCAAGCAACCGGTGATAGGCCGGGGCAAGCATCTGTGATCGCCCATGAGCATAACGGCTGGTGCGGGGAACTGCAGAAGATTGCGATCGCCGCGCAACGTGCGGCGCTCATCCCAACGATAGGTGCCTCAAATGTCGGGGAGGATCATGTCTGGAGAGAGTTCTATGAACGAGGCTGGCATGAGAACGACAACTGGTGGAGCGATACCGGTGGCGCGGTGGACGAACCTGATGCGTACGCGTACGGATGGGGCAAGAACATGTCTGCGGTCTACCAATGGCGCGGGGACGGCACCATCCTTGAGGACACCGCACGGTATATCCATGAAGCGGACCGCATCACTGTGGATTTCACGGTAAAGGACCTTTATTTTCAGCCGGTGGACGGAGCACGGATCATCGTGCTTGTGAAAGGACCAAAGGACATCACATATTACAAGAATCTCATCTGGCAAAAAATACAGGCGCTCTGGGATAAACTCCCCGATGCCCTGAAAGGGAAACTTCTTTCCCTGCTGTTTGGCAAAATACAGGAACGGATCGAAAAAATACCTGACAGCATCACCGGACTGACGATCACCATATGGAATTATACGGATTCTTCGGGACATTGTCGTTTTGAGCTGGGGAAGAACCTCGAGTACCTTTTTTTCATCCAGGAGGGGAACCTGAGGAAACCCTGGCAGCTCGCACGACATAATACGTTTCGCAGCCTAAAAACAGGGATGGATAAGTCATTTACGGTCATTCTATTGGATGCCTCCCGGAAACCTCAGAGAATGACCCGTCAGGAGATGACGCCAGGTGATTGTCAATTCCGTGTCTCGATCGCCAGCAGTGGATACCAGTTGGAGAAGCATTTTACCACGAACGGAATCGGACGGCATGAGTCGCAGGGGGACATTGAGTGTTTCTTTGTTGATACCGAGAATTTCCAGCGGTACACGGCTGGTCAGTCGTTCACCTGCACCAATTACTGGACTGGCAACCATGAGGCTTTCTCTGTGGCTGCAAAGAATCAAGACTGGTACCTTGTCTTCAGAAACACCAATCGACAGACATATACCCTTGTTGATTTCTCCGTTGACGTCTCTGTTCGGACCACCGATGACCATGTGCAGATCGTCACCCCGGATACCTCTGTTTTTGAGAACCCCATCACGAATGTTGGTGATTCAATGCTCATCT
>PDVH01000303.1_pt1 | contig 12801 bp, 11 predicted proteins | sample 1369781 | NCBI WGS metagenome assembly PDVH01 (sample SAMN07795378, study PRJNA414565) | Alkali sediment metagenome, whole genome shotgun sequencing project. | isolation source: glacial lake sediment | place: Bosnia and Herzegovina: Donje Bare Lake | collected 2016-06
AAACATGTTCAATAAAAGGAGCTATGTACTTCGTAGGCTTGTATTATTATTCTCTATCCTTTCTTTATCTTTCCTCCTTTGGCCCTTCATCGCATACAGTCAGGGACAATGCCCGACAGGGCAAACCAAATGTGGCACTGTATGTGTCAATCTGCTCACGGATTCCCTGAATTGCGGGACCTGCGGAGCAATCTGCCCATCAGTTGCCAATGGAGCGAATGTCTGCAGTCAAGGGTTATGTATCTTTAGCTGCTCAACGGGTTGGGCGAATTGCGACAACAACAGGGTAAATGGTTGCGAAACTAATGTTAATACAGATTCCCGGAATTGTGGAAGGTGCGGGAATGTCTGCCCTACGGGGGCGACATGTACTGGTGGGATATGTAAGCAAGTATGCCCGACAGGGCAAACCAAGTGCGGCACTGTGTGTGTCAATCTGCTCACGGATTCTCTGAATTGCGGGACCTGCGGAACAATCTGCCCATCAGTTGCCAATGGAGCGAATGTCTGCGGTCAAGGGTTATGTATCTTTAGCTGCTCAACGGGTTGGGCGAATTGCGACAACAACAGGGTAAATGGTTGCGAAACTAATGTTAATACAGATTCGTGTAGCAGCCGGTGCAGCAGGAACACGCATTAACCTTCAAGTAGAGCGTAAGATTTGCGGCCGTTGCGGAACTGACTGCGCTGTGGGGCAAACTTGCATATACGTCAACGGCACATGTGTTTTGTCCTGTCATTAAGTAAAAAGTTACCACAAATGATGAGTTCATGCGGCCTTTTGCTAGAAGGTATCAAGAGAGATAGTATAGTCTCCTTTGCGGACTGACCGCAGCCACAGAAGTTAACGCGGTTTCATTAATCTTTTCAAGCCAGGTAACAAGCCTCAGTCTTTTATTTTTAAATCTCTTTTTTTGGAATAAGATCCTGTTTTGCTTTCAGTATTAAGCCTGGATATAAGCGTTCCAAGAGTATTCGGGGTCTCGATAAAGGTTATCATTACCAAGAGAAAGCTTGAATAAGTTTCATCGCCTCTAAATTGTTGACATCAGCAAGTTGTGATGGTTTGCCAAACCAACCCCTGATACCACGCCGGCATAGGACTATCGTCATGTATAGCCTTACCAGATTCGGGCGTCGTTCATAACAAAACAGAATGTGTTTTCGGTTCTGCTCAACTTATTTCCTGTTATTCCAGTATTGCCTCAATCAAATGCGGTCCTGATTCCTTTAGGGCCACTTCGAATTCTCTAATTAATTCCTCTGCGGTCGTAACAGAAGCAGCAGGTACTCCCATCCCTCGGCTCAAAGCGACCCAGTTCAACACCGGGTTACTGAGGTTCATCAGCGCTCTGGCTTCAGATCCCAGGGAATTATAGCCGGCAATCATACATTCAAGTTCGATTATAAAGTATTTACGGTTCGAACAGATAACCGTGATGACATCTACTTTTTCACGAGCTTGAGACCACAGCGCTTGAACGGTATACATTGCACTTCCGTCAGCTTCAATATTTATTACCTTTTTGTCGGGATAGGCAAGTGCGGCACCGAGCGCTAAGGGCATGCCCTGACCGATGGCCCCGCCTGTCAGATTAAGTTGGCTATATGGTTTCAAGAAGGGAGCATATGAATAGTAAGGAATGGTTGATAATATGCCTTCATCGACAACAATGCAATGTTCCGGCTGCAGTGCGGCGATTGTGGCGCATATTTTTTCCGCATTTAATTTTCCCGAAGGCAATTTTGGCAAAGTGTATTTCGCGAGCGTCGGGTTACTTTTACCAGCGACAGCATCAAGCGCCCAGGCCAGTTCTTCCAGTATAGCTGCAACATCCTGTTTTCCAGTATCAATTCTGAATCGGTGTTGTTGATCGTTAAGCAGAGAACTTTTTCCATTCGGATAGCCAAAAAAAGCCACAGGTTCTTTGGCTCCCGCCAGAATTAACGTATCATAGTTATCAAGAAGTGTTTGTGCCTGTCCCGGGAAATAAGGAATGCGTTTTAATATAGGAAGGCCTTCGCCGCTGTCGAAATATGCTGGAAAGGTGATCATCAAGAGATCGCAACCCGTTTTTGCCTGAATTTCGGCTGCTGCCGTCAGGCCCGGTTTGCGTAGGGCCCGTCCGCCCAATATGAGAGCAGGTTTTTTTGCTTTTTCGAGAAGTTTACGAGCGTTTGCAATTACCCCCTGATCGGCTTTGTCAAAAGTAAATTCCGGCAATGTGATTTTATCCGATTTATATTCCGTCCACTGATGGTCCGCGGGAACAATCAAGGTTGATATTTGACCGTAAAGTGAAGCAGCAAGTCCCTCAGCCGTGTCACGCGATAACGCTTCCACCGATTCGCTTTGTTTACACCAGTCGGAGACTGTCCGGGCAAGGGATGCTATATCCATGTTCAACGGAGGATCGGCATTGATATGCCAAGTAGCATGCTGGCCGATGATATTTAGCATGGGGGATTGGGCACGTTTAGCATTGTGGAGATTGGCAATGCCGTTGGCAAGGCCAGGGCCAAGATGCAATAAGGTCAGAGCCGGCTTTTGTTTCATCCGAGCATAGCCATCGGCCGCGCCGGTGCATACACCTTCAAAGAGTCCCAGCACGGGACGGATGCTTTTGACCCTATCCAATGCTGCGATCAGTGGCAGTTCAGTGGTTCCCGGATTGGCAAAACAGATTTCAACACCCGCATCCGCTGCTGTTTCTAAAATAATTTCCGCACCGGTCATGATAAATCACCTTTTTGGTTTGTTTATTGATAAATTGAAGAGAGCTTACTTTTTCACAATGGGAGTATACGACGAAGGATTTGTGTGTCAATAGTATTTTGGCCACAGAACGTGTGGGGGGTGGTGTCGATGTTTGTTGTCGGACGTGAATTCTGTTTATTACGGATTGAAGTCATGTATTTTTGTAGCGGTTGACAATTTTCGTAGTACAGCAAGGGAGAGGTAAAAACGGGTGAAGCGATATTGCATCTAAATATTACTCACGTTTCGCCAAACAGATGAATCATACGGCATCGAGAAATTATTTTCGATACATTTACGTATTCGCGGCAAATTGATCGGGTTTTCTATTTTCCCCTCTCGCGTGTATTGAAGGCACTTTTGATGGCACGATCCAGTTCAAACATGTCGATGGGTTTTTTGATATATGCAAAGGCACCAGCCTCACTGGCCTTGCTGCGGGAATCTATCTCATGAAAGGCGGTAATCATGATAACCTTCACGTTCTCATTTTCTTTTTTCAGATTCTTGAGCATGGTGAAACCATCGATATCAGGAAGGCGAATATCTAAGATGACCAAATCGGTTGGGCTTTCTCTGTACTTTGTCAAGCCGTCAGTTCCTGAAGCGACGGTTACCACTTCGTTACCTTCCTCTGTGAGATACATTTCCAGTGTTTGACACATGGACGAATCATCGTCAATTACAAGAATCGTGGGCATTGTATATTCCTCAGAGTCTTCTTGTGTTTTTGTGATACCTGAACGTATTAAGTGTCCTTTTGTAACTTCTGCATTTACTAAAATTAATAATGTAAAAAAGGAGCTAAGTAAAGAACATTGTGAATGATGTTCTCAAAGATTTACCACACATTCCTAATTCCTTGACCTATACTATGGCGTTTGATACTTCCTTTCTAATGGAAAGGATGCATATCTGTTAAAAAGTGATGGATGCTCTCTTTCAGGAAGAACGAGATAAAAAGGATAGTATTTGTTACACGCTTACTAATTTTCTTATCCCCCTTCAGGAATTATTTATGAAAACTGATCTTTTTTTCTATACAGGTACCGGTAATTCCCTGTGGGCTGCTCGCACTGTTGCACACGAACTTGGTAACACCGAGATAATCCCCATTCTATGGATGACCAGTAATCCTGTTCAGACCTCTGCCGATGCAGTGGGTATCGTATTCCCCGCTTCGTTAACTCATTAACCATAGATGAATCCAAGTACTATTTCGCCATCGCTGTGAATGCCGGTCAGGTTGCCGCTACATTGCTGCAAATGGATAAACTCATGAAATCCAGGGGGTTATTTCTTTCAGCCGGATTTGATATTGTTATGCCGTCAAACTACATACCTTGGGGTGGGCCGGGACCTGAAGAAAATCGTATGAGGAGGATACACGACGCGGGGGAAAAGATTAGAAAAATCTCTACGATCATAGCCAAAAGAGAGCAAAGTCCCGTTGAAAAGGGGCCGCTCTGGCAGAATATTTTGTTTTCTTGGTTTTATAAATTCTCATTTCCCTACATTCCCACATTGGATAAGAATTTTTGGGTCGATGATAAATGTAACACGTGTAACATCTGCAAAAGAATCTGCCCTTGTGGAAACATTGATATGAAAGCGGGAAAACCTACGTGGCTGCATCACTGTGAACAATGCCTTGCTTGTATTCAATGGTGCCCGAAGGAAGCTATACTTAAGCTGGAGGATATGATATCAATATCCCAAAAGTCCACGAGGATGTAAGTGTTTACATCTGATTTGGAACAGTATCTCCAAAGGAATTAACATTTCTTTCATACTAAGGGTTGACATGCCACCGATACTCGTACTCATGTTAAGTTAGAGTTCCCCAGTTGTTTAATTATTTCGGATTGAAATGTTGTATGCTTTGGGAAAAAAAGAAAAACAACATTACAGAATCTTCGACTCTTAAGGAACAATATCGTTCGTCATTCGCTCGCTTACCTCGCAGCAAGCTACGGGGAATGCGCTCGCTACCGAATTCAAATATAGGGAGAGCTTTCTTTAATATGCTTATCTATAAGTTCTTCCAGTTTCTTCCTGTTCCAACCCCTGCAAACATCTTTTTTTTCAACAATAAAGGTGGGATGTATACGGAAGCGGTGAACTATGGATTTGTAAATTCCAAGAGGCGATTGTGCATCGATAAGACGGATACGGATCCTATGCTTATAAAGCTGGTAAAGTTCACATATTAACGCAGAGAGTTTCAAAGAATCTTCTTTCAGGTCAGGAGGGTACTCGTCAATATCTTCCAGCTTAGACTTCTTGCCCACTCCCGATTCAAGGAAAATGGGCTCACACCGTATACAGTGGCCATACGTAGTAAGAACTTTGCTTACCACTTCTATGGAAACTGGTTTCATATCAATAGCTCCCCCAATGGATTCACAAATGTACCATCCACTCGCGTGAATTGAAGTCTTCTTATTCGATTTTGGTGTGTGATTATCTTTAGCATCCTAAGATTATAAGTCGCCGGCCACGAAATCAGTTAGATCTTTTTCTCTCAGTATCCGGCGTTTCCATTTTTGGGTGACAGGTACCAGGTAAGGAAGTAACCTGAGGGAAAAATAGGGCGGCAGAACCGGGAGACCAACCAGATCGCCGCAGACCACGAGCAAAAAAAGATCTTCCAAATGACCTTTTTCCTTCTTCATTTCAAGGTCCAATTCATGGCGTGTTAAACCGTAAAAAATTTCCTGCGCCACTTTTGTCCAATGCCTGAGGGCCGATGTAAGAGAATCCAGTTTCATATTATCAAAATTCATAGCGTTTTATGTATCATGTGATTGGATTTTCAATATAAACACCTTTACAGACTTGGCCGCAGAGGAAACCACGTTTCCCGTTTAAGTGGGTACCCTGTTCAGCGTAAATCCGGATTGAAAAATCTTCGGTGAGTACTTTCAAGGAAAGTGATTTGCCGTCCGCGATTGTTATCTGAATCGGCTTGCAATTCGTAGGGAGATTATCGTTATCACTGTCCTTAAAAGATAATTCATGTTTTCCGGAGTCGATTGTTAGTATAGTGGTTTGTAGTGAAAATACTCCCCCCTTTTCGTGTCCGTCAAGAAGAATAACGTAGCTAAAATGCCGGCTAAGGTTTGTAATAGTTAATTCGGAAGCCATTACATAATATTATAAAATGGGCCGCAGATTGTGTCAAATGTAATTGTTGCCGATAAATGCAGATTACGATTGAAATGTTGTATGCTTTGGGAAAATAAGAAAAACAACATTACAGGAATTAATGTTTACTCTGTCGGAAGATGTGTAATGTCCAGATTCATTCGTCTGACGAGACGTTCAACGTATCTCGACTTCAATTGGCGGTTTGCCATCGTTTGTTTAACGGGAGGGAGTTTAAGGATGACACCAAGAATAGCCGCCATTGCCCTATGGCTGAAAAGAGCCCGATTATCGAAAATGAGATTCTGCAGTTTCCCTCTTTCAATGGCCATTACAACAGCCAGATGAACGGAACTAAGTGGTGTTATGACTCGTTGGGAACGTAATTTTAATGCAATGTGATTTCCCTGACAGACCCTTACACATAGGCCACAACCCAGGCATCTCTCCTCACACAATTGGGCTTTTTTATTTTTAGAATTGCGGGGATCATTAGCCGAAACAAGGCTCATGGCTTCCACGGGGCAAACGTTGACACAATGACCGCAGCCTGTACAATCTCTTTCCTGAATCTCCGGCAAAAAATTTGTAGTATGAACCGGATGCAGGAGGCCAAAGCGCCTTGCCGCAATCATTGCCTCACAGCAGCAGCCACAGCAGTTACAGATAAAATTTACTTCTTCACGGACATTCGAACCGAACTGAACCAACTTTTGATCATAAGCGACTTGAAGCAAATCCAGACATTCCTCCGTACTGACCGGCCGGGCATGACCGTGCTTGATCAAAGACTGTGCAGCAATGTTAAAAGTCATGCAGACCTCCTTCGGTGCGTTGCAATCCCGATCGAGATGCTGCATTTTATGACGGCAATAACAGATGCTGATGCCCCTGCATGATGCCGTTTTTATGACCTCTGTGGCTCGTTCATATTCCAGAACGTATAAGCTGATTTCAGGGGAGAGGGCCGGTTCGTGAACGAACACTCGACCTAACTGTGTTTCCCCTTCTGTAAAGAGAGCTTTGATGAAGTCCTCTTCCACATTAAGATACTGATAGAAAAGTTCGCTTAGTGCCTTTTGATCAATGTCTCCGCGGAGCCGCATGAGAGAAAACTCGAAAAAACCGGCCATTGGCGGTGGCAGGACATAGGTTTGCTTTCCATTTTCCTCCATGTCGAGAAGAATTGCTCTATCTGCAAGGTCATCTAAAATCTTCTGAGCATCCGATGTCGCCATCTTCCAAGTACGGGCAGCCTTCTCCACCGTGAATGGTTTTATTGGAAGAAGAGATACAAGAGCAGCATCTTTTTCGCTGAAGAGAACCTTCAGGATTTTATAGAGAGTATCCGATGGGGTTGCCCCCTGGGGAAAACGATTAATACGATCTACCAGAGCTGTATAGCCCGACTTCACCAAGTGATGGGTCATGGCATCCTCGATTTTGTCAGCGTCCTGATTTATAAGACTCAATTAATGAAGATATGGCTTTAGCCTCCAGAACATGTATCACATTTTCATTTAGAGTTCTGCGGTTTTTTGGCGATTACCGAGTGAAGTGTAGCACGGGTCGTCTAAATCAGAAAATCAACAATAAAGGAATAATGATTTTTGGGGTGAGGTCTTATTTAGGGTCGATCAGGGTTATACATCCCCTGACCAGCGAAAACAGCAGAAAGAGGCCCATGATTACGATTACCGTCATCATGAACCAATGTGGCACGAAGCGGGTGCCTTGCGGCTCCTCGATCCCGGCGGCCTTGTCATAGAGATGCCCGATTCGGGGATGTCTCAGTGCGGCATAGCGGAAACCTCCGATGAGAAGGGGCATGGCAAAAAAGAACCCGAAGGCAATAAACAGCCAGACACCAGACCGGTCGTCGCTCTGCCATCCAAGGAAGACCATGTAGGCGCAGCAAGCGGTGATCACAGCCGAGACGGCCATCAAAATCCAGAATCCCCAGCCCATTTTTTCCATGATATACAATACCGTCAGGTCAGATGAATAAACATAATGGCAGGCGCTGCCCGATGTCAACTAGAATTGCCCTCTCGGATAAGATGAACATTAACAAGAGAAATAAAGCATACCTGTCAGAATCGCTGGATGCAACGGTCCAGAAAGTTAGCCACAGAGTTCGTCTGTTTAGTACACCTACTAGTTTTCACTGCGATCTTGTCACGATAGGTGAACGTTATTGGGAAAAATGTTGTTTTCTTGCATGGTGACCTATTGCCGGCGTGATTGTTTCTTAATAGTATAAAAAGCTGTCGCTTCCGTCCAGTCCGTCAGTTCGATCTGGTTCAACCTCCTGACAAGGTCGCCAATCATTCCCGTTGACTTTGCATCATAGACCTGGAAAATCCCCTCTTTAAAACCTATGGAAAGCAGCTCTTCCCTCTGGCGGGTAGCGATGATCTTGATTTTTTCTTCAGCAGAGGCTTCTTTGTGGTTCGGCAGGAACATGGCTTTGAGATGAATAGGGCTATCCGTTGGAGGGAATTGGTATGCCCTTCCCGCCCTGGTAAAATTGTCCGGCATATTTGAATTGGGGAGAAGGAGAGTTACGGAACCGTCTGCAGCAATGGAAAACATATAGACATAAGAGTCTTCGCTTACTTGATAGAATATCTTAACTTCCTCGCCTTCCTTTAGGTCAGTCTTTGAGAGTGACAGCTTTGCAGAGAGACCTTCTCCCTTCTCAGGATAGACGGGTTCGATCAGGGCTTTGATGCTTATTCTGTAGAGGTTTCTATCTTTTGCATCCCAATCCGATGCGATGATTTCTTCCTTTGTGATTTTTCCCCTGACTGCGGCGTAGATCAGGTCTTCGGCAATCTGGCTGTTGGAGACCAGGGTATGGGATTTAATGAATGTACCGACTGCCCTTTCAACCGCCTTGCTTTCGGCATCCCGTTTGGCTCTATCTTTTACCTCCTTTAGTGTGTCCATCTCCGATTGATATGATACACCATCAGCCGTGATCCAAAGGGGTTTTTCGGCGGCAAGGGAGACAAGAGGGAGAATCAAAATTATGCATACCGTAATAATCTTTCTCATAAACGATCCCTAATTTTTCTTCGCCCCAATCAACTGTGGCGTCTGTTCGTTGTTGTATTGTTTTCTGGCAATACGTTCGACTTGCGGTTTCACGTAACTGAACAATTCGCTGAGCGCAATTGAACCATCTGGCTTAACAACACCTTCATTCTTAATCCCTTTGAGCATAAAATAAGTGAACAGCCCATGTCCCTTCTCGTCGTAGGTTGAACTGATCTGGTCTCCAGATGCGGCGCTTAGTACAGCCACTTTCGTCGGAATTGAGTCGCTGCTCATGGTCATAACCAACGGCCTGGCACCCTTTGCAATCACGCTCCGTCCACCAGCTCCGGAGAAACACGAATCAAGTGCCACGATTATTTCCTTCGCAGGGAGTTTTCCAAGTGAATCATACAGCCTTCTCAGCGGATATCCGGTTTCCCCGATAAAAGCGGGATCTCCGTCATACGGAACAAGATAGGCGTCACCCGTCTTGGGATTTGGCGCACCGTGCCCGGAATAATAAACAAACACCGTACCGCCTTTTTCAACATTGTTCGGTAGCCATTTCTCAAAATATTTTACGAAGTCTCCCAAGGCAGCAAGATCATTCGTGAGCGTTACAACATTCTCTTCGGGATAGCCCATGATTTTTGTGAGATATTCCGTTACCGTCTTTGCATCAGCTACCGCAAAATCGGCCTTGGGCAGCTTTTGGCGGTAAGTCTCGATGCCGATGACTATCGCATATGCTTTGCTGTTGTACCGTGCCTGTGCGTTAGGGGGAAGAGAGATGTCCGTTTGATCCGGAGCGGGAACAGTTTTTTGCGTCTGCGCCATGACACTCGGCTGTCCATCAAAGTATGCCATTATTGCATCCGCAGGAACATATCCCATCTGTCTCCGTCTTTGCAAGCTCGATTGTTTTGTCGACAGCATCACTGTTACAGTCCTGAGCAGGGATCGGTTTTTTTTCAAAATTGTCTTCAAGCATCTGCAAAGAAGAGCTACAAAGGATGCTTTTTGATTTCCAGTAAGCGTCTTTGTGCATTACCAAAGGAAAGAGCTTTATATAAAAGGCAACGTCATTCCGCTGTGCCACAATTTTTTTAAGCTCTGTGTGAAGTTTCAGACAGTAAGGACAATCTGGGTCGGTAAAAACCACGGCCTTTTTCTGTGCCGCAGCATTTCCCATGACAAGAGTGTGTTCCTTCGTAAGGTCGCTGAAAGATGTATTCGGCTGCTTGACGGTAAACCCGTAAGCGAATTGTCCATACAAAACAACCAAAAAAGCAACCAGAAAAAATGACGCATACTTAAAGAAGTTCACAATAGTTTTTTGCATATTTGCCCTCTTTGTTATCTTTGAGTCGAGCATATTGGTTTCTCAGCGGCTCCGCAATATATCAAACATGATTCCTTCAACGCCAGCTCCTCCAAAACGCGTTATCCACAACATAATCACCGGGAGAATAACATCACGGATAACGGTTTGAAATACTGCATTTTCGCTGAGGAGGAAGCAAATGCTGTCTTCACCTATTTATATTCATTCCGTCTGAAAGGAAAAATTTTCCCGGGATTGAGAATATTCAAAGGGTCGAAAGCCTGTTTTATCCTCTCTTCGAGTGAAATAAGCTCGGGGCTCATCACCAGGGGAAGATAGGATGCTCGTTTGGAACCTATGCCATGTTCTCCGCTGATGGTTCCTCCCAGACGATATACTGCCTGATAAAGTTCCGTAAGTAACGACGGGAGTTTTTCTTTCCAGATATCCAGAGAGGTTTCCGGCTTCATCACCGGGGTGGCGTGCAGGTTCCCATCACCTGCGTGGCCATAGCAGGGAATCAGAACATCATATTTTTGAGAAAGTCGCTCCAGTTCTCTAATGAGATCAGGAATACGTGCCGTGGGAACCACTATATCCTCAAGGCTTTGCACAGGGCAGATGGCCTTAAATGCCTCGGCAAGTTTCAGGCGGGGGTTCCACATTTTCCTCTCAATGGTCGGAGTATTGCCAATATAAACATCAAGAGCCCCGGACTCAAGAAATTGCTCACCGATCTTCTGACAATCGCCGTCAACCTTTTCTCTGCTCGTTCCATCCACTTCAACAAGCAGCATGGCCCCTATATCGGGCCTTGGTGGTGTTTCCCCCAGGAATTTGTATACTGTTTCCACAGAAAGGCTGTCCATAAACTCAATGGAAGAAGGTAGGATTCCTACCTGGGCAATTACTTTGGGAAAAGCGGCAACTGCGGCAGCAGCATTCTCAAAGGGGATTAAGAGTACAGCCGTGGCGGTGGGTAGAGGGAGCAGCCTCAGGATGATTTTTGAAAAGATACCCAAGGTCCCTTCCGAACCGACCATAAGGTGTATGATGTCATATCCTGTAACGTCTTTAAGACGTTTACCTCCCATCTCCACAATCTCCCCTGAAGGCAAAACTACCTCCAGGCCAAGGACGTAATGCCCGGTGACCCCGTATTTAATTGCACGACCACCACCGGCATTTTCAGCTACATTCCCTCCAATAAAACATGATTCAAAGCTCATGGGATAACCCGCATAGAAAAGGCCATGTTCCTGCACGGCAATATTAATCTCACGGGTAACAACCCCCGGCTCTACAACAACCATCATGTTTTCTTTATCGATTTCCAGGATGCGGTTCATCCTGTCAAGAGAAAGAAGGATACCGCCCAAAACAGGAACTGCACCGCAGGAAAGGCCGGTTCCTCCTCCCCGGGGAGTAACGGGGATACGATATTTATTGGCCAGTTTCATTATTTGTGAAATTTCTTGGGCGGACTGGGGTTTGACTACCACCTCAGGCATGTGAGCATATGCCGGATCAGCCACCTCGTCGTGTGAGTAGTCTTGCATGCGTTCAACGTCATTGAAGATGATATTTTTCGCCCCAACGATCGATTGCAGCTGGACTGCGATCTCTTGAGTTACAGGTTGATAGGGATGTTCTCCACTCATAAGCTACTGCTCCCTTCGTAAAAATTCAGATTCTCACAAAACAAAAACTCCCGTTTGGTTATATTTTATTTGACAAGAAGTTGCTTCTGGCTGAGTAAAGTATAGGGAAAGAGCTCCCTGTCTGTCAAGACAAGTTCCTTACAAAACGTTGTGGTTGCCGCTATTCGATTTCCATAAGTATGCCGTAATCCTAACATAAAAACCGGGTCGATTTTAGGGTGGCATGTCATTTTTCTGGCGATTACCGAGTGAAGTGTAGTACGGGTTGTCTGAATCAGAAAACCAACAGTTCAGGAAGGAAGGGATAAAAAAGAGATCGTTTAGTGCACCTACTACTGTGTGGTGGTGAAAAGTCTTTAGAACTGCAGATTACGGATCGAAAGCTCGTAGGGGGATCCACAGAAATCAGTAGATCAAAGTTCCCCATACCCGCATATAGCTCTGAGCTTTAGGTCAGAAAAACAACCTTCCTCCTCACGGTATCCCATCTCAACTGGTACGCTCAGCAGACGCCGGGAGAGTCGAAGCGACGTGCGCATAGTATATGGCTGAAGTCCAGGAGCGATTACCCGCACTGCCGCAAAAGGCAAGTCTGGCATGCTCAAATCAACCACAATTACCTCTATCCCCTTCTGCTGAAGTCGTTCCACACACAAATCAAGTGTCACCTTAATATCGCCATCGGCCAGGTTCGGTACGGTGCTAAAAAGAGTCGTATACTCGCCATTCTCGCAGTAATAGTCAAGTGGTCCACTTGTCGTCCAATCATCGTAGTTCTTGCTTTGTGGATACAGTTGCAGCGCCTCGGTCAAGGTCCGCGAGAGTGCTATGCTGGGGTTCATATGGGTCCCCCAAGCATGAGCGTATGT
>PDVH01000305.1_pt1 | contig 12754 bp, 8 predicted proteins | sample 1369781 | NCBI WGS metagenome assembly PDVH01 (sample SAMN07795378, study PRJNA414565) | Alkali sediment metagenome, whole genome shotgun sequencing project. | isolation source: glacial lake sediment | place: Bosnia and Herzegovina: Donje Bare Lake | collected 2016-06
AGCCGACCGCGCCGTCCTCCACCGTTTCCCTTCCCACGCAGATGTACGGATAAACCTATTCCTTGCCACCGGTGTATCGATTCAGGAAGACGAATTTCTCCAAGGGAAAGCGCTCTGGCCGTTTCTTCTCTATTGCCGCTTGTTTTTCTGAGAGAACCGGGTAGATGACCTCTGCATGCTTCCCGACATTGACAAAGGTGATCACCTCGAGATCCACTGGAATCCCTAGGATTTCCCGTGCTTTTTTCGGGCTGAAGCCTGCGATCGGATGGGCGACGAGTCCTAACTCTGTTGCCCGCAGGATGAGGAATGCAGTCGCCATCCCCGTATCGAACTGATAGTACACCCGCTCTCCGATGATGCAATCATAGTCCTTTTTACTGAGTACGACAATGATCATGGATGCACGATGGATCCATTCGTTTCCTTTCGTTAACGCCTCATGCAGCTTATGCAACATCTCTGGGTCATAAACAAAGATGAACCGCCAGGGCTGGTTATTGTTACACGATGCGGAGAGTTGCGCGTGAGATGCCAGATCGTTTATCAAATCCTGGGTGATTTCAACAGGGTCAAGTGAGCGGTACGCCCGTCGTTTTTCAATCGCTTCTTTCACATCCATAGCAAACCACTATATACGAAAGAACCTTAAGAGAAATTGTTCATCGTTCTCATAAGCATTTCTCTTCCCGGTGGCTGGTAAAGAAAACTATAAGATGGTGTCAGACTATTTCCTGTCTCATGGCAATTGGTTTCGCGTTGTTAAGTATAAGCCCGCTTCATGAGAAAACAGTCTATGAGAAACTCACTCAGATATCGGAGATCATCGAGGTCCATCCGCTCTTCGGGGAGTTCGACATCCTAGTAAAAATCCAGGCAAATGATATTGACTCTATCGGTAGCATCGTTATCAACAAGATCCGATCGATTCAAGGTGTGATGGATTCAAAGACCCTGATTGGGACCAAGAGCTTATCCGGATAGAACACGCGTTTTCCTGGCGACGGACTGAGAAATTTTTATTTCGACCGAATTCTCTGTTGCTCATGAGAATGATTAATAATCGGTTATTTTTATAGAGATACATTTATGTAGAGGTGTTTTAGATATCTGTCCACGGGGAAAATTCATGAGACGAAGATATGTATCGATTGTTCTACTCGCTCTTCTTCTATTATTCATGCCGGCAACTGTCGTTCAGGGACGACAAGGGTCTCCTGATTCTCCGACATTCTCCAAGGGTATTATCTATGTCGATGACAGCAACACCCAGGGGCCATGGAATGGTTCTGCTGAATATCCATATCAAACCATCAACGAAGGCCTGTTGCATGCGGTGGATGGTGACACCATCTATGTCTTTAATGGCCTGTATCCTGAGAACGTCCTCATCAATAAGACACTCTATATCCGAGGAGAGGCGCAGGAGAACACCATCATCGACGGACAGAACAACGGGTCTGTTATGACGGTGTGCAATGAGAACATCCGTATCCGAAGATTCACACTGCTGAACTCCGGAGGTATTCAGGGTGACGCAGGGGTCCTGGTCCTGGCGAATTCCACGACCATCACCGAATGTACCATCTATCGTGCGCGGGCTGGCATCGATGTCTTGAATCGAAGCGGCATCAGTATCTCCTCGTGTCGTTTCCATACGGACGGGTTCGGTGTTGTCTCGGAGTCATCCTCATATGTCACCATCAGTCAATGTACGTTCTACCATAATGGTGTTGGGGTCTATCTCTTTGACACCGCGTGCGTCACCATCACGGGTTCCTATGCGGATACCAATGGCATCGGTTTTCTTGCGGAACGGTCCTCCCATATCAACATCACTGGCTCGGCGGCTCGTGACAACGATGATAATGAGGGGGGAATGTTCTTCGAGGATTGCCAGTACATTAACGTCATCAACTCGTATTTGGTGCATAATGGCGTCGGGGTGAATCTCGTCAACTCATCAGCGTGTTTCATCGATGCCTGTAACTTCTCTCGTAACACTCATTTCGCCTGTAAACTAAAAGAATCCTCCGCAAGTATTTTGGTGAAGAACTGTGTTTTTACAGAAAACCTCCGCTACGGGCTGTACGCTGAAAACAGTAGTTGCACCATCATGTGGAGTAACCTGTACAGAAACGAGAACTTCGGTCTGTATGCAAAAGGATCAGCAATCGATGCGAGCTATAACTGGTGGGGGACGAGGAACGGACCAGCCCATAACGGTCTTGTCAGGGCGGATCGTGGGATATGGAACCCCCGGGATATCACCTATCGACCCTCGTTGACGTTCCCGATGCCGGAGATAGGACCTGACTGGGACTTGGAGAAAACATTCGAAAAACCCAGCTACGTGGACCCTTCCACCGAGCGAATCGTCTTCTCTGACCCTGACACCGATGGTGATGGAGCACCGGACTGGTGGGAGATGAAATGGGGATACTCACCGACCATCTGGGATGACCATCAGCATCTTGACCCTGATAATGATGCGTTGAACAACATCGAAGAATGCTACATGGATACCTATGGTTCAGACCCGTTTGAAAAAGACCTGTTCCTTGAGATTGATTGGACAAAGAGTCTTACTCAGAACAGCACCAACAAACCGCAGGGGGAGGAACTCACCCTGATGATCGAAGCGTTCGCCAGGCACAACATCAGTTTGCATGTCGACACCGGTGAGCTTGGCGGTGGAGAAGAACTACCCGCTCAGGAACGCATCACCTTTGGAGAGATCATCACCATCTACTGGGATTATTTCCTCCATGGGGATCTGAACAACCCCCGGCAGCATATCTTCCATTATGGGATCTTCTGCGATTACTCCGAGAGCAATGGGTTTGCAGTCATGGGATGGAACCATCTCAACGCGTTTATCATCAGTGCGCAGCACATCGCTGACATGTATAAAACCCATCCGAGAGGCTGGCTTGCGCTTGCTGCTGGGATGCATGAGGTCGGGCATACCTGCGGTCTGATCGTCGCATCCTATAATGGTATTGATAACCATGCCACGGTCAATCCCTTCTACAAGGAATTCTGGATGTATCTCTCCTATAGGAGCATGCTGAACTATCATTATACGTACTCGTTCTTTGATTTCTCCGATGGCTCCCATGGGCGCTGGGATTTCAACGACTGGACGAACCTTGATTTCGCGTTTTTCAAAAACACGGATTTTTCAGCCGTGGTCTGATCAATCTTCCTTCCATTTTGTCAGCAGCACGCCTGCGAGATGAGTGCCTCTGTCTGGTTCATATAGATCATGGCATTCCGTAATCCTTCGTTGACATAGTACAAAGGAAGTGCTTTGGCGATGATCTGGATGATGGAAGGCATCGCATCCACGGCAAAGAACGTGCCAGCAAGGAACATCATCGGGAAGCTGATCGCTCCTGCCGCCATATCCGCGGTTTCTTCTTCTTTGACGAACCGGCCGATGATCATCCCGATGCCGGAGAACAGGAAACTCGTGGCGATGATGATGACGATGGTCACGAGGTTGATGTTGACTTTGATGCCGGAAGTCGAGATGAACGCGAGAAACAGCATGAACAGCATTTTCGCTAGGATCCACTCCGACCTGGTGATCGGGGTGGTCAGCAGCTTCCGCAGGATCCCGTCTTTCCTGAATTTTGTGTTCCGTTCGATGCTGCCATAGATGCTCTGCTGCATAATGGTAAATCCGATCATCCCTGGGATGAAGAAATCGATAAAACCGAAGTTTTCTGTAACAGTACTGTGTTGAGTCAGTCCAATAATGGTCTTCCCCTGGGTCAGCTGCATGTTCAACCCTTCCAGCACACTGGAGATCACGCTCTGGAGGATCTGGTTGGTCTGCGTCTCTGTCGGGTCAAAATAATAGGTGAGATTGACCTTTATTGACGGGTCGGTGTACGAACGGGTGATGTCGCTTCCGTACCCTTCTGGGATGACGATGAGATTCTTGATGTTGTTCTCTTTGATATAATCAGTGATTGTTCCATCGGTCGTGACGTTTTTAATGTTCAGGACACCGGTGCTATTCAGGATGTTCACAAAACTATGGGACATCGCAGAATCGTCCAAATCCTGGATATACAGGGGGTATTTGCTGTCTCCCATCCCGGAGAAGATCGCTCCGAAGAGAAGAATCAGCATCACTGGAAATAGCAAGGACCAAAAGACAGTCCCCCGGCTACGGGTCCAACTGCGGATACTGTAGAGAAAGTCGGTGCCGATGATCTTTAGGTTCATGTGTCTGCCTCCTCGGTGAGTCGTGCCCCTGTTAAACGGAGAAACACCTCTTCAAGGTTCGAGCCGCGGATATCGACCCCATCGTACTCGATGCATTCATGCCGGAGCTCTGAGAGCACCTCCAGGACTTTTTCCTTATAATCGATTTTCACGGTAAGATCCCCATTTCCACTCGAATGAACCTCGAATCCTCGGTCTTCTAACAACTGCCGTGCTTCCTGCGAATGGCAATTTTTTATGAAGAGTGTCGTTTTTTCACCGTACTTGTTGAGTAGTTCCTGCAGGGATCCTTCCGCGATGATCTTCCCTTTGTGGATAATTGCAATATGATCAGCCAGATGCTCTGCTTCCTCCATGTAATGCGTGGTGAGAAACACGGTCTTCCCTTTGTTCCGTAGGTTGGCGATCACCTGCCAGACCTCCCGACGCGCTTTCGGATCAAGCCCTGTTGTCGGCTCATCAAGGAAGACGATCTCCGGGTCATTGACAAGAGATAAGGCCACACCGACCCGTTGTTTCAGACCACCGGAGAGATTTCTGTATAATTTTTTTTCATGGGACCGCAGATCCATTGCATCCAGGATCTCGTCGATGTCCGCTCGTTTCTTATAGAGTTTTGAGAAGTATGTGAGCGTCTCACGGACGGTGAATCGTTCGAAGGAATGGAACTCCTGAGGTAGGATGCTGATGCGTTCTTTGACTTGGTTGAACCCTGTTTTTGTGTCTGCACCAAGTAGTTTGATTGTTCCCGCGGTTGGTGTCCGTATGGATTCGATCATCTCGACCGTGGTTGTCTTACCTGCGCCGTTGGGCCCAAGGAACGCGAAGATCTCCCCTTTTTTGACGGTAAAGGAAATATCATTGACCGCGATGAGATCCTCATAGACTTTTTTGAGATGGGATACTTCGATGGCAACGCCGTTGGTCTGTTTCTCGCCTGGGATGATGATACGTCCCTTCAGATGGCAGGCTGGGCAGGTGACCACCATTGTTTCTCCAGGGTTTCCGTAGAAGGTGGCGATTTCATTACAGTTCGGGCATTTGAACCGTTGCTCTCTCATGTCTTTCCTCTCCAATCGGTTATTTTATACGGTAACCTTGATTAAAAACAGGTATTTAGGTTTTATCCTACTGGCCGCTTTGCATGAAAATGAGGTAGAAACACTAAATTCAGATGAAGAATGAAATATCTTTCAAATACTGACTGAATTGAGGAAAATGATTTCGAAGTTGTAGTTATTAGTAAAAATGATAGGTGTACATCTGTTGGATATTATTTGAATGATACTGGGGCCTGATTTTAATTTCCTTGAGTATTGTTTCCTCTCAAAATATGAGAAATGGATGAGAAAAAGAAAAAATTTAGTCGTAATTAAGGATGTATCGGAGGATAGGGAATGCATGGGGGAATCGGTCCAACCACCAATGGAGGAACGGGAACTGTGATAGTTCATAGGAGTAAGGCATGGTGACCTCTAGTTCTCCCCAAGGCCCCCAGCGGTTATCAGTATCCTTCGCTCGTGCACGAATGGTATAGGTTTCTTTTTCGGACCAGGAATGACTCAATATTATCGATTCACCAGAGCTGTATGGTCCGAGCCAATCGGTTAGTGTACCATTCCCCCAATCAATCTGATAAAAAAGATTATTTGCTAATGGCGAAGTGGAAGTGAATGTATATTCATATTTTCTATGTATTTTTCCTTCTATCGCACCGACAATAGTCGGAGTTGTTGGTGCATTTGAATCAAGGATACCAAACGCATGAAGATACCCCTGAGGAGACATACCAGGATTCTCAGAGCCGACAAAGACGAGGTCATCAGGACCGATGCTGGGTGATGAACGTACCTGTGCGGTATTGAGCTGTTGTCTCCATTTTTCAGTTCCATCTGGGTTTATCGCAACCAAATAATAACCAGCGCTAACATAGATGGTACCATCTGCGGAGACCGCAGGGACCGTTCCATACATGGTGCCTTGTACATCTGTAATCCATTTCAGCGTCCCATCGGGATTATACGCTCGTAACATTTCCGTCCCGACATAAATCGTACCAAGTTTACCAAGAGCGACACCAGCAGCAGCAAGACTGTTCCCAGTAGATGCTCGCCATCTCATTGTCCCATTCGGATACAACGCATAGAGATATCCATCAAACGACGGAGCATAAATCGTGCCATCTGGTGCAATCGATGCGGATCCTTTAATCTCACCACCGGTGCCATACCGCCAGCGGAGTGTTCCGTTTGGGTTTAACGCGTAGAGATAATGGTCACCAGATCCAATGTAGATAGCACCATCGAGACCAATTGCCGGGGATCCCATTACTATAAAACCGGTGGAATATCGCCATTTTTCAGTGCCATCGGGATTAACCGCAAAAATATTATGGCCATCGGTCCCGAAATAAATGGTACCATCGGATCCAATGGTTGGAGCGGATGTTGAACCGCCTTCTATGTGGAATCGCCATCGTTCTATCCCATTCTGAGTGATCGCTTGAAAGTAATCTAAGGCTCCCCATGTGGTGCAGTAGATGTCACCGTTCTCCGCAATTGCCGGAGTCCCCCATATCGCGCCACTGGCGATAAAGCGCCATTTCCGGGTGCCATTCGGATACAATGCATACAAGGACATCGTAGAACCTTTTGTCCCGATGTAAATAATTCCGTTGTTATCAGTAATTGCAGAGCTCCAAATCGCACCGGATCCGTCAGTTCTCATACGCCAGATTTCAACACCTGAGTTATTCTCTGTGCCGAAAGAGCTAAGACCGGTATGGGTTATATCATGACTGAACATCGGCCAGGCAGAATCCATCGGACCATCTTTATCATTGCTCGCTGGGACATTATTTGATTCTACAAAAGTCTTTTGTACTTTTTGAAGATCAGAAATACTTGTTATTGTGTCTTGGATGAAATTGTTATTTTTTTCATACCAGTTGGTCTTATATTCAAGAATATATTGTGCATGATTGTCAATCAAAATTTTTCCGTTATCATTAAAAACAAAAGGATTTGCATTTGGACTAAAGATGATAACGGATATCATCAATATTGAAAGTTTCCACCAAACATGCTTCATTTATGAGGTTCCCAAGATGATAATATCCAAGAACTTCTTTAATAATCTTTTCATAAAACAAATGAATACTTTCGACGGTCCTCAATTGAATTATATAAATAAGAAGAACCATGTTGAATTGGAGGTAGAAAAATGAAGAAAAAAATGATTGGAATTTTTATCGTGATGCTGATGATATCCAGTGCTTTGATAACGATTTTGTTCTCAGACCATGGAACCGTTGAAGCAAACGATGATGTAAACCTCGATTATGATTATGTATGGGATGAAGTTCAACATTTCGCAAATGTGATACATAATGTGAATTGGTCGGGAAATGGAGAAAATAGCATACCCAAAGGTCGCAGCTGGGCAACCTCGGGAGAAGATTATACTATTAATGAAATCTTAGACTTAAATATCAATGGATCAAACTCACCTTGTGGTCTCACCGGTTATACTTTATTACCAATCAAGTATGTCAATACAGATAGAGGAAAAGAACCAGGAAGTAATAATAAGCCTAAACAATATTCAACCAAGATTGTCATAAATGATTACAGTTTAACGTTAGAAAATGGTAGCGAACCGTATCAAAGTCTCCCGTACTCAGAGTTTTTCCCCCATGGAATCGGATTATTACCCTATATCCTTCCGATTATAAGAACTCATTTTTCATCCGCTACAATCAGAGATTTAAATGATGATCCCATCACGAATCCTTTTGCAAATGCAACCGAAAAATATTTTAATATCAGCGTGAAAAAAGTATTGTATAACGGCACAGGATTGCTCGCTGGAACTGTGAAATATATCAAGGATAATCAATCGATACCGGAAGATCAAAATGACACTGTTTTTCTGATGAACGAATCAATCTCCTGTGAAACAAAAATACAGAATATAACAGATAATACAACCGGGTGTATTTTAATTTACGATCAAAATCGAAATTATAATTTTAATGATGCTGAAGGCCAAAATTGTTCATTTGCACAGATCAATTGCACTAATAGGAACTTATCGTTATTGTTAAGTGGTTTAGAAAACGGAACTGAATATTTCGTTATGCTGGATTACGAGGCACAAACCCTAAGTTTCTTCAATTTATCGAATTATCAGACAGATATTGGACCCTGGGTTGGCTTAATGCGTTTGCGGAATGAATCAGACCCAAAGGGTACCGGATTTGATGAGGTTATTGACCAAAATATAAAATGTTTCAATTACAGTTTACATAATCCATTAAAATTTTGTAAAGCTATCATTATTGCTGGCCCAGGAGACACGCATTTCATGCTTCATACCGTCAATGGTTGGGGCTGGTTCAATCAGATAAATACAACCTCCGGTCCTTATAAGGATTGGCCGTTAACTCCTATGTTTTCTGTAAATGAATCCGTATGGAATTGGTTGCATCAACGGATTGATACAGCAACGGTCAGTGGTTTTATAGATCAAACACCAAAAAGGCAGACTCGAAATCATCCCGGTGTCATTAGCCATAATGTTGTTGCGTATCGAAACATTTCTCACAGCCCTGATGATAAGATAGTGGTTTTGAGCAATAGGATAGACGGCTGGTTCTCGGAGGCTCCGGGCGACAGTGGTGTCGGAGGAGCCATTCTGCTAGGTATTGCAAAATACTTTAAAGATAATAATATCACTCCGAAATATAACCTTACCTTCCTCTTTACCACCGGGGAAGAATATGGGATGAGAGGCGCGCAACATTTCGTGGATACTCATCCAAATGGGACCGGATCTGGAGAGTATAATTATGTTCATTGGATTGGTTTTGATCAACTCGGATTCAATTTAACAGGGGATGGATCAAAATTACAGACAGAGATAAAAACCCAAAATGAATCAAGACCACTCTTAAGAGCAATCGCCAATGATACCGATTATAAAAATCGAACAAAAGATTATTACGATTTCTATGTGAATTACACTCACGGGGGCGGATGTGAAGACTATGTCTGGACGAATAACTGTCCTAATACTATCCTTTTTGATAAAGGCGGTGGTTGGAATGGGTGGCATCGCGCAGGAGTAAATTATTCCGAGGGAGATTCAATAAAAAATATAGATCGCAATGATGTCGACGTAACATTTGAGCTTGCTTGGAACATCACAAAATACTTTTGTGTTAACCATAACTGTTGGTTCGACTCAGTAAATTATCAATCATTCGATTCAAATGGTGGGACCATCCCTGATTCCATCAAAGCAACCTTCACTGTGAAATCTTCTCTCCCCAGCGACAAGGTTCTCATCAACGCATCTCTCTATAATGCAACCACAGAACAACCTGTAACAAATAAGTATTACAGTTTAAATTTGGTGATCAATACAACAGGTGTTGAACAGAATGTTTCCTTTTCGATGCCTTTCGGCGTCAACGAAGGAGACTATTATATCCGACTTGAAGTCTTCAATTCAACAGCACGAATCAACAGATCACTCGGGTATTCACATTCTTCAAATGGCACTGAGACATCCCCGACGTTTCACCTTAATAAATACCACACGCTAGGCGATATACGCATCGGGACAACAAGTACGAGTGTCCATAACCTAATCCGAGGCTCAAAGTACACACCCACCGAAGATGCCTTGATACATAATATAACCGCCTACGTCTCTGGTAGTCCAACTAACACACCTGTGTATCAATGTATAATATACCGATGGAGCGACGGTCGACTCATCGCCTCCACAAATCAAATACAAAAATCCTCCACAGGTTGGATGACGTTTTCTTTCAACCCCCGACCACTATTAAGAAATAACACCGAATACGTTTTATCGATATGGGGAGATAACAATGCATACATCTATAGCACCTATACCTACCCGATGAATAACGGATACGCCAATGACTCGTTTACTTTTGGGACCCCACCAATCAATATCACCTGGGATTATGCAATAACATATCAACACTCATTATTCTGTCACTATGGCCTTGACCTATATCAACCAAAAATAACGAATATATCTGCATCTCCAGAGACCGCAGGCTTCGGATATAATGTGACAATAACTGCGAATGTGTCTGATAACGGCAGTGGATTAAAAGAAGTAAAGATACGGATCAACGATCCCGGCGAAATGGAAGGAAACTATACTATGACTCATGTTTCCGGGGATCTCTACCAATATGAATATACTGATACTTGGGTCACTGGCCAATACAACTACTCGATCTGGGCACTGGATAACGAAACAAACAGCAACACCAGCAGCACCTATCATTTCCATGTCTCCGCGGAAGCCACCGTCAGCATCGCGACCCTCAAGAACAGCTACACCGGCACTCAATACATCAACATCACCGACCCACCAAACCCCCAAGACAACCTCACTCTCGTTGGTAGGGGACTGACCTGGAACACCTATTACAATGCATCCTCCGGGGAAAACATCCTGGAAACATATCAAGGACCAACAAATTACCTTGAGGTGAATAACACCTGGTTACCGATCAACAACACCATCAGCCCACTCGCAGAAAATCATCCTGCGTACATCTACGGATATCGAAACGGAAACAACCATGGATTATATGGATCATATTTCAAAGCCAACGCCCAACAAGAATGGCCTGTCGCCTTCACCTTCAACCGATCCAATGATCCCACTATCTACGCTGTCAGATCGAAACTACTTGCAGTCGGCTACGTCGACCCGCAGAGCAACTGGGCGTACCAATATTTACAAAACGTGCAAAGTAGCCAAGGACAAACTACTGATAATTCCATAACCTACAAGGATGTATTCACCGGCACCGATGTCACCTGGACCTATGGCAACACGGGTCTGAAGGAAGAAATCACCCTGAGCAATGCGACAAAGACCGTTCTTCAGAATCATCCACCACATCAGTATGGTCTGAATGATGCAAGCTCATATCTCGTGTTCATCACCAAACTGGACTATCAGAGCCTCAACCTCTACAACCATTCAGGGTTGCTCACCGGGAATATCACGATCTCTGACAGTGGTGTTGATCTCAAGGACCTCCTCGGACAGTTCAAATGCGCACTCCCACTCGGGGAAGCCTATGAGTTGAACAACGAATCAATGCGGCAGAAACTCACCTACCGCATCATCCACCTCAACGGCAACACCTACCTGCTCTCCGGACTAAAGATATCTAAGTTGAACGCGATGACCTTCCCCGTCGTTATCGATCCAACATTGACCGTGTATACGACCTCAGCTGATGGGTACATCTACAAATCAGGCACCTCCTACTCTACGGTACAGGGTGCATCAACTGGGACCACCAATAGCACCAGGACCTACCTTACCATAGGACAATGGAAGATAACCGGGGTTCCCAACACCTATTATGTCAACCGCGGGTTCGTCTACTTCAACACCTCCGCCCTCCCGACCAACGCCTATCTTGACAACGCGACACTCTCCCTCTACAAAAAAGACGATTACTCCGCCACAGACTTCGACCTTACTATCCAGAACGGACAACCCACCAACCCGCATAACCCGATGCAAACCGGTGATTACAATAAAAATTATTACTCTGGTAACGGGGGAAGATTCAACACAACCAGTTTCACCAGCGGGTACAACGCTATCCATATGAACAACCTCAGCTGGATCAACAAAACCGGAGTCACCAAACTCTGTTTGCGCAGCAGCAGAGACATCAGCGGCACCGCACCAACAGGAAACGAATACATCAACGTCTACTCCTATGAACACCCCGGCATCGGCTACCAACCAAAACTGGTGATCAACTACCGGAACCAATCAAAGATCAAGAACACCGGGTCAACAGACATCAAGGGATACCTGTTGGTCCAAGTGCAGTTCTACAATTCAACACAGGGAAAATGGCTTGTGGATAAAGACACCATCAATGAAACCACAGCACGGGTTATCACCAGTGGCAATCAACTCGCACTTGATACGATCTTCAATGGATATGTCCGGGTATCAGACCTGACACATGGTACAGGCACCTATCGGGTGTACACTGCTTTCAGAGACCCTGAGGGGAACATCCTGAGAACCAACGGTGATATTGACCTTGAAGCATGGTGGCAGTTCAATAAAACATGATGAAGAACCAAAATGTAAAAAAAAATTGGAAATCAGGTTGTTCTCACCTGACATCCTCCTCCTATTTTTTTTTTAAAGTTCAATGACGCGAATAAAATAGTACAAAGCCCCTATTCGAGAAGGTCCTTTTTTTGTAGCTTCATATGGGAATCGAAGGTGTAGACGATAGGGATGCCAGTGGGGATTTCCACCTTTGGAATCTCCTCGTCTGTGATGTTCTCGACGTATTTTGTTATCGATCGGAGGCTGTTGCCGTGGGCGACGATCAGCACGTTTCTCCCTGCGTGTAGTTCTGGTTCGATGTTTTTTTTGTAATAGGGGATGGTGCGTTCGCAGGTGTCTTTGAGGCTTT
>PDVH01000306.1_pt1 | contig 12697 bp, 11 predicted proteins | sample 1369781 | NCBI WGS metagenome assembly PDVH01 (sample SAMN07795378, study PRJNA414565) | Alkali sediment metagenome, whole genome shotgun sequencing project. | isolation source: glacial lake sediment | place: Bosnia and Herzegovina: Donje Bare Lake | collected 2016-06
AAAAGGATATCGGCCTCTTCTTGCAGCGTTGGACGCACATACTCTTCCACCAAACCATTGCCCACGATCCGCCTACCAGAAAATTTTTCGGAGAGCCTCCGAAAGGCCTGCTGATTTCTGTCGAGAACCACCACCTGATGTCCTGCCTCATCTAAACGGTTCGCCAGAACCGATCCTACTCTGCCACAACCGATAATCATCACCTTCATCCAGCTCCTCCCATTCTGTCTACCCAGAAAGTTTGTCCACAATCACTTCACAGGGAGCTCGACGCAGAACCAGATCAGAATCACGACCCAAGATATCCTGGGCCATCGTGACCTGGGATCGGATCCCCATCACAATCATGTCAACCTCTCTTTCATTGGCTACTCTGATGATCTCTTCTCCCGCTACCCTTCCCCGCCTGACTTCCCCTTTGGCTTGCAGTCCTCTCAGATTGACAATCTCCTCTCCACGCTTAATGATATCCTCTGCCTGGGCTTCTGCTTCAGGCATGGGTGCCTCTAATGGAAGTGTTCTCGGAACTTCAAGAACAGTAACAAGATAAATCTCTGCCTTCTGTTCTTCCCCCAATCGACAGGCCAACTCAATTCCCCTCTCTGAATAAAAAGTCCCTGAGGTTGGAACTAATATCTTTTTAATTGCCCCGACAGCTCTCCTGGCCTTAGCGGCAGCTAAGGGAATAGCTATCGGAACATGAAACATCCACCAGAGTAAAATCCCCATGGAGGCTGCAAAGAAAAATGCCAGAAAAGCGCCTAAAAAAGTGATCTGAATTTCAGATCCCATTTCTCCTGCCTCTCTGCTGAAAGTAAGTCCAGATCATTCTGACTCGAAATAGACTGTAAAGCAAAAGGGCAATGCCGAAAATCAAGGATGGAATGGCCCACCTCACGAAAATGGTTTGCCACAATATGTAAGACCCTAATCCCACCATGAAAAGGGTCGTCACGATTTGAAAATAATCCCGCCATCCAGGTCGCTCAGGAACTTCGGGTACCTTTACCAAACGCCTTCTCCTTTTCCCGTTTATCTCTTTCCGCTAAAGCAATTTTATATTGTTCGAGCAAATCGAATTCCTCTGCGGACGTCAATATCTTCTTCTGCTCCTCCTCCCAGTTGTGTTTCACACTCCCAAGTAAAGGAAACCCTTTTTTCTTTCGAAACCAGAAATAGTAAATCAAACAGGCCAAAACCCATGCTGGGCCTGCAATACGACCTATCTCATGAGTGAGGATAACCTCAAAAAGAATAAAACTTACCCCGATCATTCCAATAAACCCCAGAATGGGAACATCTACGACCTTTCCCTTATAGTTCCACTTGATGTTGAGGGGCATCTTATAAGGCCGTGGGGAATAAGGATCAGAGAAGCGAAGCTTGATCATGGAGATGAAAACAAGAAGATAACCGCTTGCTGCACCAAAGGCATACATATTCCCGAGTGTATCCATGGCGCTGGGTGTTAGAAAAGCAAGAATGGCCTCCAGCATTCCGATAAGGGAGAAGAAGACGATGGTTCGAACCGGAGTACGATATTTCGGATGAACTTTGTCAAACCAGGGAGTGATCAGATGGAGTTCGCTCATCGAATAGGTGAGACGTGACGCACCCATGACGCCGGTGTTCGAGGAGATGAGTAGAATCGTTGCCCCAAGGATGGCCGCAAAGGGCCCAGCCAGCACGCCGAAAATAGGAAGGGCATGAGCGAGTTTGGCCACAGGATCCCCTTGAGGAAATTCCTGCCATGGGAGGATACCAAGACCCAAAGTGGAGAAGGCCATCGCAAAGATAAAGACTGTAAAAATCAAAGTGATGGAGGTTCGAGGAATGATCGTAGCTGGTCTTTTGGTCTCCTGAGCTGCCTGAGAAATGGATTCCAGACCAACAAAAGAGATAATAGCAAGCGAGGAACCGTACATGAATTCCTTCAAGCTTGGAAATTGGGTTTTCCATTGGAAGACGAAAAGCTCTGGTTTCCAAGCCAAGAGAAAACCAAGAATAATGATGGATGATTCAGTGATGATATCGATGGCACCGATGATCTCATTGAAGAGGGAGGATTCCCGAACTCCCCGGATATTGAGCCAGATGAGGAAGACAATGAGGATGATAGTCTCGGCTGCCCAGACAGGGTTGACCTTCTTGAAGATCCAGATGTCCATGGCAAAATATTCAGGAGGGATACCTAAGACATAGGGCATAAAAAAGTTCATATAGCCTGCTGAAGCCGTGGCGAAGAGGGCAATGTCAATGGTGTAATCCAACAGAAGGGCTACTCCTGCTGAATAGCCCCAGAAATCTCCGAGACCTCTCAAGGCATAGTAATGGCCTCCTCCCGCAACAGGGTAGGTAGAAGCCATTTCTGTGTAGGCAAGTCCGATCATGATGTAGATGAGCCCAGCGACAAAAAAAGCAAGGCTTGCTCCACCATGGGCAGCGCCCATGACCAGACCTAAGGCTGCATAGATGTCCGCCCCTACGTCAGCATATCCCCACATGTAGGAACCCCAAACCGTCACATCTCTTCGGAGTTCCAGTTTCTCTACGGGGCAGGATGTCTCTAGTACTTTTTTTGCCATAAATGAAAAAAGCCAGGAGGAGATCCCCTAGCTTCCATCTCTTCCCTTAGTCGCCTACGGAGTTAGCTGACGGGTTAGGATTAAGGGATATCCTTTCCGACCCATTCGGAATTCACCCCAAAAAATGGTTCCCCCGCTTATTCTAATTCGGCCTTTTTTATATTAAATAAAAAACTGCTCTTTCTGTCAACAAAATAAAAGGGAACACCTTTTTATTTGCCATTAAAAGATATCTGCAGAGAAAATATAGATTTCTGTATCTTTTTCCTTCCATGCATTGGAAGGAAGGTTTGCCTTTTGGCAGGTGTGCTCCAAAAAGGTTTGACGGTCCCATCCATACTCTGTAGCCACTTGGGGCAGAAGAAGACCCGCCCACATGCCTTTCACAATATAGATTCCATGTTTCCCAACTTGAATCTCATTGACATCTGTGATCCGCTTAAGGGGAGTTAGCACGGATATTTCAAGTTCCAGTTCTGGAAGTTCATTTTCTTTCACAGGAGTAAAACGGGGATCTTTGAATGCTGCCGCCTCAGCCATTCTCTCAATCGTCTTATGAAGAGGCCCTTGTCCTTCAATGTATCCGATGCAACCCCTCAGTTGCCCTCTCTTATGAATGGTCACAAAGGCCCCTCGATTCTCTTTCAAAGTAGGTGATTCGACTTTAAAGTCTGGAACGGCCTTCCCTTTCGCCTTATTTTCTATCACGGTCTTAGCAATTTGATGGAGGGTTTTCTTCTCCTCCTCGTTCAACCCTAAGTCCACGCCTACTTTCTTCTCTTCTTTCATCTTTTCTTTCCCTCCGGCTGTCTTATAAAAAACAGCAGCTGCATACCCCACGACGCGGCTCCGGTCTCCGGTCACATCTCCGGAATTCGCATATTTCAATACCTTTCCATGATTAGCTCCCAGCATTTTTGCTGCCAACATGATCGTGACAACCGGCCCCCCTCCACAGGCCTCCGTGCGATTATTCTTTAGGTCCCGATTTAACCCTTCTACATCAAACCGCTCGATATGGTTTAAAAAAATCTTATCCAGCTCAACCGCTATGTTGTAAGTATAAAAATGGGATAAATCCGTACTCGCAACCAATAGAACCCTTTTCCCTTTTACGGTCTCGGCAATGGCAGAGGCGACGGATTGGCAGGTCTCCCAGCTCCAGTAGGGCTCCATCACAATAGGAATCAGGTTGAATGTTTTTAAAACGACTTGCAAGAAAGGAATCTGAACTTCTAAAGAATGTTCTTGAGAATGAGCTTCGGGAAGAAATTGAATTTCTTTTCTCCGTTCCATCATCTTTTTGGAGAGCTCCGTATCAATGGGAACAACACCCAAAGGAGTTCGGTAACCTCCTCGATCATAAAGAGACGCCCCTTTAAAAAGAACTCGATGGCTGGGTGCAACCACGACCACAGAATCAAAGGCTCTTCCCTCAACTAATTTGTAGGCGTAGGCAGCCACCTGCCCAGAATACATATATCCCGCATGGGGTGAGATCAGAGCAACAATATCACCTTCAATTTTCTCCTTCTTTGAGTTTTCTAAATATTTTTTCACATCCCGTGAAAGAACTTCTGGTTTATCGGGATAAAATGCCCCTGCCACAGCCGGTTCCCTGATCTCTTTCATCCCCATCTCCTTTCCCCCCTTCGAGGTCTGGGCCATTGCCATTGAACCCGCGAAGAGAAAAAAACTGATTAAGAAAATGAGGTCAATACACCTTCTCATGATTTCTCACCTTATCCCTGTCTGCTATCTAATAGGAGCGTCACAGGTCCGTCGTTGATGAGATGAACCTCCATTTTGGCCTGAAATTCTCCTGTCTGAACAGAAATGCCTTGTCCTCTCAATTTTGAAATAAATTGTTCGTAGAGATTCTTAGCGAGGGTGGGTTCTTCTGCCTCTGTGAAAGAAGGTCTTCGACCTCTCCGACAATCACCATAGAGGGTGAACTGGGAGACGACCAACATCTCTCCACCCATTTCCTTCAAAGAAAGATTGAATTTCCCAGAGTCGTCTTCGAAGATTCTAAGTTCAGGTATCTTGGAGGTCAAAAAAGAGAGATCGCTCTCTCCATCCCCTTTTCCCACACCCAGGAGCACCAGAAGGCCTTTTCCAATCTTTCCAGCCACTCGGTCATCCACACAAACCTGGGCAGATTTCACTCTCTGGATCACAGCCCTCATAATTTAAACCCAAGTGCCTAAAGTGAACTAAAGTGACTAAAGTTGAAAACTTTTATTCATTTCCAATTTTAGGCACTTTAGGCATTTCGAACTTTAGTCACTTTGCTTTCTTAATCCTCTTTCTCTTTATCTTTTTTAGCTTGAGCGATCACCTTCTCAGCCAATTGGGCAGGAACTTCTTCGTAATGGGAAAATTCCATGGTAAAAGTCCCACGCCCCCCCGTTTTGGAATTGAGATCTGGCGCATACTTCAGCATTTCTGACATGGGTACATTGGCTTCGATCATTTGATAATTTCCCTTGGCATCGACCCTTAAAACCCTTCCCCGGCGGCTGTTGAGATCACCGATCACATCCCCAATATGTTCATCCGGTGCCGTGACCACCACCTTCATAATCGGTTCGAGGAGCACTGGATTGGCTTCCTGCACTCCCTTTTTAAAGGCCATGATCGCAGCGATCTTAAAAGCCATTTCCGAAGAATCGACCTCGTGAGATTTCCCATCATAAAACCGGACTTTCACATCCACCACAGGATAACCAGCCAGGACTCCGTTTTGCATCGCCTCAGCGATTCCCTTCTCTACGGCTGGAACAAAATTCCTTGGGACATTCATCCCGGTGAGGGCATTCTCAAATTCAAAACCCGCGCCCCGTGGAAGAGCAGAAACATCGAAATGGACCTCGGCAAACTGTCCCCGACCACCGGTCTGTTTCTTGTGACGATAGACCACACCCGTCTTCGATCCACGGAGTGTCTCTTTATAGGGAACTTTTGGAACACTGAGGTTGACCTCTACTCCGAATTTCCTTTTCAATTTTTCAACAATGACCTCCACATGGGTCTGACCCACTCCGGAGAGAAGTATCTCACCGGTTTGTTCGTCTCGGCCTAACATCATTGTCGGATCTTCTTCGTGGATACGGGCCAGGGAAGCGGTAATCTTATCTTCATCTCCCTTGCTCTTTGGGGTCAACGCGTAGGAGATCACGGGAAGAGGTAGTTTTGTTTCTTCAAAAATAATAGGCTTTTTCTCATCGGAGAAACTGTCGCCAGTCGTGGTCTCTTTCAATTTGGCAACCGCCACGATATCCCCCACGCTGGCGAAGCCTATGGGTTTCTGTTTCTTCCCTTCCAATAAGAAAATCTGGCCGATTCTCTCCCTCACGTCCTTTTTGGAATTGAAAAGGGTAGAATCTGCATTCACGGATCCAGAGTATACCCTGAAGAGATTCAGTTTTCCTGCAAAGGGATCAGCGATTGTTTTAAATATAAAAGCAGAGAATGGCGCGTCTTCCTTGGGTTCCCGGGTTTCGGGCTCTCCTGTCTTAGCATTCTTTCCCTGAACCGGGCCCCTTTCCAGAGGCGAAGGGAAACAGGAGATCGCCACATCCAAAAGAGGTTGGACACAAATATTCCGGATGGAGGAACCACAAACCGCAGGCACCAACTTCCTTTCCATGGTTCCTTTTCGAAGACACCGAACAATCTCCTCGGTGGAGACCTCACCGGATTCCAGATATTTTTCCATCAACTGATCGTCCATTTCCACTACCGTCTCAACCAACTTCTCGCGAAGTCGTTCTACTTCTTCTTTCATATCCGGTGGAATATCTTTGAGTTCGAATTGGCCACTTCCATCTTCTCGATAGAAATAAGCCTTCCTCTGAATCAAATCCACCACTCCTTTAAAATTACCCTCTCCTCCGATAGGAAGTTGAACAGGAACAGCCGATTGAGAAGGGAAAGTCTTTTTCACCTCTTCAACTACTTTGAGAAAATTAGCCCGCTCTGTATCCATCTTGCTGACATAGAGGATCCGTGGGACTTGAAACTCATTGGCATATCCCCATACCGTTTCGGTTTGAACCTTGACACCCGAATTCCCGCTGACCACGATGATGGCCCCATCGACGACCCTCATGGAGGCTTTTGCCTCAGCGATGAAATTGTGTTTATTCCATTCGAAATGAGAAAGGGAGGCACTGATGCTAATTTTTCGATTAATTTCCTCCGGTTCAAAATCCATTAAAGAGGAACCATCATCAACGCGGCCAATGCGGGTATTCTCGCCTGTATCGAAGAGCATTGCCTCGACCAGGGAAGTCTTCCCTTCTCCGCCATGGCCAAAGGTTCCTATGTTACGAATGTTGGTCGTTTCAACCCGTTTCATCTTTTCTCCTTTCCATTATTCATCGCATCAAAAAGAACAACATATAACGTTACTTTTTTCCCAATGAAAAGTCAACCCTTTCGACTGCTCTAAGTCTTTACCATAAATGCTGGGACTCACCACGGCCAAATGGGTCAACCCTCATCGCTCTCTCGATGATTGACACTCGAGGTCCATTCCCTTAGAATGTTTGGCAAGGAGGTTCCAATATGAAGGGTCCTGTCTTTTTTTCGGATCTGAAGGTTGAATCTGGGAAAACCCTCTTGGATAAATTAGATATCCTTTTGGATCGTGCTGATTTGAAGGGGAAGATCAGGGAGAGGGATTTGGTGGCGATTAAACTCCATTTTGGGGAAAAAGGAAATACAGCCTATATCCGGCCCATTTTTATCAGAAGGGTGGTGGATCGAGTCAAACAATATAAAGGGAAACCTTTCTTAACCGATACCAACACCCTCTATATTGGAAGCAGGAGTGAAGCGGTCTCTCATCTCACTACCGCTTTTGAAAATGGATTCACAGAGTCTGTCGTCAATGCTCCTATACTGATCGCCGATGGCTTGAGAGGCAATAGTGCCATAAAGGTCCGGATTGACAAACCTATTTTCAAAACAGTTTCCATCGCCCGTGAAATCTATATGACAGACGCCCTCATCACTGTCACCCATTTCAAGGGTCATGAACTGTCTGGATTTGGAGGAGCCTTAAAGAATTTAGGAATGGGGTGCTCCAGCCGTGAAGGGAAGTTGAGCCAACATTCAAATATCTCACCCCAGGTCAAAGGGAAAGCTTGCAAGGGGTGTGAGATCTGTCTTAGTTGGTGTCCTCAATCGGCAATTTCAATGGTGTCAAAAGATTCAGGACCTGAGGATAAGCATTCTATTGCATTGATCGACTCAAAAAATTGTATTGGATGCGGAGAATGTATCCTCGCCTGTCCCTCGGGCGCTATTCAAATCAAATGGAACGAGAGCATCCCGATTTTCCAAAAGAAAATGGTGGAGCACGCCTATGGAGCCATCCAGAAGAAAAAGGGAAAGATTCTCTACCTCAACTTTCTCACTCAGATCTCTCCTGCGTGTGACTGCTATGGGTATTCCGATACGCCGATTGTCAATGATATTGGCATCCTTTCTTCTGAGGACCCGGTTGCGATTGATCAGGCCTCGGTGGATTTGGTCAACGGAGAGCCCGGAAATCGGTCATCCAAACTTCCTGGGGCCTGGGAACCTGGAGAAAATAAATTTCGAGCAATTTATCCAGAGGTGGACTGGAACATTCAGCTTGCCTATGCCGAAGAGATCGGGATGGGAACACGGGAATATGAGTTGATCAAAATTTAAATGCCAAATGTCAAAGCTCAAAGTTCAAATAAAAATTATAAATTTCAAATTCCCAAGTTAAAATCCATTATTTTCGATTTCAGGTTTAGCAATTTGACATTTGTACTTTATTTGACATTTGGATTTTGACATTTGGAATTTTTCATTTAATTTAATACCTCACTTCTTTCAGAAAGAGCCCGTGAGCAGGGGCGGTGGGACCTGCTTTTTTTCTATCCTTTGATTCGAGGATCTTCCGAAATTCTTCAGCATTCATCTTTCCTTTTCCTACTTCGACCAATGTCCCCAGGATCGCCCTCACCATCTGTTTTAAAAAACCATTGGCTTCGATTTTGAAACAGAGGAATCCTTCTCGTTCTCTCTTCCACTCAGCTCTGATCACTTTACGGACAGCGGTCCGGGTTGGAGTACCCACCGAACGAAAGGATGAAAAATCATGCTCTCCTATCAGATATTGGGTAGCCTCTTTCATCTCTTTCAGGTCTAACCTCTGGGGAATATGCCAGGCATAGCCACGATGGAAGGGTGATCGAAGACTTCGGTTGAGAATTCGATATTCATAGACTTTGCTTTTGGAATGCCTTCTGGCATGAAAATCTTCTTCAACTTCCTCTATCTTTTGAATCACAATATCGGAAGGGAGGAGACTATTGAGCGCCCTTTGCATCGAATGGACGTCCATTGGGCTCTGGGTTTTGAAGTGGGCTACCTGGCCTAATGCATGAACTCCTGCATCCGTTCTTCCGGAACCAATTAAGTGAATAGATTCTCCTGTAAGAAGACCCAATTTTTCTTCAAGGATCCCCTGGATGGTCGGGCCCTTGGGTTGAACCTGCCATCCATGATAATTCGTTCCATCATAATCAATCAGAAGTTTAATGTTCCGCATTCTGTTTTTATTTTTTAATTCCACTTTCTATTTTCGACTTTCTGCTGACCAGCTTCAATCCCCATCCAGGTTTGATGGAGATGGCTCCCTCTGGGCAAACCTCAAGACAACAAAAACACCGAATGCATTGTCCATAATCGAAAATCAAATCCTTTCCCTTTCTGGCCAATGCCTTAGGTGGACAGATCTCTGCACATCGATCACAAGCATTGCATACTTCCTCCTCAATCACTGGTTGGGAGGTCAGAGCGTTCTTTAACGCCTTCCTTAAAAATCTTGGCAGGTTCCAATCCGGCTGAGAAAGGGTTGGGAATTGGAAGTTCGAAATCTTAACCTCTTCCACCTTTTCCCCCAAAATATCAATCCTATCTTTTCCTATTCCCTGTTCAAATGCTACTCGATTCGTCAATAAAGATCTCCTTGAAATCCCCAAAAGGTCACATACGATCTGATCTAAACTGAGCGCGTCTCCACTTGCTAAAATTAATCCCAGCGGAATCGGGTGGCCGCTATGCGGTCCATTCCCTTCCATTCCCACAACCCCATCTAAAATGGTGAGGGACGGTTGGACGATTTGATAAACATCCAAAAGTATTTGGGCAAAAGTCTTTCGATCTTCTCCACCCCTGAGATGCCAAAGGACCTTCCGGGGTCCAGGGATACATCCGAAGAGGTTCTTTACCCCCAAGGTGAGAAGTGTCAGGGTATGGGTTTTGAATTTAGGAAGGTTGATGATGACATCAGATTCCAAAACTGTTTGGTCAATTTCTAACTGCTTAAATATTTTCCCTCCCCCTTTCGGAGGGAGAACAGGTCTGTTAAATTCCACAAGAGGGCATTCCATTTCATCTGCCACTGCCTTGATGCCAGCCTTCTCAGCCGTCTTCATCAAACTTCCAATCGATGGACTATCTCCAATGAAAGGGACCCCTCCTGCTTCCCGAACGATCTGGATCATCCCTCTGAGAATCGAGGGATGGGTGGTGACGGCCTTTTCCGGACTCTTTCCGTAGAGGAGGTTGGGTTTAATGAGAACACGGTTCCCCTTCTTTACAAAAGTTTGAATCCCTCCGATCAAGTCGATGGACCGCTGAAGCCCACTCAAGATCTTATCTTCGTCATAATTTGGGCACCTGACAATCGAAACAGAAGATTTCATTTATCCCAAAATCTCCTTACCAGTGATCTCCATAACCGAAATTTCGATGATAGCTGTTTTGGTTAGAACTTCTTCATCAAACTCTCCATAACCTTTCTCCGGCTGATATTTCTCCATCATCCTCTCCAGAATCTCCATCTTTTTATGCCGGTCCTTCACGAGACGAGCCTTTCCCTTAATGATGATACTTCGATAATAATAGCCCGCTTTGCAGGCCAACCCGCCAGCCGCCCTATAGGCAATGGGTTCATCCACCTCAAAACAAATAGGACTCCCTCTCTGGATATCTTTAATTTTCTCCCCTTTTATTGAGGAATGAATATAAATGTTTCCATCTAAATAAAGAAAGTTGAGGGGTTTGATAACAGGAATTCCTTTCCGATTGACGGTCGCCATCCTTCCAATCGGGGCCTGTCTTAAGATGGCGGCGATCGTTTCTTGATCTTTCAATGCCCTTTCTGGATGGTCGCATAGCTTCCTCCCTCCCCCTCACCTTCATCCTCTCCCCCCGGGGGAGAGGGAAGGAGTCAGAGGGACTCCGATCACTCCACCCTTAAATTCTGGAACAATGTCTGTAATGTCATTCTGGGCACAATAGGCCAAGTCCTCTCCAAGACCCCGTTTAATCAACTCTTTTCCGTGGCGGGAAAGATGAAAGGCTTCTAATAAATTGTCTTTAAATCTTTGGTAAAGGATTTGGGCGCAGCGGGAGGCATCGGTTAAGGTGAAATGTGTTGTCCATTTTGGGGTGATCAATTCAATTAACATTCCTCCGCAGATCGTGTCTTCCAGAGAAAAGCTCCCTTCGTCTCCTGAAGGAAAAATGAGGAGGTCTCTGTCCAATTCAAGACATCTCTTTGCCGTTGCTCCGATGTTAAAAAAACTTCCAACTAAGATTTCTTTCCCTGAGGAAACCAGATGAAACGCTTTTGTCCCATTGGTCGTCGTCAGGATTAATTTCTTCCCTTTCACCCTTTCCACAACATACTCTCTGGGAGAATTCCCTAAATCAAATCCTTGAATCTTTTTGCTTTCCCTCTCCCCTCCCAAAATGATAGACCCGCGTGGAAAAACCTTGACCATTTGTAAAGCCTCTTCTACCGTGGCCGCAGGAATGATTTCTAAGGCTCCTTTTGACATCGCATGGACCATCACAGATGTTGCCCTGAGGATATCGATGACAACGACTGTTTGATTTAAAAGGATGTTTGAATTTGGCGGAGACGGAACCAGTTGAATATCGATTTCCATGGAGAAAAATTATCATACAGGCAGATCGATTGCAAGGTGATAGAAGGATAAAAGAGGGTTTTGAAAAAATTTGCTTTTTACCATTGACGATGTTAATAAATTTTATTAACATTTTATCCTGCCTGTTGTTCATTCAAACATGAAGAAAAAAACTAAGGCCATTGCATTAGGAATATTTTTTTGGGGATTCTGTTTTACCTCCTTTGCTCACGCTTCGTCTGAAGAGTTCCCGGTAGCCCCTCCCCCTATGACAGAGGGAATGTTCCCTTGTAGCAACTGCCATGCCACCATGGAAGTGAATCGAAAAAAGAGAACCTTGAAAGAGGAACATGTGGATATCAAACTTCATCATGCCGAGACGATGCGATGGTGCCTCGACTGTCACGATGCAAAAAACCGAGACAAATTAAGACTTTATAATGGGGAGCTCATAAACTTTACAGAGAGCTACCGGCTTTGTGGCGAATGTCATGGGCCGGCTTACAGAGACTGGAGAGCAGGCATTCATGGAAAAAGAACGGGATACTTTATGGGCTCTGGGAAAAGAACCTACTTCCTCTGTGCTCACTGCCACGACCCCCATGAGCCAAAATTTAAACCGATAAAGCCGGAGCCTCCACCCTACCCACCGACGGATAGAGAACATGCAAAATAAACGTTACACCCGAAGAGAGTTCATTCGTAATCTTTCACTGACTACTTTGGCGGGTCTTTCTCTCCCCCTCCTCTCCTCCTGCACAAAGGAGGAAGCTGAGGACTTTTTACAGAAACATTTCCGCGAAATGACCGAAGAAGAAAAGAAACACATCATTGCAAAGTTGGAGCAAAGATACCTCCAGCAATATGGGAGGAAATTTCAGATCAGCACGAAGGAAGCTCTTCCGGATACCTTCTGGGGATATGGTCTTGAACTCTCACGATGCATCGGATGCAGGAGATGTGTTTATGCCTGTGTGAAAGAAAACAATCATTCGCGCCATAACCCTCAACTTCACTGGATCAGAGTTCTCAGACTCAAAAGAGGAAACCTGATCAATCTCGAAAACTCTGAACATTACTATAACCCTGACTTGGTTCCAGAAAAAGGATTCATCTATCTCCCCGTTC
>PDVH01000307.1_pt1 | contig 12693 bp, 14 predicted proteins | sample 1369781 | NCBI WGS metagenome assembly PDVH01 (sample SAMN07795378, study PRJNA414565) | Alkali sediment metagenome, whole genome shotgun sequencing project. | isolation source: glacial lake sediment | place: Bosnia and Herzegovina: Donje Bare Lake | collected 2016-06
CTGATTACACCGATTCGGGTCCGATTACACAGGTGGGAAAATGAAGAGAGCATATAATAGTTTTTCAGAGCTCTCTAAAGGAGAGATGAGAGATGGAATATTTATCNACCAATAAAATAGCAATCGTTGATTTGGCAAATTCCAAAGTGTCCGACCAGGAACTGGATGAAGATCTGGTGAANGAGAAGATGGGTGGAGCAGGTATCACTACAGCCCTCTATGAGCAATATCAGAATGAGGATCCAATCGTCTTNGGNACAGGGCTGTTGACGGGGACGCTCGCTCCTGCATCGGCCTTAGGAATGATCACTGCAAAAAGTCCATTAACAGGGAAGGTTTGCCATGCCCCGTTCACCTTGTATGCAGGGCTGGAGCTAAAATATTCCGGGTTTGATTATGTCGTGATCAAGGGCAAATCCCCAAAGCCTGTTTATCTTTGGATGCATGATGGCGTGGCAGATATCAGTGATGCCAAGGATGTCTGGGGAAAGGATGTTTGGACCTCTACGGATACGATACGAGAGGTGATGGGAGATCCGCTCATTCAAGTCCTGACGATTGGGAAAGCAGGGGAGTCTGAATCCGATTTTGCCCAGGTTTGTATTAATTATTGGGCAAGCGGAGACCGGTGGGGATTTGGCAAGCTCTTTGGCCAGAAGAAACTGAAAGGGGTCGCCTTAAGAGGGATGAGCCTTTTGGAAGTTTCAGATGCCGAGGGATTTGTCCGGCAGTGTAAAGAACTCCTTTCAGCCCTCAAGGCTGGAGCTTTTGCAGGCAAGAAGGGGATTGCAGAACTCTCAGTGGCCATCGGAGAAGAGGATATCCAAAAATGGCTTGCCCCTCTTGTCCACAGACACGAATCTTGTTTCAATACACCTTTTCCGACCAATACCTTTGTCTTTCTGGATGAAGACCCTAAACTCTTGAAAGAAAGCGAAAAGGAAGAGCCTGGGTTTTTGGTCACAGATATTTATGGCTTACTGGGGTTTAAAAAATTAGGTTTATCTGCTGCCGATGCCTGCGGTCTGTTAAGAGAATGTGCAAGATATGGTATCGATGCCGTCGCCGTTGCGGAGTTGAGCCATAAAGCAGGCAAGAAGAAATCCGATGAGATTAAAAAGTCCTTTTCTGGATTGAAAGGGTCTCTGGAGAATATAGGAAAGGGAACGTTCAGTCCCTGGTGTCCGAATTTCGGTCTACCCGCTAAAGAATGGGAAAGAAGGCAGGCCGTGGCCTACATTTTCGGGATCCATCCTATCTTTGCCATGATGGCTCCTGAGCTGAGTGAAGAAAAATTGATTGAACTGGCCAATGTTGGGACCGGATTAGGATTTACTTCAGAAACCCTGAACAAAGTGATCGCGGATATTGAAAAATTGATTGAACTGGCCAATATTGGTACCTGATTAGGATTTACTTCAGAGACCTTGGACAAAGTGATTGCGGATATTTCAAAGTGATTTTAAAAATGGTTTGAGAATTTGGCAGTTCCATAGAGCCGTTTGGCCATTAAAATACAAACATGTCTCTTATTTCAAATCATGATTTCCCTCCGTATTCCCCCTCCCTAGGAATTTATACGGGCAGCGGTGCCTCTCATTCTTGGCTCTGGTTCGTTGAAATCCTTGACAGAATGGGCTTTTATAATGTCCATTTTGTTGGCGAGAAAGATATCCTTTCAAACGCGTTAGAGGCCATGAACGTTTTGCTCATGTCAGGAGGAGATACCTTTGCCATGGCTGAAGGTCTTGGGAAAGAGGGCTCGGATAAACTGAAGAGTTTCATAGAAGGAGGAGGACTCTATATCGGTACCTGTGCTGGAGCCTATCTTCCNCTGAAATCCTCCATGAATTTCCTGAACCAATTTAATTTTATCAATGTGAAGATCTCGAATATTTCACGNAGACTTTCAGAGACCGAACGAAGCTNATTNCAGAAGTATACGTGCAGCTCNTATGGTTGTGATTTCGTCTTTCATGTTGTCAGGGAGGACGTCGCTTTAAAAATGATGAATGGTTATCNAGCCAATGGAAAAAGAGAGATGGTCGCTCCCCTTTTTGGGGGTCCATCGATGCTCCCATCGGAAGATATCGAACCCATTGCCACTTATCAGGGGTTTACAAAGAAGACGAAATTTCTTGTCGAAGAAGGGTTGGCTGAGAGAACCTTGATTGGAAACATTGCCGTGGCTAAGAAGTCGATGGGGAAAGGTCATCTCTATATCTTCGGACCCCATTTTGAGCATCCCGATTATCCTTGGTGTAACCTTTTTCTTGCAGAGCTGATTCGCAAAAAGCAGAATGGGAGGTCTCCCCAGGTTCAAAAAGATTTTTCTGGGAATCCAATCAAAGGGGAGGCGTTGAGAGAGTTATTGAAAGATTTGAAGAGGGAACTGAGCAATTCGCGAATTATGGCTTCGGGCATGGATGACCTTTCTGTAAGTTGGTTGATCGGAAATAAATATTATGAGCCGGAAAAGATAAGCGTTTTTATAAACACGGTTTGGAATAAGCTGAAGGATCTGGAGTCCACATCTGGTTTGGAGGTGGAGAAAGAATCGTTACTACGATGTATAGAGATTTCCAAAGAGATCACAAAAGAGATCAGGACCATCAAATCGGAGATGAGAGAACAGGAGTATGCCACCTCTCTTGCATCGAAGTTGTTTTTGGATTTGAAGGCGTTGTCTTCGAACTTTTTTAGGTTATACTTTGGAGTGAAGAGAAATCAGGCTTTGAACTGTCCCGTGGGAGAATAAGTGAACAAGATCAAATACGGTATGGTCATAGATCTTCGCCGGTGCATAGGCTGCCATACGTGTGAAGTGGCCTGCAAGATGGAGAACAGGGTTCCCCTCGGCGTATGGCCGGCGTGGGTCAAACAGATCGAGAAAGGATCCTATCCGAATGTAAGGAAGTCATTTCTACCCATCCTCTGCGATCACTGTGACAACCCGAGCTGTGTCACCGTTTGTCCGACCAAAGCTTCGTTTAAACGGAAAGATGGCATCGTCATCATCGATCCCCATACCTGTATCGGATGCGGGTATTGTATGATGGCATGTCCTTATGCGGTCCGGTATATCCATCCTATCCAAAAGATTGTTCAGAAATGTTCCTTCTGTTCGCACCGGATAGATGCGGGACTCAAACCTGCCTGTGTGGAAGCATGTGCCACAGGGGCAAGGGTATTCGGAAATCTTCTCGATCCGAGGGAGGAAGTGGCGATTCTTAAAAATACGTATCCTGTTCAGACGATTAATCCCGAATACGGAACGCACCCCAATATTTACTACATCGGTTTGGATAAAGATGCCGTCTCCTCTGTCGGTAAACCCCGTTAGAAGGTCTCTGGTCTTCCAACGGGACAAGCAGCGGGGTTTTCTAACGGGGTAAAGGGAAAAGGGTAGTCTCATCATGATTGATATTTTGTACAATGTGGAACATCAAGAAGCGGCAGGCATCTTAATCGCCGTCTATTTCTATCTGACAGGAATCAGTGCGGGGTCCTTTATCCTCTCCACATTGGCCTATGTATTTGGTCAGACGAGATATAAGCCGATTGGAAAGATCGCCGTGATCCTGGCGACCGTCGTTCTGATCATTGCTCCGATAGCATTGCTCATCCATGTGGGAAGACCTTTTCGGGCCTGGAGACTCTTTTACAATATCAATTTCACCTCCCCCATCTCCTGGGGTTCATTTTTGCTCACCCTTTATCCCATTAACTGTATCATCTATGGGTATTATATCTTTAAGAACAACCCCAAGATGACAAAGCTCTTTGGGACCATCGGTATTCCTCTGGCAGTTTCTGTTCATGGATATTGCGGATTTATCCTTGGCTTTGCCAAGGCAAGGCATCTCTGGAATACAGCCCTGATGCCCATCTTATTTCTCGTCTCGGCCATCGTATCGGGAATTGCATTGGTGATCTTTGTGGTCTATATCAGAGACAAGTTTTTCTCCCAGGAACGAAAAGCGAACGAAGAACTGATCTTTGACCTTGCAAAATTGATGGGGGGTTTTCTCCTCCTCGATCTCTTTCTGGTATTGAGTGACGTACTCATCCTGTTGGCCGGTAATGAGGATGCGATTAAGGCAGGCTGGCTTCTCTTGACCGGCAAATTTGCCATCCCATTTTTGGGCATTGAGAATGGGTTGGGCAAGGTACTGCCTGCGATTCTAATATTTTCGACCAAGCTCAGGACGGTCAATCGAATGGTATGGGCCTCTTTTCTGGTGATGTTCGGCATACTTATTATGAGACTGGTCGTGGTTCTTGCAGGAGAATTTTATCCCTTGATATAAGGATGGAGAATGGTTGAATTCACCCGTCGAATCTTTTTAAGGAATGGGATTCTTGGGGCGGCTGGCCTTGCCTTGGGGAGCCCGTTGGACAAATACCTCTATGCCTTAGAAACAGATGGGGATCTTTATTCCTTTCAGAAGGCCATCCAACCCTTCACACTCATCCCTTCTATTTGCCATCAGTGTCAAGCCGGGTGCGGCTTGCTTGGGATGGTCGTGGATGGAGAACTCATCGGTGTATTGGGCAATCCTCGATATCCGAATAACAAAGGAGGGCTTTGCACCAGGGCCATTGGAGGAGTCAATCTTGCCTATGACCCGGAGAGAATTCTCCATCCCTTAAAGAGAAAAAAGGAGAGAGGTGGCAATCAGTGGGAGAAAATATCCTGGCAGGAGGCCATCCAAGAGATCGCATCAAGGTTGGCAGAATTAAGATCAAAAGGACAAAACCAGAGGTTTGTGGTTCAAATGGGAATGGATGAGGGTGCTACCCCGGTCAAAAGCCTTCTCAAAAAGATTGGCCCTCCAACATTGATCGATGAACTTTATCTGCGCGATCTCAACCGGATCAAGGCTCATGAGTTGGTATGGGGAGAAAAAGGGGGTTTGGCCGATGTGGCTCATAGCCAATTCATCCTCAACTTCGGTTCCAATCCCTATGAGAGCCATGAAAATTATATTCCCTTTGTTCAGAGGCTCATCTCAGCAAGGGTCCAGAATCATGCCAAACTCGTCACCTTTGATGTCAGGCTTTCCAACACAGCTGGCCGGAGTGATGAGTGGTATCCTGTCAGGCCTGGAACAGATCTGGCTGTGATTCTTGCCATCTGTAAAACGATACTGGAACGGGGTCTTGCAGACAGAGCCTTTTTGACCCAATGGACCAATCTATCCCTTGATCAGATTCTTTCTTACTTAGCTCCTTATACACCCCAGATGGCAGAAAAAGAAAGCGGCATCCCTGCCAAAGAAATTATCAAGATCGCCAATGACTTTGCAACCTTTAAACCATCTGTTGCCTTTTGCGGAAGCGGCTTAACCCATCAACCTTCTGGGACTTATCATCAGATGGCCATCCTTCTTCTCAACGCTGTGGTGGGAAACATCGATCAAAAAGGAGGATACTGCCTTCCGAGAAGAGTCCGTTTTGAAGACCCTGAACTCCCTTCCATCACTTCCAGGATTGATCATCTGATTGATCAAGAAAAAAGATCGATCGGCCTCTACCTCACCTATCTCTCAAACCCGGTCTATGCAGACCCCTCTGGGAAGAGAATTGGAGAGATATTAAAGGATGAAAAGCTAATCCCTTTTTATGTCGCAGCCGATACCCACGTCACAGAGACCTCCCTCTTCGCGGATATCATCCTTCCCGTAGCAACGCAATTCGAAAGTTGGGGATTGGATTCGAGACCGGCCATGGATAGGGTTCCCTACATCGGTCTCCGGCAGCCTCTTATAAAACCAAGAGGTGAGACGCTCTCTTTTTACAATCTCCTTGGCATGATCGGAAAGAAGATCGATAAAGGTATGGAACTGGATGAAAAGGGATATATCAAGGCGCAACTGAAGAAGATGAAGGGTTTTGAAGGAATCGATGGGATAAAGCGTTTGGAAAAAGAGGGATTCTGGATGGATCCAAGTTTGAGTCCGTCCTATGAGTCATATCGGCCATCAGGTTTTAAGACCCCCTCCCGAAAGATGGAGCTTTACGCTTCAAGACTTAAAAAGGAAGGGCTCTCTCCGTTCCCGACGTATAAAGAATATAAAGAAAATGATAAAAAATTGGATTTAAATAATGGGGAACTATTCTTAACGACCTTTAGCAAAAATGTAGCATCACAATACAACCCGAACTCAAAATGGCTCTCCGAGATCTTTCATGAAAACCCACTTTGGATAAATGAAAAGACTGCCCAAAAGCTTGGACTTAAAGAGGGAGATAAGGTAGAAATCCAATCCAAAGGGATGAAGGCAACTGTTTCCGTTCACTTAACCCAATCCGTCCATCCGGAGGTGGTGGCCATTGCAAGAGACCTTGGTCATTGGGCCTACGGGAATGTCGCAAGAGGTAAGAAATTCAAAAGCCCGGATGAAGATACTTCCCTCATCTGGTGGGGCCAGGGTAAGAGTTTCCATGTGAACTGGCTGATCCAGGAGGAGAGAGATAGGGTGAGTGGTGGCACGGGTTGGATGACTACGGTGGTAAAGATAAAGAAGAGTGGTGGATAATGGTTCGTCTAACTTTATCACAAAAAGCATGGTTAATCGGCATCGGGATGGTAGGGATATTTCTTGCCGTCAATCTCATCTTCGTCCTCATCGGCTACTCGACCAACAGTCCCTCTGAATGTAAAACCTGCCATTCAGGGTCCTACAAGCTTTGGAAAGAGAATAAGGCTCATAGGCAGAGTATCACCTGCACCTTTTGCCACAGCAGCCATTCGAGCAGCCAATTTGCCTATGCCGCGAGCAGATTCTCCAATATGCCCAAAGCATTGGATCAAGACTGCATCAAATGCCATAAGAACTACATGGAAGAGAAGAAAAAGAAGATCCTGGTCTTTGCAGAGCAATTAGATGAGGAGGGGGGAAAGGTCGTAAAGGTCTTTGGCCCCTGGAATCTAAAAGACATTACCTGCAGGAGCAAATTCTCTTGTATTGTCTGCCATAAAAATATTGCTCATGATCGGGGTCTTTCTCCCTCCAACCTTCCGAGAGTGGATTACTGTGCCGATTGCCATTACCATCGTGCAAAGGATCCTTTCTCCCAGGTTTCTCCGAGGCCGAGATTGGTCTTTGTTGAAAATGGGAAGAAAATGATATCCCCGGCGATTCGATAGGAGAAACGAATGCAGAGGAGATGGATAAGGTTATCACTGGCTGTCTTTTTGGTAGGGGGCCTCTTTTTGATGATCCATGCTCAGGCCTTTGCCAGTGAACCTTACGTGAAACAGACCAAAAAGGACTGCATGGAATGCCATGTCGATAAGTACTACCCGGGCAAAGACTTCTTCCGGGCAGAGACCCAGACGAAATGGCATTATCACTGGTGGGCCTTCAGCCTTTTTCTTTTTGTATTTTGTGCAGGAGTACTGGGGAAGGTCTATGTCTGGAGTTTAGGGCATGGGAAAGTCCTTTCAAGGGAAGAGATCGAACAGAAGAGGATAGTCAATTTTTTATTTTTTGAAGCCGTTCTCCAGAGAAAACTCTTCAAAGAGAGTCGATTGAGATGGTTCATCTATTTATCCGAATCGTTTGGATTTATGGCACTCTTTTTCGTATTTCTGGTTTTTGTTTTTACCCGGTTTGTCTTTAAGATAGATTTTTTTATCACAGGGGCTGGTGGTTTGATCTTAGCGTTCTTAATGGATTTCTTAGGACTCCTCATCTTGAGTGGAACGATCGCCTCCTTTATCCGAAGATCCATCAAACGTCCCAACATGATCACGGAGAGGGAGGATATTCTGGCTGTTTTGCTTTTATTCTTGATTGTCGTTACCGGCTTTCTCCTTGAGGGCTTTCGGATGGCTGTCTTGCCCGTAACCTTTGAGTCCTATTTTTCCTTTGGGGGGTTGGCCCTGGCCAGCCTGTTTCGGCAGATCCCTCTGGCCTGGACCGATATTCATTTTTATACCTGGATCGTTCATGCGACCATTGTTTTTATATTTTTGGCCTATATCCCTTTTAGTAAATTTATTCATTTCATTGCCTGTCCGGTTTCGATTCTGGCCTCCTCTTCCGATCCTCAAGGATAAATCATGTGAAGGAGTGGAAAGAAGTGGAAGAAGTGCAAGAGATTAAGGAAGAGCCAAAAGAAATTAAAGAAGAAGTAAAAGAGATTAAGGAAGAAGTGAGAGAAATTAGGATCGACAACTTCGATAAGATCAGGATCCTCGAGCTGGATGCCTGCACCAATTGTGGGGAATGCATCAAGTGGTGCCCGGTCATCGAGGCAGCTCCAGAGCTCACCCTCTCTATTTCGCCCCCGGCCAAGATCAGGAAGCTCAAAAAGATCCTCACTGCCCAGTACGGCCTGAGGAGGATCCTCTTTGGCAAAAAGGATAATTTTTTTAACCGTCTTTTCAGAACCCCTACAATCACCAAAGAAGATATGGAACATTTTATTATTGATGTTTATGCCTGTACGACATGCAGACAATGTCACATGGTCTGCCCAGCCCATATTGAGACCGTTGAATTGTGGGAGAGGGTGAGGAGGTCTCTGGTCGACGCAGAATACGGTCCTCTTGAAAATCATAAGGCTCTAATATTGAGCTCTCGAGCCTATGATGACCCTTGGCAGCAACCGAGGAGCAATCGGGCGAGATGGACAAAGGTGGCAAAAAAAGAGGGAAGGATTAAAGAGGTTCCTAAAACCATTAAACCACCCCAGGGATTGGCACCTCCTAATCCACCGATCAAAAGAAAATTTTAAAAGAGAAGGAAGCTCAGGCAACATGACGGAAGAGAAAGAAAAAGATCTGGATCAAGCGGCTGGGACCAAAGAGGTCGAGGCAACTGAGCGGACGGAGAAGATAGAAGAGCGGGCAAGCAAATTGATGGAAGAAAAACAGATCCAGAGCGCTGATTCAATTGACGTCCTTTATTATGCAGGATGTACAGCCTCTTATGATATCAATGTGAAAGAGGTGGGGATTAACACCCTTAATATCCTCGACGCCATAGGGATTAAGTTTGGGATCTTGGGGACGGAAGAGAAATGTTGCGGAAGTCCATTTCTCCGGATCGGAGACTACGAATTTGAGAGACTGGCAGAGTATAACATCAGGCTGTTCAATTCATTGAACGTGAAGATGCTGATCACAGCCTGTGCAGGGTGTTACCGTACCATCAGTGTGGATTATAAGAAGATGGGTACCCTCAATATGGAGGTCTTGCACATCTCGCAACTCTTGTTGAGGTTGATCAAGGAGAAAAAGATAGAGCTGAAGCAAGAGGTTCTCTCCAAGGTGACTTATCATGATCCTTGTCATCTGGGCAGACATAGTAATGTCTATGATACCCCCAGGGAGATCCTTAAAGCCATACCGGGTTTGGAATTCGTTGAGATGGATCGCATCCGAGAGTTTTCCCGCTGCTGCGGAGCAGGGGGGGGATTTAAAGCAGGCTTTTCTGATATTCAAAACAGAATGGCTCAAGAAAGAGTCAAGGATGCAGAGAAGACGGGCGCGGAACGTTTCGTCACGACCTGTCCATTTTGTTATCAGGGATTGCAAATAGGGATCACTGCCTTAAAATCAAAACTCAAGATGACGGACCTCAGTGAATTGGTCGCCCTTTCCATGGGAATTGGAGCAAAGAGTTAATCCCCGCACACTATTTGGACTGTCATTGTGAGGAGTGCCTGCCTGCGGTAGGCAGGAAACAACGAACAATTTCTTGCTGTTGTTTTTATGCGATGGTTGATGAGGAAATAAAGATCTTTCGATATCAAAAATTTTCCTACTGGTTGACTGAAACAGATTTCCACCTCCTGAAAGAAAACCTAACCCCAAAAGGAAACGACTTCTTTGCGAGTAGAAGGGCAGTCTGTGTGCCATTGTCCAAGGAGGTGGAGATCGGCTTTGTGCCTCCCGATGCCTGGGGCAAATATCCCTTTTGCAGGAGGCCGTTATCCTGGTATAAAGCCTCACCCTTTGTAGGCAGGATCTTGGTGGTCAGTTCCTTTGATCTTGACGAATATCATTTTTCCCCTGAAACGGTTATTCAAGAAAGTGATTTTAAGCCTCCCAAACTTCCTGACCGGGAGGGGAAACTGAAACTGATTGAACAGGAAAGTTATCAGAAAGCCAAGCCCCCGGAATGGGAAAATATTGATGCAGAAGGTCCTGAACTCCACAATCAGTGGTTGAAAATGATGGGTCTGAGAGGGGTTTCCTACGAGGAGTTATTCATCACCCATTGTGGCCAATCATGCCAATTTCATTGAACCGACCTATTTTATCGTCGAAAAGAATGAGCCTGTTCCTTATTCCATTGATAAGACTTCCCATATCTGTTCAGCCTGCTTAGAATTTTTTAATATCATCGGCACTCCATTTAGAAAAAAGATGGTTGTTCCCTGTCCAGGGGCTGTTCTCTTGGCAGGGATGGCCGCCAACCGGTATTATGAAGTCCTGATGCCTTGACTGTTTCAGAGAATAGATTGATAATTCGGTTTTTAGAGGGAAAGGTCGAATGAAAAAGATAGCCATATTGTTCTTAGTTAATCTGTTATTCTCTATTGCGATCGCCCACGGACAACCTGTTCGGATCGCCTATCTTCAGAGCGATATCCATCAACTCCCCTGCTGGGTGGCTTTGGAGAAGTTGGGTCGCTTTGGAGAAAGGGTTTTTTAAAAAAGAGGGAGTGAAGGTGGAAGTGGCTGGGATCTTCAAGGCAGGACCTGAATTGATGAGCGCCTTTGCTGCCGGAGCCTTGGATATGGGGTATGTGGGAGTTGCCCCCGCTACCACAGCCGTGGCAAACAAAACAGCCAGGGTGGTTGTCTTGGCTCAGGTCAACACCGAAGGATCAGCGATCGTTGTCAAAAAGGATGGGAAGGTCCAAAACATTCCAGAATTGGTGGGTAAGAGCGCAGCTGTTCCTGGACATGCGACCGTACAGGATTCTCTCTTCCGAAGAGCCTTGTTAAAATTCAAGACCGAGCCAGATCAGGTCAAGATTATGGTCTTGAAACCACCCGAGATGATCGGGGCTCTGAGAACCGATCAGATTGATGCTTTTATTGCATGGGAGCCTTATCCGGCCAAAGCAGTCACCATGGGAGTAGGGAGGATACTGGCTTCCTCTCGTGACATCTGGAAAGACCATCCCTGTTGTGTGCTGGCAGCGGATGTAAAATTCTTGGAGATGCAGCTGGAAAAAGCTAAAGGTGTGGTGCGCGGCCATGTAAAAGCCATCGATTTCATTCGTCAACATCGTGACGAGGCCATCAAAATTGGTATGAAATATACAGGGATGGATGAAGCATCCATCCGGATGGCGATGGAAAACGTCAATTATACTCCTGTCCTCAGTGTCGAAGGTGAAAAAGAATATGTCGATTTTTTGACGAAACTGAAATATATAAAAGTGGAGGATGTACAAAATTTTGTGGATCGGTTTATGAGACCTGAGTTTGTCAAAGAAATAATCAAGAAATGAAAAAGGAGCATTTCCTACTACCTCTGTTACTGATCTTGATCTGGCAGGGCTTATCTTCTATCCAGGTGATCCCTTCCTATAAACTTCCCTCTCCGGTTGAGATTCTCTTAGGTTTTAAAGATCTTCTAATTTTGGGAGTGCCACCTGGGAATCTTCTCCACAATCATGTACTTTATAGCCTTTATCGGGTTGCCCTGGGCTATGCCATAGCAGCCTTGCTGGCAATTCCTTTGGGGCTCTTGATGGGATGGTCAGCCGGGCTCCTGAGAATGATTCGGCCTCTCTTTGAATTGGTCAGGCCCATTCCACCCCTGGCTTGGATTCCCATTGCTATCTTGTGGTTTGGTATCGGGATAAAATCCGCAGCCTTTATCATTTTCCTGGGAGCTTTTTTCCCAATCCTCTTGAATACGATCTCCGGAGTTCTATCCATCCATCCCATCTTGATCGAGGCTGCTCGAACTCTACATGCGAGGGAAAAGGATATCTTTCTTAAAGTTTTACTTCCCGGAGCAGTTCCTTCCATTTTTGTGGGAATGCGAATTGGTATCGGCATTGGATGGATGACCTTGGTGGCGGCCGAATTCACAGGGGTCAAGGAAGGTTACGGACTGGGTTATATGATCATGACTGCCCGGGACATCCAGAGACCGGATGAAATCCTGGCAGGGATGCTGGTGATTGGTGTGATTGGTCTGTTGATCGATATCGGCTTGAGGGCAATAGAATCAAGAATGATCAAGTGGCAATAAGGGAGACTCCTTTGGGTTTAGATTTTTTAGAACTGAGTAAAACCTTTCCGGGCAAGGGCGTAAGAGAGAGCGTCCACGTCCTCGAAAATATCCAGCAACGGATTGAGAATGGACGGTTTGTCTCAATCATCGGTCCAAGTGGCTGCGGAAAGACGACTCTACTGAGGATCATCGCCGGCTTGGAAAAAGCATCGGCAGGCAAAGTCCTTTTGGACGGGAAAGAGTTGGCTCAGGGAACAGAAGAGGTTGGATTGGTATTTCAGGAATATGCTCTATTCCCTTGGAGGACGACACTCCAGAATATTGAGATGGGACCTGAGATCAAGGGAGTGGATAAGGAGAAAAGGCGTTCGAAGGCGATGGAATATATCAAGATGTTTAATTTGAATGGGTTTGAAAACCGATACCCACGAGAACTTTCAGGTGGTATGAAGCAGCGAGTCGCCATTGCTCGGACCTT
>PDVH01000052.1_pt4 | contig 12692 bp, 13 predicted proteins | sample 1369781 | NCBI WGS metagenome assembly PDVH01 (sample SAMN07795378, study PRJNA414565) | Alkali sediment metagenome, whole genome shotgun sequencing project. | isolation source: glacial lake sediment | place: Bosnia and Herzegovina: Donje Bare Lake | collected 2016-06
TAAGTTCTTGCGGAATCACCTGCACCTATCCTGGTCGTAAAGAGTTTCTCATTAAGCTTTGATGACAGGAAATAGGCTGTAATAGAATCACCCTCTTTTACTAAAAGATTGCCGCTTTCATCGGTCAGTTCTTTTCTGTCCAGATAGCCTTCGCTCTTCCCTCCCAGATCGAGGAAAATCCAATCTTTGGTAATTTTGACGATGACAGCTTCAATTTTCTGCCCGGGCTTCAAAAAATCCCTGCGTACCTTGGTTTTTTCGAACAATTCCTCAAAACTTTCTTCTTCATTTGATTCATTCTTTTTTTCTTCAACCATATGCCACTGTTCCTATTCCTAATTTATGTAATTACGTATGGCTGAATATTTTTGATGTTATCCACGAAAAAGACCCAAGCATGTATCAATAATGCCCGCATCATAAACTGTTCTCTTTTATTTTTCAATTGTATAAAGCCTTGGTGATTTAGATTTTATCCACTTTCTAGATTTTCACATGATTTTTTCAAGGTTGATTAAAATAAATCTAAGAAGCGGAATGGTCTTGCAAAAAATGAGTAGGGGAGACTTGAGGTCTCCCCTAGTTAAGGAGGGATGGAGAGAGGTTTTCAACTTTATAACTTTTTGGTATTCTATTGGTCAATCATGCCCGTATTAAGCGATTACATAACAGCAATCAAATAGTCTCTTAATCACGATGGAACTTAAACTCCATCATGAGCAGAACAATGCCGACAAGAAATAGAACAGCGAGTATCATACTTTCCGGTGTATTAAGCCGGGTTTGGTGAGGGTGAAATTCTGCAAGCAGCGCCATGATCTGTGTTGATATCAATGTTTCCATATCGATGCTCCTTCTGTCACAGGGAAGATCTGCTGTTGATAATGTTGCTTTGGTTTAACATTAACGACATACCGGGGAAAATGCTGTGATACCGATCACAAGAAATCTATTTCTTGTAGTCGCATCACGATAAAGTCAGGCTTGCTCAGGGTGATAGATTTTCCTGTGGTAATATTTTTTTAATGATGTAATATGTGCGGCTAAGGGAAGAAGGAAGAGAAACTTATAAATGAGTCGGGAAATGCAGAAGCCCGAGAGGCAGTTTAGAATGATCATAAAAAAGAATTTGGATGATTATAGAAAAGAGATGAAAATACTTAAGGCAAAATCAGAGTCGCTGTATAAAAGAGTGACTTCAGAAGACAATCGTGTTAATTACCAAAAGAGAGAAGGGCGTTTCATGGGACTGTTTTCTAATAAATGGGTCAAATTGATGCCTGGGTTGATGGCTATTCTTTTCGCTGTTCTCACTCTTATTTTTCTCATAATTTCTGAAGTCCTGAAAAAAGACTGAATATTGATATATCTGATAAATTGAAAATAGTCGTTGTAATAATCATAGTCGTATTTCTTATAATTCTTCTCCGGCTGAAAAAAGGCGGTAATTGAATCATTCAATCATATTCAATTCATTATTTCCCAAACCAGGCTTTTTGATGATTACTATTCGAGATGTTGCTTTGCTGAATCTGCGAATCTGTATAGTATGTGCAGTCAAATCAATAACTGCTTAACTCATCCCGGAAAAACAGTATCAATTCAATAAGAGTGATAAATTTATGGAACGAAGGGAATTTCTGAAGGTTTTAGCAGGGGTGTCGGCAATGGCGCTTTGTTCGTGCACAGGTGATGCGGGTAAATCTCAGTCTCACCAAGGGGACAGGACGCTTACAGCAGGACATGATACAAAAGTATTTCTGGCAGGGGTAAATGGTGGAGCTTCCGAACAGGAAGTAAAATCGGCAGTTTGTGCTGCAGCCGAAGCAGCCACGGATTTTTCCTGGTTGTCCAAGGGCGATTCCGTGTTCATAAAACCTGCCCTTAATTCAGGTTACCCCTATCCGGCCACGACGAGTCCTGTAGCTATTGGAGCTATGGTCGAACTCCTCAAGAAGAAGGGAGCGCGTCGGGTGATTGTGGGAGATATGTCCGGCATCGAACACGTAAAACTTACACCACAGGGACTCTCCGGCAGCACCCGCCGGTTGATGGATGCAGCCGGCATGACCCGAATTGTCCAGGCAGCAGGTGCGGAAATACACTTTTTTGAAGAAGCCGGATGGAACGCCTTTTATGAAGACATACCGGTCATAGGCTCCCACTGGAAGCGTGGTCTGATGATGCCTGTTATACTCAGGGATGTTGAGCACATTATCCTCATGCCTCGTTGCAGCCGCCATGTGCTTACGGGAAGCACACTGGGGCTAAAGGCCGCTGTGGGCTATTGGCGAACCGATACAAGGCTGGAATACCATCGGGATGCGCATACCTTACAGGAGAAAACAGGTGAAGGAAATACTGTTGAAACCCTGGGCAATAAACAGCGGCTGGTGCTGACCGCGGCGGATAAGATACTCACAACATTTGGACCGGATCAGGGCCATGTTTACCAGCCGGAGAATGGACTGATAATCGCAACGGAATCGGTGATAGCACATGACATGGTGTCTCTGGCCTGGCTCCTGGATAACAGACGTCATACCTCACCATCAGAAGTGGATAAGTTTGTGGACAGCAGTCAGTTGGTAGCAGGGATCGGCAATCGCTGGGTTGTCAGCAAATTGGGTGGATGGAGATCGGCCATGGCCTCCGAAAGATTGACCAAATACAAACTCAATACCATCTGGGATGATCGGGTTCTCAACCATGCGTACAGGGTCTTCGGCGGTGTGCCTAAGGTTATCCTTGAAGCAGCAAATGGAGCCCTCCGGGAAGATTTGAGAAAGCGGCTGGGTGAGATGACCGCCTATTCCGCCGCTTGATGAGCAGGTGAATCCGGCAGTGAGCGCCAGCACCTTCGCTTGCAGCGGGGTAAGCGAGCGAATGGGGAACATTCTTTTTCTTGTGGAGCGAAAATGCTCCGCAGTTTACTGTGGAGATCTTCAATTCTTCATCGTGACGATCAACTTGTTTCTTGATTTCAAATTTCCATTGTTCTACTCTGATTTGGACAAATCGACTGATACTGAATATATGTCGAAATAAAACAGATTCAGGAGGTCCTTTCTTTGGCGATTTCCTCTCAGTCATTCCCTTTCTGGCTGACCTCGTGGATGCAAACACGTAGAATTCTGCTCTGGAGTGCTGCTGACTTACGCGGGTTCTCCACCCCCGACGATGCAACAGGGCGGGGATTCCCATTCGCCCTTTCATGGGCTGTTCCTGTGAACCCCCTGATTATGGCTGATATCAGGCACGGCCCGAACCAGGCCTATGCTGACGAGTATGCCGGACTGAACGCCCTTATCAACGACCTGGCAGAGAAGCTGGCAGCCGAGATCAGAGTACGGAGCTTTAGAGCCCAACCGTTGGCTGCTTCTGAACGCACCGATTCCGTAAACATCAAGGGGGACTTTCCACACAAAACAGCGGCCACACGTGCAGGCTTGGGGTGGATCGGCCGCCACTGTCAGCTCATAACCCGCAAGTATGGCCCATGGATTCGCCTAGGGACCGTTTTCACAGATATGACACTACCCTCTGGGCCGCCGGTAGAGCGTAGCTTTTGCGGCCGCTGCACTAGTTGCGTTGCTGCGTGCCCTGCCGGGGCATTGAAAGGCAAGGCCTGGTATCCGGGACTGCCGCGTGAGGAAATTTTGGATGTCCATGCATGCGATAGCTGGAAAAAAGAACACTACTTCCAGTACCATAAGGGGCACGCCTGCGGCATTTGCTCGGCAGTGTGTCCTTACGGTTTGAAAGTATTAAAAAAGAAGCCGATATAAATCGGATGTACGTAGTTGATGAACACAAACCTGTGAAGCCTCGATAAAGATGCTCTACACCCTCAGGAAGAACGCCCCAATTATATAACCAACAACCGTCGCGCTTCCGACACCGATCAGTCCTGGAATCATAAAGCTGTGATTCAGGATGTATTTGCCTATGCGCGTCGTACCGGTACGGTCAAAGTTGATGGCGGAAAGATCGCTTGGATAAAAACAGAAAAAGAAATAAGCATAGCATGCGGGAATCATTCCTATAAGGAGATTTATGGGAATGCCGAGCACAAAACCAACCGGGACCATGATAAGAAGTGTTGCCGCCTGACTCTTCACGAATGCCGAAACAATGAACATCGAGACTGCAAAAAGCCATGAAAAGTGACTGACCATCGCCTGCATATTGCTGACCAGCTCTGTTTTATGTGCGTCGATAAAGGTATCGCTCATCCAGGCTATGCCCATAATGGCGAGCACCGCCGCCATTCCTGCTGTGAAAATGGAAGACGAAGCAATCTGCGCAGCCTTTACTCGCGTGTAAAGCAAAAGGACAGCGCCTGTGGAAAGCATGACAATCTGTACGATGATCGTCATGGACACCGGCTTACCGTCAACGACAGGGGCCAGCTTGAAAATGGCGATAAGAACAATTGTGATAACTCCTAAGAAAAATAGCAGAACCGACCGCTTGGCCTTATTGGAAATGCTTTCGTCGAGCAACGTCGCGCCTTCATCCAATTGGCAGCGGAATCCTTCGTCTTTCATCCGCTCCTGAAACTCCTCATCTTTGTCGAGGTCTTTGCCGCGCCTGAGGCTCCAGAGTGCGGCGAGAAAAACGCCGATTGCAGTTGAGGGAATTGTGACACAGAGAATATTGAACAACGTAATAGTATGCCCGGCCTTCAAGGCCATTGCCAGAAAGCTTGTTACTGCCGCGGCAATCGGGCTTGCGGTGATGCCCATCTGCGATGCAATGGAGGACACGGCCATCGGGCGTTCCGGCCGTATACCCGTTTTGTAGGCAACATCGGCAATAATCGGCTGCAACAGATAGACCGAATGGCCGGTCCCTACAGACATGGTCAGCACGTATGTGCAAAGAGGCGCAAGAAAAGTGATATATTTGGGATGCCTGCGGAGCAGCTTTTCTGCCAACTGTACCATGTATGTCAAACCGCCGGCCGCATGAAGGGTGGCAGATGCGGCAACGACCGCCACGATGATGAGCATGACATCAATCGGCGGAGAGCCCGGTTTCATACCGGAAGCAAAGGTGAAGACGGTCACGCCGGCGCCGCCGATAAGGCCCAGACCAACACCACCGACGCGGATTCCGATATAGATTGCTAATAAGAGAATTCCAAAGTGTACCCAAAACATATCAGACACCTCCTTGTGCAGTATAAGGTCATATATATGAGATTATAAATCCAAGTTCAGAAACTGTTATTAGCGTAAAGAAATTATTAGCACGAATCAGGGAGAAAAGTAAACCTATTGATTAGTCAAAATGTATTACAATGATGGAAGGTTATGTACTGCTATATTCTTTTCATAGTTTTTGAAATACTGGGTTCCTGCTTTCGAAGGAATGAAAAGACGGCTGATTTTAACTTACTTATCAGATTATTTTAACGTTCCATTTTTGCATGATCTATGGTACTTATTTTCATATTTTCCCGAGATACGTTTTGGGCGTCAAACCTTTAAACATTTTCCTTACTTGAAAAAATCCATGAGAGGAGACGACAAGAATGAAGTTCAATAAACTTATAGTAGCAATCTTCATTTGCCTCTTGATTGTAACCTCGGTGAATGCCCAACAGCGAGGTACTCTTATCGAAGCGAAGAAACTGGTAGAGCAAGCCGTCGCGTACGTGAAAGCAAACGGCGAGGAGAAGGCATTGAAGGAATTCAGTACTCCCAGGGGCAAGTTTTTCAAGGAAGAAGAGTATCTCTTTGGTTATGACCTGAAAGAAGTTTTGAAGGATGACCTGTATGTCTTTGCCTACGACTTGAAAGGAGTCCTGATGGCTAATCCGATGGCTCCGAAGCTCGTCGGCAAAAATCTCTTCAATGAGCCGGACAGCAAGGGAAAGCTCTTCAGGAAGGAAATTGTTGATCTTATCAACAGCCGTGGTTCAGGATGGGTAGACTATACCTATATGAACCCCGTGACCAAACAGGAAGAAACCAAGATCACCTACTGCCAAAAGGCAGGCAATCTAATAGTTTGCTGCGGTGCCTACCTGCCATAGGAAATGGAACATAAAGCATACGAAAGTAGGTTCATTTATCAATAACTGAACCACACTATCCCCAGTAGGTCGCAGTTAAGTGATCAGGGGATAGGTCATCTATTTATTGGCAGCACTTCTTTATCCTTTTCCAGGGAATCTCTTTCACGAGGTCCCAACAAGACCATGACCGGACTATATTCCGGAATCGGTATCAATCTCTGATAATCAGGTGTATACACGTTTATTATCTCTTTCATCTTCATTTTTCCTTTTTGTAAAATATATATCTGAAATCGCTTTTTGCTGCGATGGGAGAAATATACTTGATACTTAGTTCTTAATGACTCAACTCTTGACCATTTTTAAAGACCGTATTTATTGGTCATTTACAGGCTCATAGTGGAAGTAACAATATTAGATAATTGTATGGTGATTGCCAGTCATAACTGGCATCTCGACAATTATGAGGCTCTAGATTAATTTCCGATTTTATCAGGAATTATCAAAATGCCCGGCGGGGATCTTATAGGGGATAAGCATAGGTACCCTCCGTTGATATTCGATGTAACTGTCGCCGAAATCTGCGATTAGATCCTGTTCTTCAAGCAATGCACCGACAAATATCCAGATTGTCCATAGAACATTGAACAGCAGCCTGTCCATTGTCAAGTCCGGGCAGGACCAGATCATCAATAGCGCGAAAAAGTAGAGTGGATGGCGAACCCACAGGTATGGACCCCTCACGGTGAAAGGCACCTGTGCGGGCTTTCGGCCGCGCAAAAAATTAACGATCTGCCTGATGCCGAAGGGATCGAAGAATTTCAGCGCCCTCGTGCCCCAGGCAAATCCTGCCAGTGATAGTAGAAACATTGAACGGAAGATCCAATGGGAGATGCCGTAAAATGCCGCAAACGTCCTATCGGATCCCTGCCAGAAAACTATCACCGTCAACAGGACTATGCCGGAAACTATGGCATAAAAAGCACTGTAGTATTCTTCCGGAATGAACAGTTCCATGCTGCGGCGGAACGGCCTTCGAACCATGCAGCTGTGTTGAATAAAAAAAAGAATGGAAAGAGCGGCATCAAACAACAGTGCGCCGCTTTCATCCAGACCCAGAGGCACAATGTTGAATGAGCCAATATAAAGAAACGCCACGAACGCGATTAATGAACCGCCGCCGATGAAATAAGATATACTCAGTACGAGATACGCTCCATATGTGCTCATAAATCCGTTCCCACACCAAGTATAAAGAGTGAGCCCTTCATATTTCAACAAAAAACTGAAGAAACCTGACTTAAAATATGATACAAAATAAAAAAAACGGGTAACGAACTGTTTAACAAAAACTGCACTGGTATGCAGGTAGTCACTAAGAAAGGATAGAATCTATGCGACTTCGAAAGACAGGAAGGATTGAGGATCGTCTCTGGTACCTGGGGCGTGAAGAATCCGGCGTTTATATCCTCGAGGGACGAGACGGTGCGATCTTGATCAACGGTGGAATGAGTTACATACTCGCCGATATCCTTCAACAGATGAAGACGTTTGGGATCGATATGGAAAAGATCGGGAAGATCCTGATCCTTCATTCGCACTTCGATCATGTGGGTATTGTACCATATTTCAAACGGACGTATCCCAAGATAGAGATATATGCATCAGAGCCGGCATGGAAGATCTTCGCCATGCCCAAGGCCATCGAGGTCATGAACAACTACAGCAGGCTCAGCGCACAACAGGTTGGGGATGAAAATGTTCTCAAGACCTACGATCTCACTTGGCGCGATGATATTACAGGTACAACCCTTGCCGAAGGAGATAAAATAGAACTTGGCGGTGTCGCCCTTTCGATTTATGATACCCCCGGCCACTCCAACTGTTCCATTACCGCCTACGAGCCAGACATGAAAGTTCTGTTCGCCTCCGATGCCGTAGGAGTTCCTTACAGGAACGCCTGCTTCCCCTCGATGAATACGAATATCACGCAATTTCTCGAAAGCCTGGAGAAGTTGAGGCCTTTACCGGTATCCTGCCTCTGTGCAGACCACTATGGATATATTACCGGGGAGGAAGCGGCGCGTTTCACTGAACTGACCATTGAGGAAGGCCGTAAATGGAGGGTCATGATGGAGGATTTATATCAACGACATGGCGGGGACATCGACCTTGCAGGAAAGGCCATCACAGACTATCTATTTCAGAAGATGCCTGATTATTTTGTCGCAAGAGACATTATGGAGGGGGTCTTCAGGCAGATGTTAAAGTTCATCTCTAAAAATCAGTAAAAGAATATCAAGTTAATACTTTTCAAAATCCATATTTGGTATAAACCGTAGGAAAGTATAGATTTCCTTCCACAATGCTCTAGAATAAGGAAGGAATAGATTTACTTTTTTTAGAGGTTTTATGCCGATCCGCATAAGACGCCGTGATAAAAAAAGGATACCGAATCAACAATGTGATATTTTGGTATTTTTTGTCTAAACTGAACGATTTTTACCGGCGTCTTATACGGCATGTATAACGGCATTTGGGGTTTTATACCGATCCATCTAAACAATGTTAAACAGCGCGTAAAAAATAACACAAATCAATGTGTTGAGGTGATGAAAAATGAATGGATTTAATCCCGATACATATTGCGGAATCTACTGCGGCGCTTGCTCAGTAGCTATGTATGGAAAAACCGGTCTCACTGATGAGTTTTCTGCCTGTCTCGGAAGTGTGCCGAAAGATGGTATGGTTTGCGGAGGTTGTAAATCCGACACTGTGTACTCTGGTTGCCGAATATGCGGTCTTCGTTCCTGTGCACGAGAAAAAAACATCGCGCATTGCATCGATTGTTCTGATTATCCATGTAAAATCTATAGGAAGTGGCAAAAGGCGGCAAAATTCCTCCCGCACCTCCGTGAAGCTGCTGGCTGCCTGGAGGCTATCAAACGCGACGGTGTTGAGCCTTGGCTTGATTGGCAAAAAAAAGAATGGTCATGCCCTTCTTGCGGTACCCCCTTCTCATGGTACGCATCTATGTGCCACGAGTGTGGTCGTAGTCTTTTGTCAAAAGCATACAAACTATCCGGTTGGAGGAAATTCTTTTGCCAATTCGTGCTTCCTATGGTGTACCGAAAGGGAAAGGCGAAAAGTAAGAGTGTTTAACAAGTGCTTTCACAGCGACGGCAAAAAACCGCCGCGCGTGAAGCTGGTGTTATGTGCAAACAGAAGATAAAGTGAAAACGACACTCAAGCAAATAATTTTATAAGGGCGCGGACAAATTGATAATTGACACAAATTTTAATTTTTACTCCGATTCAAATGGCGGTGACCCTGACAGCACCAGTCCAACACTCCGTAGATACCATAAGATACTATGGAGTAAACCATTGCCAAATGGTAACCTCTTTGAATTATTTGATAATAAAAATGGTGCTTATTTATATCATAAATCAGGACTTGGAGAATTTTTTTTGGGCAGCGACGCCATAACACACTCGTATAAAAATCATAAGCGGAAGCAGTGGCTTACAGAACAAATTCCCAGAGAAGTAAATGAACTTTTTGATACAGGTTCTACCATTGGAGCTTATATTGTTTTCCCAAATAACAGAATTGACGGCAAGCATACAATCAATCAGGCGCGTGGAGTAAATAGTTTAATTGATGATAGATTTGACTTAACGTTAGAATGTATTCGTCTTTTTTATCTGGGCCAAGAGAATCCTCTTTATTCCAGTTTATTGAGATATAAATAATTCTTCGATTTGTTTGGCGATTTTATGGGCTACATCCATTTCTTTTTATTGGATGATTTGATTGATGAAAATAGTGATATTAGATTTTATTTGCCATTTGATGGCTTCAAAACTCGTCCAACATTTTCCGATATTGGCCAATATCTATTATACAAAAAAGGAGTAATAAATTTTATTAAGTCAAGAAACAAACGAATAGAAAATTATATCAAACCAAAAAAGACCGAGCATGATACCAGCACATAACAAGGCGCTTCACTCGGACGGCAATTCCGCTGCGCTACATTGCCGCCGGTGAGCTTGGTCGGTATATTGAACTATGATTTGATCGTCATGAGGACAGGCGTTTGATTTTGTACGAAGTCTCGTCCTATTCTCACATACCGGCGACAAGATCGGGTGTAGGTTTACTTTTTCAGCCGGCGAGTTCTCAGGAAAGCTATGGTACCCAGGAGACCTATTCCTGATAAGATTAAAATGATGCCAAGGGCGTCACACAAAGACGGGATTTCACCGAGTTGAATTGCAGCTAAGACAATTGCAAGTACTGGGGTAACGAGCGTTCCCATCGTTGCCATACCCGCCGGAACCCTCTCCAGTATATAGAACCAGAGGAGGAATGCAATGACACTGACGAGAAGGACATTATAGAGCAGGGCAGCAATGAATACGTGGGTCCATTGGATAGGGGATGACGGCACCAGGACCGAAACAATTATGAGAGGCCCCACACCGTAAATCATCTGCCAGGTCGTGACCGATACGACATCGAAGTCAGGGTCCAGCCTCATAATCCGGGTGATAATGGCACTTCCCGCCCATGCTATACCGGAGATCACGGCAAGGATACTTGACCAGAGGCTTACCCCGGCGGCATCGACAGCCACAATCAAAGCGAGTCCTGCGAATGCGAGCACGACGGCCAGCCATTCAAAGCCCCTGATTCTCTCGCCCAATATAGGCCAAGCCAAGAGGATAACCCAGAACGGCATCGTATAAAGGAGTACAGCCGTTTTCCCCGCACCGCCATTAACGAGGGCCCATATGGGAAGGCCAAGCCCCAGTGTTGTGGAAAGTAATCCCAAAAGGACTGTCCATTTTACCTGTCGCGGACGCCAATCCTTTCTCGTCACTAGAAGAATTCCGAAAAGGCAGATAGCGGCCGGGAATACCCGGATGGTGGCAAATATGAATGGGTCGCAGAAACGGAGAGCCTCCTTCATGACTACCCAGTTATAGCCCCAGATGATGCTCATGACTGCCAGGGCAAGAATAGGTTTCCCGGTGGTAGTTTCGGAGTTTGTCTCGGCGCACATCGTTGGCAAACTTAAGAAATCGCATCCGTTCTGTCAAGAAATTATATAGCAGTAAAGCAGGGCAAACATCAGTCAATCTTACAGTATAAATGGGAAAATAATTTTTGGAGTACATCAAATATCACAATCTGACCTCTAATTTACATCTTGTGCATGTTCCGGCTCATCCGCATTTCAGACGCAAAGAGACATGGAAGAGGTCCCGATTGAATTTATTGATATGGCGTGTGGTGGACGGGATTAGTGCAATTCCGCTGTCTTCAGGAAGGCCTTGACTCCGTGTATGCCTGTAACATTTTGCGCGTGGCTAACAACTTTTTCTATATCTTGTTTTGAACCGACAATACCAAGAAGGACGACAGTACAGTTGACTGTCTCCACATCCACATTTGTTGATAGGATGTCTTTATCAATTATAAGTCTAATCCGCAACTTAGTCGTTATCGCGAGGTTATCCAGTGGACTGCATGAATTATTCTGGCTTTTTGGTGAAAGAAAAGCTGTTACAGATTTCACGCCTTCCACACTCCTCGCAATTTTTAGGGAGCGTTTTTTCTGTTCCTGCAAATCATACTCGCCTACCAGAAAGACATGGCCGTCATAACAGAATATAGAAATATCTTGAGCCTTAACCAAATCATCATCGATGAATTTCGTCAGGACGGTGATCGTAATTTTCGTGTCTTCGGCAATCGTGCTTACTTTACGTTCGTCCACAGTCACTTTGTAGATAGAAGTCCCCGCTGTCGAGGCTATGGTCGTACAGCTAAGGATTAAAAGTGATAAGGTAAGCAATAATGCGAAACACATATTCTTTTTCATGTGAGAAAATATATCAGATAGAAGGCTAAATATTTGTGATCTTAATCACCCTAATTGCGTCTTATCTTCAATATTGCAACATTTCTTGGTCAGCTTTATTTGTAAAAAACTTTTACTCTTGAAATATATTTTAAATTAGTAGAAACTAACCTTAAATTGACCTAAATACGGGTTCTACAAACACTATGAACGACGAACGTAAGTCAAAAGATCATTTCATAAATGGGCTAAAAAATGTGTCGGTGGAATACTCAATTGAAAGCAGGAAAATCTGATAGCAGACAGACTGAGGAATTTCGTAAGGAGGATTTATCCCGAATTCTGGTTGTTGATGATTCTCTGGAAACTCTGACGCTGCTGACAGATATTCTGACGAATAATGGATATAAGGTGCTCACTGCTTCCAATGGACACACTGCGCTGAAATTAGTGGAAGTTGAGGCGCCGGATATGATTTTGCTTGATGTAACGATGCCGGATATGGATGGTTACGAGGTCTGCCATAAACTGAAATCAGCCGAACATAGCAGCATGATTCCCGTGATATTTATCAGTGGTCTTTACGAAGCCGCCAGCAAAATCAAAGGATTCAATGCAGGGGGTGTTGACTTTATCACCAAACCGTTTCAGATCGAGGAGGTATTGGCCCGGGTTGAAACACACCTGGCTTTAAGTCATTTGCAAAGACAACTTGAGGAGCAAAACATTCAACTCCAGCAAGAAATCACCGAGCGCGAGTGTGCTGAAGAGGAATTGAGAAAGCACAAAGCTCA
>PDVH01000308.1_pt1 | contig 12680 bp, 11 predicted proteins | sample 1369781 | NCBI WGS metagenome assembly PDVH01 (sample SAMN07795378, study PRJNA414565) | Alkali sediment metagenome, whole genome shotgun sequencing project. | isolation source: glacial lake sediment | place: Bosnia and Herzegovina: Donje Bare Lake | collected 2016-06
CCCCGCTACTCATGCTCATGGGGAGCGCCGATGACTGGGATCCCCCTGACCGATGTGTCGAGCGCGGCACGGCCCTGCAGAGCGCTGGCACTCCACTTGAGTGGAAGGTCTATAAAGGTGCGATGCACACGTTCGACGAACCTGGCCCGAACCGCGTTGTGCGCGTCTCTGGACGTACGTATCACTTGGAGTACGACCGGGCCGCGGCAAAAGATGCGCATGATCAGGTCCAGCGATTCCTCAAGACCTATCTGCAGTAACTCGGTGTTGGTGTCAGACTATCCTCTGAAATAACCGATGTTCTTTTGTGAAGAAATACAGGGAGAGTTGAGATTGGTTTCTTTTCCAAGCATCCCATGAACTCTCATGGGATATTTGGGAGTGCCTATTATATGATTAATGGCTCTGCCCTTTTGTGCATCTTCAACTAGAAATGTTTAACATTTTGGTGCGAATCAGAGTAGGAGGTGAACTCTTCAGATGTCCTAACTTAATTTTTTAAGGGCTTCTTCAATCCGATTTAACCCTTCCTTGATATCCTCCATTGAAGTGGCATAAGAAAGTCTTTCGAAGGGGTCAGCTCCGAATTCAACCCCTGGGACAACAGCCACTTTTGCCACATCTAAGAAATAATCGGCCAAATGCGTTGAATTTTCAATCTTCTTGCCTTGATAAGACTTTCCATAATAGGACGAAAAATTTGGAAAGGCATAGAAAGCTCCTACTGGTTTATAACAAGAGACTCCTGGGATTTTATTTAAGCGATCCACAATATAGTTCCGCCTCTGGGCAAAGGCAGAAACCATTTTTTCGACTTCATTCTGTGGGCCGATGAGAGCCTCTACAGAAGCCTTTTGGGAAATGGAGGTGGGATTAGAGGTACTTTGGCTCTGGATGTTATTCATGGCTGAAATAATCTCTTCAGATCCTGCGGTATAACCAATTCTCCAGCCTGTCATGGCATAGGTCTTAGCAACTCCATGGACAATAATCGTTTTTTTCTTTATCTCTTCGCTTAGAGAAGCAATGCTTGTAAATTCAAAACCATCATAGACAATCTTTTCATAGATCTCATCCGAGATGACAAAAAAGTTTTTCGAAATAGCAATCTCTGCAATCTTTTCCAATTCTTTTTTTGTATAAGCACTTCCTGTAGGATTGGATGGGCTATTGATGATCAAAGCCTTCGTCTTCGGGGTAATTGCCTTTTTCAATTCCTCTGGTGTGATCTTAAATTCATTCTTCTCAGTTGTATTAACAATAACTGGAGTGCCGTTTGCCAGTGCCACCATAGGAGGATAGGAGACCCAATAGGGAGCTGGGATGATGACTTCTTCCCCTTGATCGAAAATAGCTTGTGCTAAATTGTAGAAGGAATGTTTTCCTCCGCATGAAACTATAATTTCAGACCTTTTATAGGATAAACCACTATCTCTCTGGAATTTTTTGATGATTGCGTCTTTTAGGTCATCAATACCTCCCACAGGGGTATATTTTGTGAAGCCATCATCAAGAGCTTTTTTGGCAGCCTGTTTGATGTTCTGAGGGGTATCAAAATCTGGCTCACCTGCACCAAAACTGATGACATGAATGCCCTGAGCTTGCATTGATTTTGCTTTAGCATTGATGGCAAGGGTAGGGGAGGGCTTCAGGTTTTTTGCTCTGTTGGAAAGAACAGTCATTGCTATACCTCCTTAAAAAGAATCTCTGAAATTTTATTAATTCTCTCCACCCCTTTAACCTCCTGTGCCATAAGGGGGAGCTCTATCAATCCAATCCTATTCGAATATTGATTCTTCAATATCTGAATGTAATGTTGTTGCATCTCTTTTCTGATTTTATGAAAATCGCAGTCTGCTTGCTGGATGACATAATTGATAATCAAATGGTTTACCCTGAGTTCATATTCGTCAAAATCCTTAATAATCCTTTCTGTTTGTTTCACACCAAGGGCTTCGGGTATGGTCACAATAATGAAGTCAGATTTTTGGGGATCCCGAATAAAATTAACCACCTTTTCGGCCAGATCCTCCCATCCGCTGATAATTTCTAATAGAGATCGCTTGCCCTTCCTTAACTTCACACTTTCCTTCAACTTTTCAAAATAACTGTATAAATTCATATAGAATTTTGTAGCCGCTTCGAGATGCTTAAGGAACAATTGTGGAAGATGTAAAAGTCTCAAGGTATGGCCAGCCGGGGCTGTATCCCAGACGACCATATCATATTGAGAACCCTCCACCAGCTCCAGGATATAACTAAGCATATATTCTTCTTCAATACCGGGTGCGCCTCCAATATAGTCCACAAAATCATAATCGAGGGAGGTAAAGGATGATATCACTTCATAGATTTCCGGTCCAAATCGGTCTTTCCATTTTTTTAAGACGACATCAGAACTAATCTCAATCCCATATAAGTCATTCGTATTTTTAATAAGTTTCTCCTGATCGCCGATCTCCATCTCAAAAATGTCGGAGAGGGAAGGGGTGGGGTCACTTGAAATGATCAATGTTTTTTTCCCTTGAAGGGAGAAATGCAGGGCAATGGCAGAGGCACAGGTCGTCTTTCCCACACCTCCTTTTCCTCCAATCATAATCAAACGTTTCTGTTCCTTATCCAGGCGTTTTAATGAAAGATCCATCACAACCTCTGAAGAGATTGATTTTAATGATATTAGACTTTATAATATATCACTTATTTGGTCAAGATATTAGATTCTGGTGACACTTTTGGAGGAGAATCTTGGCAACGGGGATGATCGAAATTGATTCAGAATTATGTAAAGACTGTAAATTATGTATTTCTGTCTGCCCCCATCGTTTGATCGAATCTTCTGATCAGATGAATCAAAAGGGGTACTACCCTGCTATTTTTATTGAAAAGCATTTGAAAAAGGAAGGCAGAAAATGCACAGGATGCAGCCTCTGCGCCATTACATGCCCAGAAATTGCCATTGAGGTGTATCGTGCCTAAAGTTTTAATGCGCGGGAATCATGTCGTCGCCGAAGCAGCCGTCCGAGCAGGGTGCCGTTTTTATTTTGGATATCCCATCACCCCTCAGAATGAGATTCCTGAATATATGTCTGAGAGGCTCTCCAAACTGGAGGGAGGGGTCTTCATCCAGGCAGAAAGCGAGATCGCCTCAATCCATATGGTCATCGGTGCCAGTATGGCTGGAGGGAGAGCGATGACTTCCTCTTCAGGTCCTGGGATTAGCCTTAAGCAAGAGGGCATTTCTTTCCTAGCTGCTTTGGAGTTACCAGCAGTTATCGTCAATATGAGCCGGGGAGGGCCAGGTCTGGGTAACATCGCTCCATCCCAATCTGATTATTTTCAAGCCACAAGAGGAGGAGGACATGGGGATTACCGCACCATTGTCCTGGCTCCCAACTCCTGCCAGGAGCTTGCAAATTTAACCTTTGAAGCATTTGATCTCGCCGATAAATACAGGACTCCTGTCATTATCCTTGGAGATGGAATGCTCGGACAGATGATGGAACCAGTTGAGTTCCCTCCTGAGGTTCAACTGAAAAAGTTACCCCATAAAGATTGGACCCTGACAGGCGCCAAAGGAAGACCCAGCCGATTTATCCGGTCACTCATTTTAGACCCCTTTGAGGAAGAGGAGCATAACTGGAAATTGATGAGGAAATACGAAAGGATTATCAAAGAAGAGGTGAGATGGGAAACATCTTTTGCTGAGGACGCTAAACTGATGGTTGTTGCCTTTGGGATTGCAGCCAGAATTGCAAAAGGGGCGATCAAGAGGATGAGAGAGGAAGGTCTGAAAGTGGGACTCATCCGACCCATTTCTCTTTGGCCTTTTCCCTATAAGGTTATCAAAGAATTTACAAAAAAAATAAGGCACTTCTTTGTATTTGAAATGAATATGGGTCAAATGATTGAAGATGTCAAATTAGCACTCGAAGGAAACGGAGAGGTCCATTTTTATGGGAGACCCGGGGGTATTATTCTCACGCCGTTAGAAATTTCAAGAGTCATCTCCAGTTATTATTATCAAAAGAGATTGGGATAATATTAATGAAGAAGGTATTTTCCAGACCAAAATCTCTCAAGAAAACCCCTTTTCACTATTGCCCGGGATGTGGGCATAGCCTGTTGCATCGAATCATCGGGGAGGTCATTGATGAGATGAACCTCCAAGAGAAAATAATTGGTATCCCTCCAGCAGGATGTGCGGTATTGGCCTACTTTTATTTTGACATTGATATGGGGGAAGCTTCCCACGGGAGAGGCGCGGCATTGGCCACCGGGATGAAGAGGGCGCTGCCGGATCGAATCGTTTTTACCTATCAAGGGGACGGGGATATTGCCGCCATCGGGACAGCTGAGACCATTCATGCAGCTTCTCGAGGAGAGAACTTCACTACAATTTTTATTAACAATGGAGTCTACGGAATGACGGGCGGGCAGATGGCTCCCACGACGATCCTGGGTCAAACCACAACCACCTCACCGGGAGGAAGGAAAGAGAAAAGGGATGGGTTTCCGATCAATCTCAGCGAAATGCTCGCCGTTGCCAAGGGCAGTGCGTATATTGAAAGGACAGCGGTCAATACCCCTGCGAATATTTTAAAGACGAAAAAAGCGATTGCGAAAGCCTTCCGGGTTCAAATGGAAGGATATGGATTTTCACTCGTCGAGGTTTTATCTCCTTGCCCTACGAACTGGAAAATGGATTCTGTTGAAGCTTGTAAATGGATTGACGAGGTGATGACAGCCCATTTTCCTCTTGGAGTTTTAAAAGATATCACCGGAGATAAAAAAGATGCTCATTAAGACGGTTTTTTCTGGATTTGGCGGACAGGGGGTGATCATGATGGGTTACCTCCTAGCCATTGCCGGAATGTATGAGGAGAAGAATGTCACCTGTTTACCCTCCTATGGGGCCGAGGTGAGGGGAGGGACAGCGAATTGCACGGTTGTCATCTCTACGGAAGAGATCGCCTCTCCAGTTGCTTCAGAACCTGAGTTTGCGGTTCTCATGAACAACCCTTCCTTATTTCGGTTTCAGAACCAGGTTCAATCAGGCGGAACTATATTTTTAAATTCAAGCATGATCGAGTCCAGACCCGTTCGAGGGGATTTAGAGATTTATAAAATTCCGGTGAATGACCTTGCCAAACAGCTTCCAGGAAATAAAGTGTCAAATATTATTATGCTGGGAGCCTTTGTCAAAAAGGCTGGATTGGTCTCATTGGATACCATGACTCGAGCCCTGAGGGATACTTTTGGCCATAAAAATCCAACGATTTTCAAATCCAATAAGGCCGCTTTATTATTGGGGCATGATTATTTAGAATAAAGCCTTTTGCCCATTCCGAGTTAAGGTCATACCATTAAGATCGTCCCTCCCATGGGCGGGACTTTCCCACGAGAGGAGGAGTTCGATGCCGGTTAAACAAATTTCTGTCAGTTTGGAAAATGTCCCTGGGAAACTCTCCGAAGTAAGTGAATATCTAGGTGAAAACGGGATCAACATTATTGCCTTAAGTGTCGCTGACACCGCAGATATTAGTGCTATTCGATTTGTGGCGAACGATCCTGAAAAAGCAGCTAATGTATTAAAGAGCCACGGTTATTCTATAAAGATTACCGATGTGTTAGCAGTGGAGACACCTAATCATCCAGGAGGCTTAAATGCCGTCCTAAAACCCCTCAAAGAAGTTTCCATTAATGTCAATTATCTTTATACCTGCCTCGGGACAGGGGAAAAGACGGTTCTCATTGTGGGTGTGGATAAAATGGAAGAAGCAACGCAGGTTTTAAAAAAGAATTGGGTTCATATGTATGATGAGGAGCTCTATCGGTTGTGATCGAGACTAAGCATAGCTATGGAGCCCTGAAATAATGTAATTGACGCCAAAATAGGTAAATATGACCGCCGCAAATCCAACCATCGACAGAATAGCTGCTTTTCTTCCTCTCCAGTCTCTTGTAATGCGGGCATGTAAAAAAGCCGCATAGACAAACCAAGTGATCAGAGACCAGGTTTCTTTTGGATCCCAACTCCAGTAGCTCCCCCAAGCATAGTTAGCCCATGCAGCACCTGTAATGATTCCCAGGGTCAACATGGGGAAACCGATCACAATGGCTTTATAATTGATCTCATCCAGGATAGAGGTCGATGGCAACCATTTTGACCCTTCCTCCTTTTCGCCGTTTTTTCTATTCTGGATTAAGTAGAGGATACTGACACCAAAGGAGACAGCAAAAGAAGCATATCCAAAAAAACAGGTGGTCACATGGATCGTCAACCAGTTGCTTTGAAGAGCGGGCATCAAAGGGGTGATCTTGGCGTCAATTCCAGGGACGATGGAGGTGAGGGCAATGGTCAAGAAAGCAAAAGGAGTGATAAAAACCCCAATGATTTTCTGCCGGTATTTAAATTCGAGAATCAGGTAGATTAACACAATGGTCCATGAGAAGAAGATCAGGGATTCATACATATTGGATAAAGGCACATAGCCGTAACCCGTCTGATGGGTTTCCAACCAACGGAGGACAAGGCCCGCTGAGTGAATAATGAATCCAATGATCATTAAGGAGGTGGAAAGGGTCCCGAGAGTTTTATTCCGTGAGACTGTGAAGATGAGATAACCTAAAAAGCAGAGAAGATAGATGGCCATTGAAATATTAAAAAATATTTGGCTTGAAAAAAAGGAACCCATTTTTTTGCTCCCCAGGAGGTTGTATGAGAAAAAGGAACCCATTTTTTTGCTCCCCAGGAGGTTATAGAATAATTGTTAAAAAAATAACCGATTGAAATGTTAATGTCAACCCTTCGACTCCCCAGCATAAATGCCGGGGTTTACCTTCGGCGTGAGCTCAGTCGAACGCTCAGGGTTGACCCTGAGCGGCGATTTCTCCCCAGTCTTAAAAGGCGGGACTTGGCGCCGTCGAACGGGTCAATTTTATTGTTTAAGAGAAAAAGAGGGAAGGGGAGAAATGAAGGGTCTATTTTTTTGCAGTGATTTTTTCTTTTTCTAAAGGCAAGAAAGCGGGGACCGCCTTTTCCCCCGGTTTGGGTATTTCGGTGAGTTGGATTTTATAGGTTGCTTTCAATAACAATACCCCATCGTCTTTATGTCGATGAATAAATTCCTCCATTGCTGAATATTCTTGTCCTTTGAAAAGATTCCGGCAATTCCTCAATAAATACATTAAGTGGAGGTCGTCTATTTTATAGTAGATTTCCAGTGGGTAAGGGGATTCCTCGGAGATCCTCTCCAAATCGTGGATATTGATGTTTTCAACAATAGCACGATACAATTTAAGAAAAGCGGCAATTTGGGTTTGGGAAAGGGGAGGCTTCAATTCCCTTTTTAATTGTTTGGAGATCTCTTCGGATTGAATTTCGATGGCGGTGCATTTGAGAGAATAGTCTCCCGAGATCAACTGGTATTTCAACGGCTCATCAATTTTCTCTCTAAATTTTTTAATCACAAATTTTTCTTTTCCATTGGTCGCCTTGAAAAAAGAAGTTTTGATGGGTTCGAGATAGGCCCTTTCGCTGACGAAAGTGTCCTCAATGATTTTCAAATTTTCTAATTGGTGTCCATGGTGATGGATTAAAAAGTCTTGAAAATCATCTTTTTCAATAATTCGAAAATTCTCGGGGGAACGCCCCGTATCCCATTCGTATTCCGGGTATTGGTCAAAGGGGGTTTTCATAATAATTTCATCACAATTTTTACAACGGATGAGCTGGTTCATTTAAATCTCCTGGTCCATTTTAATAGGAAACAGCGGGGACTCTGAGATGGTCTTTCACAAGAAAGACCTCCTCCATCTCCTTCAAAACATCTAAGAAAAGAGAAACTAACTTCGGGTCAAATTGTTTTTCGACATTCTTCACCAATTCACTTTTCGCATCTCCATTGGTAAGAGGTTTTCGATAGGGGCGGTCAGAGGTCATGCTATCATAGGAGTCGGAGATAGCGATAATTCTTGACCCTAATGGGATTTGCTCTCCTGCTAATCCATCCGGATAGCCTGTTCCGTCATAACGTTCATGATGGTGTTGAATATAAGAAAGGATGTTAGAGGAAAGATTTAAGGGGGTTAAAAGTTCAATCGATTTTTTAGTGTGCTGCTTAATAATGGCCCAATCCGTAGGGGTCAGGGTTCCTTTTTTATTAATGAACCGATTGCTAATGCCGATCTTTCCGATATCATGGAGATAAGAGGCGATCTGGAGTTCACTCCGTTCCTTGGGTGAGAGGGAGAGGCGTTTGGAAATGAAATCCGAATAGTAACAGACCCGCTCTGAATGACCTGAGGTATAAGGGTCCTTCTCTTCAAGGGTATAAGCGAGGACCTTAGCAAATTCCAAACAATTTTGGTTATCGGAGGGGGTGGTGTCATCCCATTTAAAATCGATCATTCCTTTCATCTCCTTCTGCAGAACAAAATCAGAATCGACAACAGGTTCTTTAAGGATTTGTTGATTGAAACAGTTCCCAAGAACTTCTTTCACCTTCAGATTTAGTTTTCGCCGCTGAATGGATTTATCGATAATGGATAAGATTTCAGGAACATTGAAAGGCTTAGGGATATAGTCGAAGACACCGTAACGAATGGCCTCGATCGCAGTTTTTAAAGTTCCGTATCCAGTGATAATGATGGCCATCACATCTGGGTCAATCACTCGAATTTCTTTCAGGGTATCGATCCCCGAAAGGCCAGGCATCTTAAGATCCAATGTCACGACATCCATTTCAATTTGTTGAATCATCTGAATGGCTGCGTATCCATTTTCGACCGCATAGACGTTATAGCTTGGTTTTAAAATCATCCTTAAAGATTCTCTTGGCCCAATTTCATCATCGACGACGAGAATGTTCGGTGCATTGACTTTTGCTTCCATTGTTTCCCCTTCCCAGAGCAGAATCAGACAAAGGTTATACTTAAGCAAAAAGTAAGCCATATGTAAGCAAACAAATCATTTCGTTTGTTTTATAACTATTTGAGATTTATAAGGAATTATTAAATAAAATAGGAGGCTGGCTTTTAGATGGGGAGATTTGCCTTAATTTTTTCAAAATTGAACGGAAATTAACAATTTTGTCATGACCTTAAGAGTCTTTTACCCTATTTTGATTAATCCCTAATTTGTCCATTTTATATTTTAAAATTCGACGGCTGATCCCTAAGATTTCTGCAGCATGAGATTGGATATAGTTGGTCCTTTTTAAGGCGTCCAAAATGACTTCCTTTTCAAACTCTTCCTCCGCCTGTAAGAAAGAAACCTTACCGTCTAAAACGGATTCTTTTAACCCATTGATTTTAGGAATATTTTTAAAAGAGTAAGGTAATTCATTCGTCGGGATATAATCGCTGGATGTCAAAGCAATGACACGCTCGATTAAATTTTCTAATTCTCGAACATTCCCAGGCCATTCATACTGCATCAAAAATTCTAAGGCTTCTTTATTGATCCCTTTCACATTTTTATTATTTTCAACGCTAAATTTATTGATAAAATGATCGATCAATATAGGAATGTCTTCCTTCCTTTCCCTGAGAGGGGGAATCACAATAGGAACAACATTGATTCGATAATAGAGATCTTCACTAAAACCTCCGTTCTTAATCATTTGGTTCAAATCCTTATTGGTCGCTGTGATCAGCCTGACATCGACTTTGATCGTTTTCGATCCTCCCACACGATTGAATTCTTTTTCTTCGAGAAACCTGAGGATTTTGGCTTGGGTGGTTAGACTTAATTCACCGATCTCATCGAGGAAGAGGGTCCCTTGGTGGGCAACCTCGAAGCGCCCCAATTTTTTTTCAATGGCATTGGTAAAGGCTCCTTTTTCATGTCCAAATAATTCACTCTCAATGAGTGTTTCTGGAATGGCTGCACAGTTAATGGTGACAAAGGGATAGTTCTTCCGATTGCTATTATAATGGATGGCTCGGGAAATCAGCTCTTTCCCTGTTCCGCTTTCCCCCATAATTAAAACGGTGGATTTCGAATCAGCGATTTGCTTGACCATTTTAAAAATATCTTTCATCCCTTTGCTTTTACCGAGGATATTTCCAAAATCGAAACTTTTATCCATTTCTTCGCGTCGAAATATCAGTTCTTGTTTTAGAGCTTTTTCGGATAAAGATCGGCTGATAATTAGGCGCAGTTCATCATTATCAAAAGGTTTTGTCACATAATGATAGGCTCCAAGCTTCATCGCNTCCACGGCCGTCTTNGCTGTATTCGTTGCCGTGATCATGATGACGACGATATCCGGCTCATTCTGTTTTATTNTTTCTAAAACTTTTAAACCATCCAAGTCGGGTAAANTGATATCGAGGAGGATGANGTCTGGGGAGTNCTCTTTGATTTGGAGAAAGGCCTCTTCGGCGTCNTTNGCTAAAAATACATCATAATCTTTCTTTAAAATCATTTTGAGAGATTCTCTGACTCCAACTTCATCATCTACAATTAATACACTTCTCACTTTATCACTCCTCGTCATGGGTCTCCTTTTTGAGATTTCTGAAAAAGCCCAGAAATCCCTGATTACATAGATTATGAAACGATTACATGGATTAAAAATGCTTTGAAAGTAGATAAAATCTGTTTGATCATTTTTTAAATCTGTGTAATCAAGAGAGCGTAAAGTAGTTTTTCAGGGCTCTCTTTTAGACATTCACCGGTTGATAATAAATTAACTTTCTTCTTTCAATGGGGAATTTCAAAGAAATAAGCGTCCTCGGTTTCTTTTCATTCACTTCAAATTTCATCATCCCCCGATTCTTTTGAATAATTTCTTTAATGAGTCGTAACTCCAACTCAATGGCCTCTTCTTTTTGAACGGCAGGGATTCCCAATACGGTTCCAAATTGTTCAACGGGTTTCTTATACCCCGTGAAAACGATCAATATCTCAATATATCTCCCATCCTTCTGGATGAATTTTTTTTCATTTGCAGTATCTTTTGGCATGTCAAACGATTTGGTTAAAAATCCAATGCTCCCATTGGGGGGGATGGTAGGGATGGCATATTGAAGAAGAGCATTTAAGATATATCTCATTTGTTCATCGTGGACGACCGTTTCAGGAAGATCCCTTTCAAATTTTTTAAATATTTTTATCTTTTTATCTTCCAGTTGCAGCTCGTGTCTCTTTAAAACATCTTCCAGGATAAAGTGAACCGTGTTCTTTTTTTCAAGGGGGGTATTGATTTTGATATAACTGAGAAGACCATTCAGCACGGCATCAATCTTTTCAATGTCTTCTGTGACGATCCTATAAAAGTGCTCTCTGAATTCCATATCGCTGAATTTGTCTCCTAAGAGCTGAGTAAAGGTTTTTATGGAGACGAGAGGGTTTTTGATACGATGAACCAATTCAATCAAAAAGAGGGATAGGGTATGGCTATTTTGTTCATCAAGGAGGTTCGGAGGTTTTAATTCAGGTGGTTTAACCTCAGCTTTTTTTAAGAAAGTGATGAAAGCATTATTTTCATTCTCCGTCTCAAAGAGGAGGTCTTTTTCCATTAAATTTCCGCCCTCTGAGAAAATGGCACTCCGAATAATGATTTGCTCCAGTTCTCTGAGGTTCCCTGGCCACCAATAACTTTTCAGCAAGGTCAATACATTATTAGAAATGGATACCTTATTGAGCTTCATCTCTTTCGAGTGTTCTTCCAATATATATTGAGCAATCGCTGAAATCTCTTTAATACGGTCCCTCAATGGAGGAAGAGGAATCGAGAGGGTATTTAATTGGTGGTATAAATCTTCTGAAAATTTCCCCTGTGCCATTTTTTCTTTCAAATTCTCTGAAGAGGATGCAACGAACCTGAAATTTTTAATAACCTTTCTCTCCGCACCATTTTGGAAAATTCCATCTTCCATTAGTTCCAAAAGCCTTAACTGGTCGACTTGTCCCAATTGCCCGATTTCTTTTAAGTAAAGCGTGACGGGTGTCGTCCCGTAATTGGTTTCTTTAAGGAGCCGGACCAGTTGATCAATGAATGCATCCTCTGTTAAAATTTTGCAGTCGATCTTATAGAAACGATAGTATTTCCAATCTCCCGAGTGATGAATGACCTTCGCGATCATTTCTTTACCCGTTCCCTGCTCTCCCTGGATGAAAACAGGCACATTATTATGAGCGGCTTTCTGAGTGAGCGAGATGATCGGAGACGGAATGAGTGGGGATTGAAGTAACTCTGGGTAATTCATCGTCCCTCAAGGATATTGGGAATATTCTGGTTATTTTCTAAATCACTCTTTCGTCTTTTAGGATAATCCTTGTTGACCGGCAAATTGATAAAAAAGGAAGAGCCCTTGCCCAACTGACTCTCCACATCAATATATCCTCTATGGTCTTGAATGATTTGATTTGAGATGGATAACCCTAATCCGCTTCCTGTACTTTTCGTGGTAAAGAATGGATTAAAGATATCCTCTATATACTCCCCTGAAATTCCACAACCTGTGTCGTTAAACTCTATCTGGAGATAAAGTTCACCACCTGGTTTCATAAAGGATCGGGTTTTAACAGTAATCTTTCCATTCTCGGTTGTTGCCTCAATCGCATTTAATAAGATATTCAAAAAAACTTGTTTGATCTGTTCACGGTCAACCTGAATGGGTGGTAAGTTAGAGGAATAATCTTTAAAGATATTGATTTGTTTCTTCTTCGT
>PDVH01000310.1_pt1 | contig 12626 bp, 13 predicted proteins | sample 1369781 | NCBI WGS metagenome assembly PDVH01 (sample SAMN07795378, study PRJNA414565) | Alkali sediment metagenome, whole genome shotgun sequencing project. | isolation source: glacial lake sediment | place: Bosnia and Herzegovina: Donje Bare Lake | collected 2016-06
CAAATTTCAAAATCCAAATTTCAAATGAAATCCGAAATCCAAATAATTTGTCATTTGTCATTGATTTGAACTTTGGCATTTGACATTTGAGGTCAAAGATGAATATTCAAATGATCATCTCCGGTGTGGGTGGACAGGGTGTTCTCCTGGTGACGCGGATTTTTTCTGCTTTTGCCCTACGAGAAGGATATCCCCTCATTGGTGCAGAAGACCACGGGATGAGCCAACGGGGAGGATCGGTGATGACCCATTTGAAAATTGGAAAGTTTGATAGCCCACTTGTAAAGAAGGGAAGTGCCGATATCCTTTTATCCCTTGAAAAGAACGAAGCCTATAAAACCCTTTACTATCTCAAGCCGTCTTCAAATGGTCGAGGCGGCGGTCTCTGTTTTATCAATGCTTCAGATCCTAATTATATGAATGAGGAAATCAGAACATACCTGAAGGAAAAAGGAATCGAAACTTATATCTTCGGAGCGGATCAGTTAGCAAGGGAAATGGGATCGGTTCAATCGGCCAATATTGCCCTCATCGGTTTTGCCACGGCCCACCCCAGGTTTCCCTTTCCCCATGAGAGACTGAGAGATGCGATAGAACGAGTATCGGCCCAAAAATTTCGAGAAGCGAGTCTGAAAATATTTGAGAAAGGATTCTTGGAAGGTCAAAAATCGATCAAACCATAAATCCCTTTTTAAAAACCCTCCCTCATGAGACCAGTGGTGACCAGACACGGGAGTCCCTTCCTACTCATTTTTCAATCCGAAAATATTGACTTAAAAATTAAATCGGAAATCATTATCCTGCTTTTGCCTTTGGAATTTGAGCTTTCAGCGTTGAGCGTTATGTGATGGTCCAACTTTTTTATGGATGATCTTAAAATTCTTTCAATGACTATGTTTTTTAGCGTCGCAGGCTTTTAAAAATTCTTCAAGAAGCTCATAGGGTGGAAACCCTACAATCACTCGTTCATTGACAAAAAAAGTTGGGACCGCTGTGATTCCAAGGGCATGAGAACGCAACCAGTCGGAATCGACAGCTTCTTTAAAGGTTCTCAACTCAAGGATCGATCTTGCCTCCTTTTCCGGAAGGCCGATTGATTTTGCCAGATCGACCAGTTCATCACCTTTACCGATATTTATCCCATCAACAAAATAGGCCTGAAAGATGGCTTTGTGAAATGGATCCCCCTTCCCCTTCGATTCTGCCCACTTTGCCAATTCTTGAGCCAGACGGCTGTTAAAGGTCTTTTTCCGCTCACCCAAGGGCAAACCCAATTCGTCCGCCACCTGCCTAAGACGTTCCCGGACCTTCTCAATATCTATGGGTTTTCCTGCAAAGAGTTCTTCAAGGGTCAGTCCTTCTTCCGGTGTTTCTGGATGGAGAGGAAAAGCAACCCAACGAACTTCAATTTCATAATTTTTCTTTACTTGCTCAATACGCACGGTACTGAAATAGCACCAGGGTCACACATAATCGGAGAAGATTTCAACGATCACCTGCTCTATCATGGGTTTCTCCTTAACGCATCAACTCCATCACCCTTGGATCACTTCCTGACCAGTTCAACCTCTATGTAAATATTCACCTCATCGCCAACCACCAGACCTCCGGTATCTAACACCTTGTTCCATGTTAGGCCGAAATCCCTTCGGTTAATGATCGTGCTGGCCGTGGCGCCTCGTCTGAAATGACCCCATGGGTCCTTCACCTCTGGGGTTGGCCCTTCCACGTCTACCGTTATTTCCCGGGTCACACCACGGAGGGTCAGGTCCCCGATTACTTTTAACCTGTTCGTGTCAGTTTTGATCACCTTTTTGGAAACAAAAATAATGGTCGGATATTTGGTGACATCGAAAAAGTCCGGGCCTCTCAGGTGTTCGTCCCGCTGGGCATGGCCTGTATTAACAGAGGCCGCATCGATGGCTACCTCAACCTTCAAATGGGTGATATTCTGGTCGTCGATGATGACGGCTCCCTGAAACTTGCTAAAATCTCCCTTGACGTTGGAGACCGTCAGGTGGCGAATCTTAAATTGGAAACTTGAATGAGCAGGATCCATTTGCCAGGTGGCTGCATAAGTCAAAATAGGGATGGCTAAGAAAAACAATGCCATCATTGGGGTGATAGAACGTTTCATGGTATTGTCCCTCCTTTGGATTGGGTCACTTTACCATATACAAATAGTATAATAATTGATTTCCAGCTTCTCCACTTTATTTTCACTTTGATTTAATCCTAGCGATCAATAGGGGTCACTGAAGGGAGGCGTTACCTAAATCTGCATTCCGCATTTAGGTGGACCAACTTTTTTATCATGTCCAATGTCAAGCCCTGGCCCTGCTGCTTCCGCTAAAGTCTAACCCCGGATTTTAAGCTTATGAACAAAAACTAAATGCCCTTTTCAATATATGAAAGCAGTTCATTGTCGAGAGGGCGCGGATTCGTCTTGATACGTCTTGTTTGAATGAGGGTCTTGTCTAAAAGTTCCCGGGCATTCCCCTTCTTGATCCCCAGTTCTGAAGGTCTGGAAGGTAAGTTTAAATCCCTGATCAGTCCCTGGATTTTTTTGAGGAAGCCCTCCGCAGAAATCTGATTAGAATTCAGTCCATCTTTCTTTTCTGCAATCAACGCCAGGATAGCAAGATCTTTTTCACACACCCCAAAATTATAGGTCAAGCCGATGTTCGTGCAGGCTGCAAGACATTCGCCATGGGGTGCGTCAATCATCCCTCCAAGAGAAGAGGCAAGGGCATGGACTAACCCCAGCCCACTATGGCTGAAAGCGATCCCTGCTAAATGCGACCCTATGGACATTCTTGTACGGGCTTCGCGATCATCACCATGCGATACGGCCTGACGGTAGGAAGCCCAAATCGAACCAAAGGCCTCCAATGTCAAACTTCGACTGAACGGGTTGCCCCCCTGATAAAGAATCGGCCGCTCCGGAACCTGAGCATGGGGACGTGCGAGGAAGCTTTCGATGGCGTGCATCAGGGCATCATATCCTGCATTTCTGGTCACAATAGGGGGAAGCCCCATCGTCAATTCTGGGTCCACAATAGAGGCAACAGGGCGAATGGTCTCAGAGGAGCATCCGAGTTTAACACCTCCTGTGGTAAAAACCGTCGTCTGGGTGCATTGTGAACCTGTCCCGGATGTTGTCGGCACACAAACGATCGGGGTGACAGGTCCCGGAACAGTCCCTTCACCCACATAATCTTCAAGCAAACCCCCGTGAGTCATAATGATAGACAGTGCTTTGGCGAAGTCCATGGCACTGCCACCTCCAACGCCTAAAAGAGCATCGAAGTCTGACCCGAAACGTCCTTTTTGCTTATCCACATCAATACTGCGGGGCTCACTTGGCGCGCCATCAAATAGCTCCACATCAAATGATCCCTTCATCAAACCAAGGATTCTTTGGAGAATGCCACTGGCGCCGACCTGAGGATCGGTGATGATTAAGATACGCTTGAAATTTCTCGACTTCAATAACCCCGGAAGCTTCACTAAGGCACCGAATCCAAAGATGGATGGTGACGGAGAAAATGTGATGATATCAGACAAGATGACGCCTCTGGGTCTAACCTATCAACAAAGACCTTTAACTGAAATGGAACTTCATCATCGTTAAAAATACAGATCTTAAACTACGCTATGCCACCTCTCGCCACTGAGGTTAATACTCTATTCGCTATGCACTTTGCCCCCTGCGCTATGCGATCAAGTGATTGGACCAACTTTTCCATGGAGGACCCCGTGCCTGTACTCCCAAATGTTTACCTGAGCACGCGGTCTGCCATCAGATCGTTATATTCTTTATCTGAGAAGCCAAGTATCTTCTTGCACACAGTCTCATTATGTTCGCCCATGCAAGGACCGGGGGTTGAGAGCTCACAAGGGGTTTTGGATAGTCTAAACGGCGGAGCTTCATAATGATGCCTTCCAATCTCCTTATGTTCTAACTTCCGGAAAAAGTGACGGTGGGCAAGTTCGGGGTCGTTCTCTAAAAGATCTTTACCCGTCTGTGCGACACCAGCAGCGATGCCAATTTTCTGCAGCATGGCCATCACTTCCTCGGCAGACCGCTCAGCCGTCCACTCCGAGATGAGGCAATCGATCTCATCCTCATTTTCCCTTCTTTGTTGAAAAGAGGCAAATCGAGGAATGGTTGCAAGTTCAGGTCTGCCCATCACCTGGCAAAGCCTTCCCCACTCCTCATCGCTAAAGATGGCAATGGCGCACCATCGATCCTCGCCGCGACAACGGTAGACCCCATGCGGAACACTGTCAGAACAACGATTTCCTTTCCTCGTGGCCACTCGGTGGTTAACAGCGTAGTCTAACAAAATCGGAGATATAAAATTCAGTGCTGTTTCAAATTGGGAAATGTCAATGTGTGTGCCCTTCCCTGTCCGACGTCGATGGATCAGGGCAGTCATGATGGCGGCGACTCCCACGTGCGGAAGAGTGGCATCCGTATATGGACCGTAAGGCCCCGAAGGGTCTCGATCTGGCCAGCCCGTCAGGTGCGTGAACCCGGCAAGGGAGACCAGTTGAGTACCATAAGCAGCTACCTTGGCACGAGGCCCCGTCTGCCCCATTTGAGAAGTACTGAACATGATCATCTCTGGCTTTATTTTTACCAGATCTTCATAAGAGAGACCCCACTTTCCCATGACTCCTGGCGAAAAATTTTCAGTGACCACATCGGCCCAATGGATGAGTCTCTGCAACACTTCCTTTGCCCGCGGATGATTCATATCTAAACTGAGCCCATATTTATTATTATTAAAGCAGGCATTGTAAGCACTGCGATTGAGGCCAGGTTTCCTATCTCTAAACGGGGGGAGAACCCTTAGCAGTTCAGGTCGGGTCGAGGATTCAACATGAATCACCTCAGCCCCGTGGTCTGCTAAAAATTTAACCGTTAATGGACCCGCAACCGACCAGGTAAAGTCAGCTACTTTCACTCCTGTAAGCGCATTCCCTGCCATAGCCTTCTAAATAATCCCAGATTCTTTTAGGGTAACGAATTCTTCCCCCGATATCCCCAACTCACCGCGATAGATGTCCTCGTTATGTTCTCCGATCAGCGGTGCCCGGCGGATATCCTGTCTCTCCCCCGAAAAGACAAAGGGCGAGCCAGGGAAAAAGGTGACTTCCCCGAGTTTAGGGTGATCAACATGGTTCCAGAAACCCCGTGCCTTCAACTGAGGATCTTCTCGAATTTCCTTTGCCCCATAGACCGGATAAAGCATAATCCCTCGCTCAATCGCACCTTGGTACAACTCATCCATCGTATGACTGTTGAAGAAGCGACCGATCGAGTCTTCCACCTGGTCGAATTGTTCCTGTGAGGCGGTGGAAAGGTCAAACTCCTCCCACTGGATGCTGCTCAGATGCTCATCCCTTATCCCTTCGCTTTCCATCCAACGCACAAGTTTAGCATTACTCTGTGCACCTCCCGCCGTAGCATAAATTGGAAAATTGACATAGCCGTCTTTGCAGCGCCAGATGAGCCTCTGGTTAGCAGCAGTGCTCAGCCCTGTACGAAAGGCCCCTGACCTTTTCAGAACAATCCCGGAGACGTCCCAGAATTGAACAACATTCATCAACGTATGCACCACCGCTTCCTGTATGGACACATCAATCCACTGGGTTTCCCCGGTCAGCTCTCTGTCATAGAGCGCAATGAGGGTTGCTGCTGCAGCAGCGGCTGCTCCATGAAGATAGGATTGGGGGGAACTGACTTGCACCGGCGCACGATCCGGATCGCCGCTCACATAGGCCATGCCTCCCAGACACCAAAGGGTAAGGTCACTGGCTTTAAAATCACGGTAGGGGCCACTCTGTCCAAATGGGGTAATCGATGTCATCACTAAACTTGGATTGACTTTGGAAAGTTCTTCATAGCCTAACCCGAGACCTGCCATAGTCCCCGGTGGAAAGGATTCGAGAACGACATCCGCTTTCTGAACGAGCATCTTGAAAATCTCTTTTCCTTCAGGTTTCTCAATAGCTAATGTGATACTGCGCTTATTTGCGTTGTAGGCCAACCAGAATAAACTCTTTTCTGAGTCAAGAGAATCATGATCGAAAGGACCGAGGTTAAGACTCGGGTCGCCACCAGGTTTTTCCACCTTAATGACATCACATCCCAAGTCGCCCAAAATCCTGCCACAAAACATTCCTTTCCCATCGCACAAGTCTAACACGCGATAGGGCAACATTCGTTTGTTCTGCACCATGGCATACCCCGATCCGTCAGTTATTTTTATATGTCCACAAGGTGGCAGCCCACTTGGATGGGACCAACTTTTTTATGGAGGACACCCCATCGCATTTGCTTCCATCAAGTTTCAAGACCCAAACGACACCTTTAAGGTTTAGGTTTGATGTCAATCATCATCTCCTGAAGATACCACCACTGGCGGGGTGGGGCGAGTGTTGACGTAAAGGCGGAAAATATCCGGCCGGGAATAATGGCCAACAACGTCGAAGTCAAATTTACTTTTAGGAATCTCGCCCAAATCCAGATCTGCGGTCAGAATACACGGCCCTTCAAAATTTGGCCCGGCCAAAACCTGACCCAGGGGGCTGATGATGCAACTTCCGCCTCGCATCAGAACTGTGGCCGGGTCATTCCCTTGAAAGGCAGCATAGTCCTTCGGACAATCGGCTCGAGTGAGATACTGACAGCAACTGAGGACAAAACAGCGCCCCTCCAGAGCGATATGGCGCATCGAAGGGAGCCAGGTATCCCGAGAGTCGGCTGTCGGCGCACAATAGAGTTGGATCCCCTGAGCATACATATGCATGCGAAGCATGGGCATATAGTTTTCCCAACAAATAACACTCCCGATCTTTCCCAGAGGGGTATCAAATACGGGCAGGGTTGAACCATCCCCAAATCCCCAAACCAACCGCTCCATGGCTGTGGGCATCAGCTTTCGATGTTTGCCCATAAACCCTCCGTCCGGGGAGAAGAAAAGGACCGTGCAATAAAGTGTTCCGCCGTCCCGCTCGATGACACCGATGACCAGGAAAACCCGGGCATCCTGTGCAGCCTTCCCCAGAGTATCACAGGCTGGACCCGGAACCTCCACAGCGCTTTCGTAATAGCGCCTGAAATCCTCACGTCCTTCTGGCGTGCGGGAGCCAATCCGGGCACCGAAGTCGAGACCTGTGGGATAAGCGGACACAAACGCCTCAGGGACAACCACCAATTTCGCCCCTTCTCTGGCCGCCTGGTTAACTAAGGAGTGAACTTTTTCAAGGGTTGCCTTCTGATTAAAAACCACCGGACTATCCTGGATCACTGCTGCACGCACAACATTCATCTTCTGTCCTCCTGAGCTTCTATGAGATTTAATTTTATCTGAGAATATACTTGGCAGGTTGTCCCCGTCAAGTGGTTTGGAGTGGATGAACCCTGACGAGTCGAAATCGATAGGACACGGTCAATGACCGATCCTGCTTTGACCCTTGAGTTTTAATCTTTGAGCTTTCATCTTTGAGCCTTGCGCTTACTAATGACTTAATTACTCAATAACCTATTAACTCTTCTGCATTTGAAAATGGCCAGATTTTTTATGAAGGATACCTATTGTCAATCATCAAATCTGACCTTGGATTTCTATGATCTGATCGATTATCGAAGTAACTCTCGCGCAATCACGATTTTCTGAATCTGATTGGTCCCTTCGTAGATTTGGGTAATTTTGGCATCTCTCATCATTCTCTCAAAAGGGAAATCAGTCATATACCCATATCCCCCTGCGATCTGGAGGGCATCTGTGGTGACCTTCATGGCGACGTCTGTGGCGAAGAGCTTACAACAAGCGGACAAATAGGTTTTTTGTGGATCGTTCTGATCGATCAAATTGCAGGTTTGATAGGTGAGCGCCCGGGCGGCTTCAATCTCGCATGCCATGTCAGCAAACATCCACTGGATTCCTTGAAATTCAGAGATTGGCTTACCAAACTGGATTCTCTCCTTCGAATAACGGATCGCTTTTTCCATCGCCCCCTGGGCTAACCCAACGGCCTGGGCAGCAATCGTGGGTCGTCCGGCATCCAGAGCAGCCATCGCGATTCGAAACCCTTTTCCTTCCTCTCCCAATAAATTCTCCTTCGGAACCGGGCAATCGTGGAAAAGAATTTCTGATGTCGGCGCCCCCCGGATTCCCATCTTCGATTCCACCTTTCCAACCATAAACTTCGACACTTCTTTTTCAACAATAAAGGCACTGATCCCTCGTGTTCCCTTAGAAGGGTCTGTCATCGCAAAGACGGTCATTGTTGTGACAATAGGGCCATTCGACATGAAATGTTTCGTTCCATTCAGAATATATTTGTCATTCTTCAATTCAGCTTTTGGTTCGGTCAATCCAAAATTAATGATTCTTTCTCCTCGAGCGAGAAGCGGGCCATATTTCCTCTTTTGATCCTCAGAACCTCCAATCATGATCGGGAACGTTCCCAAGGCTTGGACCTGGATAATCAGGGAGGAGCTGACGCAAACCCGAGCCACTTCTTCGATGGCAAGACATACGTAGATATGTTCTGAGGTTTGCCCACCATAGGCCTCAGGAATACACAACCCCAAATAACCTTGCTTTTTAAAGAGTTCGAAAATATCCCAGGCGAACTCCCCTTTTTGATCAATCTCTTTCGCCCTGGGCTCCACTCGTTCATCGGCAAGCCGTCTCACACTTTCTTTGAACCGCTTCTGTTCCTCTGTTAATTGATAGTACATTACCGCGTCCTCCTCCCATGAGGATTTAACTCAATCGATGAAATTTTATTCAGGTCGTCGTCTTCCCTGTTGTTGTTCCGGAGATTAAATAACATAAGAATGGAATATTTAAGAGGGGCCCTTCCCATTTTTTAACGACCTTCGGTAATTTCGCAAATGTCCCTAATTTTTTGCCCTGCTGGGGATCGGGCCAGCTTTTTGATGGAGGACAGCGCAGCATAAAATGGGATGTGTCCCTTTTAATTTAATCAATGAAACGTCCCCCGCGTTTGGCAGCTCTTATAATTTTTCTCGTTCGTTGTGTGACAGGGCTCTCACGTTCCAACCCATGGCACCGTAGGATAGGTCCAATTCCTTATAAAAGATCATGGGCTACAAAATCGGTCAGATCTTTTTCTCTCAGAACCCTCCTTTTCCATGTTTTAAGAGAAGGGAGGATATGCGGCAGGAGTCGCATGGAATAATAAGGCGGAAGTAATGGCATACCGATCAGGTCTCCAAAGATGACCAGCATAAAGAGGTTATCCAGGTGTCCTCTTTCCTTCTTCATTACCAAGTCCATCTCATAGAGCGTCAGTCCATACATGATCTCCCTGAGCACTTTTGGAGAGCCTTTCAGCTTCGCCGTGAGAGAGGAAAATAATTTGTTGATCAAATAAATTCCCTCCTTTTTTGTGGATGACACCTGTGAACAGTGTAGACCAGACACCGAGGCCAATGGCAACCCTTTTGATGGACATTATTCAGCTTTCTTCCAGGTTTTGTCAGGATCGTATTTCTTCATTGCGCTAATCATTTTCTCAGTCTCTTTGCCTAAATCCTTTTCATAAACCACACCCTCATGATTCACCGTAAAGGTCATGACTCCTGAGTTACCGTATTCTGCAGGGTATGCCACCAGGGAAAATCCGCCAATCATCTTTCCTTTAACCACATAATCGCACGCTCCTCCCGAAGCATTCTCTCCTTGGGCCTTCAGGATTTTATAGTAATAGCCATGATAGGGGCTACATTTCTTCAGACCATATCCTTCCTTGGCAGCCTTAGCAGCAAGAGGACCGAGAGGACTCTGCTCTTCCCCCTCTTTTGCCTCCCAGTAGAGACCATCCTTCTTTCCCTTTTTACTGACAAACCTCTGGGCGTATTCCAATAAACCACCCTTGTCCAGACTCCTCAGTGCATATTCACGCTGGGCATCTACATAGGCAAGGCATACCTGGATGGCATTGAGTTCGTTGCGGCCGATTCTGCGGTTGAGGACCTCCTGCTTCCCTGCCTTGGTATCGAAGAACCAGCTTTCCCCTTCCTTGACGACGGGAATTGGAAAAGGCCAATCCCTATTTCCTACATGGAGGATGACTTTCTTCTCGTTCTCACTCACCAGTCTGTTCATTTCCCCATAGGCCTTAACAAAACGGTCTCTTCCAAACTGATCGGCAACCTCATCCCCGGACAAAATTAATTCTTTCCCTGCGGGACCGAAGATCGCCATTAATTCCTTTGTATCATTTCCCTTGGTGGCGTCGATGAGTGCTTTAACAGCCTCCTCAGGAGATTTGAAACTTTTTTGCCCGGCGTCTGCTGCAAAAAGACTCTGACCAAATCCAGCTAACATCATCACCGCCGCAAGGATGGCAAAACCCAAACGCCACATCGAACGCCTCTTCTGATTCCATATATTGATAAACATCGCTTTTTCCTCCGTCGAACCATGATGTTTCATTTAAATCGTTTGCTCAACGCTTAACGCTTCCGGCCTATATTGCCCTGGTCCACACTGCTTTTGCCTTTTGAAGACATGCCCTGAAGGCTTTGTTGACCGCGGTTGCTATCCTTTCGAACATCAATCCCTCGCTCTGTTCCTCCAAAGGCCGTTCTATTGCTACTGCGGTCAAGGCGCTGTTGGCCTAATGTGCCTGTCTCGATGCGCCCTCCGGAAACCTTGCTAGTGGGCCCTGAAGGCAGTTGGCTTTTTGTTACAGGGGGAGCCTGTTGGGTCACTCCCGGAGCTTGTTGGCTTTTTGTTACAGGGAGAGTCTGTTGGGTCACCTTCGGAGCTTGTTGGCTTTTTGCCACGGGAGGACTCTTGCTGGTAATCCCCGAAACCTTTTGATATCCTGTTCCCTGTTCAAAACCCCGGAAGTCCCGGCGGGTCTCGGCTCCCCTTAACGACTGGCCATAGCGCTCACGGGATGCCTCACTCCTGTAAGGAACGCCCTTTCGATGACTTACATCGAGTTGCCATGGAGTTGTCTGGATGCTTGTGCGGCTAATGCTTATGTTGCGGTTAATATTGATCTGCCGGTTGACGTTCACATTAATGTAATGGCGCCGCCAGTCCCAGGACCCCCACGCATAGCCCCAGGTCCTGCTGACGCGCACACCTGGCCAAAACCCGATTCTTCCAAAAACCACCACTCTGGGAGGGGGAAGGAAGAAAAAGGGAGGGAAAGCGGGATACCACCAAGGCCCAAAGACGACAGTCGGGTCATAGGCCGGCACATAGACGACCTCCGGTTGTGCACTCTCAATGACGATGCCCCTGTCCTCTAGCATCACCCTTTGTTCTCCAGTATCTCTCAGGTTACCGGCAGCCTGCGCCTTAGCCCTCAGTTGTTGGATAGTATCCATCACTTCGTCACGTTGATCCAGAAAGGCATCTCCCAGCCTCTGGGTCCACTCCAGCCTTTCGCTCATCATCGATAAGATCTGGGGAAAAGGCACGAGAGCTCTCACACTGGGGTCCCAGTTTTTCTTGTCCAGAGTATCGTTGAGTTGATCACCTGTTAGATTTCTATTGGCCTTGACCCACCGGTCTGCCTGAACCACCTCAAGGGGATAGGTGGAAGCCATCAGAATCTGGGCCAGGAGTGAATCAGGATAAAGGGCAATCGGTGCCAGCATCTGATCCAACTCTTCTTGTCTGAATTTTCCCGGTTGATCCTGGGCAAATACCCATGGTGGCGTCACCGTTAGCAGGAGGAGCCCAATGAATATGCGTATTAAGATTTTTCTTGTCTTCATGGCAATCCCTTTCTCTCTGTTAAAAACCTGTAATTTGCTTTATGGTCCATCATCCCATTTCTAAAATGGTAATATAAGTCTCTGACAAAAACAAATCTAAAATTCATACGATCATCAACCCCTGACCCCTCAGCCTTTTAATCTAAATTCCTCATTCCCTGCATACCGCAGGCAGGCGCATTTAGAACCACCAACTTTTTTAGAGATGACACCTCAAAATAAAATATCTCAATCCGGTTCAAAAGTGATGAGCGCCAAGCCTGTTTCCTTGTCAATCTTGCGATGCAGATGGGAAGGCACCTCCACTAAAATCACCTCAAGGATGGGGCGAACATGCCCTTCCATCAAATGGCCACCATGGGCCGTTCCGTTGGACTTGCCGATCACGACGTGGGCATGGAGTTTTGGATTTCCATTATCAAAAACAATATTCCCCACGAGTGAGAGAACCTCAACCTGCTCTTGAATGGAGATTTTGTCAAACGTCTTCTTCGTCCAATTGAAGTAACCCAGGGTTACATCGGAAAGGGCCCCAATCGCGGTGAAGTGGCTGGCTTGAACCTTTTCCTCGCGTGCAAAGGAGAGCAGACCCTCTACCACTTCGTCCCCTTTGTTAAAAACGATTGCGTAAGTTTTTTCTCCCATCTCGTTTATCAGCTTTGCTTTCATGACGACCTCATCAATGATTCGCTTCCCAGATAACATCCAGAAGTGGATCCATTTGTCTTAAAGACTTGACTGAAAAATGGAAGCACCTTAAAAAATTGTGCTTCAAAAATTCAGTCAACTACTACTCAACGACTCATTAACTCTACAACTCAATAGGTGTTCCTATTTTTAT